>Ga0302311_10002908_pt1 | contig 19012 bp, 17 predicted proteins | sample III_Palsa_N1_3_FD_200449 | JGI IMG/M metagenome (GOLD analysis project Ga0302311, IMG submission 200449) | Peat permafrost microbial communities from Stordalen Mire near Abisko, Sweden - III_Palsa_N1_3 | ecosystem: Environmental > Terrestrial > Soil > Palsa > Peat permafrost | place: Sweden... | reverse complement strand
GGCCACATCGAATACTAAACGTTGAGCAGCAGGTGCTCCCGCTCCCAGGAGCTGATCACCTGCGCGAAGGTCTCGTATTCCGCTTCCTTGACGGCGGTAAAGGCCAGCACGAAGCGATCGCCGAACAAATCCACCAGGGGCTTGGACTCCCGGAGCAGTCGCAGCGATTCTGCCAAAGTCCGTGGTAGGGCTATCGCCAAGTCGTAAGCACTCCCTGAAATAGGCTCCGAAGGCTTCAAGGCCTCCACCATCCCCAAGTACCCGCAAGCGAGGGACGCTGCGATGGCCAGGTACGGGTTCGCATCCGCCCCACCCACGCGGTTCTCCACGCGCCGAGCTTCAGGGCCCGACATGGGCACTCGCAGGCCCGCCGTCCGGTTGTCATAGCCCCAATGTACGTTGATGGGCGCCGAGGAATAGCGGCTGATGCGTCGATAGCTATTCACGTTGGGCGCGAACAACGACATGGCTGCCGGCAAGTACTTCTGCAGTCCCGCGATGTGTCCGAAGAAAAGAGATGACGGCGAGCCATCCGGATTACTGAAAATGTTCTTCCGGGTCTTCGCGTCGATGATGCTCTGGTGCAAGTGCATGGCGCTGCCCGGCTCCTTGGCCATGGGCTTCGCCATGAAAGTCGCATACATCTTGTGGCGCAGGGCCGCTTCGCGCGCCGTGCGCTTGAAGAGGAAGGCCTGATCCGCCAGGCTCATGGGATAGCCGTGCAACAGGTTGATTTCCATCTGCGCAGCGCCCGATTCGTGGATCAAGGTATCGATCTCGATATCCTGCGCATCGCAGAAGGAATACATGTCATCGAACAGCGGATCGAACTCGTTCACCGCCGCGATGCTGTAGGCCTGGCGCCCGGTTTCAGGACGGCCGGAGCGGCCCACCGGCGGCTTCAGCGGATAGTCGGAATCGATGTTGGGCTCGACCAGGAAGAACTCGAGCTCCGGCGCGACCACAGGTTCCCAGCCATGAGCCTCGTAGAGTTCCAGCACTCGCCTCAAGACATAACGGGGCGCCATGGTGACGGGACGTCCGTCGCCGTAGAAACAATCATGGATTACCTGCGCCGTGGGCTCAGCCGCCCAGGGCACCACCCGCACCGTCTTAGGGTCCGCCTTGAGCACGATATCGATGTCCGAGGGGTTCATCGCGCTCTGATCGTCCGGGTAATCGCCCGTGACCGTCTGCAAGAAAATCGCCTCGGGCAGGCGCATGCCCTCCTCCTCGGCGAATTTCGCCGCCGGCATGAGCTTGCCTCGCGCCACGCCCGCCATGTCCGGGATGATGGCTTCGACTTCCGAAATACCGTGTTCTTTTAAGAATTGCTGAATCGTGCTGGCCATAAATCACCTTGAAATCGAGGCGCGATGTCGGGTGGCTTCACCAAAGGCTGCAAACAACGCGCGGGAAAAAGGGTTCTGCGCAAACTGCCATTCAGGATGCCACTGGACGCCCAGGGCGAAACTCGGTGAGCGGGCGACCCGGAACGCCTCAATGACGCCGTCCGGTGCCCGCGCCTCGACTTCTAGATCCTTGGCTAAAGTCTGCACTCCCTGCCAATGCAGCGAATTGACCTGCAAGCGATCCTGTCCGGCGATTTTTCGCAAGGACCCTCCAGGCTCCAGCAACACGTCGTGTGCCGGCCCGTACTGAACCTCGAGCGGCGTCTCCTCATCCTCACGATGATCGAGCAGCCCGTCGATTTCATGCAATCTCTGGTGCAAGGTGCCGCCGTAGGCGACATTCATTTCTTGGAATCCGCGGCAAACGGCCAGCACCGGTATCCCGGCGGCAATGGCTCTAGGAATCAGCGGAAGCGTCGTATTATCCCGATCTGGGTCATGCAGTGTGCCCGGCTGGCTGGCCGGTCCTCCGTAGTGGCGCGGTTCGACATTCGAAGCGCTACCCGTAAACAAGAATCCATCGAACATCTCCAGAGCGGCGTCAACATCCAACCCAGACCCCAATGCGGGAATGAGTACAGGTTGTGCGCTCGCACCGACGGCGATGGCTTCGATGTACTTCTCGCCGACCATATGGAAATAATGCTTTCCACAGAGCCGGCGATCGGCTGGAATTCCGATGAGCGGCAAGCGCGACATGTTTAATATATTAAACGCCTAGATGGGTGACTAGGCTTTGGTAACGGCCTTATTACACCACACCGGCGGGGTCCCGTGACGCCCCGGCGTGCAAAATAGGCTAAGAATTAAGCATTTCCAGCACTTAGCGTCGATTGGTGCACCGCGCCAATGTTGCGCAACCCCCATTTAAACCGGTAGGCTCCGGCGCCGACGTCTTTGTCAATAGCAATAAGATCTTAAACACTTTTCACCTTCGAGCATCCGTTGCGCCTATCCAATTCACCCGCCCCGTCGTACTACGCCGCCACCGCCGACAAGGTAATAAGTAAAGACCGCGCGCCGCTGCAGGGCGCAGCCCAGGCGGACGTCGTCGTGGTGGGAGGGGGCATCGCCGGGGCGTCGGCCGCGCTGCACCTCGCCAAGCGCGGCTACTCCGTAGCGCTACTCGAGGCCCGGTTCGTGGGCTACGGCGCCTCCGGCCGCAGCGGCGGCCAAACCATCTTCGGGTTGGCCGCCGGCCAAAAGGCTCTCGCCGCCCAAGTCGGCCCGGCTGACGCCCGGCGCCTGTTCGACCTGTCGGTCGAGGCCCTCGACTGCACCCAGGAATTGATTCGCGACTACGGCATCGACTGCGACTACCAAGGTAATCACGTCCACGTCGCCACCAAGCCGCGCCACGTTCGCGAATTGCAGGACTGGCTCCAGGAATTGCACGAAGAGTACGGCTACGAGTCTCCCCGTTTTCTGAATCGCGACGAGCTGCAGGGCCATGTCCGCAGCGACCTCTACCTTGCCGGGCTGCTCGACCCGCGCAGCGGCCACCTCCACCCCCTGAAGTACACCCAAGGTCTCGCGAGTGCCGCCGAACGCGAGGGAGTGCGAATTTATGAGAATTCCCAGGTCTTAAGATATGTATCCGGCGCCCCCACCGGCGACGTGATGGTCCACACCGCCTCGGGGCAGCTCACCTGCAAACACCTGGTCCTCTGCGGAAACGCCTACATCAACGGCGTCGCCCCCGCACTCTCCCGCCGCATCTTGGGCGTCGGCACCTACATCATCGCCACCGAGCCGCTCGCTCCCGGTCGGGCAGCGACTCTAATCCCCAGCAACGCGGCCATTGCCGATATCAACTGGATACTGGATTACTTCAGATTCACCGCGGACCACCGCCTACTCTTCGGTGGCCGCGTCAGCTACAGCGCCATGGACCCGCCGCGCCTCACCGAATCCATGCGCCGGCGCATGGTCCGCGTCTTCCCCGAATTGCACGACGTCAAGGTCGACTACACCTGGGGCGGCTATCTCGACATCACCATGAGCCGCGCCCCGGACTTCGGCCGCCTCGCGCCCAACGTTTTTTATTTACAAGGCTTCTCAGGCCACGGCATGTCCCTAACCGGCTTAGGCGGCAAGCTCATCGCCGAAGCCATCTCCGGTACCGCCGAGCGCTTCGATGTCTTCTCACGCATTCCGCACCGCGACTTCCCCGGCGGCAACCTGCTCCGGCGACCGTCGTTGGTGCTGGCCATGCTCTACTATCGGCTGCGTGATTTGTTGTAGCAGCGCCCGCGGCGCAGGTTTTGACGTTATCCTACCGGGGTAGTATAGTGGTAGGATGAAAATGAAGACATCGTTGACCATCTCAGAGGACTTGATCGAGTCACTGGATAAACTTGCGGGGTCCAAGTTGTCACGATCCGCGTTCGTGGAGAGCATTCTGCGCGACTATATTGAGGGTCACGCCCAAGCGCGGCGAGACGCCAGGGAAGTTGCGGCAATCAACCGCCATGCAGCACGGCTCAATGAGGAAATGGCCGATGCGCTCTCGTTCCAGACTAGCGCATCAGAGGAATGAAACGCGGCGAGCTGTACCGAGTCCGACGCCCGTCGGGTGACCCCAAGCCGGCTCGTGTCTTCGTCGTGGTAAGTCGACAACCGTTAATCGACTCTGCTTACTCCACGGTGATCTGCGCGCCGGTCTTTACCAATGTGCAAGGCCTGCCTACCCAAGTCGCCGTCGGTACCTCGGTAGGACTTAAACACGATAGCGGCATCCACTATGACGGTCTCATTAGCCTCGAGAAGTCACGACTGACAGATTTCGTTGGCGCGCTAGGCGCCGATAAGTTGCGCGAACTCGATGCGGCACTGACCGTCGCCTTGGGCCTACAGAAAGACAGCCGACCACTCATTTAGATCGAATTAGACTATGCCGTCGAATCTGTACGCTCCGGCCACCGCGCCTGTCGCAGACGTCGATCAAGCTGATGGGAATACGCCCGGGCGGAAACCCCAGCGACCACCGCGGCGGCTGCAAAGCTATTTGTGCCGCACCACGTAGCAATGATGGATCTTCGCATTCCGCTCGAAATCCTTCGGAATGGTCTCTGCGCCGATGTCCGTGACGGCAAATTCGGCGAGCCCCTCGAAGTCGAATTTGAAGCGCGTGAAATTCGTCGAGAACACCAGCCTGCCGCCCGGCCGCAATAGCTTCATGGAGCGGCGAATCATCCCCTCGTGGTCGCGCTGCACGTCGAGCACTCCATCCATGCGCTTGGAATTCGAAAATGTTGGCGGGTCCACGAAAATCAAATCGAAACGCGGCCCCCATACGGACTGCGACTCCAGCCAATGCAGGCAGTCTTCCCGGAACAGTTCATGCGTGTTGCCGCCGAAGTTGTTCAGCAGCAGATTTTCATGCGCCCAATCCAGATACGTATTCGATAAATCCACGCTCGCGGTGCTGCGAGCCCCGCCCGCCGCGGCATAGACCGTGGCGCTGCCCGTATAGCAGAACAAATTCAAGAAATCCGTATCCTTCGCCCACTCGCGCAGCTTCTGTCTCACAATACGGTGATCCAGAAACAAACCCGTATCCAAGTAATCGCGAAAGTTGACCCAGAACTTCAGGCCGTTCTCACGCACCACGTGCCGCTCGGCGACACTCTCGCGCTTTTCATACTGACCGCTGCCCTTCTGCGGCTTGCGTACCCGCGAGTGCACGTGCTGCACCGGCACCGACAGGACTTCAGGAAGCACCGCGAGCACCTCGCGGCGCCGTTCGCGGGCGCTCTCCTCGTTCACGGTCTTGGGCGGCGCGTACTCCTGCACGTACACATGCCGGCCCTCGCGCCCGTACAAATCAATGGCAAAGGCATACTCCGGCATGTCGGCGTCATAGACGCGGAAACAGTCGATGCGCTCGCGTTCGGCCCACGCGTCGAACACCTTGAGATTCTTGCGCAGCCGGTTCGAGAACATTTGCGCGCCCGGCCTCGCCGACCAATCGGCTCGCACCTCCTCAGGTGGCCGTTGCTCGCTGGCCTCGTTCAGATCAAAGCGCAATAATCGGCATTCAATAGTGCCGTTGTAAAAGCGATGGGTGCGTTTGGCATACACCCCAAGATTGCGCGCCATCGGTGCGTTGCCCGTGAGAATGGCGGCCTGCCAACCCTTGAACTTCTCGCGCAGCAGCTTGCCTAATTCCGTATACAACTGGGTGAGTCCGGCATCGGAGCCGATGCGTTCACCATAAGGGGGATTGGCCACCACCAAGCCCACATCGCTGGCCGGACGCACCACGTCGGCGAGTACACGCTTCTCCACATGCAGCCAGTCGGCCACGCCGGCACGTTCCGCGTGGTCCAAACTCAAGCGCACCGCATCCGCATCCATGTCGGAGCCCAGAATGCAGCGACGGGGGATCCGCGCCGCACGCCGCGTGCGCGCCTCCTCACGCAGCTGCGCCCACAGCGCCGCATCGTGTCCGGCCCAACCGGTGAATCCGAAGTACTCGCGATCCAGCGACGGCGCCGCGTCCGCCGCGATCAACGCCGCCTCGGTCAGGAAGGTGCCCGAGCCGCACAGAGGATCCACCAGCAGGCCGCCCTCCTCGTTGATGCGCGGCCATCCGGCACGCAACAGCACGGCAGCCGCCACATTTTCTTTCAAGGGCGCCCGACCGCCTTCGCTTCGATAGCCGCGCCGATGCAGACTCTCGCCGGAAAAATCCACCGACACCAAGGCCGTGGGACCTTCCACATGCAAGTGCAGCAGCACATCCGGGCGTTCCGGTTTGATATTGGGCCGCTCGCCCGTGGCATCACGCAGGCTATCGCACACCGCATCCTTGAGGAGCTGCGATCCATAAATGGTGTGCCGAATCGATTCATTGCCGCCGCTGCAGTCGCAGGCCAGCGTCGCGCCCGGAGCGATATGCGCACGCCACTCCATGCGTTTCACGGCGTCGTAAACCTCTTTCGAGGTGCCGGCGTCGATGGAACCCAAGCTCAATAGCACACGCGTGGCGGTGCGCGACCAGAGGCACGCGCGATACCCCACCTCCAAGGTGCCTTGGAATTTGACATCGTGACTGCGCTCGCGAATATCGGTGGCCCCGAACTGAACCAATTCCTCGGCCAGCACCGACGCTGCGCCCACGGGGGCCGTCGCAATCCAATACAGTACGTTGTCGTTCATGAAGCCCGCGCGTCGTTCAAGTGGCCCGCACTATAGAGCAGATTCGGTGCGCACATCGTGCCAGTCGACTTTGGGATTTTTGGCAAGGTGGCGTACCAGAATCCGGTACACCTCGGCATCGAACGCGCCCTCGGTCGCCACGCCGGCCAGCTCCGCCAATTCCTCCTCGGAACGCGCCGTGCCCAAGTAGGCCCAGTGATCCAGCACATGATATTCGCTGTGACCCTCTTTCAGTGCAATGCGTCCGGGAAACGGCCAGGTCTTGAGCTTCAGGGCCGACACCGCCACGCGCACCCGCATGCTGTGCAGCAACAAGGGTTCCTTCCCCACGCACGCGCCCTTACATTTCAGCAGCGCATAGCCCACGCACGAGCCTGACCCCTCCTCCAGCCCCAACACTTTTAAACACAGAGAATGCGCCCGGGCAATATCGGTGAGCGCCTTGCGCGCATCCTTCTGAGAATGAAACAAGCCGAAGCACTCTGCGAGTTCGTCCGGCTGCACGCCGTCGACGGCAACAAAGCGCACCCCCTGCGATCGCGCGCCGAGCGCCTGCCCAGGTTCCTTCGCACCAAACCCTTCCGGGCCGGGCGTCTGCGCCGCATGGTCCCTCAAGCCCTGGGTTTGCAGCCTCATCGTGACGCTGTCATTTCCCGACTTTACTCGCTTGTTGTACGCCGGCTTCTGCGTCTTGATCCACTGCGCTTCCGTCAGCTGTGCGCCCAGAACGCCCGCGGTCTCCAACCAATCCATGCGTCGAGTCTGGCGCGCTTTCTTTTGTTCTTTGGCCTCGGTCTGCTCGTGAGTGAAATGCCCGAGGATGCGCGCGCGCAGCGAATGGCTCTTACCGATGTACAAGAGCTCATCGTTCTCGCCGAAAAAACGATAGACGCCTGGGCCTTCGGGTAACTCGTCGGCCAATCCAGCCGGGAAGTGCGCGGGCAGTTTGTTCGCGCCCGTCACCGCCTGCGCGGCGGCGGCCAATCTCTCCGCAGAGACTTCATCACGCAGCTTGGACCAGAAGGCACTGAGCACCTGGGCATCGCCCAGCGCTCGATGCCGTGCGCTGCAGGTCAATTGATGCCGCTCCATGACCGCGTCCAGGTTATGCCGTGGAAACTGCGGGAACAGGCGCCGCGACAGCTTTACAGTGCACAGTACCGGGGCCGAGAAATTCATGTCCAGGCGGCGAAACTCGGTGCGCAGAAACGAATAGTCGAAGCGCGCGTTATGCGCCACGAACACCGGTCCCCGCAGCTTTTCCAGCACGAGGGACGCGATGTCCGCGAAGCGCGGCGCGTCCGCCACCATCTCATCGGTGATGCCCGTAAAAGCAGCGATATACGCAGGTATGGGACATTCCGGATTGACCAACGAATTCCATTCCTCGATCACCACCCCAGCATGCATGCGCACGATGCCGACCTCGGTAATGCGGTGATACGCCGCATTACCCCCGGTGGTCTCCAGATCGACGAATACCAGATCCTGCGGAAGTTCAGCCGCGTCCATCGAGCGACAGAATGGGGTAGTACAGATCGGGCCGCCGATCGCGGAAGACCCCCCACGACCGTCGGTAGCGGCGCACCGCATCCAAGTCGAAGGTGGAGGTCAGGACGCTCTCGGTACTGCGATCGGCTTCGGCGACCTTTTCACCCGTATGCGAGGCAATGAACGACGAACCGTAGAAGGTCATGGTGTACTTCTCGCCCTTTTCCTCGCCGATGCGATTCGAGGCCACCAGCGGCACCATGTTCGCCGCCGCGTGTCCCTGCATGGTGCGCTGCCAATGTGCGCTGGAATCCAGGGTGGCATCCTGCGGCTCCGACCCGATGGCGGTGGGATACAGAAGGATTTCCGCACCCATCAACGCCATGCAGCGCGCTGTTTCGGGAAACCACTGGTCCCAACAAATGGCCACGCCGATTTTGGCGAATTTTGTATCGAACACTTTGAAGCCCGTGTCGCCGGGCGAGAAATAGAATTTCTCGTGGTATCCCGGGCCTTCTGGTATATGCGATTTGCGGTAGCTTCCAAGAATGGAGCCGTCGGCATCGACCATACCCACGGAATTATAGAAGGCGTTGTTGGCGCGCTCGAACACGCTCACCGGCAGGACCACGTTCAGTTCCTTTGCCAGCTTCTGGAAATGCTCCATTGCCGGGTGACCTTCCAAGGGCTTGGCCAAATCGAAATGATCGCTCTGGTGGTCCTTGCAAAAGTACGGGGTCTCGAACAATTCCTGAATCAAGATGACGTTGGCACCCCGGCCCGCCGCCTCGCGGATCAATCTCTCGGCTCGCGCCATATTGGCGTCGCGGTCCCAACTGCAGGCCATCTGGGTCGCGGCTACGGTTACCATGCTCATTCGTGTGCTTTCCTATCGATGCAATTCTTAAAGAGTCGGCGGAGAGGTCGCGCTGACGATTTCACATTCCTCGCGATCGGGATTGCGGAATCGATGCGGCAGCGTACTCCTGAAATAATACGCATCGCCGGCCCCCAAGACCCGGGAATCTCCACCCACGGTCAGTTCGATCCTGCCCCGGACGATGACGCCGCCTTCTTCGCCGGCATGCGACAGCATGTCCTCGCCCGTATCGGCATGCGCGGCATAGCGTTCGTGCACGATGGACATATTGCGCTTACCCAATCTGCCGCCTACCAGACGTAATTCAACCGCCCCGGAGCCGATATCCGCGAGCTCGTCCCGGGCGAAGAACACCTGCGGCTTGCCCGACAGGTCCAGGGTGAAGAAATCCGCCAAGGTCATGGGGATGCCGTCCAAGACCCGCTTCAACGAGCTGACCGAGGGACTCACCCGGTTCTGCTCGATCAGCGAAATCAAGCCGTTAGTGACACCGGCACGCTTCGCCAGCTCGCGCTGCGAGAGCCCGTACATTTGCCGGACCGACTTCAAATGGGCGCCTACGTCTATGCTCATCTGTTCATTATATTAAACACCGGCGCAAAACACCCATCTAAAATTGAGGTTTGTGTCGATTTTCCTTATCATCCGCCCAGCCACCGCTCAAAACCCTGGTCACCCAACCGCAAGGACATCGACATGAACGCAGAGCTCCACCCCGTACCGGCGCCCATTGATCTCGACGCATTCTGGATGCCGTTTACGGCTAACCGGCAGTTCAAGGCCAATCCGCGGTTGCTCGCTCGCGCCAAGGGCATGCACTACTGGACCCAAGACGGACGCGAAGTGCTGGATGGTGTCGCCGGCCTATGGTGTGTGAACGCAGGTCATGGTCGAACCGAAATCGCGGACGCGGTGGCCAAGCAGCTCACCACCATGGAATTCGCTCCCACCTTTCAAATGGGTCATCCGGTGGCGTTCGAATTGGCGAGCCGCCTCGCCGCCATCTCGCCTCCCGGCATGGATCGCGTGTTCTTCACGAATTCCGGCTCCGAGTCCGTCGATACCGCGCTGAAAATCGCCATTGCGTACCACCGCGCCCGCGGCGAAGGGCAGCGCACCCGCTTCATCGGACGCGAGAAGGGTTATCACGGTGTGGGCTTCGGCGGCACTTCCGTGGGCGGCATGGTTAATAACCGCAAGGCGTATTCGGCGGTCATGCTGCCGGGTGTGGACCATCTGCCCCACACGCTGGACTTGGGCCACAACGCGTTTTCGCGCGGCCTGCCGCATTGGGGTGCGCACCTGGCCAACGAATTCGAGCGCCTGATCGCGCTTCACGATGCGTCCACCATCGCGGCCGTCATCGTCGAACCCATTTCGGGGTCGGCGGGCGTGATACTGCCGCCCGTGGGCTATTTGAAGCGCCTGCGTGAAATTGCCGACAAACACGGCATCCTGCTGATATTCGACGAGGTCATCACGGGATTCGGCCGCGTCGGCAAGCCCTTTGCCTCCCAAGCTTTCGACGTCACCCCCGATCTCATGACCACCGCCAAGGGCCTGACCAACGGCGCCATTCCCATGGGTGCCGTGTTCGCTCAGCGCAAGGTCTACGACGCCCTGATGCAGGGTCCCGAGGGTGCCATCGAGCTGTTCCACGGGTACACCTACTCGGCGCACCCGGCGGCCTGCGCCGCCGCGCTGGCCACGTTGGATATTTATGCCCGTGAGGGGCTCCTGAGTCGCGCCGCCACGCTGGCGCCGCAGTGGGAAGACGCCGTGCATTCGCTGCGCGGCACCAACCACGTCATCGATGTCCGCAACTACGGCCTGATCGGCGCTGTGGAACTGGAACCGCGCGCCGGAAAACCGGGCACGCGGGCCTTCGATGTGTTCCTGAAGTGCTTCGAGCGAGGGGTCATGGTGCGCCAGACCGGCGACATCATTGCCATGTCGCCGCCGCTCATCATCGAGCCCAAGCAGATCGCGCAGTTGGTCGAGACCTTGGCCGGCGTGATTCGCGACACTCCGTAGCGGGCGCCTCCGAAAATAAGTTTCCCATTTTTGAAATAAATCCCTCCCCGGCTGGGTCTACCCAGAGGCACCGGGGAGGTTTCCTGCGTATGCTGTTCGGGCATCAGTCATTGGGTCCACGCAAATCCCGACAACCGCCGAGGTTCTCGCGGGAGGTGTTGCTTGACGCTACCCGGACCACCGCAGCCGCCCGCTAACCCGAACCGGACGACCCCCGAGGAATGGGCCAGGCGACTCGCTGTGCCTGCCGATTTAGCCAGTGACCCGGCTTACTGGCACAGCGCCCAACTGCGTCATTGGACGGGCACGCCGGCCGACATGGATCAGCCTCCCCTCGACCACTACCTCATCGTGCAACACCTGGGCGGGGCCAAACACATCGATCGCCGACGCGACGGCAGGGCCGTGTCAACGGTGGTCGAGTGCGGGTCGCTATCCGTGGTGCCGCTGGGCACGGCCTTCAAATGGCGCACCGAGGGACCCATAGACTTCGCCCACCTATACTTTTCACCGACCGTATTGGAAAACGCGGCACTGCGCTTCGACCGGAAGCGCGAGCCCTCCTTGGATGATAAGGTGGGATGCCGCGATCCGCTGCTCGAGAGCTTGTACGGCGCATTGCTCACCGAGATTCGTCAGCCGGGGCCGGCTTACATCCTGTACTTGGACTGTCTGCTCGAGTCGCTTCTCCTACGCTTGTTGCGTAGATTTTCAAGTGCAGGAGTACGCGCCACGAATCCCCGGGAAACGCTGCCGCCACACCGGCTACGCCGTGTGATCGACTACGTCGATGCGCATTTGACGAATCACATCATGCTCGAGGACCTCACCGCCATCGCGGGCGGGAGCCTGTTTCATTTCAACAGGGCCTTCAAGAACACCACCGGCGAACCGCCCTATCGCTACGTTCTCAGACGTCGGGTGGAGCGCGCAAAACATCTGCTCACCACCACCGACATTTCCATCGACGACGTTGCCATCGCCAGCGGATTCACCAGTTCCATTCATCTCTCGCGAACGGTGTCGCGCCTGCTCGGCACGACTCCCACGCGCCTGCGGCGCGACACCCCGCCTACGGCTTGAGCCCGTAGATGTCGAGTTCGCCCGGCTTGGTCGGCGTGGCGGACACGGGCGGATTGGCATTGCCTGCCGTGCCCACGTATACCCGGCCGTTGGCTATGGTGGGGACATTGAACTTCATGGCGTTGCCGCCGGCATCCGCGGCAACATCGGAGCTATTCCAGATATCGCCGATGAGGTTGTTGGGATTGCTGCTGGAATTGGTAAGGCTTGCCGCATGCGCGTACACCACCACGGAACCGCACGTCACGGCTTTATTGCCCATGCAGAAATTATTGTCGTCCAGAGTCCAGACGATGCTGTTTTGGGTCGCCGCCGCCGATATGGAAGGCGAGGTGCCGCCGTAGCCGTACTGGTGTGCGGTCTTCCCCAAAAAAACCAGCTGCGCGTCGGAGGTGTCGACCTGGTAGAAATTCAAGTAGCCATGCGACCCACCAATATAGAAGTTGTAGTTCCAATCCGCACCGGTGGCGAATAGCGGAGAGCCGAAGTTGACCTTCTGGAGTTCGTGCGTCACGGGAGGCGTGGCATTCGAATTGTCTGCACCTCCCAAGGCGTCGCGATTGAGTACATACAGGCTGCCATCCTTACCGGCAGTGACCAGCGCGTGAGTTACGACGTTTCCCGCGGGAAAATCTGCGAGCAACGCGGCGCCGCCCGCCCCGAAATCAACGTCGTTCGTGTTGTCGTCCGACTGATCCGAAGGGGTGAAATACTGTGTGACCTGCAAATTCGAGTTGAGCTGCACCAACGAGTCGCCGTAGTCGTCATTGGGCGTGCTGGTGCTCGTGACATCGAAATCGCCGTTGCCCGTGATGACATACAGATTGTTGTTGCTGTCCGCGGCGGGCGCACCGCCGCTCATCCAAATCCCCGACTTAGTTTGGTCGGGTGCCACATTGACGATGTAAGTTTGCGTCAAAACAGCCGGCGACCCTATGAATTTATAGCTCATCATCCAACCGTAAAACGGCGAATCATCTTCGTGCGCGCCGAACGATACATACACGCTGCCGTTCACGAGAGCTAGCCCACAACGCTGAAGTTCCTGACGCGTCACGAAGGTCGCCGTCTGGGAGTTCCCGGTGAAGGAACCCTGAATGACCGTGGGGGCGCCCGACTCTTCGTTCCCCGTTAGGATATCGAGCGCATGCAAACGCGTGTAAAACGTGACGGGATTCGTCGGAGAATTGACCGACTTCGCGACCACGTAAAGTATGTTGGTGGATGGATCGATCACCGGCGTTCCGGTGATGCCGATCACCGGCTGGATATCCCCGTTTCCTGCACCCACGAGACCGCTTGGCACCGCCCCCTCGCCGCTGGTGCCGCCATGCGCGGTGTCGACCAAATTAGCCTTCCATAAGAGAGTACAGGCGCTGGCGTCGGCATCGAACGCATAGACACTATTGTTCTGGGTAGCGACGAAAACCACATTGTGCTGCGCGCCGCCCACCATGAGATTGGCAACCCACAAGGGCTGGGCAGAAATGGCGCCGTCCACGACGCACGACGCCAGCTTGCCGAAGCTGGTCGTGTTCACGTTGCTGGTGTTGAGCGCGTACTCATGCGTGTTGGCGCCATCCCGCGCCAAGTCGTTGTGATACGTGTATACGCCTGCCAAGTCAGTGACAGCGACCGGCGCGCTAGCCGAATCCGCACCGGCGGTGGCGACGATACTGTAGTTGCCGGCCGTCGTGCCCGCGGTATACAAACCGCTGGAACTAATGGTGCCAACAGAGGCATTGTCGCTGCCGTACCCGCCTACGCTCCAGGAGGCTGTCCCGCCGCCCGGCACCGTCGCTGTGAACTGCTGCGTTTGAGATGATGTCAATTCCGCATGGCTCGGCGACAGGGTCAGCGTGCCGGTGGTGATGGTCACCGTCGCACTCGCCGGGCTGCTCGTGCCGCCGGCACCGCTGCAGGTGAGTCCGTAAGTGGTGGCCGCGGTCAACGCGGCAGTAGCTTTGCTGCCGTTTGCCGCGAGCGGGCCGGTCCAACCACCCGTTCCGGTGCAGGCCGTGGCATTGGAGGAACTCCACGTCAGTAGCGAGGCTCCTCCGCTGTTCACCGCGGTCGGATTCGCCGTCAACATCGCCGTGGGCACCACATTGACCGTCGCGTTGGCCGGGGCGCTGGTGCCGCCAACGCCCGTGCACGTCAGAGTAAACAAGGAATTCGAACTCACCGGCGCCGTCGTCACAGTACCCATATACGCCTTCGTCCCGCTCCAACTTGCCGAGGCGGTGCAACTCGTGGCGTTGGTCGAACTCCAAGTCAACGTGGACGTGTTGCCGTTGACCACTGTGGCGGGCGCCGCGGTCAGCGTCGCGGTGGGGACCGGCACCACGGTGACCGTCGTGGTGACAGCCGGGCTGGTGCCTCCGGCACCGGTGCAAGTAAGCGTGAAGCTGGTGGTGGCGGCCGTTAGCGTGCCCGTGCTCTTCGTGCCGCTCGTCGCCAACGTGCCGGTCCAAGCGCCCGAGGCCGTGCAGGCGGTCGCATTGGTCGAACTCCACGTCAACGTCGTGGCCCCGCCGCTCGCGATGCTGGTCGCAGATGCAGTCAATGTCGCGGCCGGAACCGAAATTGCGGCGGCAGACACCGTGACTGTTGCGGTCGCCGCCGCGCTGCTGCCCCCTGCACCGGTGCAGTTCAATGAGTACGTGGTATTGGCCGTGAGGGCGCCGGTACTCTGGGTGCCGCTGGCCGCCAACGTACCCGTCCAGCCGCCAGACGCGGTACACCCCGTCGCATTGGTGGAACTCCAGGTTAGGGTCGCCGCCCCGCCGCTAGTGATGCTGGTGGGTGAGGCCGCCAATACGGCCGTCGGCGTCGGGACACTGGCCGGCGTAACGTCGACAGTCACCGATTTGCTGGCGGTAGCTCCACCCGATCCCGTGCACTCCAGCGAGTACGTCGTGTTCTGAGTCAGCGCGCCCGTGCTTTGCGTGCCGCTGGTGGCCACCGCGCCGGACCAACCGCCCGAGGCGGTACATGAAGTCGCGTTCGCGGAACTCCATGTCAATGTCGTCGAACCGCCGCTGCTCAAGGTGGTCGCGGTCGCGCTGATCGAGACGGTAGGTGTTTCGGTGATCGCTGGGGATCCGCCGCCGCCGCCGCACGAGGCCAGGAAGAACGCCGCCGTGGCGCCGAATAAAGAGTGTTTCATCGAATCCCTTCTTTTTAGTCACGGTAGAGTAACTGAAGCACGTCAGCTGCCGTAAGGGCGTCCTACAACATCGACGCACACGGCGCAAGGGCGCGCGACATGAGGACGATTGAATATGTCTAATATGAATGGTCCGGTACGCATGAAGGGTCCGACGCGTGTAACCCTGGCCACCCTACGCGGGCTCGTGGCGGCAATGGCGCTACTCTCGGGAGTTCCCGCTATCGCTCAGTCGAATGCCGGGGTCCCGACCGACTGGGCGGCGCTCGAGCGGGATTACATCGGGCTCACGCACCGCCAAGACCCGCTGCGGGCAGGCAGCCGAGGTGACCGCGCGGCCCTCGCGCGCTGGCCCGACGACTCGCCGGACGCCTTGGCGGCACAGAAGACCGACCTCCTAACCTTGCGCGCGCGGCTCCGCGCGCTCCCTGCCTCCATGCTCACGCCCGAGATCGCCTTGAGCAGAACCGTCATGGCGCGGCAAATCGAGATGTCCCTCGGAAGTCTCGACGTGGACGAGGCCCGACTTGCCTTTCAGACAGGCCAAGGTTTTTTTACTCTGCCGGACACGCAAGCTGAGGTCACGACCCTGGCCGGAGAAAGCGATGCCCAAGCGTGGCTCGCCCGGATGGGCGCGATTCCATCCTACTTCGCCACCGAGACGCAGAATCTGCAGCGGGGCATCGACACCCACTTCACACAACCGGCGCTGGTAACACGCGCGGCCATCGAGGCGCTCGAGAAGGCCATGTCTTTGCCCTCGAGCCAGAGTCCCTTGCTCCTACCCTTCGCCACCCTGGCCGACTCCGTGACGCCTGCGCGCCGTGCGGAATTGACGGCGCAGGCGCGCGAGATTATCGACACACAGGTTCGCCCTGCGCAGCAGCGGCTCATCGCGTTCCTGCGCACGCGTTACCTGCCCAAGGCCAGACTTGAACTGGGCGTCTCCACGCTTCCAGAAGGCAGGCGCTACTACGCGTACGTCGTGCAACGCGAAACCACCACGTCATTGACCGTGGATGCCATCCATCGGTTGGGCCTCGATGAAGTCGCACGCATCCGCGCCGAAATGCAAGCCGTCATGATTCAGACCGGCTTTCAAGGAGACCTGCGCGCCTTCAGCGCCAAGCTCAAGGCCGAACCGCACAACTACGCTGTAGACGTCGATGACTATGCAGCGAAGGCCGCCGAGATCGCCAAGCGCATCGACTACTTGCTGCCGCGATATTTTGGACTGTTGCCGCGCCTTACCTACGGAGTGCGGGCCAAACCGCCGGCGTTGGAGAGCACATCGGACGGATACCTTCCCGGCAGCCCCGATAGTGGTCAGGCGGGCGCAGTGGTATACAGCGCCGCCGATGTGCAGCGCACTCCACTCTATAATCTTCCCGCATGGCTGCTGCATGAGGGTGTGCCCGGTCACCATCTGCAGATCGCCCTCGCCGAAGAGAACACTCGCTTGCCGGAATACCGGCGCAACGATGACATCACTGCCTACGTCGAGGGGTGGGCGCTGTACGCCGAGCGGCTGGGAGAAGACATGGGCATCTATCGCAGCCCGGAGGAGCACTTCGGCCGACTGTCCATGGAAATGTGGCGCGCCTGCCGGCTGGTCATGGACACAGGCATTCACGCCATGAATTGGACACGCGATCAAGCCGCCAACTGTCTCAGAGACAACACCGCCATGACCGAATCATCCATCAGCTACGAGGTGGACCGCTACATCGGCTGGCCGGCCCAAGCCTTGGGCTACAAAATCGGTGAACTTCGCATCGAGCAGCTTCGCCGAGATGCCGAGCAGAAGCTGGGGCCGGCCTTCGATCTACGGCGCTTTCACGATGTGCTATTGGCCGAGGGCGCGTTGCCCATGGATTTATTGCAGCAGCAGGTCGAAGCGTGGCTTACGGAGCGCAAGACGTCGAGCCGTTAGGCGGGCGGCGGGGCCGCCGTGTCAGTCCGGCGACTGCTGCGACAGCGTCTAGGATGCCTGCCGCTCGAACACGGCATACCACTTCTTGCACGGCTCGACCACTTCCCAGGTTCCCTCGAAGCCGGCAGGCACCACAAAGGCCTCGCCCGCACGGAAGTCGTATTTGTCGCCACTGGTCGATTCGAGGCGCACACGACCCTCGATGAGCACGCAGAATTCATGCTCGGTGTAACGAATTCGCCACTTTCCGCTGGTACTGCTCCACATGCCGCAGAAGAATTGTTGAGTCTCGTCAGCGTACTGATTCGACACTCGGGTACGGGGTATGCCGGCCAGGATGCGTTCCGGCGACGGATTGGCCGAGTCACCTGTCAGCAGGCGGTCCATGGGGATAATCTTGGGCGATTCGCTCATCCCCTATCCTAGGCCTGTGCCGCCGCCGGAAACAAGAGCAGCCCGGCACTCGCGTACCGGGCCGCCATCTTCTCGACTCACTGACTTGACGCTTCGTTGGTGATGGGTGTGGCCGTGCCTCCAGTCTGTGCAACCGCCGCGTCGCCCTGAGCCTGCAGGGTCAGACGCACCCGGCGCTCCATTGCATAGCCGTCGCTGTCCTGTGCCACGCTCGTGGTCGAACCATACGCGTTGATTTCGAGCGCGGTATCCGTGACGCCGGCCGCGAGGAATAGATCTCGCACCGCATTCGCCCGGGCTTCGGACAATTTGAGGTTGCTCTCCACCGTACCGCGGGGATCCGCGTATCCGTCCACCCGCACTTTCAGCGCCGGCGACTTCGCAACCGCTTCGGCCAGCATCTGAATGCCGTGCGTCATTTCCGGGGTGATATCCGCGCTGCCCGTGCGGAACAGCACATCACCCTGCAGACCGTCGAGCACTTTGGCCGCATCGTCTTTCGCCGCGTCATCCTTGGCGGTTTGCGCCATCTCAACGCTGTGCGAGAGCTGGTCGAGCCGAGCCGTCAACGCCTTGTTGCTGTCCGCGAGGGTGCCTTTTTCGGTAACCAGCACGGCCTTATCGGTTTCGAGTTGCTGCTTATCCGTCTGCAGCATCGCGACCTGGGCTTCGGCCTTCTTCGCCTCACCGGCCTTGTGAACTCGATTGCCCAGCCACGTGCCGATGCCCGCGCCGATGACCGCACCGACGGGGCCCGCCGCCAAACCGCCGATGACACCCCCCACCACGAAGCCAGCCGGTTCCTGCGGAGGCGTGGTCTTGGGCTCTCCCGCCAGTGCCGCCACGCTGATGCTCACCAACCCCACCGTCCAACCGATTTTGGAATATGCAGTCTTCATAACAAGCTCCTCGCTAGGCGGCGACATTCACCGCCTTTGTGAGAGCTATTTCAGACCGATATTCGGGCGCCTCTCGGGCTGGGTCGTGGCAAATCGTGGCAAGGCACCGACCAATTGAGGGGTAAACTCGCCCCTCTGGCCGGCTGCCAGACATACCCCGCTACGACACGCATCACGCTTTCAACGAGAAGGGAGTGAAATTCGTGTGGGTATCGTAATAGTCCTCGTTTTCCGCCCGTTTCAAGAACGCCACCACACGATATGTCAACGGCGCCGCAACGATTTCCCAGCCGCTTTTCAGCGCGTACTGAGTAAACATGATGTCCACGAGATGCTCGCCGGGCATACGGCCGTAAAACGCCACGAAATAAAAAATCACCGAATCGATCAGCTCGCCGCATAGAGTCGAGCCGATGATGCGCGTCCATAGCCAGCGTCCGCGCGTCCAGATTTTCATTTTCGCGAGTACATAACTATTGACGAAAGTGCCGCATAAAAAGGCCAGCGTCGATGCCACCACGATGCGCGGCGTAT
>Ga0302311_10002900_pt1 | contig 19060 bp, 19 predicted proteins | sample III_Palsa_N1_3_FD_200449 | JGI IMG/M metagenome (GOLD analysis project Ga0302311, IMG submission 200449) | Peat permafrost microbial communities from Stordalen Mire near Abisko, Sweden - III_Palsa_N1_3 | ecosystem: Environmental > Terrestrial > Soil > Palsa > Peat permafrost | place: Sweden... | reverse complement strand
TCGGCCGCCGGCCGGAGAATTTTGCCGAAGGCTGCCTGCAGGATGTGCACTGGGCGCTCGGCTCTTTTGGGTATTTTCCCTCCTACGCGCTCGGCATCGTGATCGCAGCGCAGTTCTGGGAGAGCCTGCGCTCCCAGGTACCGGAACTCGAGGCGCAGATCGGCGTCGGGGATTTTTCCGGCCTCTCCGGGTGGCTGCACGAGAACGTGCACGGTCTGGGCGCCAAGGTGTCGGTCAAGGAGCTGATCAAGCAGGCCAGTGGCCATCCGCTCGGGCCCAATGCACTGCTGCGCTATCTGGAGAACAAGTACCAGAGTGCTGACGCGTGAGTGAGCTGGTGCCGCGCGACTCAGCCACCTTCAGGCGCCTGAGCGCGCGCCTGCGCGGACTTGCCGGCAAGGCCATCGATGCCTATCGCATGATCGAGGAGGGTGATCGGGTCATGGTCTGCCTCTCGGGCGGCAAGGATTCGTACACACTGCTCGATCTGCTGCTCTCGCTGCAGCGCGCGGCACCCCTGCAGTTCGACCTGATCGCCGTGAACCTCGATCAGAAGCAGCCGGGATTTCCGGCCGATGTCCTGCCCGGCTACCTGCGCGAGCGCGGCGTGCCGTTTCACATCATCGAGCAGGACACTTATAAGGTGGTGCGACGGGTCATTCCCGAGGGCCGCACGATGTGCTCGCTGTGTTCGCGCTTGCGCCGCGGTGCGCTCTACAACTACGCCGCGAGCCAGGGCATCACCAAGATCGCGCTCGGGCACCATCGCGATGACATCATCGAGACGCTGTTCCTGAATCTCTTCCACGGCGGCCGGCTCAAGGCCATGGCGCCGAAGCTGCGCTCGGATAACGGACGCCATGTCGTCATCCGGCCGTTGGCCTTCATCGCCGAGCGCGATATTGCCCGCTACGCCAGTGGCCGGGCATTCCCGATCATCCCCTGCAACCTGTGCGGCTCGCAGCCGAACATGCAGCGCCAGGCGATCAAGCAGATGCTCGCTGCCTGGGAAGCGCAATATCCGGGCCGCAGCGAATCGATCTTCTCGGCGCTGCGCGCGGTCGAGCCGGCGCACCTGGCCGATACCCGGCTGTTTGATTTTGCCGGTTTGCGTGCCCAGCTGCCGCCGGCGGCGCCCGAAAGCGGGGCCGATGAGCCAGACTGGGATGCAGTGGCTGAGCGCGAGCTGTTTCACGGACAGCCTGCGTGAGTGCCGCGATGCCGCCGCTGACCAACAGCTACTGGGTACTGCCCGGTCGTCTGCTGGCCGGCGAATACCCGACCACGCGCGATTTCCAGACCCCCGCTGAGCGCATCAAGCTGCTGCTGGCTGCGGGCATCAGCTGCTTCATCGACCTGACTGAACCGGGGGAGTGCGAGCCCTACGAGAGCCTGTTGCCGGTCGAGATCGACTACGTGCGCAAGCCCATACCGGATCAGCAGGTGCCGCGCGCCATCGCCCACATGTACGAGATCCAGATGGAGATCGAGCTGGCGCTCGCCAGCGGCCGTGGCGTGTACGTGCATTGTCGGGCCGGCATCGGCCGCACCGGTACGGTCGTGGGTTGCTTCCTGATCGAGCAGGGTGCGGCGCCTGGGGCGGCCCTTGAGCAGCTGAATCGGCTGTGGAAGCAATGCGCGCGCTCGGCCACCTGGCCGCTGGTGCCGCAGACCGAAGCGCAGGCCGATTTCATCCGCGAATGGCGGCCGCGCCGCGCGGCGCCGCTGGCGGCACCCGTGGCGGCTGCCGATGAGCTGCCGCTGCGCGTCGTGGGTTCGTTGCGCGAGCGCTTCCTCGGCTCGCTCCTGGGGCTCGCCACGGGCGATGCGCTGGCGGCCGCGACCCAGTATCGCAGGCCCAAGAGCTTTCCGAATGTGGGCGATCTGCTGGGTGGCGGTCCCTTTGATCTGCCGCGCGGTGCGTGGAGCGATGACACCGCGATGGCACTGTGCCTGGCCGAAAGCCTGGCCGAGAAGGAGCAATTTGATCCCCGGGATCAGCTGCAGCGCTACGTGCGCTGGCAGCGCGAAGGGTACTTGAGCGCCACGGGCCAGTGTCTCGGAATCACCGCCTCAACCGCGCGCGCGCTGGCGCTTGGCCAGCGTCGGCGCCAGCCGTATTCGGGCTCGCACGATCCCACGCAGCTTGATCCGGAGCCGCTCTCGCGCGTGGCGCCTGCGGTGCTGTTCAATTTTGCCGACGCCGGGCAGGCGATCCAGGCCGGGGGCGATCAAGCACGTGTCACCTGCCAGGCGCCGCTGGTCGTCGATGCCTGCCGCTTGCTGGCAGCGCTTGTGCACATGGCGCTGCGCGGTGAGCCGCGCGCACCGCTGCTCAAGTCCTCGCCGGCGCTGTTCGGCGGCCGTCCGCTGCATCGCGAGCTCGAAGCGCTGCTGGGGAGCCTTGATGAGCCGGCGCGCGCCAACGGCGGGGCGATCGATGTGCTGCGCCTGGCATTGCGCGCCTTCAGCGCCACCGACAACTTTCGCGACGGCGCGCTGCTGGCCGTGAACCAGGGCGGCAACTCCGATGCCATCGGCGCGGTCTACGGGCAGCTGGCAGGTGCTCATTACGGCATCAATGCGATTCCGCCCGGTTGGCTGGCAGCCCTCGCGCTGCGCGCGAAGATCGAGTCACTGGCCGATGCACTGCTGACCGGCGCGCTGGTGCGGGTCGCCTCCAGCGTGCGCGCTTCATGAGGCGTGCGCAGCACGCCTGGGAACGTCTAAGCGATGAGCAGCTGCTCAAGCTGCGGCTGTGCGATCTGAAGCTCAACCTGCGCAACTCACGCCTGCGCGCGCCGCTCGATCAGCTGTACGCGGAGCTTGCGAGCCGCGGCATCCGCTTCCGTCCGCACGTCTGGTTTGCCGAAGAGTGGTTTTCTCCCGATGGCGTGCCAGGCTTTGCCGTGCCGTTTTATCTGGCGCATCCGCGGCTCACGCGCCTGGAAAAGCGGTACACGCATGAAGCGGAGGGGAGCAATCGCAACTGGCTGATACGGATCCTGCGTCATGAGGCCGGCCACGCACTCGACTCGGCCTACCGCCTGCGCCGGCGCGCGCGCTGGCGCGCGCTGTTTGGCCCCGCCTCAAGTCGCTACCCGACCCAGTACCGTGCGCGTCCGGGCAGCCGGCGGCACGTGCAGCATCTGGGCGAGTGGTATGCCCAGGCGCACCCGGCCGAGGATTTTGCCGAGACCTTTGCAGTCTGGCTCAAGCCGCACTCGGACTGGCGACGCCGCTACGCGGACTGGCCAGCGCTACACAAGCTCGAATTCGTGGCCGAGGCCGCCGAGCAGATGCGGCGCGAACGACCGGCAGTGCGCCAGCGCGTGCTGATCGAGCCGCTCTCGGACAATACCCGCACGCTCGAGCAGCACTTCCGACGCAAGCTCGCCCGGCGCCTGCGGCTGCGCCGGCCGCTGGCCGATCGCCTGCTGCGCCGGGCCTTTGCAACGGATCGGCCGGCACGCTGGCCGCGACCGGCAGCGGCGCTGCTGCGTCGGCATCGCACCGAGCTGCTGGCAAGCGTGGTGCGCAGGAGTCATGCCGACCGCTACGGCGCGCAGCAGCTGCTGCGCCTGGCCATCGAGCGCTGTGAATTGCTTGATCTCTATGTGCGAGGCTCGAGTGCCGGCTCGCTGCGGCGGGCGCGCGCGACGCTGGTGCGGCTGGCCAAGGCCTATGCGACAAGCGAGGGGCTCGGATGGCGACTGTAAGAAAGCAACGGATACTGGTGGTTGTGCACCAGAGCCTGGTGCCACCCGACACGCTGCAGGGCTACAGCGAGAAGCAGATCGATGAGTGGCGCACCGAATACGAAGTGGTGGCGGCGCTGAAGGAGAGCGGTCACACGGTGCAGACCTTGGGCGTGCTCGACTCGCTCACCGAGCTGCGTACCGCGCTGGTCGACAACAAGCCGGATCTGGTCTTCAACCTGCTGGAGGAATTCAACGGCATCGTCACCTACGATCAGCACGTGGTCGCGTTCCTCGAGCTGATGCGCCAGCCCTACACCGGCTGCAATCCGCGCGGCCTGCTGCTCTCGCGCGACAAGGTGCTGTGCAAGCAGCTGCTGGCATTTCATCGCATCCCCTCGCCACAGTTCGCGGTTTTTCGCCGCGGCCAGCGCTTTCATCTGCCGCGCCGGCTGCGGCTCCCGCTGTTCGTGAAATCAGCGACCGAAGATGCTTCGCTCGGCATCGCCCAGGCCTCGGTGGTCGATGATGCCCAGAAGCTGCGCGAGCGCGTGCAGTTCATGCACGAGCAGATTGGCTCGGATGCGCTGGTGGAGGAGTACATCGAGGGGCGCGAGCTGTATGTCGGGATGCTCGGCAATGAGCGGCTGACCGCGCTGCCGGAGTGGGAGATGCAGTTCGGCTCGATGTCCGAATCAGTGCGCGGCATCGCCACCCGCAAGGTCAAGTGGGACCGCGCCTACCAGAAGAAGTATGGCATCACGACCGCCGGGGCGGTTGACCTGCCGCCCGGGGTGGAGCTGCAGCTCGACCGCCTGGCGCGGCGCATCTACCGGGCACTGCACCTGTCTGGTTATGCGCGCATCGATTTTCGGATGCGCCCGGATGGGAGCCTGTTCGTGCTCGAAGCCAACCCGAACCCGAATATTGCCCGCGAGGAGGATTTCGCGGCCTCGGCCAAAGCCGCGGGTATTGACTACAAGCCACTGCTTGAGCGCATCATGCGGCTCGGTCGCAACTACCGGGCAGAGTGGCGTACGTTCAATGTCTGAGTCCATGCATCGATCGGGCCTCGCAGTCGCTGTGCTGCTCGCCTGTGGCGTGAGCAGCGCGCTGGCCTCCAGCAAGGACGATCAGGACTTTGCCGGGCTGCTGGGGCTGCTGCCCGGTACCTATCAGAATTTCACTCAAGCCAATTCCGACAAGAGTGCCGGCGTCGAACCCGCGCACGGCAAGGAATTGCTGACGGTGCTCGAGCTGGAGGCGCAGGTGCTGGCCGAGCACGTGTTCTACGTGGTCGAGGCGGCCGCTGATGATTCGCACCGCATCTTCTCCGAGCGGCTCTGGGTTCTGGAGCAGGCCAAGGGCGGCAAGTACATCCAGTCGGTGTATGCCTTTGTCCAGCCGGAGCGCTGGCGGGCCGGCCTCAACAGTCCGGAGCTCTTCCAGGCGCTGGTGCCCACCGACGTGCATCGGCTCAATGGCTGCGAAGTGATTTGGCAGCGAAATACCGTGGCTTATACCGGTGGCAACAACGGTGCCACCTGCACACTCAGCGCGGGTGCCGATGAGCCCAACTATCATCTGTTTCAGCAACTGTGGCTAAGCGGCGAGCAGTTTTCCATCAGCGAATTGCGCACCGATGAACTGGGCAAGCCCGTCGGGCCGACCTACGTCGATCCGATCTTCCGCTTCGTGCGCCGCGCGGCCGCCGCGCAGTAGCTTTCGCCGCGCTCTTCAGCGGGCTGCGGCCAGCACCCATTCCTGCAGATGCGAATCGGCCAGCGCTGTCTCCTGATAGTGCTGGGCCTCGGTTTCAAGCATCGCACCGTAGGTGCGAAAGCGCAGCACCACCGGTGCAAACATCGCATCGGCGATGCAATAGCTGCCAAACAGCCACGGACCACCCGCGCCAAACTCGCGCCGGCAAGCGATCCACAATGCCTGCACGCGTGCGATATCGGCTGCAAGTTCTGTAGTCATCGGCGTACGCAAACCCACGGCGCAGGCATTCATCGGCCACAGCGCTCTTAGGGCCTGGAAGCCAGCGTGCATCTCGGCGCTGACCGAGCGGGCTACGGCGCGCGCGGCGCGCGCCCGCGGGTGGCCGGCGCCGGCCAGTTCACACAGGTACTCGCAGATCGCAAGCGACTCCCACACCACCAAAGTGCCATGGCGCAGCAACGGCACGCGCGCGGTTGGACTCGCCGCGGCCAGCCGCGCGCTCGAGCCCGCCTGATCAAGCTCGATCAGCTCTTCATCAAAGGCCACGCCCAGATGGCGTGCGAGCAGCCACGGACGCAGCGACCAGGACGAGACATTCTTGGTGCCAAGGACAAGTGTGACGTGGGTCATCGTGAGGCGATTCCTGTTAGCACACGCCGATAGTGGCTGCCAGCATGGCGAGCTTCTTGCTTGGATTTAACTCAGGAAGCGTGACTGGGTCGGAAATCCGCCAGTCACGACTCGTGTTGAACTGTAACAGCCCCTGCAGCCACGTGAGGTGCGCGATCATGGAGCAAACGAGCGGATCGGGCGGAGTGATGCCGGTAACCAACCTCGCGGAGTACTTCCGCGACGCGCTGGGAAGTGCGCTCTCGCACCAGCATGTGGCGGTCGAAGATCAGACCGAACACTACCTTGTGAACATGCTCACACTTTTCGCGCGTGCGGATCAGCTGTTCGAGCAGACGCCTGACGGCCTGCGCATCCGGCCATTGGTGCAGATGTTCACCGACGCGCTCTCCGCGCCAAGCGCGGCCGAGCGCGAACACACGCTGCAACGACTCGGGGATGTCTCGCTGTTCATCGCCGGCTTCTTCGCCCATGGCTTCGCGCGCAAGCTGATCGACATCGACTACCATATCGCGATGGGGGGTCGCGCCTACAGCGCCCTGGCCGTCTCGCTGGCGCGCGGCCGGCGACGGGTCCTCGGGCCGGTGTTTGCGGAACTGGCGGCCAAGTTTCAGCCACTGGTTGATGCACTGGGCGAGATCAGCGATGCGGGTCGCCGCTACACGCAGCAGGATGTGCTGCGCCTCTACGAGCTGTGGCTCAAGACTGGGAGCGAGCGGGCACGCTCGCTGCTGCGCCAGCTCGGTGTTGAGGCGACGCCGGTGGCGGTGAGTGCACACTGAGCGCACCGGTGCGATCTTAAGCCAGCTGCAATCGCTGTTGGCCGGTATCTATGATGTACCGATCGCCTACGATGTGGCCGAGTTCCTGCTGACTGACCGCACCCATCTGCCGCCCGCCGACGGCGCCAATCTGGCCGATGAACAGGTGCTGGTCGCTGCCGAGCCCGATGCACTCGAGATTGGCGTATTCCTTGAGCCGGGCGTGCTCGAGCGCCTCACGCAGGCCAACCCGATCGATGCCTTGAATGGCGGGAACCTCGCTGATTACTGGACCGCGCTCGAGGGCGTGAGCCATTTCATCTATCTGGCCTTCAATGCCATTCACGATCGGCCCGTGTCGCTGCTCGAGCTGGAATTGCAGGCGGAGATCGACAAGTACGTGAGCACCATGTGGTTGTTGCGGGCCCAGGATCCGGCGCGCTTTCCGGCCGAAGTGCACAACGCCTTGTTCGTGCGCGCCCAGGTGGATGGCACGCTCGCCGGGGGGCGCATCGGACTGTACCGTCAGGCCAATGACTATGCCGCGCGCTTCTGCCGGCATCTGTCAGGAACACTGCGATCACGTGAGACCAGCGCGCGCGCGCTGGCGGTGGCGGAGCTGCGACGCTTCTATCGATTGAGTGAGCAGCGCAAGGTGCGGCACATCGAGCGCACCGCCTAAGCCCCCTACTTGAGCCGGCCGCTCTTGAGCGCCTCGACCTGGCGCTTGAGACGAATCCATTCGGAGAGGCGACGCAGATCGGCCTGGCGCTGGCCGACATCGTTGGCGCGTAGGTTTGGAAACGTGTCGTAGGGATTGCAGCCGGTCTCCGGCTTGGCCGCCGGCTGTTTCTCGGCCACGGCAGCGCCGCGCGGTTCGCGCACCCGCTGCCAGAGGTCCCCGGCAGAGTTGGATTTAGGCTGATCCGTCATGACTGCTCAATACTCCAAAGAACCGTGCTGTGGCACCGCCCTAGACGGCCCCAGCCCCCGCTCGTTCATCCAATGTTAGCAAGGCCGCTCGGGCTCTTAACAGGCCGAGCGCCGTCTTGCCGTCGTTGATGTCGCCGGCCTCTGCACGCTGGCAGGCGGAAGCCAGATCCACCCAGTGGATTTCGATCACCTCGGCGGCCTCGTGCGCCATCTTGGCCGGACGCAGGCCGCGGGCAAGGAACAGGTGTACGGTTTCTGTAAAAACTCCCGGTGAACTGATGACCGGACCCAGGCTGTGCCAGTGGGCTGCCTCGGTACCGGCCTCTTCCACCAGCTCGCGCTGGGCGGTCAGCAGCGGCGGCTCGGAGGGCTCGAGCTTGCCGGCAGGTAGCTCCCAGATGTAGCCGCCCACCGCGTGGCGATACTGACGGATCAGGCAGACACGCAGCTGCTCGTCGATGGCCACCGCAGCCGCGCCTCCGGGGTGATGAATGATCTCCAGATCCGTGGTGTGGCCGTTAGGCAGCTGCACCGTCTCGATATTGACGGTGATCACCCGTCCGGTCAGCACGTTGCGCGTCCGTTGAATGCTCATCCGCTCTCCAGGGCCCCCAGGCGAGGAATTCTTTGGCCAATTGGACTTAAGCCTACTGGCTTCTGCGGCCAATGTGGACCGCTCGATGGACCGCGAGGGTCCGAATACGTTCCTATGGGTCCTGCAGGGGCTGCGGCCCCTGAACCGAGTGCCCTGTGAGCTTGAAACGGCTTCCGGCCCCGCCTGGCGCTGGGCCGACCGTGCATGCGTCGCAGCTTTGTATAGCTTTCTGTAGCCGCCCAGCGGGGCCGGGCCGTATATTTAACTTATGGCAGCAGTTGACCCATTCAGCGCCCTGAATCTCGCCCAACGGCGAGCAGCGACGTATGGCGAGTCGCTGCCCGAGCGCAAAGGCGTGCGCTGCGGGCCGCTGCTGGTCGTGGCCGGTGCGGGCACGGGCAAGACCAACACGATTGCCCACCGCGTTGCGCATCTGGTGCTCCAGGGCGCAGATCCGGCCCGCATCCTGCTGCTGACCTTCACGCGCCGCGCGGCCATCGAGATGCGCCGGCGCGCCCACGAGATCGTGCGCCAGGCGCTCGATGACACCCTCGGTGGCAAGAGCCAGCAGGTGCTGCAACGCCTGGCCTGGGCCGGAACCTTTCACGCCATTGGCAACCGGCTGCTGCGCCACTACGCGCGCCAGCTGGGTCTGGAGCCCAACTACACGGTCATCGATCGTGCCGACTCGGCTGACCTTTTCGATCAGCTGCGCCAGGATCTGAAATTCACCGAGAAGAGCGAGCGCTTCCCACGCAAGGACACGTGTCTGGCGATCTATTCGCTGCGCGTGAACACGCAAAAATCTTTAAAGGAAACCCTCGAGCAGCAGTTTCCCTGGTGCCAGGCCTTTGAAGAGGACATCGCCAAGCTGTGCCGCGCCTACGTCGAGCGCAAGCAACACTACGCGCTCCTTGATTACGATGATCTGCTGCTCTACTGGCACGCGATGATGGGCGAGCCCAAGCTTGCGCAGCACGTGTCGGCACATTTTGACCACGTGCTGGTCGATGAGTACCAGGACACCAACCGGCTGCAGGGCGAGATCCTGCAGGCGCTCAAGCCCGATGGCAGCGGCGTGACGGTGGTCGGCGATGATGCCCAGGCCATCTATTCCTTCCGCGCCGCCTCGGTCGAGAACATCCTCGGCTTCCCGGACCGTTTCAATCCGCGGGCCGAGATCGTCACGCTCTCGCAGAACTATCGCTCCACCCAGCCGGTGCTGGAAGTGGCCAACGCGCTGATGAGCGAGGCGCAGAAGCAGTTTCGCAAGCACCTGATGTCAGTGCGTGGCACCGGCGCGCAGCCGCTCTACATCACCATCGATGAGCTGACGGCGCAGGCCGAGTATGTGTGCGGTCAGATTCTCAAGCGCCGCGAGACCGGGGTGTCACTGCGCAGTCAGGCCGTGTTGTTCCGTAACGCCAGTGCCAGCGACCTGCTCGAGATCGAACTGACCAAGCGCAAGATCCCGTTCGTGAAGTACGGCGGATTGAAGTTCCTCGAGGCGGCCCACGTCAAGGACCTGCTTGCCGTGCTGCGCTGGGCCGACAATCCGCGCAACACCCTGGCCGCATTCCGCGTGCTGCAGTTGCTGCCAGGCATGGGCCCGGTCAATGCCCAGAAAGTGCTCGATGAGATTGCGGCCAAGGGCGGTGCGCTCTCGGCAATGGCCAGCAGTACGCCGCCCACCGCGGCTCGAATTGATCTGCCGCGGCTCGCCAAGCTGATGAGCGCGCTCACCGAGCCCGAGAAGCCCTGGCCCGGGCAGATGCGGCTGGTGCGGGACTGGTACAAGCCCCACCTGGAGCGGCTCTACGAGCAGGCCCACGCGCGCGTCGCGGATCTGGATCAGCTCGAGGCGCTCTCGACCCAGTTCGGGACCCGCGAGCGCTTCATCACCGAACTCACGCTCGATCCGCCCAATGCCACCGGGGATCTCGCCGGCACACCCAATCTTGATGAGGATTACCTGGTGCTCTCCACGATCCACTCGGCCAAGGGCATGGAGTGGGACACGGTCTATGTCCTCAATGTCGTGGACGGCAGCTTCCCGTCCGAGTTCTCCACCGGCAAGGCCGAGATGATCGAGGAGGAGCGCCGGCTCCTCAATGTCGCCATCACCCGTGCGCGCAACGAACTGTACCTGTGCGCGCCGCTGAAGTTCCCGCTGGCGCAGCAGCCGCGCAACGGCGACGGCCACGTCTACGGAGCGCGCAGCCGCTTCATGACGGACAAGGTGCTGAAGACCCTGGAGCAGACCAGCTACCAGAGTGCCAATACGGTCGGGGCTTTGAGCGAGGCCGCGGCCGGCACGCTCGATGTCAGCTCGCGCCTCAAATCAATGTGGTGAGTGCCGTGCCCGCGCCTCGCGCGGGGCCTGACTAGGGCTCGAGATAGGCGTAGCCGTCCAGTTCCTGTTCATAGAAGCGCTTGAGCGCCTGCGTCTCGGCGACACTCATGCGCCCCTCGCGCACCGCGCGCTCGCAATCCCGGGCCAGCGCCGGGGCCAGTTCGGCGACGTCGTACTCCATGTACTCGAGCACCTTGTTGGCAGTGTCGCCCTTGACGATCTCCTCGATCCACCAGCCGCCCTCATCATGCAGGCGGATGTGCACCACGTGCGTGTCACCGAAGAGGTTATGCAGATCCCCTAAGGTTTCCTGGTAGGCACCGACCAGGAAGGCGGCCAGGAAATAATCCTGGCCCGGCAGCAATTCGTGCAGCTCGAGGGTCCGCTTGGTCTCGCGCACGCTGACGAAGTGATCGATCTTGCCATCCGAATCGCAGGTGATATCGGCCAGCACCGCGCTGCGCCCCGGCCGCTCGTTGAGGCGGTGGATCGGCATCAGCGGAAACAGCTGGTCGATCGCCCAGCTGTCCGGCAGTGACTGGAAGATCGAGAAATTGCAGAAGTAGGTATCCGAGAGCACGGTCTCGAGATCCTCCAGCTCCTCGGGCGGCTTCTCCAGCCGCCGGCAGCAGTCGCGGATGCGTGCACAGGCGCTCCAGTACAGGCGCTCGGCCAGCCCCCGGTAGGACAGCGAGAGCAGGCCGAGATTGAACATCTGCAGCGTCTGCTCACGCGCGGTCTGGGCATCGTGGTAGCACTCGACCAGGCGCCGCTCATCGATCATGCGCCAGGCGCCGAACAGATCGCGCACCGGCTGGGGCAGATCCGGATCGCGGGTGGCGTTGTCGGCTTCCTCAGGCGAGATGTGAAAGCCATCGAGTGCCGAACTGCCCACGGTATTGAAGATCAGCACGCTGTGATGCGCGGCGATGGCGCGGCCCGATTCGCTGATGATCATCGGGTGCGGCACGTCGCGCGCGTTGCAGATGCTGGCCACGCCGTAGATCACATCGTTGGCGTACTCATTGAGCGTGTAGTTCATCGAGGAGGTGAAGTTCGTGCCGGTGCCATCGTAGTCAACGCCCAGGCCACCGCCGACATCCAGGTATTCGATGCCGGCGCCCATCAGGTGCAGCTCCGCGTACACATGCGTGAGCTCGTTGATGGCATCCTTGATGCGGCGGATGTCCTGCAGCTGGCTGCCGGGATGGCAGTGCACCAGCTTCAGGCAGTCTTCCATACCACGGGCCTTGAGCTGCGCGAACAGCTCCAGGATCTCGGTGATGAACAGCCCGAACTTGGACTTCTCGCCGGCTGAATCCCGCCAGCGTCCCGAGCCCTCGCTCGCCAGCTTCACGCGCACCCCGATGCGCGGGCGCACCCCGTAAGTCTCGGCATGGCGCAGGATCAGCTCGAGCTCGACGAAGTTCTCGACCACCGGGATGATCGTGCGCCCGAGCTTGGCAGCCAGGATCACGGCCTCGATATAGCTCGAGTCCTTGAAGCCGTTGCAGATGATCGGCCGGCCCGGGGAGTCCTCGACCATGGCCATGACTGCTAGCAGCTCGGGCTTGGAGCCCACCTCGAGGCCAAAGCCAAATTCCTTGCCGTAGCGAAACACTTCCTCGACCACCAGGCGCTGCTGGTTGACCTTGATCGGGTAGACGGCCGTGTAGCCGTTGCGGTACTCGTTCTCGGTGATCGCACGCGAGAAGGCATCGTGCAGGTGCTGCAGGCGATGGGCGAGGATGTCGGAGAAGCGGATGACCACCGGCGCGGTCAGGTCGCGCTGCTGCAGGCCCTGGACGACCTCATACAGGTCAATCTCGTCGGCGGCGGTCGTGTCGGGGCGCACCACGACGTGGCCGGCGGCATTGATCGAGAAGTAGCCCAGGCCCCAGGCCGGAACGTTATACAGTTCCAGCGAATCTTGGATGCTCCAGGCTGCTGCCCCGTTGCCGATGCGCCTGACTGGCTGCTGCCCCATGCTCCGCTCCTGATCCTTAACGTGTCGCCAAGTAAAGTTGCGCGCACGATAACAAAACACCGTGACAAGTAAACAAAGCATTTTCCCGCCCGTGCTCGGGCGCGCGCCGCGGCAAAGCAGCTCGGGCAAGCTCGCGCTTCCCAAGCGGCTGCCAGCGGCTACAATCGGCTGGTTCCAGAACACGGAAACGCCAGGGGAGAGGCATGGCCATCGACCTATATTGGGGGAGCGGTAGCGCCTATTGCTGGCGGGTGATGCTCGCGCTCGAGCACAAGCGGCTGGCCTACAACAGCCACCTGCTCAAGTTCGACCAGCAGGAGCACAAGGCGCCGCACATCCTGGCGATGAACTTCCGCGGCCGGCTGCCGGTGCTGCGCGATGCCGATTACGTGGTGTTCGAGTCACTGGCGATCCTCTACTACCTCGATCAGAAGTACCCCGAGCCAGCGATCTTTGGCCGCACGCCGGAGGAAGCCGGGGTCATCATGCGGGTGATCTGCGAGTACCAGGCGTACGCGGAGCCGAGCCTGATGCAGATCGCCGGGGCGATCCTCTTCCGTCACGAGCCACAGCTTGATGAGAAGGTCACCGAAGCGATGCACAGCGTGGCCGGCGAGGCGCGTACGATCGAGCGTCGCCTGGCGCAGTCCGACTGGGTGGTCGGCGAGAGTTTCTCAGCCGCTGACATGGTGATTTATCCGGATATCCGTCTGCTGCTGCGCGCGCTCGCCCGGCCCGAGGCCAAAGAACTGGCGTCACGTTTTCTTCCCGTGGAAGTGAACTACCCGGCCATCGGGCGCTGGTTGCAGCGCGTGGCCGCGCTGCCGGGACACGAGCGCACCTGGCCACCACACTGGGGCGCACCGGCACGTTGAGGCGTGCCTTAAGCTGGCGCACGCTCTCGCCCGTTGCTAGTCTCCCGCCCGAGCTCTGGCGCCAGCGGCACCAGCCTTGAGGTACTAGCGGATAAATCATGGCCAATGACACCATCTATATCGATTTTCCCGGACGGATTCTGTTCGTCGGCTTCGGCAGCATTGGCCAGGGTGTCCTGCCGCTGATCCTGCGTCATATCGGCATCCCGGCCAGCCGCATCACGATCGTGACAGCGGATGATCTGGGGCGCGAAGAGGCCGAGCGCTACGGCGTCAAGCTGATCAAGCAGGCGCTGACGCGCGAGAACCTGCGCCGCACGCTCGATACGCTCCTCGGGCGCGGTGATTTCTTGTTGAATCTCTCGGTCGATGTGGCTAGCACGGCGCTGATCCGCTACAGCTGGGAGAAGGGGGCGATGTATCTGGATACCTGCATCGAGCCCTGGCCCGGCGGGTATACGGACTCGGCACTGCCGGCTGCGAAGCGCACCAACTACGCGCTGCGCGAAGAGGCGCTGGCGCTGCGCAGCGGCGCGACACGCCAACCCACTGCCGTGCTCACCCATGGGGCCAACCCCGGTCTGGTATCGCACCTGGTCAAGCAGGCACTAATGAATATTGCTGCCGACACCCATGTCGATGCGGGCAAGCCTGCGGCCAAGAACGAATGGGCCGCACTGGCGCAGCGCCTCGGGATCAAGGTGATCCACGTTGCCGAGCGCGATACCCAGGTCTCGGCGATCCCCAAGGAGCCTGATGAGTTCGTAAACACCTGGTCGGTGGACGGCTTTGTGTCTGAGGGTTGCCAGCCGGCGGAGCTGGGCTGGGGATCGCACGAGCGCAATTTCCCGCGCGATGGCAAGCGTCACGAGACCGGCAACGGCGCGGCGATCTACCTCGGGCAGCCGGGGGTGGCCACGCGCGTGCGTACCTGGACGCCCAAGGGCGGACCGCTGCATGGTTTCCTGATCACGCATGGCGAGGCGATCTCGATTGCCGATTACCTCACCGTCAAGGAGGGCGGGCAGGTCATCTACCGTCCCACGGTGCACTACGCCTACCACCCCTCTGACAACGCGGTGCTCTCGATCCACGAGTTCGCCGGCCGCAATTACATCTTCCAGAGCCGCAAGCGGATCATGATGGATGACATCACTTCGGGGAGCGATGAGCTCGGGGTGCTGCTGTGCGGTCACAAAAAGAACGCCTACTGGTTTGGTTCGCGCCTGAGCGTGGAGGAAGCCCGCTCGCTTGCGCCCTACAACAACGCCACCAGCCTTCAGGTCACCGCCGCAGTGCTCTCGGGCCTGATCTGGGCCATGGAGAATCCAAACAACGGCATTACCGAGCCGGATGAGATGGATTTTCGCCGCCCGCTCGACATCTGCCGCCCCTACCTGGGCGAGCTGGTCGGGGAGTACACCGACTGGACGCCGATGTCGGATCGCGAACGGCTGTTTCCCGAAGACGTCGACAAGAGTGATCCGTGGCAGTTCAAGAATGTGCGGGTGAGCTAGCGATAGCTTTCGGCCGGGTACTCGATCAGCACCAGCGTGAACGCTGCAGGGCCGGCTGGCAGCTCGAGTACCACTTCGGCATCGAGCGACTTGCCAAGCAGCGCCCGGGCCAGCGGCGCATCCATGCTGATGCGCTCAGGACCCAGATCAAGCTCATCGGGCCCGACGATGTGATAGCGGCGTTCGAGCCCATCAGTGCCGAGGACCGTGACCCGGGCGCCAAAGAACACGCGCTGCGGGTTCGAAGGTGCCTGGCCAACAATCACCATGCCATCGAGCCGCTGGCGCAGGAAGCGCACGCGGCTGTCGATCTCGCGCAAACGCTTCTTTCCATAGGTGTATTCAGCATTTTCCGAGCGATCACCCTGGGCCGCGGCGGCTGACACCGAGGCGGTAACCTGCGGGCGCTCCACGCGCCACAACGCATCGAGCTCGGCGCGCAGCCGCCGTTCGCCAGCGGGCAGGATGTACTTGGAGCCCTGGGGCTGGGGTGGCCGGTAACGTCCCATTTTGTGACAAATCCCGCTCAAATCGAATCGCAAGTGTGCCCTGTTTCACAGGCGAGGAAGCCGCCTGCGACTATTCTTTTGCCCATGGGTAACAGGTATTACGCCCACTTCATCGCGGAACCGCCGGACGTTGCGGCGCACGCAGAGTGGACGGGCGTAGTAGAACTGACCCGGCCGCTGCGATGTCAGGCCGAGGAGCGCGAACTGTCTCTGGTACTGGCCTGCAGCATGGATGTGGAGCTCGAAGAGATACGGATCATCGACTGGTCGCCACTGCACTGAATCCCCTGGCGGACTTTACTCCCCCTCTTGTAAGTCCGCTTTTTGAACTGCCCCGGCTAGTCCGGGGCTTTTTTTTTGCCCGAATCAGGGCTGGCTGAGCCGCTGCGCTTCTAGGCTATCTGGTTGATCTATAAATCTTTTGCCACCCGCCAGGGCGGCCCAGGTTGCGCATGCTGCGCCAGCCGCAAGGGGCCGGCATACCACTCCAGGTGCTTGATTTAACGGTAGAGTGCCACCATACCGGCCGTGAGCCATTGGGCTTGGACCGAAGTCCATATAAGAGGGAGTTACACATGCGGTTAGCCAGATTGATCCTGTGCGTCGCGGCGGCAGCCGTGCTCAGCGGTTGTGGATACAACCGCATCCAGACCCAGGACGAGGCGGTCAAGGCCGCGTGGTCAGAGGTCATCAACCAATACCAGCGCCGCGCTGACCTGGTGCCGAACCTCGTGAGGACGGTCCAGGGCTTTGCGCAGCAGGAGCAGAAGGTGCTGCTCGGGGTCACCGAGGCGCGGGCCAAGGTCGGCTCGATCCAGGCGACGCCTGAACTCATCAACGATGAGGCGGCCTTCAAGAAATTCCAGGCGGCCCAGGGCGAACTGACCCAGGCGCTCAAGAGCATGCTGCTGGTGACCGAGAACTACCCGCAGCTCAAATCCGATGCCAATTTCCTCGATCTGCAGTCGCAGCTCGAAGGCACCGAGAATCGAATCACGGTGGCTCGCAATCGCTATATCCAGGCGGTGCAGGAGTACAACGTCACGATCCGCTCCTTTCCGAGCAACCTGACTGCAATGCTCTTCAAGTACCAGACCAAGCCGAACTTCACGGTTGAGAACGAAGCCGAGATTGCCAAGCCGCCGACCGTGGACTTTGGCACCTCGGCGCCGGCTGCGAAGTGATGGACATGGCGCCGCGCGCGCCGCGGCACGCATGAGGCATGCGCTGCGATTGCGCCTGGCGGCGTGCTGCTCGCTGCTCTGCCTCGCGTGGGCAGTGGCCGGTGCACAGTCGCTGCAGCCAATCCCCAAGCTTGAATCGCGCGTGACCGATCTGACCGGCACGCTCACGGCAGCGGAGCAAAGCCAGATCGAGCAGACGCTGGCGGCCTTCGAACAGCGCAAGGGCACGCAGATCGCGGTGCTGCTGGTCAAGACGACGCAGCCCGAGGAAATCGAGCAGTATTCGATCCGCGTGGTCGAGGCCTGGAAGCTCGGCCGCAAACAGAGCGATGACGGCGCGCTGCTGCTGCTTGCTGTCGATGATCATCGCGCACGCATCGAAGTCGGTTACGGTCTGGAGGGCTCGCTGACCGATGTCATGAGTCATCGCATCATCGATGACACGATGCGGCCGCTGCTGAAGCAGGGCCAGTACGCCGCGGCCATCAGCGCGGGCGTCGCCCAGATCATCCGCATTGCCGATGGCGAGCAGCTGCCGCCGCCCGACACGCACTGGCAGGGCAACCCGCAGATGCGCAATCTCTTCCCGGTCCTCCTGATCGCCTTCCTCGTGATTTCCTCGGTGCTGCGTGCGCTGCTCGGTCGGGTAGCGGGCGCTGGCGCGACTGCTGGTCTCATGGGCCTGATTGTCTGGCTGCTCAGTTCACTGCTGTGGGCGGCCGGCGGCGCGGCAGTCCTGGCCTTCCTGATCGCCTTGGTGTTCGGCGCTACCGGTACCGGCTGGCGCTCCGGGGGCGGCTTTGGGGGTTTCGGCGGCTTCGGTGGCGGCCTCGGCGGTGGCTTTGGCGGTGGGATGGGTGGCGGAGGCTTCAGCGGCGGCGGTGGCGGATTTGGCGGCGGAGGCGCCTCGGGATCGTGGTAGGGCGATGCAGAAGGATGCTGCGTCATCAGCTGCAGCGCCTGCGGCCGGCGCATCGTTTGTTCACACCGGCGATGCTGGCCGACATCGAAGCCGAGATCGGGGTGGCCGAGCGCGGTCATTCGGGCGAGATCCGCTTCGTGATCGAGACGCACCTGTCGGTTGAGGCGCTGTGGCATGGGCTGACGCCGCGCGCGCGCGCAATGCAGGTCTTTGCAGCGCTCGGCGTCTGGGACACTGCCGCCAACAATGGCGTACTGATCTATCTGCTGCTCGCCGACCGGAGCGTGGAAATTGTGGCGGATCGCGGCATCGCCGCGCGCGTGCCGCAAGCGGAGTGGGAGGCGGTGTGCCGGCAGATTGAAACCCAGTACGCAGCCGGGCGTTATGGTGAAGCCAGCTGCGCCGCAGTGCGGGCCGTGGGGCGACACCTGGCCGATCATTTCCCGGCCGAGGGCGGTGGAGCAAACGAGCTGCCCAATCAGCCGGTACTTCTTTAGAATCCCTGCCGTGAACGGCAATCTCCAAAAACTGGCGCGCCACAGCGCCTGGCTGGCGACGCTCGCGGCGCTGATGCTCTCAGGCTGCTCGCTGATTACCGCCCCCTGGCACAAGCAGGAGCTGGCCAAGGCGCCGCCCGCGCCACCGCCGGCCGCTCCGCTTGAAGTTGAACCAGTACTGGCAGCGCCGCTGGCGACTCATCAGTTCGAGCTGCGCGAGGCCGATGATGATGTGGTCGGCACGGTGCAGATAGCGATCACCTCCAAGGAGGACACGCTGCCGGACATCGCGCGCCGCTTTGATATCGGCTATGAAGAGATTGTCCGCGCCAATCCGGGCGTTGATCCGTGGCTGCCGGGCGCTGGCCGCAAGATCGTCGTGCCGACGCAGTTTGTATTGCCCAATGCGCCGCACGAAGGCCTGGTCATCAACGTCGCGGCGATGCGGCTTTACTATTACCCCAAGCCCGCCAAGGGCGAGACGCAGCAGGTCTATACCTACCCGATCGGTATTGGCAAAGTCGGCTGGTCGACACCCGAGGGCGTTACCAAGGTGGTCTCACGCGAGAAGAATCCCACCTGGCGCCCAGGTCCTGGCGTACGCAAAGAGCATCAGGATGACAATGATCCGCTGCCGGCAGTGGTTCCGCCGGGCCCGGATAATCCGCTCGGCAAGTTCAAGTTCACTCTCGGCTGGCCTGAGTATTTGATTCACGGCACCAACAAGCCCTATGGCGTGGGCCTGCGCTCCAGTCACGGCTGCATCCGGCTGTACCCCGAGGACATCGAAAAGCTTTTTAACTCGGTGCCGCTCGGTACCCAGGTGCGCGTGGTCAATCAGCCCTTCGTGTTTGGCTGGCATCAGGGGCAGGCC
>Ga0302311_10002897_pt1 | contig 19083 bp, 18 predicted proteins | sample III_Palsa_N1_3_FD_200449 | JGI IMG/M metagenome (GOLD analysis project Ga0302311, IMG submission 200449) | Peat permafrost microbial communities from Stordalen Mire near Abisko, Sweden - III_Palsa_N1_3 | ecosystem: Environmental > Terrestrial > Soil > Palsa > Peat permafrost | place: Sweden... | reverse complement strand
CCGAGCGGAGCGCTCTTATAGCTGAACACGAAACTGCTCCTGCAGGACACGTGTCCCAGGCACCAGAGCGGTCCCTGCGGACCGGCGCGGAGGGGGCAAAGCCGAAGCGCCGATCTTTTCGGCTCGCCGGGACCCCCCGCGGCCCCGATCGCGGCTGTAGCAATTTTCTTTTGGCGAGCTCGCCCCCGCTCCGCTGGCGCCTGGGGGGTGACAAAGAAAGCAACGGGGCGCGCGGGACTCAGGGGGCCTCGGCCGCGCCCCGGCCCGTGTGCCGCCTTGCCGCTGCTTAGCATCATTTTCCCCCAGGCGCTGAGCGGCAAACCAACAGCTAGATCCACTGCGGCCCTACGTATAGAGTTCCGCGGGAACGCCTGGCACGCCGAGATCACGAAAAAGAGCGGGGGGTCTGGGGCCGTGAACATCGAACGTTGGCAGCAGCTCAAAGAGCTTCTGCATCGAGCACTGGAGCTGCCTCCCGACCGCCGTGCCGGATTTCTCGATGGCGCATGCGCCGCGGACTCCGCCATGCGCATCGAATTGGAATCGCTGCTGCTGGCGGGCGAGAACGTGCCGCCCGCCTTCCTGCAATCGACCCCGTGGGACCACGTCGATTTCGCCGCCGGCGCACTGCAGGCGGGTCAAACGTTCGCGCGGCATTTCCATCTGATCAGCAAGTTGGGCGAAGGCGGCATGGGCCAGGTATGGCTTGCCGAGCAAACCTCGCCGGTCACTCGCCAGGTCGCACTGAAACTGATCAAAGCGGGCATGTACGATGACGCCGTCGAGCAGCGCTTCCGATCTGAGCTGCAATCGCTCGCGATCATGGATCACCCCGCGATCGCCAAGGTATTCGACGCCGGAACGACGGCTCAGGGGCAGCCGTATTTCGTCATGGAGTACGTGCCTGGCCTGCCGATTACGCGGTACTGCGACGAGAGAAGACTCGACATCCCCGCGCGCCTCGGGCTTTTCGTCCGAGTCTGCGAGGGCGTACAGCATGCGCATCAGAAAGCGATCATTCACCGAGATTTGAAGCCGCCGAACATTCTGGTTCAGGACGTGGATGGGAATCCCGCGCCGCGGATCATCGACTTCGGATTGGCCAAGGCCGTCACTCCGCAGCTCACCGGCGAGAGCGTGTATACCCGTCTTGGGCAATTCATCGGGACGCCGGGCTATATGAGTCCTGAGCAACTGGATACCCAACGCGACGTCGATACCCGCACGGACGTCTATTCGCTCGGCGTGGTGCTCTATGTGCTGCTGGCCGGGACGCTGCCGTTCGAGACGAAGCGGTGGCATCGGCAGCCGCTCGATGAGCTGCTGCGGGAGCTGCGATTGGAGGAGCCGCCGAGCCCGAGCTCGAAAATCATCGCGGACCGGGATACATCCGCGGCGACAGCCCATTCGCGCTGCACCGAGCCGAAGCAACTCGTGAAGTTGCTGCGCGGCGACCTCGATGCGATCACGGCCAAGGCGCTCGAGCGGGACCGCGCTCGGCGTTATGGCACACCTTCGGAGCTGGCCGCGGACATTCAGCGCTACCTGCGACATGAGCCCGTACTGGCGCGTCCGGCGAGTGCCTCGTACCGATTGAAGAAGTACGTGCGCAGGCATCGCTTCGGGGTCAGCGCAGCAGCCGTATTGGCGCTCCTCCTATGTGCTTTCGCGATGCTGCAAGCGCAGGAATTGCGCGCCACCATTCGCGAGCGCGACCGCGCGAACCATGAGCGGGACCGGGCGCTCTCGCTGGCTGCGCGCAATCACGCGGTGCAGGAGTTTCTCGATCTGCTCATCTCGGACGCCGCCCAGTCGCAGAAGCCGATGAATGTGAACGACATGCTGGATCGAAGCGAGTCGCTGGCCGCCAGCGAGTTCCACGACGACCCCGAGAATCGGGCAGCGGTCCTCGATATGCTGGGATTGCATTACCACACCACCGGGGGCGATGCGCGCGCGGAGCCGCTCATGCAACAGGCGCTCGCCGCTCTCAGCTCTTCGAGCGACTTGGACTTGCGCGCACAAGTGCGCTGTGATCACGCGCTCATCATCGGCTCGCTGGGCAAGTCGACGGAGGCCAAGAATGCACTGACGGCGGTCGTCGAGACGCCGGGCACGGACGACGAACAGGCCGCGGATTGTCTGGAGTACCTGAGCTACCTCGCCCAAGACGCCAACGACGCCGCCGGGGCGTTGAAATACGGCCAGCTTGCACTCGAACGGCTGCGCGGGGTGCCACATGCGTCACCGAGCGTGGTGGCGGATTTCCTGGGGACCGTCGCCTATGCGGAACATCTCGGCGGACACAACGCAGAGGCGGAGCGTGACTACGCCGGGTCGCTGCGGCTCTTTACACAAGCCGGCCGCGAACGAAGCGCAAATGCGATCTCGGTGCGCAACAATTGGGCAATCGTCAGCGATGGCGCGGGCGACTCGAGGCGGGCCTTGGAGATCTTCGAGGAGACGCTGCGAATGCTGCGCGAGGGCGGCAACGCGGAAATACCGCCATACCTGCTCGGCAATCAGGCGCGGCAGCTCGAAAATATCGGCCGCTATCCTGAATCGCGTGCGGCCTATGGCCGCTGCGTCGAGCTGGCGGAGAAATCCGGTACCAGTGCGCAAACCACGTATTGCCTGGTGGGCTTGGCCTCGGTGGCGGTGTCGACGAACGACCCCGCCGCCGCGGAAGAGTATCTCGGCAAAGCGTCCGCCATTTCTGCGGACAGAGTGCCCGCAGGCTCTCCCGCCGCGCTGGCCTTGTTGTTGACCCAGGGGCGATTGGCATTGCAACGCGGCCGCCTCGACGAGGCACGGGCCTCATTCACGGCCGTGATCGGCGGCCAACGGCCGATCGCTACCACCGTCAGGGCGCTGCTCGCGCGCTCAGAGCTGAGCGCGCGTGAGTCGAATTGGACGGAGGCCGGCACGGACGCCCGGCGGGCGCTTGAAATTGCACAGCAGCTGCAGGGCGGCACGGCCTACTCGAGCCGCACCGGACTTGCGTGGCTGATGATTGGACGGACGCTCACCGCCCAAGGGGACTCGCGGGGCGCTCACGAGGCGTACGAGGCCGCGACGGCCCACCTGTCGCACACCGTCGATCCAGGCTTTCCGGCGCTCGCGGACGCCGAGGCGCGGCTGCGCTCCGGCGAGTCCTCCGAATCTAGCCGCTGAATCGCCGTGGTACATTTCGCCCGTGGCGCAGCCTAGCGATAGGGAGCTGGTTCGATCATTCGTTCTCTTGGTCCTGCCGGTCAGTTGGGGCTATGAAGCCTTCATCATCTTTGGCGGCGGAGTTTGCAGTTTAAAGAAGTCCTCGCTCCGCGAGCGACACGCTTAGCCCGTCCCCGACGATGATGTGATCGAGCAGCCGGATGTCCACCAGCGCGAGCGCCTCCTTCACGCGCTGCGTGATGAGCTCGTCCGCCTGACTCGGCTCCGCCACACCCGAGGGGTGATTGTGAGCAACGATCACGGCGGCCGCATTCCTCTGCAGCGCCAGCTTCACGATCTCGCGCGGATGCACGCTCGCCCCGTCGATCGTGCCGCGAAACAACTCCTCGAACTGAATGAGGCGATGTCGCTTGTCGAGGTACAAACAGCAGAACACCTCATGCTCGAAATCGCGCAGGCGCGCCGTCAAGAAATCGCGGGTCGCCTTGGGGCTCGCGAGCAGCGGCCCCGCACGCATCGATTCCGACAGTTGCCGCCGCGACAGTTCCGCGGCCGCCTGCACCAGCGCGTAGCGGGCGAGCCCCAAGCCCGCACAGCCGCAAAACCGCGCCCGATCGGCGCCGACGAGCTGGCGGATCGAGCCGAAGCGTAGGAGCACCTCGCGCGCGACATCGACGGCCGAGCGACCCTTGCATCCGCTGCCGAACAGGATGGCGATGATTTCCGCATCCGATAGTGCCGCCGGGCCCCGCTCGAGCAGTTTTTCGCGCGGCCGTTCATCGACCGGCCAGTCCCGGATGCCCATGCGCGCGAGCATGGTCGCAAGCTGCAGCCGGCGCTAGGATCATTTCCCTCGCGACCGCAGAGATTGGAGGGTCGGCGGTTGCTCCCAAATCCCCGCGCTTGAAAACACACTGTGAAACCGCCGGGTTGCGGCAGCCGCCCTCGATGAGGCTCCGCACTTCGTGCTTCGACTTGAAAAGTATCTCACCCGTGCCCCGAGCTCCCGAATCCCCCCGCGCCGCGCGCAGTACTCGTGAATTCCTCCACCACCTCGAAATTCACTTGCACCACGGGCACGATGACCATCTGTGCGATTCGATCGCCGGGATTCACGGTGAAGGCGGAGGAGCCGCGGTTCCAGCAGGACACCATCAGCGGGCCCTGGTAATCCGAATCGATCAGGCCGACCAGATTGCCGAGCACAATGCCGCTCTTATGACCGAGACCCGAGCGCGGCAGGAGCAATGCCGCGAGGTTCGGATCCTCGACGTAGATGGAGATGCCGGTGGGTATGAGCTCGGCGGCGCCCGGCTTGAGCACGAGCGGCGCCCCGAGGCAGGCGCGCAGATCCATGCCGGCGGAGCCCGCCGTCGCGTGGTGCGGCAAGGGAAACTCGCGGCCGATGCGCGGGTCGAGGATCTTGAGCTTGACGCGTCGCTCCATCAGCGGCGCGTGCGCCGCGCGCGCAGCCGGTTTCGGGGCGTGGCGGCCGCGAGACGGCGCTTGCGCGCGCCTCGCCGCGGCGCGCCGCTCGGCGGCGGCAGGCGCTTCACGATCAGCGCGATGAGTTCGCGGGCCACCTGAAGCTTCGGGGCGCGCGCAACCTCGACCTTGCCGCCGGGCCAAAGAACCGTGAGGGCGTTGTCCTCGCAATCGAAGGCGATCCCTTCGCCCACCTCGTTGGCCGCGATCATATCGAGGTTCTTGCGCTTGAGCTTGGCGCGGGCGTTTTGCTCGACGTCGTTCGTCTCCGCGGCAAAGCCGACGACCAGCGGCCGCTTCGCCATGTCGGCCACCGACTTGACGATATCGGGCGCGGGCTCGAGGTCGAGCTTCACGATGCCGCCGTCCTTCTTGATCTTCTGCTTGGCGACCTTCACCGGCTGGTAGTCGGCGACGGCGGCGGCGGCAATGAATACATCTGCCTCGGCGATGTGGCGATGGACGGCCGCATACATCTCGCGCGCGCTCTCCACGTTGATGCGCGTCACGCCGGCCGGCGTCGGCAGATGCACGGGCCCGCTGACGAGCGTCACGTGGCCGCCGGCCTCGCGCGCGGCCGCGGCAATGGCGAAGCCCATCTTTCCGGAGCTGCGGTTCGTGAGGTAGCGCACCGGGTCGAGACGCTCGCGCGTCGGTCCTGCCGTGATCAGCACATTGACCCCGGCCAGCAGCCCGGCATTGACCGGCGGCTCGAGCAAGCTGGCTGCGAGCAAGTGGGGTTCCCACATGCGCCCGGCGCCGACTTCGCCGCACGCCTGGTTGCCGGATGCGGGCCCGAGAAAGCGCACGCCGCGCGCGATGAGCGCGGTGACGTTGGCCTGCGTCGCCTTGTTCGCCCACATGACCCGGTTCATCGCGGGGGCGATCACGATGGGCGCCTCGGTGGCCAGGCACAGTGTCGTCAGCAAATCATCGGCGCGTCCGCCCGCGAGCCGCGCGATCAGGTCCGCGCTCGCCGGGGCGATGAGCACGAGCTCCGCCCAGCGCGCGAGCTCGATGTGGCCCATGGCGGCTTCCGCGCTCTCATCCCAGAGATCGGTGCGCACGGGACGGCCCGAGACCGCTTGGAACGTCATGGGCGTCACGAATTTCCGCGCGGCCGGAGTCATGACCACCTGCACCTCGGCGCCGCGCTCGATCAGCCGGCGCACCAGGTCGGGACTCTTGTAGGCCGCAATGCCTCCGGTCACCCCCAGCAGAATTCGGGTCTTGGACGTCAATGGATGCCTTTGAGCTCTTTGAAGCGGGCGATGTCGCCCTCGAATTCCTGGTTCATGTTCGCGTGCTCGGTGCGCTTCTCTCGCAAGTTCTCTTCCTGCGTGTGGATATCGCTGCCGACGCGCACCAGGTCCTCGGCCAGCTGATCGGTCATGGGCGGAGCCTTCGGATCGCTGCTGTAGGGTTTGTAGAGCGAGCTGGTGGCCTTGAGCTTGTTCATCTTGGCGTTGAGAGTTTCCAGGAATTGCTCTTTGAGTTTGATCTGGTCGGCGAGCAGGCTCAAGCGCTGATCGCGCAGGCGCTCGATCTCCTGCACCGAGCCATAGGTATTCAAGAGATTGCTGTCGCGGCTGGCGCGCTGCTCCGCGTCGAGCTTCTTCTGATCCTCCGCGGCGAGCTGCTCGGGCGTCTTTTGCGCATCCGTGTGCTCGACCTCGATGCCCTGGTTATTGATGACGCCGTGTGCCTGGGCGGCATACTCGGGTGGGATCTGGTCGCCGTAGTGCGTTACGCCTTGCGCATCTACCCACTTGTAGACCTTGTGGTTCGAGCTCGGGCCGGCACCCCAGGCGCTGGCCATGAGCACCGCCGCGGCGATCAGGACCGAAGTGGAAAACAGCCGGCTACGAACCATAGGGACCCCCTTTGAGGCGCGTCATTTTGAGCCCCGCGACCCGGGTTTTCCAGGGCGCATTGCTCAAACTGTGAGCCCATAGCGGTCTCGGTAGCTCTGCATGGCGGCGAGCTCGGTGAAGCGTCCCTGGGCGCTCATGTGCTGCATCAGGTCGGTCAGGCTGATCACTGCGAGCACCGGGATACCGAACTGTTCCCGCACCTCCTCGACCGCCGACAGCGGGCTCGTGGCCCCCCGTTCCTGCCGGTCCAGGGCGAGCAGCACGCCGGCGGGATGGGCCCCGGCCGCGCGTATGATCTCGACGGACTCGCGGATGGCCGTTCCGGCGGTGATCACATCGTCCACTATGAGCACGCGGCCCGTGAGCGCTCCACCCACGATGGAGCCGCCCTCGCCATGGTCCTTTGATTCCTTGCGGTTGAAGGCGAAGGGCACATCGATGCTATGACGCTCGGCGAGCGAGGCCGCCGCGGCAGTCACCAGGGGTATGCCCTTGTAGGCCGGTCCGAACAGCATGTCGAACGTGATGTCGGAGGCGACGATGGCATCCCCGTAGGCACGGCCCACCGCGGCGATCGCCGCGCCCGCGCTGAACAGGCCCGCGTTGAAGAAATACGGGCTCTCGCGTCCGGACTTGAGCGTGAACTTCCCGAACTTCAGTACGCCGGTCCGCATGCACAAATCGATGAATTCGGTCTGATACGGCACTGTCATGCGGGCGCAGTCTCGCAAGGGAAGCGCCGCGCCGCAAGCGCCGCTCCGGCGCCAGCCGCCGCGAGCGCAACTCGAACCAGTGAACCCGGTCCGCAGCGCCCGGTTCGCGCCTGGTATGATCTCGCGCGATGCCACTTACTCGCGCACGCGCCCTGCCTCTTTGAACTCTGCATCGTTGACCCCACCTGCGAAGCCCACCCTGCTCCAAGCGCTCAGCGACAAGCGCATGGCGGCAGTCCTGTTTTTGAGCTTTGCCTCCGGGCTGCCCTTCAACCTGACTAATTTCAGCCTGCAGGCGTGGCTGGCGGACTCGGGTCTCGCCATCAAGACCATCGGATTTCTGTCCTTGGTCGCGCTGCCCTACAACCTCAAGTTCCTGTGGGCCCCGTTCCTCGACCGCTACTTGCCGCCCATTCTCGGCCGGCGCCGCGGCTGGATCGCGGTCTTTCAGGTGTGCCTCGCCATCTGTATCGGCACCATGGGATTCTGCTCGCCCACCAGGGAACTCTACGTGCTCGCAGGCGTGGCGCTTACCGTGGCCTTTCTCTCCGCCTCGCAGGACATCGTGATCGATGCGTATCGCGTCGACACCATCCCGCCGAGCGAGCGCGCGCTCGCCGCTGCGGCGAGCGCCTTCGGCTATCGAACGGCGGCGATGCTCGCGGGCACCGTGCTCGTGATCATCGCCGCCCATTTCGGCTGGCGTCTCGCATTTTTGTTCGTCGCCGCCCTCATGACCGCCACCCTGTTCGCGACGTTCTGGGCCCCGGAGCCGCAAGCCCCCGGCCACCCGCCCCGCACGCTGGTCGATGCGGTCTGGCATCCCTTGCGGGAGCTGCTCGGCGAAAAGAGCATGTGGGGATTCTTGCTGCTGGTGCTGCTCTACAAAGTGGGCGATGCGCTCGCCTTGAGTCTCTACAGCACCTTCATGCTGCGCGGAGTGGGATTCTCCTTGGATGAGCTCGGCATCGCCGGCAAGCTCAACATGACCATCTCGACCATGATCGGCGTGACCTTCGGCGGCTGGATGTACCTGCGCTGGGGCACGTTCCGCTCGCTTCTGATCTTCGGCATCGGCCAGGCACTCACCAATCTGCTCTACATGTGGCTCGCGCTCGTGGGCAAGAAAGTGTGGCTGCTCGTGCTCGCCACCTCGCTCGACACCATGATCGGGGGCATGGGCCAGGCGGCATTCGTCGCGTTTCTGATGTCGCTGTGCTCCGCCGACTTCAGCGCCACGCAGTACGCGCTGCTGTCGGCGCTCGCGACCTTGCCGCGGAATCTCTCGGGCGCCGCCGCGGGCGCCCTCGTCCCCGTCGTCGGCTGGGCGCGATTCTTCGTCATCACCTGTCTCGCGGCGATGCCCGGGCTCATTCTGTTGGTGATCATGCGGCGGCCGCTGAACGAGCGCGCTGCTCGCGAAACGACGCGCGGCAGCGCCTGAGGCACCAGCACAGCGGCTGAGGCACGGCGCCTACGCTAAAGGGGAGGGTTGTTTTGGGCCGCGGACTCGAGGATCAGCGGCGCAGCGAGCGATCCTGCGAGGTCGACCAGGAGGCGCGTGCATTGTCCTCGAAATCCCGGTCCAGATCTTCCACTTCCACGTCGACGGCGCCCGACCAATCCTCCGGTGCATCCGCGACGTCGATGAGCTCATCGAGCAGCTGCTCGTTCCAGGAGTCGAACTCGACCTCGGTAACGGTACCGTCGAAATATTGGATTTCGATGGTCTCGTCCTGTTCGTCGATGGCGACGACCTCGAACAACTCGTTGGTCCCGCCTCGGTACCATTGACCCACGATCGGCTTCACTGAGTTCATCGCCGCCTCCGTTCGTTGCCGCACATTCATTCAACTCTCAATGTGCGTTGGGTGCAACGAATAAATTTTGCGCGAAGCAACATGCGGACACCGGCTCGTCGAACACCTGTGCGACATTGCCCGAATCTCTACGATTTCCTGTAGGCCAAATCCCACACCCCGTGACCCAAGCGAGCGCCGCGCCGCTCGAAGCGCGTCGCCGGGCGAAAGTCCGGACGCTCGACGTACGTGGCATCCGCGCTCAGCGACTCGAGCCGCGCACACGCATTGCCGACGCGCAGCATCTGCTCGGCGTAGGCTTGCCAGTCGGTCGCGAGGTGCAGTACTCCACCGGTCTTCAGCTTCGCGGCAAGCGTGTCTACGAACGCTGTGTCGATGAGCCGGCGTTTGTGATGGCGTTTCTTGTGCCAGGGATCGGGAAAGAAAATAAGGATGGAGTCGAAGGACTCATCGCTGATCGAGTGCGCGAGAACCTCGACGGCATCGTGGCAAATGATGCGCAAATTCGATAATTCTTGCTCCTGCGCGTAGAGGAGCAGCCGTCCCACGCCCGCCTGGTGCACCTCGATGCCGACATGATCGGTCTCCGGGTGCGCCTGCGCGAGGGCGCCGATCACCTCGCCCGCCCCGAATCCGATCTCCAGACAGCGCGGCGCGCGCCGTCCGAAGAGCGCGTCGAGATCGAGCGGGGCGCCGGTGAAATCCACGCCGACCGCAGGCCAGACCTCGGTGAGCGCGCGCTTCTGTGCGGCCGTCACCCGGCCGGCGCGCAACACGAAACTGCGAATGGGACGCCGTACATGCATGGGGCCAAATTCTGCCTGATATGATCCCGGGATGCGTAAAACCTGGCTAGCCCTCGCGCTGTCGATCCTCGCGGGATGCGCGAGCCTGCCACAGCACGTCAAGAAGCACCCGAGCGAAGCTCTCAAAGATCCACAGGGCACCGCGCTCGGGCGCATCGTCGCCGAGAGCGAGGCGGGCAAAGCGCACCTGTCCGGCATCCGGCTGCTCTCGTCGGGAGAGGAGGCTCTCGACAGCCTGGTCTCACTCGCCGACCACGCCGAGCGCACCCTCGACATCCAGTATTACATCATCCGGCAGGACGAGTCGGCGCGCGACTTGCTGCGTCACGTCCGCGACGCCGCGGACCGCGGCGTGCGCGTGCGCGTGCTGGTCGACGATCTCAACACCGCAGGCGAGGACCGGCACTTCATGCACCTCGGGCAGCATCCCAACGTCGAAGTGCGCGTGTTCAACCCGTTCCCCGGCGGCCGGTCGGCCACCTGGAGCCGCATACTCGCCTCGATCTCGGAATTTCGTCGCATCAACCACCGCATGCACAACAAGCTGTTCGTGGCGGACGACAGCCTTGCCATCACCGGTGGACGCAACATCGGCGATGAGTACTTCACGCTCGACAAGCACAGCAATTTCATCGACCTCGACGTGGTCGGCGCGGGGCCGATCGTCCCCCAGCTGGAGGCCTCGTTCGACGCCTTCTGGAACAGCAAGTACGCCTATCCCATCGCATCGCTCGCAGCCCCGGCCCCGCCCGCTGAGCAAGATCCGACCCACACCGCAGTGGCCGCGGATCATGCGGTCTTGGAGGGGCAGGGCGGCGCGCAGCAGGACGCCGACTGGCTGAGGCACGAGCTCGATACCCACACGCTCAAGCTCATCTGGGCGCCGGCCACCGTGCTCGCGGACCGCCCGGCCAAGATCGCGAGCGATGTCTCTCCCGACCAGGAAGAGACCATCGCGAACAACATCGCCGAGCTCATGCGCTCCGCGCAGCAGGAGATCCTCGTGATCTCGCCGTACTTCGTGCCGGGCAAGGAGGGCGTCGCACTCATGCGCGAGCTCATCGCCAACGGGGTGCACATCCGGATTCTCACCAACTCCCTCGCATCCACCGATGCCCCGCTGGTCCACAACGGCTATGCGCGCTATCGCGTGGCGCTCCTGAAGATGGGCGTCGAGCTCTCCGAGGTGCGGCCGCGGCTCGGGCAGAGGCGCGTGCGCTTTCACCCCTTTCGCAGCGCCAACGCGAGCCTGCACGCGAAGACGCTGGTCATCGACCGGCGCACGGTATTCATCGGCTCGCTCAACATGGACGAGCGCTCGAAACACTTCAACTCGGAGCTCGGCCTCGTGGTACGCAGCCCGGAAATCGCCCATCAGGTGATAAGCCTTCTCGACGACATCAGCGCGGACGGCAGCTACCGCCTCTCGCTCGATACCGCCGGCCACATCGTCTGGTCGAGCGGGGAGGGGAGCGAGCAGAAAATCTGGCACAACGAGCCCGAAACGACGCTGTGGCAGCGCGTGGACATCAAGCTGCTCGCGCCATTCGCGCCCGAGGAGCTGCTCTGATCTAGGGCGAAGCCGTGAGGCGCATGGTACTGAGGTAGTCCCGGACCTTGGCGCGGTAGCCCTCGCTGCTGGTCACCGTCGCACCGCCCGCGAGCACCAGAATGAAGTCCCCGCGCAGGGTCCGATTGACCTCGCGCACGTAATTCATGTTGATCAGACAGGAGCGGCTGATGCGCAGCATGGGTTGCGATCGCAGCGCCTGCTCGGCATCGCTCAAGGTGCTGCGCGCGTGGAAGGTATCGTGCCCCACGCGGATGCTCACGTAATTACGGTCCGCCTCGATCAGCTCGACCTGCGCCACGTCGATGACGTGGAGCTTGCCATTGAACTCGGCGAGCAGCCGGCCCCGCTCCTCGGGTTGCCGGCGCGTGCCGCGCTCGAGCTGCGCGAGCAGGCTCGCGAGCATGGCCTGGCGCTCCTCCGTACCGCTCTGCGCATGCCGCGGCCGCACGCGCGCCAGGGTCTTGCGGAAGCGCTCTTGGTCGAAAGGCTTCAAGAGGTAGTCCACTGCGCAGACCTCGAAGGCCTCGAGCGCGTACGCGTCGTAGGCCGTGACGAACACGAGCGAGGGGAGCTCCTCCGGCGAGAGCGCGCGCGCCAGATCGATGCCGTTCAACGGGTCCATTTGAATGTCGAGAAACAAGAGCTGCGGCCGCTGTGCGCGGATGGCGGCGAGCGCCGCGGCGCCGTCGGCGAACTCGCCCACCACGTTGAGGTCGCTCTCGGCCGCGCAGAATTCCCGCAGCGTGCGCCGCCCGGCCGGCTCGTCGTCCACGATGATGACGTTCAGCATCAGCCTTTCTTCACGCAGGCGTCAGCGCGGATGCACGGCGCGAACTGCGCGGCTCGGGCGACGCATGAATCTGCGGCAGGGTGATCTCGCTCACCCATTCGCCGCCGCGGGGCTCCGCCACGAGGCTCGCACGGCCCTCGAACTGTACCGCCAGGCGTTCGCGCACGTTGCTGATGCCGATGCCCGGCGGGCCGGGCAGCTTGCCCGCTGCGATGGTGTTGGTCACGCGCAAGAGCAGCGAGTCGCCTACACGCTCGACGTCTAGACGGACGCTCACCGGGCCCTGATGGCCCGCAAGGCCGTGCACCACGGCGTTCTCCACCAAGGGCTGCAAGATCAGACTCGGCACCCACGCATCGACGATGTCCTGCGGCGGCGGCAGTCGCACGCTCAAGCGGTCCGAGAAGCGCTTTTGCTGCAGTTCCAGGTACAGGCGCACGAATTGCAGCTCCTCGCCCAGGCGCGAGAAGTCGCGCTCGCCCGCATTCAACAGCCGGCGCAGGAGGTCCGCGAGCTGCACCACCATGGACTGCGCACCCTTTGGATCCCATTCGATGAGCCCGCGGATGGTGTGCAGCAAGTTGAACAAGGTGTGGGGCGAGAGCTGCATGCGCAGCGCTGCGAGTCGCGCGGCGCTCCACTCGCGCTCGAGAGCCGCGCGCGACAGCTCGGACTTGCGGAATTGCGAATACAAGGCAAGACCGGTGATGAGCGCGAGCCCGAAACCGTAGGTGGGCAGGAAGCTCACGAAGCTCGCGAGCCACAGCGACATCACCATCGGGTCCGCGAACGGGTTGTGTTTGTGCGCGGCCACCTGCGCCTGCCATACATGGTCGGCGACGCTGTATTCCCCGAGGAGCAGGGCGGGATAGGCGAGTGCGGCGAACGCGAGCGCGAGGATGATCTGCAGCGGCAGCGCCACGAGCAGCGGCCGCCATTGGATGCGCATCGAGGCCCAGTAGGACACCAGGATGAGCGGCAGGAGATACACGTGCTGCAGCACGCGAGCATCCCACGGAGAGAACAGCGGCAGATTCGTCACTTTCGCGATCCCGGTGCGCATGCCATACGCGTAGAGCACGTTCGACAGCGTGACGTAGACCCAGAACAGACCGACGATGGTGAAGAACTGACGGCGGCTCAGCGAGGAGGCGTAGTGCCCCTGCAGAGCCCCGATGTAGCGGTGCCAGGCCGGCCATTTCATGGGATCAGACTAGCGCAAAAAGGGACTCGCCGCGGCTCCAGCGAGGCACCTTCGGGACGAATCCGCGGTTTTCAGGGACGACCTCGCCCCCCCGCCGCTGACTCCGGGCGCCTGCCTGGCGTTTCATAGACCGTCGATCCACCACCCCGAAAGGAGACTTCCATGAACCTCAAGATCACCCTCGCGATGCTGATGTGCGGCATCGGCGCCGCCGCCGCCTCGGGCGTGGCCAGTGCTGCCACCGCCGATGTCGACGTCCGCACCATCGCGTTGAAATACGACCCCGCGGCCCTCGAAACGGACGGTGGAGCGCGCCGGCTCTACGCTCGCATCGCCACTGCGGCCGAAGAGGTCTGCCCGAGCGGCCTAAACCCGCACTGGGCGAGCCATGAGGTCCGGACATGCCGGGAACGCGCGATCGAGAGCGCCGTGGCGAAGGTGCATAACCCGCGACTCGCGGCGGTGTATCTCAGCTCCACCAAACATGGCTGAGCCGACAGCGGCCGGTCCCGCCCTCCCGCTCAGGGCGCGGCCGGCCGCGGTGTCGCATGGCGATGCACACCGCCCAAGATCTCCTCGTGCGCGGCCGCCACATCCGCCCAGCCGATGATCCGTACCCACTTGCCGGGCTCGAGGTCCTTGTAGTGCTCGAAGAAATGTCGAATCTGCGCAAGACGCGCGTCGGGCACGTCCTCGATCGATTTCCAGTAAGCATATAGGGGGCAGATGTCGTCTGTCGGCACCGCCAGCACCTTGGCATCGTCCCCGGCCTCATCCTCCATGCGCAGCACGCCGAGCGGGCGGCAGCGCACCACCACTCCCGGATGCAAAGGAAACGGCGTGTGCACCAGCACATCGACCGGGTCGCCGTCCGCAGCGAGAGTGCGCGGCACGTAGCCGTAGTTCGCCGGGTAGTGCATCGCGGTCGTCATGAAGCGGTCCACGAACAGCGCGCCTGATTCCTTGTCGACCTCGTACTTGATGGGATCGGCATTCATCGGTATCTCGATGATGACGTTGAACTCATGCGGTAGCTTTTCCCCTGCCGACACCTTGCTGATGCTCATGTGACTCCGTTCGGCCCACTCGCGGTCCGGGTTCAATCGATCGCGACCGACCGCGCACCGGTACCGGCCGCAAAGGGCGATCCGCCCACCTGGGTGAGGCCGCCGGTGGCCGCGTTGAGGGCGTACACCGAGACATCGGCGGAGTTCTCGTTCGCGACGTAGGCGAACGCACCGGAAGGATCGATCACGACGCTCAATGGAAACGTGCCGGTAGCGGCGGTCGAGATGGCGGTGAGCGCGCCGCTCGCCGGCGTGATGGCATAGCTCGTGAGCTCGTTGGCGGCGGTCGACACCAGCAGGAACTTGCCCGCCGGATCGACGGCCGCCGACTCGGCGTTGGCGGCCGTGGCCAGCGGTGATCCCGACAGCCCGGCGAGCGCGCCGGTGGCGGAATTGAGCGAATACATCGACACCGACTTTCCCGTCTCGTTGGCGACATAGGCGAACGTGCCGGTCGGATCGATGGCGACCGAGAGCGCGCCGCTCCCGGCGCCAAAGGGCGAGCCGCCGATTCCCGTGAGCGTGCCGCCGCCCGGCGCGATCGAGAATGCCGCCACGGCATTCTGGGCGTAGTCGGTCACGTAGAGAAAGTTGCCGCCCGGATCGGTACTGAGCGAGGTGGGCTCAGTGCCCACCGAGAACGGCGAGCCGCCGATGGCGGTGAGCGAGCCGCCGCTGCCGGTCTCGAATACTGCGACGGTACTGTCGGTCTTGTTGGCGACGAACAGGAACTGATCCGACGGGTCGACCAGCAGGGCAAACGGGCCATTGCCCGAGCCGACCGGTTCCCCCACGGCGGTGAGAGCGCCGGTGGCATCGTCGATCGAATACACGGACACATCGCCTGAGCCGTTGTTCGCGACGTAGAGATAAGCGCCGTTGGGATCCACTGCGACGGCGACCGGGGTCGTGCCCGTGGCGGCGAACGGTGAGCCGGCGATCGGCGCCAAGGCGCCGTTCGAGGCGTCGATCGAGTAGGCGGAGATGGTGTTCGCGGTCTCGTTCGCCACGTACGCGTAGCGGCCCGCCCCCGTGCAGCTGACGATGACGTTCGAAATGTCGGCCGTGCCGATAGTGCCCGAACCATTGTGCACGGAGCAGGTTTGCCCGCTCGGCTGTGTCTGTACTGTCACCGAATAGGCACCGCCCTGGTCGATGCCCGAGGTGAAGGTGAACGTGCCGCCCGAGGAAAAAGTGAGGTTGTCCCCGCCATTGTCTTGCAGCACCAGACCCGAGCCGCGCAGGCCCGTGACCGTGCCGCCTACGGTGTACCCGCCGCCGACGTGGCACGCGGAGGCCCCGAGCCCAATGCCCAGTGCCAGGACCCCCAACTTGACGATCGTTCTCACGCAACCACCTTCTGCCCACCCGGGGCTCGGCGATTCTAAGACCATGGACCGCGCAAATCACGTCGCGGCGATGAGCAGTCGAGAAAAGAAGTATCAAGAAATGGATTCGCAGCGGGCACGGCACGAGGGCAGGTAGTGACGCCGCTAGCCGGACCGTGATATCGCGCACAGTTCGAGTGTTCGTCGGGCCGCCGGCAGGCATTCGGTGAACCAAATCAACCATAATCGCTCCAACGATGCTGGTTCGCGACACTCGAGGACTCGAATAACTCATATGAGACGGAAATACGCCGGTTTGGCGGGTGCCGCGGTTCTCGCCGCCCTGTGGTCCTGTGTCGCCTCCGCAACACTGGGGGAGCAGGAATCCTCCATCGGTGCCGAGCCGCAGCTCGCGAACGCCTCCATCAAGGAGACCCCGCTCGGCAGCTATCGCGTACACGAGATCGTTCAGCCTTTCGGCACCGTGATTCGCGAGTACGCGGGTCTCGACGGCAAGGTGTTTGCCGTGACGTGGCATGGCCCCTTCTCTCCCAATCTGCGCCAGACCCTTGGGAGCTATTTCGACCAGTATGTGGCCGCGGCCCCTTCCGGGCGGCAGGATCGTAATCATGTGCAGGTGCTGACGAGCAATCTCGTAGTGCAAGTGGGCGGCCACATGCGCGCATATAGCGGCCGCGCCTACCTGCCTCAGGCACTGCCCAGCGGCGTAACGGCTGGAGATCTCGAGTGACTGCTTTCTTCCGACGCGCGCTGCGCGGGTGTTTCGTTCTGGCGCTTTGCGTGAGCGCGGCTTCTTGCGGCGGAGGCGACACGGTTTCCTCGAACGGCGGCGGCGGCGGGGTCGCGGCGGCGAATAACGTCGTGGATGTCGCTGTGACGAGTGGCCCCAGCGGCGCCAACAGTATCAACGTGCTCTACACGACAGTCACGCTGTGCCTGCCGGGCACATCGACTTGCCAGACCATCGACAACATTCAGGTCGACACGGGCTCTTACGGGCTGCGCGTCCTCGCATCCGTCCTGGCGCAATCGATGACCTTCCCGGTGCTGACGCTCGCCAACGGCGGCCCGCTCGTCGAATGCACCTCGTTCGTCGACGGCTACAGCTGGGGACCGGTAACCATCGCCGACGTGAAGGTCTCCGGCGAGAGCGCGAGCTCGGTGCCCGTGCAGATCATCGGCGACTCGCGCTATCCCACGGTGCCGACGGATTGCGTGAATTCCACCCTGCCGAACGCGGAGGACACCGTCGCCGCCTTCGGCGCCAACGGCCTCATCGGAATCGGGCCCTTCGCCCAGGACTGTCCCGCCTGTGCGGGGGGCGTCCCGGAACCCATCGTCTATTACTCTTGCCCGACCGAGTCGACTTGCACGGGCACGACCGTGCCAGTGGCGGATCAGGTGACGAATCCCGTCACCCTGTTCGCGACCGACAACAACGGCAGCATCATCACACTGCCTTCCGTGGCCACGGCGGGCGCTGCGACGGTCAGCGGCTCACTGATCTTCGGCATCGACACCGAATCGAACAACGCATCCGGTACCGAGACCGTCGTGCCGGTCGCGGCGAGCGGCTACCTCACGTCGATTTTCAACGGCAACACTTTGGACGAGAGCTTCATCGACTCGGGCTCGAATGCCTATTTCTTTTCGGACTCGAGCCTGTCCAGCTCCGCCTGCCAGCAGCAGGGCTTCAGCGGCTTTTATTGTCCGGCGAGTACGACCAGCTTAAGCGGTGAGATGCAGCTCGCCAGCGGAACCTCGACGGTGGATTTCGAGGTCAGCAATGCCGAGCAGATCAGTGAGTCGTTCGCTGCCTTTCCTGGCCTCGGCGGCACCAATGCTACGCCGAACAGCTTCGATTGGGGCCTGCCATTCTTCTACGGCCGGCGGGTTGCGATCGCCGTTGAGGGTTCTACGACGTCTGTTGGCTCCGGCCCCTATATCGCCTACTGAGCGCGGCGCGGCCGCTACTGAGCGCGGCACGGCCGCCTACCGGCCTTGAAGACGGCAGGATAAACTTCGCAGCCATGACCACCCTCGAGCTCGACTATCTCCGTCCGGAGGACCTCGCGGCGCGCCCCCCCTTGTGGTGGCGTAATGTCCTCGGTGTCGTCGGATTCACCAAGCCCCCGCACATCGCGGCACCCACAGTCCCCATCACCGCCAGCATGACCCCATCGCTCGGTGCCACGGACGATCTGTGTGAGGTGTGGCGCGTCACGGGAAACGGCGAGCTAGAGCTCGCCAACGGCATCCCCGTCGAATCGAGCCCGCACGAGCGGGTGCATTACCGTTTCTGCGAGGATCTTCTGTTCGGTTCCGTGACCATCGAGGAGCGTGCCTTCGGCGATTCCGCCGCCCTCACGCAAGCGACCATCGCGGCCTACGCGCGCATTTTCGAGGTGCTCGAGCGCACCGAGCATCAGCACCTCATTCGCGTCTGGAACTATCTTCCGGAGATCAACCGCGAGGCCGATGGCGATGAGCGCTATCGGCATTTCAATTCCGCGCGCCAGGTCGCCTTTCGCGCCTCGGGCCGTCCGACCGTGGTGAGCGTACCTGCTGCGAGCGCGCTCGGATCGCCGGCCGGCAGCCCGATATCGATTTACTTTCTGGCGAGTCACGAGCCCGCGAAGATGATCGAGAACCCGCGGCAGACCAGTGCCTATCACTATCCGAAGGAGTTCGGGACCCACAGCCCCAGCTTCTCGAGGGCGTGCGTGCTGAGCGAATCCGGCGGCACCAACCTCTTCGTCTCCGGCACGGCGAGCATCGTGGGCCACGAGACGATTCATCCCGGCGACGTCACGGCGCAGACGCGCGAGACGCTCGCCAACATCGATGCGTTGCTCGGGGAGGCGAATCGCGTCGTGGGCGAACCGCGCTACGCGCTCGACGGATTGAAGCTCAAGGTCTACGTGCGCCGGCCCGAGGATCTCGACGCCATCAAGCGCGCCCTCGCGCCGCGCCTGCGGCCCTCGACCTCCATCGTGTTCCTGCGGGCGGATGTTTGCCGCGAGGATTTGCTGGTCGAGATCGAGGCCACGGGCGAGTCGCCCCAACCGAGCTGACCGCGCGGTTTGGGGCCGTCGAGGGGGGTTTCGAGCCTCCTGCAGCGCATACATGGCTTGCACGCCGCGCTTTAGTTGGCGCGCCGATCCGAGCGCGTTATGATCTGCCAAGCGCGGGCGTCGTATAATGGTAATACCCAAGCTTCCCAAGCTT
>Ga0302311_10002894_pt1 | contig 19087 bp, 16 predicted proteins | sample III_Palsa_N1_3_FD_200449 | JGI IMG/M metagenome (GOLD analysis project Ga0302311, IMG submission 200449) | Peat permafrost microbial communities from Stordalen Mire near Abisko, Sweden - III_Palsa_N1_3 | ecosystem: Environmental > Terrestrial > Soil > Palsa > Peat permafrost | place: Sweden... | reverse complement strand
GCCGCCTGACATCTAGTAAGGCGTCATGGTCCGCTACAATCCGAAAGAGGCCGAGCCGCGCTGGCGCAAGGCGTGGCTCGAGGCCGACACCTTCCGCACCCGCACGCCTGCAGAGGCCGGCGGGGCGCCGAAGGCCTATATCCTGGAGATGTTCCCCTATCCGTCGGGGCGCATCCACATCGGCCACGTGCGCAACTACGCCATGGGCGACCTGGTGGCGCGTTTCCGCCGCGCCCAGGGCTACAACGTCCTGCACCCGATGGGCTGGGACGCCTTCGGCATGCCGGCCGAAAACGCCGCCATGGAAAAGGGCGTCAACCCCAAGGCCTGGACCTACGAGAACATCGCGGCCATGCGCGAGCAGCTGAAGATGCTCGGCCTGTCGATCGACTGGGCGCGCGAGTTCGCCACCTGCGACCGGGAATATTATGGCCGCCAGCAGCGCCTGTTCGTGGAGCTCTACCGGCGCGGCCTCGCCTATCGCCGCGAGGCGACGGTGAACTGGGACCCGGTCGACATGACCGTGCTCGCCAACGAGCAGGTGATCGACGGCCGCGGCTGGCGTTCGGGCGCCCTGGTCGAGAAGAAGAAGCTGACCCAGTGGTTCTTCAAGATCACCCAGTACGCCGATGCGCTGGCCGACGCCTTGAAGACGCTCGACCGCTGGCCAGACAAGGTCCGGCTGATGCAGGAGAACTGGATCGGCCGGTCCAAGGGCCTGCGCATGACCTTCAAGGCCACTGCGCCCCTGCCCACCGGCGCGGACGGGATCGAGGTCTACACCACCCGGCCCGACACCCTGTTCGGGGCGAGCTTCATCGCCGTGGCGCCCGACCATCCGATCGCCGAGCGGCTGGCGGCGGAGAGTCCGGCCGTGGCCGACTTCGTCGCCGAATGCCGCCGTGGCGGCACCTCGGAGGCCGAGATCGAGCTGGCCGAGAAGAAGGGCCACGACACGGGCCTCCGCGTCGCGCACCCGTTCGACCCCGCTCAGACCCTGCCGGTATGGATCGCCAACTTCGTCCTGATGGAATACGGCACGGGGGCGATCTTCGGCTGCCCGGCGCACGACCAGCGCGACTGGGACTTCGCCACGAAATACCAGCTGCCGATCCTACCGGTCGTGCTGCCGCCCTCGGCCGACGCCGGAACCTTTTCGCTCGGCCTGGAGCCCTATGTCGGCCCAGGCCGGATCTTCAACTCGGGCTTCCTCGACGGACTCGAGGTCGAAGCGGCCAAGGCGGCGGCGATCGCCGAGATCGAGCGGCTGGGCCAGGGGCAGGGCGCGACGGTCTATCGCCTGCGCGACTGGGGCGTCTCGCGCCAGCGCTACTGGGGCTGCCCGATCCCGATCGTGCACTGCGCCAGGTGCGGCATCACGCCAGAGACCCGGCTGCCAATCGATTTGCCGGACGACGTGACCTTCGACATCCCGGGCAATCCGCTCGACCGCCATCCCACCTGGAAGCATACCACCTGCCCCAGCTGTGGAGAATCCGCCACGCGTGAAACGGATACGCTCGACACCTTTGTCGACAGCTCCTGGTATTTCGCCCGCTTCACCGACCCCACGGCCGATCCGCCGATCGACAAGGCCGCCGCCGACTACTGGATGCCGGTCGATCAGTACATCGGCGGGGTGGAGCACGCAGTGCTGCACCTGCTGTATGCCCGCTTCGTCACCAAGGCCCTCGCCGACGACGGTCAGCTGGGTGTGACTGAGCCCTTCGCCGGCCTGTTCACCCAGGGCATGGTCACCCATGAAACCTATCGCTCGACCGGGAACGACCCGCGCTGGCTGACGCCGGCGGAGGTCGAGAGCCGCGGCGGCCAGTGGTTCGAGCTCGAGACCGGCCTGGCGGCCGAGGTCGGCGGCGTCGAGAAGATGTCGAAGTCCAAGAAGAACACCGTCGCGCCCGAGGACATCTTCGCCACCTACGGCGTCGATGCGGCGCGGCTGTTCGTGCTGTCGGACTCGCCGCCGGACCGCGACGTGCAATGGACCGAATCCGGTGTCGAAGGCTGCTGGCGCTTCATCAACCGGGTCTGGGCTGAAACCGAAGCGGCGGCCGACGGGCAGGGCGCGGCCGATCCGGAGCAGACCGACCAACTGCGCCGGGCGACCCACAAGCTGATCAAGGCGGTCACCGAGGCGTTCGACACCTTCCGTTTCAACGCCGGCATCGCCCGCTTCTATAGCTTCCTCAACGACCTGAAACGGCTCGAGCGGGCCGATCCGGCCGAGCGCCGCGCGGCGATGAAGACATTGATCGTATTGATCAATCCGATCACGCCGCACCTTGCCGAAAGCGCCTGGGAGCGGCTCGGCAGCGAGGGGCTGGCGGCGGACGCGGCCTGGCCGGTGTTCGACGCCGCGCTGGCGGCCGACACGGTGCTGACCCTGCCGGTGCAGATCAACGGCAAGCGCCGCGGCGAGGTCCAGGCTCCGCCCGGCGCGGCGGAGGCCGAGGTGGAGGCGATCGCGCTCGCCGACGAGGCGGTGCGCCGGCACCTGGACGGACTCACCGTGCGCAAGGTGATCGTGGTGAAGGATCGTATCGTCAACATCGTCGCCGGTTGACGCTCCTCGCAGGTTAGGGACACTGAGCCTATGAAGCGCACGCTGGTTTTGATCGCCCTGTCCGTCGCCGGCCTCTACCTGGCCGGCTGCGGATTCACCCCGCTCTACGCGACCAACGATACCGGCGCGTCCCTGGCCGCGATCGACATCCGGCCACCGAAGACCAACACCGACTACAAGGGGACGGCCGAGGATCGCACCAGCTTCCTGCTCAAGCAGTCGCTGACCGACGAGCTCACCAGCCGGGGCGCCGGTCCCGCGCGCTATGTGCTCGACACCACCATCACCATCCGGCGCTATCCGCGCGGGGTGAGGGTGAACAATGTGGCGAACCAGTACGAAATCAACCTGACCGTGGCCTATGTGCTGACCGACGGCGCGACGGGGAAGATCGCGCTGCAGGGCACGGCGCCGGTGATCGTCACCTACGACTCGGCCGATCCGCCCTACGCCGGCACGGTCGGGGCGCAGAACGGCCAGGAGCGCGCCGCCCAGCAGGCGGCGATCCAGGTCCGCCTGGCCCTGGCGCGCTATTTCGCCGGCCGTCCGCCGAGCGGCCCCGGGTTCGTGGAGACGCCCGCGCCCGGCAATTCGCCGGCGCAGACGGCCCCCTAGAGCCGCCCGGGTGATCCTCTCCAAACGCCCGGACATCGACCGCTTCCTTGCCGGTCCGGACCGCGGCGTGAGGGCGGCGGTGATCTGGGGCAAGGACCGCTCGGGCGTGCGCGAGCGCGCCGACCGGCTGGCCAAGGCGGTGACCGACCGGCCCGACGACCCCTTCGACGTGGCTCTGCTCACCGAAACCGACATCGAGAAGGGCGACGGCCGACTCGAGGAGGAGCTTTCGGCCCTGTCGCTCACCGGTGGGCGGCGGCTGGTGCGGCTGAAGCTGACCGGTGATCGGGCCGGGCCTGAGCGCGTCGCCGCCGAGGCCCTGGCGACCCACGCCGAGGGCGCGCTGAATCCGGACTGCTTCCTGATCGTCGAGGCCGGCGCGCTCGACCGGACCTCGCCCCTGCGCAAGGCGGCGGAGAAGGCCGACAGCTGCGCCTCGATCCCGATCTACGAGGACGAGGCCGGCGACGTCACCCGGCTGGTGCGCGAGGCCCTGGCCGCCGACAAGGTCAGCCTGACGCCCGAGGCGCTGCAGGTGTTCGTCGCGCGCCTGCCCAAGGAGCGCGGCGTCGCGCGCCAGGAAGTCGAGCGGCTGGCGCTCTACATCGGACCCGGCTCGGGCGCCGTCCTGACCCTGCCCGACCTCGCCGGCTTCCTCGGCGTCGAACCCGAGGCCTCGCTGGCCGACGCGGCCCAGGACGCCTTTGGCGGTAAGCCCGGCCCGGCCCAGTCGGCGCTGCGGCGCGCCCGCGCCGAGGGTGAAGGCGGCCCCGCCGCCGTCCGCGCCCTCAGCCAGCATCTGCAGCGGCTGCGCAAGGCCCAGGCCCTGCAGGCCAAGGGAACCGACGCCCAGGCCGCCGCCAAGCAGGTGGGGGTGTTCTGGAAGAACGAGAAGGAGTTCCTGCGCCAGGTGCGGGCCTGGAGCCCGGCCCTGCTCGACGTCCTGCAGCCGGAGGTGTTCGAGGCCGACCGCGCCTGTAAGCAGACCGGCTCGCCCGATGGCCTGATCGCCGAACGACTGGCCCTGTCGATCGCCGCCCGCGCCCGGCGGCTCGGGCTTTAGAGCGTATTCTGATCTGATGGAATCAGATCGGCGCTCTAGGCTTCTGTTCTGACGCGCGTTTGATCCGAAAACCGGTTCCCACTTTTCGGAACGCGCTCTAGCTGAGCAGTTGACGGCGCTCCGCCGGCGCCGTCACGTGCCGGCCGAACCCGCCAAAGATGAGCGCCCGCCCGATGAACTCCGCCGCCAGCTTCAGCCCGGACTATCAGACGGCCCGGGCCCGCTTCCTCGATGCCGCCCGGGGCGCCGGCGCGGCGGTCGAGGCGATCGCCCATCCGGAACGCGGTCCCGATGGAGGGGAGCTGGCCTGCGACGTCGCCTGGATCGGCCCGGCCGACGCCGAGGCCGTGCTGGTGACGATCAGCGCCACGCACGGCGTCGAAGGCTTCTGCGGGTCGGGCGCACAGCTCGACTGGCTGCGGCGGGAAGAATACCGCGCTCTGCCGGCCGGCACGGCGGTGCTGATCATCCATGCCGTCAACCCGTACGGCTTCGCCTGGCTGCGCCGGGTCACCCACGAGAACGTCGACCTGAACCGCAACTGGGTCGATTTCAACGCCCCGCGGGCCGAGAACCGCGCCTATGACGCCCTCGCCGACGTCATCTGCCCGAGGACATGGACCGCCGAGATCCAGGCCCAGACGACCCAGGCGCTGCTCGCCTACGCCGCCCAGCACGGCTTCATGGCCCTGCAGCAGGCGCTGAGCGGCGGGCAATACACCCATCCGCTGGGCATCTTCTATGGCGGCGACCAGCCGACCTGGTCGCGGCGGACCCAGACGCGGATCTTCGAGCACTATCTGCACCAGGCGCGCCGGGTGGCGATCATCGACTACCATACCGGCCTCGGCCCCTGGGGATTCGGTGAACAGATCGTGGTGGAGGGGCCCGAGTCGGGCGGCCACGAACGGGCACGCCGGTGGTACGGTGCGGCGATCACCACGCCTTCGGCCGGTGATTCAGCCTCCGCCGACATCGCCGGCGACGGCCTCTCGTTCGCGCCGACGCTGATCGCCCAGGCGGACGTCACGGGGATGGCGCTGGAGTTCGGCACGAAGCCCGTGCTCGACGTCGTGGCCGCGCTCCGCGCCGACGCCTGGCTCCACGCCTACGGCGATCCCGCCTCACCGGAGGGGCGGTTGATCAAGACCCAGGTCAGGGATGCCTTCTATGGCGACGCCGACGACTGGAAAGGGATGATCGCCGGCCAATCCCTGCTGGCGACCCGCCAGGCGCTGAAGGGCCTCTGGGCGGCCTGATCCAGGATCACGCCCTCCGCCGGGCATGCTATGGCTAGGATGTGAGTCTGTTCCGCGCCGCCCTCAAGCCTCCCGCTCTCAAGACCGACGACGTATTCGAGATCGGCGGCCGTCCCGTGCGGCTGCGCGTGAACGCCCGTGCGCGGCGGATCAGCCTGAGGGTCGACCCGAAGCGGCGCGAGGTGGTGGCGATCGCCCCGTCGGAGCGCAAACTCGCCGACGCCCTGCGCTTCGCCGAAAGCCGCGCCGGCTGGATCGCCGAACGGCTGGCCGTGCTGCCGGAGCTTCGGCCGCTGCGCCCCGGCGCGATCATCGATGTCGGCGGCGCGCCATGCCGGCTGGAGCGGGCCGCCATGCGGATCGTACCGCGCCTGATCCCGGCCACCGCGGACGAGCCTCAGCGGCTGGTCGCCTACGGTCATGACGAGGCCTATGGCCGGGCGGCGATGCGGGCCCTGAAGGCTGAAGCGCTGAAACGGCTGACCGCACGCACCGGCGCCCATGCCGAGCGCCTGGGCCAGCCGATGCCCACCGTCGCCGTCGCTGACGCCAAGGGCCGGTGGGGCTCGTGCAAACAGGCCGCCCGCGGCCGGCCGGCGGCGATCCGCTACTCCTGGCGGCTGGTCCTGGCTCCGGCCACGGTGCTCGACTACGTCGCCGCTCATGAGACGGCGCACCTGATCGAGGGCAACCACGGGCCGGGCTTCTGGGCATTGGTCGATCAGCTCTACGGCGACCATCGCGCCGCCCGCCGCTGGCTGCGCATCCACGGCGGCGCGGTTCAGGCCATGAGCGCCTGAGCGGAACGCGTGATCCTTAAAACGGCCTCGGCGACGGGGTCGTGGGCGGGGCCGCTGGAATGGGCGGGACCGGCGGCCGCTGCGGCGCGTCCGGGGTCTCCGGCGCCGGCGGCGGATTATCGTTCGGCGGCGGCGCCACCGTCACGTTCGACAGCAGGTCGCCGAGCGGATCGCCCATTACCACGCCCGGCTCGGCCTCGGGTCCGGTCGGAATGGCGCGCACCTGCAGGTGCGGCAGGGCCGTGGCCATGAAGGCGCGCCACATCTCGGCAGGCGCGCCGCCGCCGGTCACCTTGCGCATGGCGGTGTTGTCGTCCTTGCCGACCCAGACGGCGGTGACGAAACCGCCGGTGTAGCCCATGAACCAGGCGTCCTTGTAGTCGGAGGTGGTGCCGGTCTTGCCGGCGAGGTCGTAGCCGGGGATGGCCGCCCGCGTGCCGGTGCCAGAGGTGATCACCGTGCGCAGCATCTGGTTCATATAGGTCAGCGCCGGATTGCCGATCACGTTCTGGCGCGGTTCGGGGTGGTGCTCGTAGAGCACCTTGCCGTCGGCGGTACGGATACGCTCGATGCCGTAGGCGGTGGCCAGATCGCCGCCGTTGGAGAACGGAGCGTAGGCCTGGGCCATCTCCAGCGGACTGACCTGGGTGGTGCCGAGCGCCATGGCCGGATCGGTGTTGATGGTCGAGCGGATGCCCAGCCTGTGGGCGGTGTTGGCGACATTCTGGCGTCCGACCTCGTCGGCCAGGCGCGCGGCAACGGTGTTGATCGATTGCGCCAGCGCCTGCTGCAGGGTCAGCTGGCCGAGGTATTTGTTGGTGTAGTTGTGCGGTGTCCAGCCGTTGATGGTCACCGGCTCGTCCATCACCTGCACGTCGGGTGTGCGACCCTGCTCCATGGCGGTGAGGTAGACGAACGGCTTCCATGAGGACCCAGCCTGGCGACGCGCCTCGACCGCACGGTTGAACTGGCTGTCGCCGTAGTCGACCCCGCCGATCATCGCCCGCACCCGGCCGACGCCGTCCATGGCCACCACCGCCGCCTGCTGCACGCCCGACGCCTTCTCGCGCGCCACCACCGTCGTCGCGGCCTGCTGGGCCAGGGCGTCGAGCGGCAGATCGAGGGTGGTCTCGACCACAAGGTCGGTCTCCGGCTGGCCGACCAGCTGGCGTACCTGCTGATCGACCCAGTCGACGAAATACTGGGCGTGGGCCGAGGCCAGGGTCTTGGACACCTTCACCGGATGCTGGAAGGCCTCTTCGCGCTGCTCGGGCGTGATCGCCCTGGTCTCGACCATCCGGTCGAGCACGATGGTGGCGCGCCGCGCCGCCCGGTCCTGGTCGGACACCGGGCTGTAGTGGGTCGGCGACTTCAGGAGCCCCGCCAGCAGCGCCGCCTCGCCGACGGAGAGCTGGTCGGCCGGCTTGTTGAAATAGCGCTGCGCCGCCGCTTCGATCCCATAAGCGCCGGCGCCGAAGTAGACCCGGTTCATATAGAGGGCGAGGATCTGCTTCTTGGAGAATCGCCGCTCGAGCCAGAACGCCAGCATCAGCTCCTGCGCCTTACGGCGGTAGGTCTGGTCCGGGGTCAGGAACAGGTTGCGCGCCAGCTGCTGGGTGATGGTCGAGCCGCCGGCCAGCGGGCCGTGACGGTGGAAGACGTTGCGGAAGAACGAGCGGATGATGCCGCCCGCATCGAAGCCCATGTGGTGGTAGAAGTTGTGGTCTTCGATCGCCACGAAGGCAGCCGGCACGTATTCGGGCAGCTTGTCGATATCGACCGGCGGCGCGTACTGGCTGCCGCGCACTCCGAGCAGGGATCCCGACCGGTCGAGATAGGTGATCGAGGGCTGGTGACGGATATCGTAGAGCTTGGACGTGTCCGGCAGGCCGCGTGAGAAGATCACCACGAAGGCGACGACGAAGATCGCGATCCAGACGAAGGCCACCGCCGCCCAATAGGCCAGGGTTCCGAGCAGGCTGCGCCCATCCGGGCCGCGGCCGGGGAACCGGAAGCCGCCGAACCCGCCCGATCCACCGGGGGGACGCCCCGACTGCCCGGGTCTGGAAGGGTTCGACATGGATGAGGGCTCCACCGGGTCCGCGCGCCGCGCCTGTTCGAGTCGGCGATCCGGCCTGTAGAACCGGAAAATCTCGGCTGCTTTTAGCCTGCGCCTCACATTTGCGCGAGAGGGTTGACCAGGTGTGAACACGCGCGGCTTGCGGTGCGCCGCCTGCCGTGAAACGAGGCGCCATGCCGACCTCGCCGACCCCCGCCCGTTCGCCGCACACCCCTCGGGGCCGCCAGGGTGGGCCCCGGCCTCCGCCGCCGGTCGGCGGGCTGGCCGCGCGCCGGGCCGCCCTGGCGTTGATCGACGCCGCGCTGGCGCGCCGCGGCGGCATGGAGGATGTGGACGAAGCGGACCTCGCCGGCCTTGAGGGGCGTGACCGGGGCTTTGCCCGCGCCCTGGCGCTGGGAACCCTGCGCTGGCTGGGCCCTGTCGATCGCGCCCTGTCGGCGCGCCTGCGCAAACCGCCGCCGCCGGCGGTCACCAGCCTGCTACGCCTGGGCGCCGCCCAGATGCTGGCCCTGGACACGCCGCCGCATGCGGCGGTGTCGACCACCCTGGCCCTCGCCGCCGGCATCCCCGACGCCCGCCCCTTCGTCAAGCTGATGAACGCGGTGCTGCGCGGCCTCGATCGCGAACGGCCCGTGGTGACGCCCGATCAGTTCGCACCGGACTGGCTGCTGGCGCGCTGGCGCGCCGCCTATGGCGAGGAGACCGCCCTGGCCATCGCCGCGCGGATCGCCGAGGAGCCGCCCACCGATCTCAGCCTGCGCGATCCCCTGGACGCGGCCGCGATCGCCGAAGCCGTCGAAGGCGCCGTCCTGCCGGGCCCGACCGTGCGCACGGGGCGACGCGGCGACGTTTCGGCCTGGCCGGGCTTCGCCGGGGGCCGCTGGTGGGTGCAGGACGCCGCCGCCGCCCTGCCGGCTCGGCTGCTGAGCGTGACGCCGGACCAGACCGCCCTCGATCTCTGCGCCGCGCCGGGCGGCAAGACCCTGCAACTGGCGGCGGCCGGAGCGCGGGTCGTCGCTGTCGACCGCTCCGAGGCGCGGCTGGCGCGTGTGCGCGACAACCTCGCCCGCACGGGACTGGAGGCGGAGCTGGTCGCCGCCGACGCCGCGACCTGGGACGACAGCCGCCTGTTCGACGTGGTGCTGCTCGACGCGCCTTGCTCGGCCACTGGCACCTTCCGCCGCCACCCCGATGTGCTGTGGACCAGCCGGCCGGCCGACATCGCCACCCTGGCCGCTGCCTAGGCCAGGTTGCTGAACGCCGCCGCACGGCGCGTGAAGCCCGGCGGCCGGCTGGTCTATTGCGTGTGCGCCCTGGAGCCGGAGGAGGGCGAGGCGCAGGTCGCGCCCTTCCTGTCGCGCCACCCGGAGATGGCGCTGGAGCCGATCACGGCCGGCGAAGGCGGCGCGCCCGCCACGGCCGTGCGTTCGGATGGAACGCTCCGTCTGCTGCCGAACGTCGATCCGCCGGCGGGCGGCCTCGACGGCTTCTTCATCGCCCGATTCCGGCGTATGGGATGAACCATCATCGTTCAGCGGCCGTTCAGGTCGCACGGTGCAGTTTCCTGCGCATCGTACCGCGTTCCATGAGGATCCGATGACCCCTTCGACTCCAGCTCGTTCGAGCGCGGCCCGCGCGGCCCTGCTTGCTCTTTCCCTTGCCGCCGTCGCCGGCTCGCTCGGCGCCTGCGCCGAGGACTACGGCCCGCGGCCCTATCCGGTCTACGCGGCCGGCGTGCCGGCCCGCGTCCAGCATGGCGTGATCATCGGCGCCCGGCCGATCGAATTCGGCCCCGGCAACAACGGCGCCGGCGCGGTGATCGGCGGCGTGGCCGGCGGTCTCGCGGGCAACGGCCTGGCCGGCGGTCGCGACCGCGGTCTGGCCACCGTCGCCGGCGTGGTCGGCGGCGCCCTGATCGGCAACGCCATCCAGGGCGATCAGCGCCATCCGGGCTTCGCCTACATGGTGCAGTTCCGCGATGGCCGCACGCTGGAGATTCCGCAGCCCGGCGCCCAGCCTTTCCCGCAAGGCACGCCGGTGAATGTGATCTGGGAAGGTGGCCGCGCCCGCCTCGAGCCGGCCGGTCCGCCGCGCTATGCGCCAGGCTATCCGCCGCCCCCGCCGCCGCCGGGACCTCCCGGGGCCTGAAGCCAGTCGCTACAAGGGCCGGGACGGTTCCCGTTCCGGCCCAAATGCTCTAGTCGTCGGCGCATGAGCGGTCGACGTCCCATCATCTCTCCGTCCATCCTGGCCGCGGATTTCGCCCGGCTGGGCGAAGAGGCCCGCGCGGTCGAAGCCGCCGGCGCCGACTGGCTGCATGTGGACGTGATGGACGGCCGGTTCGTCCCCAACATCACGATCGGCCCGGACGTCGTGAAGGCGATCCGGCCGCACGTCTCCATCCCCCTCGACGTGCACCTGATGATCGCGCCGGCCGATCCGCATCTGGAGGCCTTCCGCGCCGCGGGGGCCGACATCATCAGCGTCCACCCCGAGGCCGGGCCCCATCTGTCGCGCACCCTGCAGCGTATCCGTGGCCTGGGCGCCAAGGCTGGCGTGGTGCTGAATCCCGCCACCTCGCCCGAAGCGATCGAATGGGTGCTGGACGAGGCGGACCTGATCCTGGTCATGTCGGTCAATCCCGGGTTCGGCGGCCAGAGCTTCATGACCTCGCAGCTGAAGAAGATCGAACGGCTGCGCGCCCTGATCGACGCCTCGGGCCGCGACATCATCCTGGAAGTGGATGGCGGGGTGACCGCCGCGACCGCGCGCCAGTGCCTGGACGCCGGAGCCACCGCCCTGGTCGCAGGCACCGCCGTATTCAAAGGCGGCCCTGAGGCCTACGCCGACAACATCTCCGCCCTGCGCGGCGTAGCCGGTGCGGGAGCCAAGGCCGCGGAATGAGCGAGCGCCGGCCCGGCGTCGAGGCCCAGCCCCTTCTGGCGCCCGCCGCCGCGGCCCTGGCGCGGCTGAGGAGCCTTGCGGCCTCGGAATGGCGACAGTCCCGGCTTTACCGATGGACCTTGCGCGGACCACCCGTGGACGGGGTGGCCGCCGCGCCGCGCGACTACCGGCCGGCCGACCCCGAGACGGCCCGGATGATCCTTTCCGGACGGATGATGCTCGCGGGCGAGACCCTGGAGATGGGCCAGGGCGGCGATCCCTGGGACACCGCCAGCCCCTCGCGCGCCTTCGCGGTGGCGTTGCACCGCTTCGACTGGCTGCCCGGCCTGATACAGCCGTCCGATCCACGGCTTGGCTCCAAGGCGACGGAGGAGGCCCTGCGCCTCAGTCTCGACTGGCTGGAGCTGTTCTCGCCGATCACCCCCTTCGCCTGGGGCGCGGAGACACTGGAGCGGCGCGTGTACAACCTCGCCTGCGCCGCGCCGCGCCTGGTGGAGATCGCATCGGAGTTCGAGCAGCGGCGTCTGCTCGAATCCCTCGCCGAACAGGCCCGGCGCCTCATGCGGCTCGACGACGGCCCGGCCCGGGCGGCTGAGCGGTCGGTGGTGAGCGCCCTGGTCGGCGCGACCCTGGGGGGCAAGGGGGCCAAGCCCCTGCTGGCCAGGGCCCTGGCCCTGACCGACCGGACCCTGCGCGCCGCCGTGCTGCCTGACGGCGGCCTCAAGACCCGCTCGCCCGAGCAGGCGATGGAGCTGCTGCTCGACCTGCTGACCCTGGACGACGCCCTGCACCAAAGGCGGCTTCCGGCCCCGGAATCGGTGGCGCGCACCCTCGACCGGCTGACCGCCGCGGTCCGCTTCTTCACCCTCGGCGATGGGCGGCTCGGAGCCTTCCAGGGCGGGGAGTCCGCGAACGCGGCGCGGGTCGCCTCGGCCGTGGCGCATGACGATCCTTCGGCCCGGGTCTACGGCTTTGCGCCCCAGTCGGGCTATCATCGGATGGGCGGGCGCCAGATCCAGCTCCTGGTCGACGCGGCGCCGCCGGCGGAGGGCCCGTGGAGCATCGCCGCCTGCGCCCAGCCGCTCGCCCTCGAGATCAGCTGCGGCGGCGACCGGATGATCGTCAATGCGGGCTGGAGCCCGGGGGCCCAGGGCCCGCAGGCCTTTCGGCTGACCGACGCGGGCTCGACCGCCAGCGTCGGCGAGGGCTCGGCTGGAGCGCCGCTGTCGGGCTTTCTCGCGGCGGGGCTCGGCGCGCGTCTGGCCGGCGGCGCACAAAGAGTGGACAGCCGGCGCCACGAGGATGAGACCGGCGTCTGGCTGGAGTTGACCCATGACGGCTGGGCGGCCAGCCACGGTCTGCTGCACGAGCGCCGGCTATACCTCGACTTTCGCTCCGAAGAGTTGCGCGGCGAAGACCGGTTCATGCCGGCGCCCAAAGCGGCCGCGCCACGTCGGCGGCTGGACCCCTTCGTCCTGCATTTTCACCTGCACCAGGACGTCCAGGCCTCTCTCGCCCGCGACAAGCGCAGCGTTCTGATCCGCGGCGCCTCCAATCGCGGCTGGTGGTTCCGTAACGATGCGCCGGATGTGTCGCTGGACGCGTCCGTCCGGTTCGACGCCGGCCTGCCGCACCGGACGCGCCAGATCACGCTCAGCGGCAATATCGGACTGGACGGCTCGGCGCGGGTGCGCTGGAAGCTGACACCGGTCGAGTCCTTCGAACAGCCGCCCCCGAGCCGATGAGTTCACGCGTTCCCAATCCCCCCCGCATCCTCGGCGCCGACAGCCCGCACTGGATGCCGTGGCTGATCTATCTGCAGGACCTGGCCTGGGCCGGCGTGGTCATGGCCGGGGTGATCACCGTCCGCTACCATTTCGAACGACCCCTGCCCGTGGGCATGGTGATCCGGGCCACGGCGAGCTTCGTGCTGATCTGCGCCTTCGTGTTTCCGACCTTCCGCCTGCACCGGGGCCTGTGGCGCTATACGGCGCTGAACGATGTGGCCCGGGTGTTCCAGGCGGTTGTGATCGCGGCGATGATCCAGCTGCCGCTGCTATTCCTGATCGACCGCCTGCTGGACTTCCCCCGCTCTACCCCGTTCTTCGTCGTGCCGGTGCTGACCGCGCTGCTGTCGTTCGAGCGGATGCTGAAACAGGCCGCCACCCACGGCGACTGGGGCGCGGCGCTGCGGTTCGAGGACCGTTCACGCCCGGCGGCGGTGGTGGTCGGATCCAGCAGTGCGGTGTCGGACTATCTGCGCACCTCGGGCCGCCGCGACCGGACTGTCCGGATCGCCGGCATCGTCGTGCTGGATGAAGAGCACGCCGGCCGCACCATCCTGGGCGCGGAGGTGATGGGCTCGCTGCCGCGGCTGGCGGCGGTGCTGAAAGCGCTGGCCGCGGCCGAGGAGCGCTCGCCGCAGGTGATCCTGGCCGAGAAGCGTCCGGGCCGGCAGGTGGTAGACGCCGTGCTGGCCGCCGCGGGCGAGGTGGGCGTCCAGGTGGTGAGCCACAGCTCAGGCGGGACCCTGCGGCCGGTGCAGGCGTCCGCCCTGCTGGACCGGCGCGCGCGCAACCTAGACCTCGACCTGGTGCGGACCCTGGTCGCCGGCAAGCGGGTGCTGGTCACCGGCGCCGGCGGCACGATCGGTTCGGAGCTCAGCCGGCAGATCCTGGCCCTCGGCCCCGAGCGTCTGGTGCTGTTCGACGCCTCGGAATTCAATCTCTACGCCATCGACCAGACCCTGCGCGAAGACGGCGTGTCGGCCCCCTGGGTCTGCGCCCTCGGCGACGTGCGCGACCAACGCCGGCTCGAGGTGCTGTTCGCCGAGGAACGGCCCGAGGTGGTGCTGCACGCCGCGGCCCTGAAGCACGTGCCGTTGATGGAGGCCAATCCCTGCGAGACGGTGCTGACCAACGTGCTCGGCGCCGCCAATGTGGCGCGGCTGGCGCGCGAGTATTCCAGGGCGCTCGTCTTCATCTCCACCGACAAGGCGGTCAACCCGACCAACGTCATGGGCGCCACCAAACGGGTGGCCGAGCGGGTGGTGCAGGCGATCGCCCGCGGCGGCGGCGCCAAGGTCGCCGTGGTGCGCTTCGGCAATGTGCTGGGCTCGACCGGCTCGGTGGTGCCCCTGTTCGAGCGCCAGATCGCCGCCGGCGGACCGATCACCCTGACCCATCCCGACGTGGTGCGCTTCTTCATGACCGTGCGTGAGGCCGCCGCCCTGGTGCTGCAGGCGGCGGCCCTGCCGGCCCCCGACGCCGATCCCGGCTCGAGCCAGATCTACGTGCTCGACATGGGCGAACCGGTGAAGATCGCCGACCTGGCCAGCCAGATGATCCGGCTGCACGGTCTCAGGCCCGGGCTCGACATCGAAATCACCCATACGGGCCTTAGGCCCGGGGAGAAGCTCTACGAGGAAATCTTCTACGGCGCCGAGACCGTGCGCCCGACCGGGGCCGACGGGGTGCTGTCGGCCTTCGACGCCCTGCCGCCGTGGAGCGAGCTCGAGCCGCGCATCGACGCCCTCAGGGCCGCCGCCGAAGCCCGCGACGAACCGGAAACCCTGCGCCTGCTGAAGGACCTGGAGCCGGCGTTCCGGCAGGAGTGAGCAAACGTGGCGCGGCGGCTCACGCCGCGTCGAGCGCTCGACCGATATCCCGTGCGAGGTCGCGGGCGCCCTCCAGGCCGACCGACAGCCGCACGCACCCTTCGGTCACGCCGACCTCCAGCCGCTGCTCTTCGCTCATCGAGCGGTGGGTGGTGGTGGCCGGGTGGGTGGCCATCGACTTGGCGTCGCCGAGGTTGTTGGAGATGTCGACGATCTGAAGCGCATTGAGGAAGTTGAATGCTTCGGCGCGGCCGCCGAGGTCGAAGGCCACTACCGTGCCGCCGCCGCTCATCTGCCGCCGGGCCAGCGCGTATTGCGGATGGTCGGCGCGGAACGGATAGAAGGCGCGCCGGGTCTTGGGGTGGTCAGCGATCTGGTCGGCCAGGCCGGTCGCCGTCTCGGCCTGGCGGCGGACTCGCAGGTCCAAGCTCTCCAGCCCCTTGAGCAGCACCCAGGCGTTGAACGGCGACAGGGCCGGGCCGGTGTGGCGGATCAGGTCGCGGTAGGCCTCCTCGAGCAGGTCCTTGGAGCCGAGCAGGGCGCCGCCGAGCACCCGGCCGCCGCCGTCGATGTGCTTGGTCGCCGAATAGGCGACGACGTCGGCGCCAAGCTTCAGCGGCTGCTGGAACAGGGGGGTGGCGAACACATTGTCGACCACCACCTTGGCCCCGACCGCGTGCGCCATTTCGGCCACCGCGGCGATGTCGGTAAGCTCGAGCAGGGGGTTGGCCGGCGTCTCGATCAGCACACAGCGGGTATTGGGCCGCATGGCCGCGCGCCACTGGTCGAGGTCGGGTGCGTCGACCAGGGTGGTCTCCACGCCAAACCGCGGCGCCCAGGTGTTGAGGATCCAGCGGCAGGAGCCGAACAGGGCCTTGCCGGCGACGATGTGGTCGCCGGCCTTGACCAGGCCCATGATCGCCATGTGGATCGCCGCCATGCCCGACGCAAAGGCGCGGCAGTACTCGGCGCCGTCCAGCAGGGCCAGCCGCTCTTCAAAGGCCAGTGTCGTGGGGTTGCCGTAGCGGGTGTAGACGAAGCCCGGCTCCGAGCCCGCGAAGCGCGCATCGGCCGCCTCCGCCGTCTGGTAGACGAAGCTCTGGGTCAGGAAGATGGGTTCGCTGGTTTCGCCGTATCGCGTACGATCGACGCCGCCGCGGATCAGCTTGGTGGCGGGCTCCCAGTCCTGTGGATCTTCATCGGCGCTCATGGCCGGGCTCGATGAGCCGCCTGGGCGCCAAGGTCAAGCGCAGGGATTCTGGCAGGCCTTTGAGCCGCGCCGCCATTTGACGGGCGCGGGCCGGCGCCGCTACCACCATCGGGAAGAGTGAAAGGGGCCAGATGCAGCTCGAGTGCTTTCCCACCGCCGCCCGGCCGCCCGAGATCGTGCCCGGCCGTCCGCAGCGCGGCTGGATGGACCGGTTCACCGAACGGCATCCCTATCGCTGCCTGCCGCTGACCATGGCCAACACCACCGGCTGGGAGATCCTCTGTCCGGTATCGTTCACCGCCGAGTGGACCGGCGGGATCTACACCTCGGATGTCACCTTCCGCCCTGACCGGCCCCACCCGGACTTCCATGATCTGGTCAAGTCGCACTTCTCGCATGGGGTGCTCACCTTCCACCCCGGCTATCTGTTCCGCACCGAGCCCGGCTGGGACCTGTGGGTCAGCGGGCCGCCCAACTGGATCAAGGACGGCATCCAGCCGCTGCAGGGCCTGGTCGAGACCGACTGGCTGCCCTTCCCCTTCACCATGAACTGGATGTTCACCCGTCCGGGCAAGGTGCGCTTCGAGAAGGGTGAACCCTTCTGCTTCTTCAACCTGGTCCCGCACCGGGCGATGGAGGATGTTCAGCCGGTGCAGCGCTCGTTTGACACCGAGCCCGAATACCGGGCGCAGTACGAAGCCTGGGGCCGCCAGCGCGAAGAGTTCAACAAGAAGCTTGGCAAGCGCGACCCCGACGCCGTGCGCGAAGCCTGGCAGCGCTACTATTTCCGCGGCGAGCTGCCCGACCAGACCGGTCCCGCGCCGTCCGACCATGTGAACAAGCGCCGGCTGAAGACCATCCGGCTCGGTCGTTAGACAGGACGCCGGAACCTGGCGACAGCCGCTTGCAAAGCGCCCGCCCCTCTGCTTTATACCCGCTTCTTCGCGGACGGGGCTCCTTCGGCCCTTCACGTCTGTGCGCCGAGCGGGCGTAGCTCAGTGGTAGAGCACAACCTTGCCAAGGTTGGGGTCGAGAGTTCGAATCTCTTCGCCCGCTCCAATTTCCTGGTCTGATCCCGAAGCCGCGCTTCTGGCGACAGCCGAAGCCGGTGCTCTTGTGAGGATCGGAGACGGTCGCCGCCGTTCAGCTGTCCAGAGCCTCCTCCTCGCAGGCGACCTTCACCAACTCGCGCATCCGACCGATCGTATCGACGCGGTCCGGTGGCGCTGGAACGGGCGCAGCGGCCGCCTCGTGATCCTTCGCGTAGTGGCGCATGAAGACGCGCATCACGTGCGATACGCCTTCTTCCAGAACGCTGCGCAAATCTTCAGCGTAATAGCGTCCCCGCGCCGCCGGCCCCGTGATGATCTCGTAGGAAGGAAAGTAGGCGACGTCCCGATGCGACCTGGAGACCGTCTCGGCCGCCACCCGCAGGACGGCTTTGGAGTATGTCGTGGCCGACAGGACATGATCGTCACCGGCCGTGGCGACCAAAGGCACCGGCGACACCGTGAGGATCATGCGCGCCGTGGGGTTGACGGTCCTTAGCCTTGCGATGAACGCCGTCAGGTCAGCGACGACCTCGTCCACGGTGAAATTGTGGAAAACGTGCCGCGCCGGATCGAAATCGCCGCCCGATACGCCGGGGCAGACTGGAAACACCGCGCCATCCTCACGCGACAGCCAGCTTTCGGTGAGGCCGAGCGTAAAGACGAGGACATCCAGAGACTCGAAGGCTCTACGGACACTCGCAAAGTGAGCGCGGCGGTCAAGGTCGTATTCCGTTCGCGTAGCGAACCCGCCGGGCTGGATTTGCGGGCGGAAGGGGTCGATCAGGCCCCCTTCGCCACCCCATACGTCTTCGAGTGGCCTGAAGTGGCCATAGGCGCGATCAAACAGCTGCAGCAACTGACGCGCGGTATAGAGATTCCCGTACCGGGCGGTGTAAGTGCCGTAGTTGAACTCCGCAGCATCCTCGGCGGCCACAAGCGGGTGAGCGCGCTCGGTGACGTAGTAGGAGAAGCCAGCCTTGCTAAGATGGCGCGCGATATGCTGCGCGAAACAGCTTCCGGCCGTGGCGACCTTATCGGCCGCTGCGATGGTGAATGGAACCGAAGCGACCGGATCGACCTCGTCAGGGCCTGCGACCGCCCTCCGCCAGAAGGCGTGGTCGGGCAAGGAGCGGTAAGGGTTCATCTCAATTGCTCCAAAACAAGTGAGCCGTACCAAGGGTTGGCGTGCGTCGCGTCGAGATTCCATGCCCGTTCGGCCAGCATCCCATCCGGATCGATGGCTTCAGGCGGGGCACGCAGATAGGTCACTCCAATTGCGGCTGCCATATCCGCGTAAATATCAGTCTGAAGCGTCCAGAGCTTATGTCGCAGGCGAGGCGGCGCTATACCGCGCGCCTCCATTTCCTTGATGAACACACCGCCGTATTCGAGCAGGTGTTTGTCGGAGCGGATCGGCGGTGGCGGCTCTAACAAATACATCGGCGCGTCGGTCAGGGCCCTGAACTTCTCCAAGAACTGACGCGAATAGATCAGCATTCGTCCAATGGCGCGGCGAACCAGTTCGACCGGCACTCGTTCACGTGCCGAGGCCGCGTCGCCCAGATCTTCTCCGTCGACAAACGTGAAGTCGAACGGCTGCGGATGCTCGACCAGTCCCAACACGACGTGTTCGTTGCCTCCCAGCGTCAGCGCCACCGCATCGAAAGGCTCCGCAAGGAAGGCGTCGATGACGGCCTGGTTTATCTGGCCCTCGGCCAGAACCGGATCAAACGCAGGATCAAGCAACTGAATCGTTCGAAACTCAGGCTGCTCCAATGCTGCGTGAGCGATCGCCATCATGTGGCTATGGCCCAGCACGACAACCCGTCTGGTCATGCGGCTTTTCCATCTCCGGCGAGATCGATCGCCTTCGCCACCCCCCCCGAATCGTAGAGGGAGAACAACGG
>Ga0302311_10002893_pt1 | contig 19087 bp, 13 predicted proteins | sample III_Palsa_N1_3_FD_200449 | JGI IMG/M metagenome (GOLD analysis project Ga0302311, IMG submission 200449) | Peat permafrost microbial communities from Stordalen Mire near Abisko, Sweden - III_Palsa_N1_3 | ecosystem: Environmental > Terrestrial > Soil > Palsa > Peat permafrost | place: Sweden... | reverse complement strand
TCCACTATCAAGGATGTCGCAGAAAAGGCAGGCGTCTCGCTGAAGACGGTGTCGCGCGTTATCAACAATGAGCCGTCGGTGCATGCGCGAACGCGCGCCAAGGTGCAGCGCGAGATCGACGCGCTTGGCTATCAGCCCGATCCATCCGCGCGCAGTTTGCGCAGTACGCGGGCGTACGCGCTGGGCCTGGTTTACGACAACCCGAACGCGCACTACATCATCAACATGCAGCTCGGCGTGCTGTCGGCGTGCCGCAGCGGTGGCTTCGGCCTGCAGATTCATCCCTGCGACTCGTCCTCACCGAAGCTGGCCGACGAACTGTGCGAGCTGGCACGTCGCTCGCGGCTAGCTGGCCTCGTATTGGCACCGCCGATGTCGGAACAACCGGAGTTGATTCGCACGCTGACGGAAGCCAAGATCCCTTTCATGCGGATCATTTCGGCGCGGCAGGATCCGCAGGACGGCTATCCCTGCGTCTACGTTGACGACCGCGATGCGGCCTATGCGATCACCGAACATCTGATCCAGCTCGGCCATCAACGCATCGGTTTTCTGTGGGGCGGGCGGGAGCACCGCTCGAGCCCCGAGCGTTACCAGGGTTACGAGGATGCGCTGAGGGATTACGGTATCGCGCTGGATCGCAAGCTGGTCCTGCCCGGCGATTTTACTTTCGACGATGGATTCCGTGGCGCGCGTAAATTGCTGGCGCTGAAGGATCGCCCCACCGCGATCTTCGGCTCCAACGACGAGATCGCTGCCGGCGTGCTGGCAGCGGCGCATTCGGACGGCATCAACGTGCCGTACGAATTGTCGATCGCCGGATTCGAGGACAGTCCGTTTTCCAAGCAGTCGTGGCCGGCACTGACCACCGCACGCCAGGCCACCGAAGAAATCGCCCGTCACGCGGCGAAGCGGTTGATCGACGACCTGCAGCGTGAAGCCAACGGCGAAGTGCTGAGCACAGTCAACGAAGGTTTCCGTCCCGAACTGGTGGTGCGCGGCTCAACCGCACCGCGCCACACCGTGCCGCCGAAACGCTGAACGCCCGGCGGCGAAGCTCAATCAGCGTTTGACGTTGTCGGTCTGCTCGATGAAGCGGGCGACGTTGTCGTGCAGCTCTTTCAGCGAGGCCTCGTGTGCGTAGACCATGTGTCCGGATGGATACCACGAATAGCTGATATTGCTCTCGAGGCTGGTCGGTATCGGCATGTGATGCATCTCATAGTCGGCGGCAAAAAACGGCGTGGCCAGATCGTAATAGCCACCGTTCAAGTAGACCTTGAGATTGGGATTCGTCTTCATCGCCGTCGCCAGATCCGGCATCACGTTGGTCGACGACTGCAGTGCCTCGCCATCCACGCCTGGCGCCTTGTGCGAGAAATCCCAATGATCGACGTCCGCAAACTCGTGGTACTGCTGGCCATCGCCAAACTTCAGGTCACGGCGCACATAGTCGTTGAACGCGGCGATATAAGCTGAGCTGATCGCCGAGGACTGCGGATCGTATTCGGAATCCTTGCCCATCGGATCGAGTGACGGGCCGGAGAAACGACTGTCCAGCCGGCCGGTGGTGATGTCGTCGCCGGCCTGCAGTTCATGTTCGAACATGCCGCCGCTCACCCGCAGATTCGCCTTCAGCAGGTAGTCGACCGGCAGGCCGGTGTACTGGTGCAGCTTCTGCGCCACCGCCTGTTTCTGCGCGTCGCCCAGTCGCGAACCGGCCATCAATGCCTGTGTGTAGTCGCCCAGCGCGTACTGCTTCACTTCTTCGAGGAACGGTTCCAGCGCCGCCGGCTGCTGCGGCAATTTGTGGTGATAGAACGCGGTGGCGGCGAACGTGGGCAATGCCAGTTCGTACGGCAGATCGATGCCCGGGTTGAACTGCGGGCCATCGATGCTGGTGTCGAAATTCAAAATCTGCGACAGCAGGATCACACCGTTGAGATCGACGCTGTTCTCGTTCTCCAGAATATTCGCCAGCACGGCCGAGCGCGTGGTGCCGTAGCTTTCGCCAAAAAGATATTTTGGCGAATTCCAGCGGCCGTACTTCGACAGAAACTGCGTAATGAACTGCGCGAACGCGTGGCCATCGCCGTCTACGCTGTAGATCGCCTTCTTGCGATCCTTCATCTGCTCGTCGCGCTTGGACTTGTCGTCGTCGGCGGCAATCAGGCGGCTGAAGCCGGCCCCTGGCGCGTCGATGAACACCACATCGGTGGCATCGAGCAGGCTGTAGTTATTGTTGACCAGGCCATAGGGCGCAGCCGCTGTATGGCTATCGTCGGCAGTCACCACGCGCTTGGGACCGAACGCCCCCATGTGCAGCCACACCGTGGCCGAACCCGGGCCGCCGTTATAGATGAAGGTGACCGGGCGCTTGCCCGGCTCCACGCCTTTCTTCATGTAGGCGACGTAGAACATGCTGACCTGCGGCTCGTTCTCCTTGTCGCCGCTGCCATGCAGCACCAGCGTGCCGGCGACCGCCTTGTAGCTGATGCTGTGACCTTCGACCGACACCGAGCCATCGGTGGTCGAGGACTGTGGCTCCAGCAGCGCGGCGTCCGGTTTTGCATCGGGCTTGTGCTGGTCATCCTTCTTGTCGGCAGCTACCGCGACGGCACTGATCAGCAGGGCGGCCAGCGCCGTCGCGAGGGGAAGTTTGCGCATGGAAAAAGTATCCTGGTGACGAAGGCGCCAGATGCGCCGGGAGGTTTTCAGCATAGGCATGGCCGCCGTACGCTTTCATCTCCCAGAAGTCACTGTCGTGCGATCAACTCCAGGCGATCATGCCGATCACCGCCAGCGCCATCAGCACACCGCCGAGGTTGACCTGGCTCAATCGTTCAAGAAAAAAGCACCCCGACCAGCGCACCCAAGGCCACTACGCCGATGTTGGTGCTGGCGAAAATCAGTGCCAGATGCTGCGGCAACGCTCGATGCGCGCGCAGAACGTACCACGCATGCGTTTGATCAGGCCGGCATGGGCCGGCGCGCGAAATAACGGGCCGGCGGCTGACCGAAGTTACGCCGGAACATCGCCACGAACGCGCTGACACTGACATAGCCCAGCGCGTCGGCGACCGCAGCCACGGGCGTACCTTCGGCCAGTTGCTCGAGTCCGCGACTGAGCCGCGCCTGCTGACGCCATTGGGCGAAGCTCAGCGCGGTTTCGGCGCGGAACAACCGGCTCAGGCTGCGCGCGGACAGACCGGCCCAGGCCGCCCAGTCGTCCAGGCCGCGGTTGTCATGCGGCTGTTCGAGTATGGCCTGCGCGATGCGTATCAGTCGGCGATCGAGCGGCATCGGCAGATAGAGCGATTCGTGCGGCGCGCGGCGCATTTCGTCCAGCAACACCGTCATCACGCGCTCCTGCTCATCGTTCAGCTGTTCATGCCACGCCCATGAACTGGCTCGACGGATCAGCGCACGGGTCAGCTCGCTGACGCCGATGACGCAGGGGTGATGGGGCAGGCCGTGGTCGATCGTCGGGCTGATGAATACGCCCCAGCCGCTCATCGCACCGCTGATGGTGACCGTGTGCTGCTCGCCCGGCGGCATCCAGCCGGCGCGATGCGGCGGCAGCAGCCAGGAACCATGCCGTGTATGCACCTGGACCAGACCGCTCTCGATGCAAAAGAACTGCCCGCGTAAATGCTGATGCCAGTCGTAGGTGCGCGTGCCTTCGCCATATTCGCTGGCAGCCTCGTCGTTGAACCAGTAAGCGATCAGGGCGGGACCATCGATGCGCTCGATGAGCTCGTGGGCCTGCTGCTTGGACATCGTCATGGCCGGTTCTCGATATAAGTTGACCAAATAACGTTATCAGATTGTTGCTGACTTGCCTAAGCTATCGGCTATCCAGTCATCGCGTGACTGGAATCCCGCCGCTGCCGCCGCTCGCGGTTTTTCGGCCGAATGAGGGCGCACCGAATGAGGGCGCCAAGCTCATGCACCTCTGACATCACTCCCTGTTGCAGTGCCCCGCCGCGTATTCAGGAGGCTCCCATGCCACCCATCAAATTGCATACCGTGAAATGCGAACCGACAGCATCGCCGTTGGAAACCTTTGTCGCCTGTGCGCACCAGATGCTCGATCCCGCGACCCCCGAGCACGTGCGTCGCGCCATGGAGCCGCGGCTGCTGGCACAGCTGCCGACCCTGCGGGCGCTGGGCGTGTTCGAATTGTTTGAGCTGCGCGATCCGGCCTTGCGTGCCTGGCTGGCTGACGAGCTGGCCGTTGGCCGCCTTTGGAATGGCCTGGAGCAGGTTTGAGCCGACTTTTGCTGGAGCAAAGATAAAGATAAATATATTTGCCTTGACAAATATATCGATTGCAATAGAATGCATGGCATGAATCAGCATCCGCCCGCCTCACCCGCCGAGAAACCTCTCAACACGAAAGCTCCTGCAAACAGCCTGGGCTCACTGCTGGCGATGGTTCGCTCCGAACTGGTACGTGCCATCGAGGCGGAATTCGCCAGCCAGAATGTGGATTTGAGTTTTACGCAGTATTTGATCCTCAAGAAGTCACAGGAGCTCGGCACCGTGTCGGCAACCGAACTGGCCCGTGCGGTGGAGATCGATGGCGGCGCCATGACACGTCAGCTCGACCATCTCGAGCGCAAGGGCTATCTGCGCCGCACGCCGCATGCGCAGGATCGCCGCGCCCTTCGCATCGAACTGACGGAGGCCGGACATACCATATGGCGCGACCCCGCTTTCGCCTGCAGCAATCGCGCCATGGCAGCAGCGCAGCGTACGTTGAGCACCAGCGAGCAAGCGCAATTGCACGACTACCTGGAGCGTGTGCTGCACACGCTTCGCGACAAGAACTGACCTTTACTCTCTGGACTTTGACTCATGCGCCTGCATCTTCTCGCAGCAGCGACTGTATTAACCCTCGCACTGGCCGGTTGCGCCAACAGTGGCGGCCTGCATTCGGACGGCACGCTGACGGATCCGAACTCGCTCAAAACCGAGCAGAGCCTGGCCCGACTCAACGTCTCCCCAGCCGCGTGGCCGAACGAGGATTGGTGGACCGGGCTGGGTGATCCCCAGCTCAGCGCACTGATCGCCGAAGCGCTGCAAAGCAATCCCGACCTGGGCGTGGCCGATGCGCGGGCACGCGAGGCGCAGGCACAGGCCGGTATCGCCAACGCCGCGCGGCTGCCAAAGATCAATGCCAGCGGTAGCGTCGGCGACGCACGGCTGCCGGTCACCGCGCCGCCACTGGGTGACGGACACACCGCACCGTACAAATATGCCGATGTCAGCTTCAGCTGGAGCCTTGACCTGTGGGGCGGCAAGCGTGCCGCGTGGGAAGCCGCGCTCGGTCAGGCGCGTGCGTACGAGATCGAACGCCGCGCCGCCCGCATCGAGGTGTCGGCCAATGTCGCTCGCGCCTATGTGCAGCTTGGCTACGCGTATGCCGGGCAGGACGTGGCCAAGGCCGAACTGAGCCGCGCCGACAGCGCACGCACGCTGACGCGTCAGCGCGTGGCCGCCGGCATCGACAATCAGATCCAGCTCAGGCAGAGCGACTCCGAAGTCGCCAGCGCGAACGAACAGCTCGCCGTCGCCAATCATTCGATCGAAACAGCGCAGTCAATGCTGTCGGTGTTACTCGGCAAGGGTCCGGATCGTGGCTTGGCGATTACCCGGCCGCAAACGCTGAATCCTGCTGCCGTGGCGGTGCCGGACAACCTGCCGGTCGATCTGATCGGCCATCGCGCCGACCTGGTTGCCGCGCGCTGGCGCGTCGAAGCCGCCAGTAAAAACATCAAGGTGGCCAAGACGCAGTTTCTGCCCAATGTCAGCATCGGCGCCTATGCCGGGCTGGTGGTGCTGGGCGGCGGCAACCTGTTTGAAGCACCAGCGCGCTTCTTCAGCGTGGCGCCGTCAATCAGCCTGCCCATCTTCGACGGCGGCCGGCTGCGCGCCAATCTTGCCGGCAAGGACGCGCAGTACGACGAAGCCGTGGCGCAATACAACAAGATTCTGGTCGGTGCGGTCAACGATGTTGCGAACGACCTCTCGGGCCTGCGATCGCTACAAGCGCAGATCACCGCCCAGCAGCAAGCTGTGGATGCCGCCGACGGTGCATGGCAGCTGGCACAGCAACGCTACAAGGCCGGCATCGGCAGCTATCTGGAAGCACTCAGCGTGCGCCAGCAGCTGCTGTCTGCCCAGCAGGCGATGGCCGGCTTGCAGGCACAGCAAGTCGATCTTTCGGTGCAGTTGATCCAGGCGCTGGGCGGCGGTTTCCGTCCTGAAAGCCTGCCCGGTCACGACGATGCCAAATCGCAGGCCGCAGCGGCCGCTCCATCCGCATCCATTTCCACCCCTTCCCTTACATCTTCACGTTCCTGAGGCAGCACCATGTCCAGCCAACCATCCGATCAGAACAAATCTGATCCAAGCCGGCCTGATTCAAACGCGTCTGGTCAGGGCAAACCCGATCAGTCCACGCTCGCCGGCAAGCCGGCCGGCACCCAGGCCACCGAGCCACCGAAGAAGAATTCGCGCGGCCTGCTGCTGCGCATTCTCGTCATCGTGGTGGTGCTCGGCATCATCGGCTGGGCGCTCTGGTATTTCCTCGATGGCCGCTGGTACGAAGGTACCGACGACGCCTACGTCAACGGTAACGTGGTGCAGATCACGCCGCAGGTCGCTGGCACGGTAGTCAGCATCGGCGCCGATGACGGTGACCGCGTCCACGCAGGCCAGGTGCTCGTGCAGCTCGATCCGAGCGACGCCGATGTGATGGTCGCCGAAGCCAGTGCCGACCTTGCGAACACGGTGCGCAAGGTGCGCGGCCTGTACAGCAACGTCGATGGTGCCAAGGCCGATGTAGCGCAGCGTATGGTCGCCTTGCAGAAAGCCCAGGCCGACTACAACCGCCGTCGCGAGCTGGCCAAATCCGGTGCCATCTCGGCCGAGGAGTTGTCGCATGCACGCGATGCGCTGGACACCGCGCAAAGTGGCCTGACCTCCTCGCAGCAGCAGTACAAGACCAGCAACGTGCTGATCGACGATACCGTGGTCGCCTCGCACCCCGATGTGCAGGCCGCCGCCGCACGGCTGCGTTCGGCCTATCTCGACGATGTGCGCGCCACGCTGGTCGCTCCGGTGGACGGCTATGTGGCCAAACGCTCGGTGCAGGTCGGCCAGCGCGTTGCGCCGGGCACGGCGTTGATGGCGGTGGTGCCGCTGCATGGCGTATGGATCGATGCCAACTTCAAGGAGACCCAGCTGACCAAGATGCGTATCGGTCAGCCCGTGGAAGTCAAATCCGACGTCTACGGGGGCGCGGTGACCTACAAGGGCAAGGTCGAAAGCCTCGGCGTCGGCACCGGCAGCGCGTTCTCGCTGCTGCCCGCGCAGAACGCTACCGGCAACTGGATCAAGATCGTGCAGCGCATTCCGGTTCGTGTGTTCTTCGACGATCCGCAGCAGCTGGAGCAGCATCCGCTGCGCCTGGGCATGTCGGTGACCGTGGACGTGACTCTGCACGATCAGAGCGGCCCGACGTTGTCACAACATGCGCCGACCGAACCGGTGTTCAGCACCGACGTCTACAAGCAACAGCTGGCCAAGGCCGACCTGGAAATCACCAAGGTCATTCACGACAACATGGGCAGCAGCAAATGATGGCGCAGATCAACGCTTAAACAGATCAACGCTTAAACCGGAAACGGTTTGCGCGATCACACGGTGAATCGCGCAAACCCGATCTGCTCCTGCCTGAAGGCTGCGCGCCCGACATCCCCGACTGAAGATCCCCATGGCCGAACCATTCCGTCCACCCAACCTTGCACTGAGCACGATCGGCCTCTCGCTGGCCACGTTCATGCAAGTGCTGGACACCACGATTGCCAATGTGTCGCTGCCGACGATTGCCGGCAACCTCGGCGTGAGCAATGACCAGAGCACCTGGGTGATCACCTCGTTCGCGGTCAGCATGGCGATCTCGCTGCCGCTGACCGGCTTCCTCACGCGCCGCTTCGGCGAGGTGAAGCTGTTTGTCTGGAGCACCTTGCTGTTCGCATTGACCTCGTTTCTATGCGGCATCTCGCAAAGCATGGGCATGCTGATCGTGTTCCGTGCGATTCAGGGCGCGGTGGCCGGCCCGATGTATCCGATCACCCAGAGCATGCTGATCGGCATTTATCCGCCGGAAAAACGCGGCATGGCGCTGGCGCTGCTGGCGATGGTGACCGTGGTGGCACCGATCGCCGGTCCGATCCTGGGCGGCCTGATCACCGACAACTATTCGTGGCCGTGGATCTTCTTCATCAACGTGCCGATCGGCATCTTCGCCAGCATGGTCGTGGCCAACCAGATGAAGGGCCGCGTCGAGCAGACTCAGCGGCCGAAGATCGACTATGTCGGCCTGATCACCTTGATCATCGGCGTGGGTGCGCTACAGATCGTGCTGGACAAGGGCAATGACGATGACTGGTTCAACTCGAACTTCATCATCCTCACCAGCATCGTGTCGGCCATTTCGCTGGCGGTGTTCGTGATCTGGGAACTCACCGACAAAGACCCGATTGTCGATCTCAAACTGTTCCGACACCGCAATTTCCGCTACGGCACGATATCGCTGATGTTTGCCTACGCCGCCTTCTTTGCGATCGGCCTGCTGATTCCGTTGTGGCTGCAGCGCAATCTCGGCTATACCGCCACCTGGGCCGGTTACGCCACTGCACCGCTGGGCGTGATACCGGTATTGTTGACGTTCGCGGTCGGCAAGTACGCCACGCGATTCGACCTGCGCGTGCTGGCATCAGGCGCGTTTCTGGTGATGGGCTCGACCTGCTTTCTGCGCTCGGGTTTTTACCTCGACATCGACTTCTATCATGTCGCCATGGTGCAGTTGCTGCAAGGCTTGGGTGTTGCACTGTTCTTCATGCCGGTGCTGACTATCCTGCTATCGGATCTGAAGCAGAACGAGCTCGCTTCCGGCGCCGGTCTGGCCACGTTCCTGAGAACCTTGGGTGGCAGTTTTGCAGCCTCGCTCACCACGTTCCTTTGGGATCGCCGCGCCATCGTGCATCACGAGCAGCTGGCGGAAAGCATCACACCCTACAGCCCAACCGCACAGACGGCCATCTCACAACTGGGTCGCGGCGATGCGACGGCCGGCAGCAGCGTGATCAACAACATGATTACCCAGCAGGGTTACCAGATTTCATTCAACGAAGTGTTCCACGTGCTGGGCTGGATTTTTATCGCGTTGATCGCGGTGATCTGGATGACCCGACCGCCGTTTGCAGCAAAGGCCGGCGCAGCGTCGGGTGGTCATTGATATGGCGCACTTCAATCAACCTTTACGCATCGTTTCCGGCGTCCGCTTGAAATTCAAGCAAGTCACCAGCAATTGAGCTAAGCCTGGATTCACCTTGAAGCGACGCGTCATCGAAAATCATCCATCAACTTTTATATATCGGAAGATAGGGATTCCCTCATGCGACTGCCCGCCAAATCACTGCGCGCTGCCTTAGCGCTAGCGCTTCTAAGCCTGACCCTGCCGGCCGCGGCGACCACGTTCGAGGTCGAGGCCGGGCGCAGCTATTCCAACAGTCACGGCACGAATGCCGCTTTCGTCGAAGGCGTTTTCGATGCGCAACCGATCGGCAGCAGCCTGTTCAGTTGGGAACCCGATGTGTCGCTGGGCTGGCTCGACGGGCGTGACCTCTATGAACACCATATCGAAGGCAAAAACACCCGTGAGAATGCTTTCCTGGCCGGCGCCGGTGCGCGCTTTCAGTATGGACAGCAGGGTGATTGGTACCGGCATCTGTTTTTCAGCTTCCAGCCCACGTACAACACCGGTCGCACACCGGGGCTGAGCGGCCCTCTGGAGTTCGCCAGTACGTTCGGCTGGCAGGGAAAGCATTTCAGTTTGCAGTTACGACATATATCCAACGCAGGCCTTCACGAACCCAATCGCGGTGAAACCATGGCGCTGGCAGGCCTGAGTTTCTGACAGGCGCTGTATCGGTATGTCGATAACGAAATCCCCAGTCCATGCGCTGGGGATTTTCATTTCCAGCTATGGAAACGAGCCTTTCAGGACTTTCTGAGCGATGATGCGTCGTTTGCAAACAACAGCACCCATCAACTTGATGTAGCCATCATCGTCTGCGTTATCCAAATACCTCCTCCGGAAGTGTCCGCATGTCCTCACCCAGATCCCGGCAACCGCTGCTGACCGAAGGCCCGATCGCCCGCACGCTGCTGTTCTTTGCGCTGCCGATTCTGGGCAGCACCGTGCTGCAGTCGCTCAACGCATCCGTCAATGCCATGTGGATCGGGCATTACCTTGGCGAGGCCGCGCTTACGGCGGGCAGCAACTCGTCGCTGATCATCTTTCTGCTGCTGAGCATGGTGTTCGGCGTAAGCATGGCGAGCACCATCCTGGTGGGACAAAGCCTGGGCGCGCGCAATATCAACGAGGCCAAGCGCGTGGTCGGCACGGGTACCGGATTCTTCGTCGCGCTATCCATCCTGGTTTCTGTGGCCGGTTATCTGGGCACCGAATCGATCCTGCGCCTGCTCGGTACGCCGGCGGATGCTCTGCCGTTTGCGATTGCCTATCTGCATGTGATTTTCATCGCGATGCCACCGATGTACTTCCTCAACTTTCTGATGATGACATTGCGCGGCGCCGGTGATTCGAAGACGCCGCTGATCTTCATGGGATTGGCGGTGGTGCTGGACATCGTGCTCAACCCGCTGCTGATTTTCGGTGTGGGCCCGCTGCCGAAGATGGGCATAGCCGGCTCGGCCACGGCCACCCTGATCGCGCAGATCATCGCGCTGGCCGCGCTCATCACGACGCTGTACCGGCGCAAGCATTTCCTGCGGCTGACGGGCGCAGAGCTGAGCTATCTGAAACCGGACCCGGCATTGCTGCGTGCGCTGGTGTTCAAGGGTCTGCCGATGGGCCTGCAGATGATCGTGATATCGAGCTCCGCGATCCTGATGATGCGGCTGGTGAACGCTTATGGCTCGCACACCGTGGCAGCCTATGGTGCTGCAAGCCAGCTGTGGACCTACGTACAAATGCCGGCGATGGCGATCGGTGCGGCGGTGTCGTCCATGTCCGCACAGAATGTTGGCGCGCAGCTGTGGGATCGGGTCAGTCGTATCGCACGTGCGGGGCTGCTTTACAACTTTCTGCTGGGCGGCACACTGATCGGCATCATCTACCTGTTCAACCGCGCGGCGCTGGGACTGTTTCTTCCGAACGATGGCGAGGCGATCCGCCTGGCAATGCACCTGAACATCATCGCCGTATGGTCGTTCCTGTTCTTCGGCGCCACGTTCGTATTGTTTGGCGTGGTGCGCTCAACCGGCGCAGTGTGGCCGCCATTGGTCATGCTGCTGATTTCGATGTGGTTGATCCGTCCACCGTTCGCGCTGCTGCTGCAATCTCGACTGGGTGCAGATTCGATCTGGTGGAGTTTCCCGCTGGGTTCGCTGGTAGCGATGCTGCTGGCGATGAGTTATTACCGCTGGGGTGGCTGGCGTCGCGCGCACATGCTTGAACCCACGGCGGCCGAACAGGCACCGAGCACAGGCCAGGGCGTACCGGCCAGCTCGGTGATGCAGGCGATAGACTGAGACGTTTCTACTGACGAAAGTTCTTCCGTTCATGTACCGGCGGGCAGCAAATCAAATCGAGCGGTCGCAATAAAAAGCTGCCACACAACTGTCATCCAGCCTGCCTAGAGTGTTTGCATGACTCGCGCACTTCCGTTCGGTGAATTGACCGTTTTCCTTTTTTTCGCCGCTGGGCCCGCTATTTCAAATAGCCGTCCAACTCAAGAGCCGCTCTCTCCGTGACGCTGTCGCGGCGTCAGTTTCTGTGCAGTGCCGGCGGCCTCATCGGCGCTTATGCATTGAACGATGCGCTGCGGCTGGCTTCGGCAGCCGAAGCACCGGCGATGGCCATGCCGATGAAGCCGGCCGGCATGGCCATGCCGACGCTGGCGGCGCCCAATGTTCCGCTGCTCAACCCCACCTCGCTCGCCAAATTCGTCGATGCGCTGCCGGTGCCGTCGATAGCGCGCGCCGCGGGGCAGCGCGTTCACCCCGCGTATCCGAACCGCAGCCTGCCGTATTACCGTATGGAAATGCAGGCCTTCCGCGCGAAACTGCACCGCGACCTGCCCCCCACACCGATGTGGGGTTACAACGGTAGCTCGCCCGGCCCGACCATTGAGACAAGACGCGGCGAGCCGCTGCTGATCGAATGGGCGAATGCGCTACCCACAAAACATTTTCTGCCGATCGATCACACCATCCACGGTGCAGAAAAAGACAAACCGCTGGTACGTGCCGTGACGCACGTGCATGGTGCGCGCGTGCCAGCTGGCAGCGATGGCTGGCCTGAGGACTGGTACATACCGGGCAAATCCGTGCAGTACCACTACCCGAGCGTGCAGGATGCGGCGACGCTGTGGTACCACGATCACGCGATGGGCATTACTCGGCTCAACATCTACGCCGGGCTTTTCGGTGCATTCAACGTGCACGATGGCGACGAACAGGCGCTCAACCTGCCCTCCGGTGATTACGACCTTCCGCTGATCCTGTGCGATCGGCTGATCGCAAAAGATGGCCAGCTTTATTACCCGGTGTCCGACGACCCTTCCGCACCGTGGGTATCCGAGTGTCACGGCAACGCTGTGTTGTGCAACGGCAAGCTGTATCCGTACTTCGAGGTTGAACCGCGGCGCTATCGACTGCGCCTGATCAATGTCGCCAACACCAGTTTCTTCGATCTGTCGCTATCGCACGGCCACGCCTTTCAGCAGATCGCCAGCGATCAGGGGCTGCTGAGCGCGCCACTGGAACGCTCGCGCATCGAGCTGTATCCAGCCGAACGCGCGGAAGTGATCGTGGATTTTTCCGGAATGGATGGCCAGTCGCTGCAGCTGCGCCAGCAATCCGAGGGCATTCTGGAATTCCGCGTGCGCGACCGTGGGAATAAAGATACCTCCGTGCTGCCAGCCGTGCTGCGCCCCGTCGCACGCATCGACCCCGCCAGCGCCATACGTGATCGCCAGCTCGCACTGGGCGAGCAGGACGATGCGAGCGGCAATGCCATGACGATGTTGCTCGACGGCAAGATGTGGTCCGATCCAATCAGCGAAAAACCACGGCAGCACACGACGGAGACCTGGAGCTTCGTCAACATCACCGGTGACGCGCATCCGATTCATCTACATCTGGTGCGCTTCCAGATCATCGATCGCCGTCCGTTCGACCTGTTCGCCTGGAACGCGCATCGCATCGTCAAATACACCGGGCCCGCCGAGGCGCCGCCGCCACACGAAGCCGGTTGGAAAGATACCGTGCGTACCGATCCCGGCATGGTCACACGCATCGCGATGCGCTTCGATGGCGAGCCTGGCCGCTACGTATGGCATTGCCATTTCCTCGAGCACGAGGACAACGAAATGATGCGTCCATATGAGCTTTTGCCAGCCTGACTTGCGCGTGTTTCTGCGGACTTGCGCACAGGTTTTTACGCTGTCGCCGCACTGTCATCTAAAGCTTGTTGGCTGTCGCACAAGCGCCAACGGAACGTCATCTTGGCGGCACAGACTCCCGCCGACCCTAGAGCGCGCGTCGCTCGACGGTTACGAATCAGGGGGAACCATTCGATTGCAGCTCAGTTGCAACTGCAGGAGACAAAGTCATGCGTATACCGATTAGCCGCAAACACTACAAACCGCTCTTGCTCGGCCTGTTAACCGTTGCCATTGCCGGCGTGGTCAGCGCGCAGAGCACCACACCACCGGACAAGGACGCCGCGTTCCGTCAGGATGTGCCAGCCGCCGCTTCCAAGCATCAGGCGGGTCTGCCCGGTGGCATCGTCACGCTGCACCGTCCGGGCCAGGGTGGTGATCGCAGCGGATACACCCGCACGCCGATCAAGCATGTGATCCTGCTGATCGGTGAAAACCGCACCTTCGACCACGTGTTCGCGACCTATACGCCACCCAAGGGTCAAAGCATCAACAACCTGCTGTCCGAAGGCATCGTCAATGCCGACGGCACCCCGGGCCCCAACGTCGCCAAAGCACAGCAGTGGCAGGCCTCGCAGACCGGCACTTACTCCAACAACCCGACGCACACCACACCGTTTACGGCACTGCCATCCATGAACACCGGCGGTGCACCGACGCAGGCGCCGTTCTCGTCCGCCGCGCAGGCGCAGTCGATCGAACCCGCATTGCCAACGGACAGCTATGCCGAACTCGCTGAAGGCGGCACGGGCCTGCCCAACGATGTGGTCGACACGCGCTTCCCCACCCAGCTGGCCAATGCACCGGTCGACATGCATGCGTCGCTCAGCTACAACGACTACGCCAACAGCCCGGTCCATCGCTTCTTCCAGATGTGGCAGCAGCTCGACTGCAGCACGGCGACCGCCACGGCGAAAAACCCCAGTGGCTGCCGCGCCGATCTCTTCCCGTGGGTGGAGACGACCATGGGTGCAGGCAACAACGGCGTAACGCAGCCGGCCAACTTCACCAACGAGAGCACCGGTGAAGGCTCAACCTCAATGCAGTTCCTCAACGTGGCGAAGGGTGATGCGCCGTACTTTGCCGAGCTGGCCCGTACCTATACCTTGAGCGACAACTTTCACCAGTCCGTGATGGGCGGTACCGGCGCGAATCACATCATGCTCGGTTTCGGCAATCCGATCTTCTATGCCGATGCCAACGGCAACCCGATCGTGCCACCGACCAACCAGATAGAGAATCCGAACTCGCAGTCCGGCACCAACAACTGGTGGGTGCAGGACGGTTACGGTGGCGGTTCCTACGTCAACTGCGCGGACGACACGCAGCCCGGCGTAGCTTCGGTGAAGGGCTATCTGAAGTCGCTACCGTACCGCACCTTCCGCGGCACGGATTGCAAGCCGGGTGCGTATTACCTGGTCAACAACTACAACCCGGGCTACATGGGTGACGGCACACCGGCTCCGCTGGGCAGCACGCAGTTCACCATCCCGCCGACCAAGCAGGACAACATCGCCTTGCTGCTGAGCAAGCACAACGTGAGCTGGAAGTACTACGGCGAAGGCTGGGGCGATGGCAAGGAGAACGGTGAGGCAGGTACCTTCTGCAACATCTGCGACCCGTTCCTCTACTCCACCCAGATCATGACCAACCCGACCCTGCGCGCGAACAATCAGGATATCAACGACCTCTACAACGATATCCAGAACGATACGCTTCCCGCAGTATCCATCGCCAAACCGGATGGCATTCTGGACGGCCATCCGGCATCGTCCAAACTCGAACTCTTCGAAGGCTATGTGCAGAAGATCGTCGAGATGGCGAAAGCGAACCCGAAGGTTTGGGATGACACCGTGATCATGGTGACCATGGACGAAGGTGGCGGCTTCTACGACTCCGGTTACGTGCAGCCAATCGACTTCTTCGGTGACGGCACGCGCATCCCGCTGCTGGTGATCTCGAAGTACTCCGAAGGCGGCCGCGTGGTGCACACGTACTACGACCATGTCTCGTTCGACAAATTCGTCGAAGCCAACTGGGGTCTGTATGACACCATCTCGCCACGCAGTCGCGACAACCTGCCGAACCCGATCGCAAGATTCAGCAACCCGTATGTGCCGCTCAACGCGCCGGCCATCGGCAATCTGATGGACATGTTCGACTTCCGGCGCGGTGGTTGGGCGACGGCAGCGGTCCAGGACGGCACGCAAAACTGATGACGTAAGGTGCACTCCTGCTAACGCGGGAGTACACATAAAGGCCCCGGGCAGCTGCCCGGGGCCTGCTTTGTTTTTGTTAGCGGAGATCGATTCATCATGCATCTGCCCATTCAAAAGACGCGACGCGCAGGTCACCGGCCCAACGTCCGTCGCCGCTTTATCGTGTTTCTATTCCTCGCTGCTGCGCTAGGTAGCACCGCGACACTCGCCGATCCCGGCGACTTCCAGGCGATGCCCGGCTTGTGGAAGGTCATCACAAGCATCGTCAATCACGGCCAGACCGGTCAGCCAACAACCACTTGGCACTGCGTGGATGAAGGCGCCGATCCCTGGGTCGAATTTGCCAACATCGATGTACCGAACCAGACGAAGTGCTTGCGCGGCGATCAGCATCGCCGCAGCACCGCGCTGGACTGGTCATTGAGTTGTCCGGGCGCGACGTCAGCCACCGGCAAAGGACGCGTTGATTTCGATTCGCCGGAGCACTACACCGCGAGCATCACGATGAAGGATCAGGGTGAGGTGGTTCGCGTTGAAGGGAAGCGCTATGCGGCGTGTACCAGTCCCAGTGATTGAATTTTGTTTTCGGTGATTCTGCTCGAAGCATCACGTTATCACCTCTCCCCAGGCCTTATTGGCGAGAGGACTAGGGTGAGGGGCGTTCTGGATTTTCGCTTTGATGTGTTTTCAGAAGCAGAGCTTTCGCCCTCCTTCGGAGCGCGAGTTACTTTCTCTTGCGTGGCCAAGAGAAGAGTAACCACTGCGCCGCAGGAGCGGCGCGAACAGCGAAGCTGGCCCGAAGGGCGAAGGGCAGGATGCCCGGAGTAAAGAGAAGGCCACCCCACTTGGCGCACAGGGGAGTTGGAAGAGCAGCTCGCGCTACGAATCTGCATTCGGCTTACACAAACTCAACCGACAATCGTTGTCCCTCGCATCTGCTATCACCTCACTTTTGAGGGCGTAAGACATAGCGACTTATTTCGTGAAATATGCAAAGTCATGACTTGGTGCCATCAACGAGAACGCATCACCCCAAAGCGTTGTCTCGCCTAGACTTCCCCGCTTGACGGAATTCATTCCGAACCGGAACATTCATTGCATATGCCCCGATATGGGGTCCAACAAGCGTTAGAGCCTAGGTGAACAATGTCGCCCATTGAGTTGAAGGCATCGCTAGCTAAAACTCTTCGACATCTCGCAGCAAGCCGCTTTTATTTGCCGCAAACGCTGCCAAGCCAAGATGCTGATGCCTGCTGGTTATCGATGCAGGAGTTCTTACATCACAACGAATTTGGTCTTGCTCTCGACGACGCTGTGGAGCTTGGTGAGCTATGCGGCGGTCCAAAGGAGTTCTGGGCCGAGTTACACAGCGCTGCTGTAAACATGGGCCTTCAAAGCGAAGTAGCATTGCTAGAAGCTAGGCTCTAACTATTCGTGCCGCCGCTTAACTCCAGCGTTAGGCCCATGACAAGACACTGTAGCCATTGCGGGTTAGCACTACACGAGGTCGGAGATTTCCGCGCTCACTGGATCAGTGTCTTCGAGTGCCCTAGTGGCGCGTCCCTTCATAACTTTGTAGAGGTTGGTGATCCTCGGTGGATATTTCCACTGTTGGACTTGAGTCTTGGTGTCAAAGATCGCTTAGTCGACGCAGACCAAGCGCTAGTTAAGCTCGCTGTCTCACGGATACGGATGATTGACTACAAGACCGTCACCATCATTGGTTTCGAGCAAACACTCCTTGGCTGCTACAAGGAGTCTAGCCATCCGGCATAAACACGACGGGCTCAAGCCGAAGCCGCTTCGCGGCTCGGCCTAATTCAGCGTTAGGTGCTATGGAATACATCGATGTCGAGTGGCTTCACGAATACAGCGAAGATCCAATTCGTCTGGTCTCTGAATTGGATGGTCAACGCTACGAAATTCGTAAACTTCAGTTCTTTCGCAGCGGCGCTGTCGGCTTTGCCTGCAAAGATCAGTGTTCTAGCGGCACCGATCTCGGCACTATGGCGGTTCCATCATTGACGGAGATCAACGCATCCTCGGAGTTCTCCGATGTTGCTATCACTGCTCAGTTGTTCGAGCATCTGTGGCATCAGCATGTCTCGGGGCGCACCTAACATTTCGCTCAAGGCGGGCGCCCTTGGCGCTGCTTAACTCCAACGTCAGCAGGCATATGAATTCTGCGCCGTCTCCAGTTCGCACCTACTTCCGAACGGCGTTTCGGTGGCAAGCTGGCCGGCAACATTCCGGCTACGACAAAATGCTCCTTCTCCAGAGCATGTGGCCACTACCATTCGACATATACATCCTCCGTTTTTCTCAGGGATCAGAAATTGCACCGCATACTGACCCGGTTTTATTTGGTCGACACTATCGCCTCAACGTAGTCGTTAAGCGCGCAGCTTCTGGTGGCGATTTTGTATGTTCCACGCCAATCTACGCGTCTACGCGCATCAAATTTTTCCGGCCTGACGCGTGCGAGCACAGTGTTACGCGAGTAACCAAGGGTTCCCGCTACGTGCTCAGCATTGGGTGGGTGCGGCGTGGCTAAGCCTGCTAACGACTCGTTCAAGGCGGACGCCTCAGGCGCTGCTTAACTCCAGCGTTACAAGATTAAATTGATTTACGGGAAAGCTGCTCTGCTTTCCACTCCCCTGTGCGGCGGTGAGGTGAGGTCGACAGGCCCGCAGGGGAATCGACATGGAGGTCGATTCCTTTTCGCCAGGGCAGTAGCCCTGTCGAAAAGCCCGGCTTTATGCCCACTGGGGTACTCGGCTCACGGACTTGGCGGGCGCAGCCCGGCAAGCGCCAAGTGGGGTGGCCTCTCTTTTGGTTACTTTTCTCTGGCCACGCAGAGAAAAGTGACTCGCCCTCCGAAGGAGGACGAAAGCTTTCACTTCAGCCCGCAGCTGGCACCGATTTACCCAACGCCTTGAGTCGCTTTTTCGCCGCTCGGCGTTCTTTGCGCGCCGCCTTGCGAATCTTCCGATCGTGATTCCACAAATAAATCGCCGGCGTACTCAATAGAGTCAGCAGCTGCGACACCAGCAAGCCACCAACAATGGCAATGCCCAGCGGCTGGCGCATCTCCGATCCCACACCGAAACCGATCGCCAGCGGCAACGCCGCACCCATCGCAACGAGAGTCGTCATGGTGATCGGCCGAAAACGCACCAGTGCGGCTTCCCGAATCGCCTCGGGCGCGGACAGGCCGCGCTCACGTTCACCAACCAGGGCGAAGTCGACCATCAGGATCGCGTTCTTCTTGACGATGCCGATCAACATCAGGATGGCAATAATCGCCATCAGGCTGAGCTGCGT
>Ga0302311_10002891_pt1 | contig 19093 bp, 19 predicted proteins | sample III_Palsa_N1_3_FD_200449 | JGI IMG/M metagenome (GOLD analysis project Ga0302311, IMG submission 200449) | Peat permafrost microbial communities from Stordalen Mire near Abisko, Sweden - III_Palsa_N1_3 | ecosystem: Environmental > Terrestrial > Soil > Palsa > Peat permafrost | place: Sweden... | reverse complement strand
GGACGGCGGTGCGGGTGACGTCGATCGATCCAGGGATGGTGGAGACAGACTTCAGCAAGGTTCGGTTTCGGGGAGATGCCGAACGGGCAGCGAAGACGTATCAGAATGTGGATCCGCTGCAGCCGGACGATATCGCCGACGCGATTGTGTGGGCGGCGACGAGGCCGGCTCATGTGAGCATTCAGAGCGTTGTGCTGACACCGACGGCGCAGGCCAATCCCTTTGTGCTGACGCGAAGGAGCTAGGCGACAGCCTACGGCTTGATGGACAGGCTACAGCTTGATGGACCAACCGAGCTGTTCGAGTTCACGCTCGATGGTGGCGAGTGCGAGCTCGAGGGCGCTGCGGCGGTGAGGGTTTGAGGTGCGCTCGGAGAGAACGCGTTCCCGCTGCATTTCCAGACCCTGAAGGCGGCGCTTGCGGTCGGCTTCGGCTCGCTTTGCCTCGATTGCCAACTCGGAGGTGGCAGGTCTCGGGGCGGCTGCATCGGCTTGTTGCTCTTCGACGCTCTTTGATTCCCAGCCTTTGGACATAGCTCCATCTTACGCTTGAGGCTGGAGGCGTGCCCCAGGTTTTAGGCAGCAGAATTCTATTGCCGGCCAAAACGATAGATAACGCCGAGGTTGAAGCCAATATTGTCTTGAATCGTGCTACCGTTTGGTCCCACGAAGTTGGTCCCGACCCAGGTTGGAGTGAACCGGATCGCGAGATTGGGATAGAGGTTGTAGTCCGCGCTCACGCCGAGCGAATACGCGGGGCGCAAGCCGCTCTCCCACAAGCCGAGATCCGTCGCTGGAATTCCTTTGCTACCGCCGGAGAAGATACCCCAGCTGGTGCCCGCGAGGGCCTGGGCACTCACGGCAAATTTTTCTTTGGCCACGAACCGATAGCTCACGCCACCCATAAACATGTACTCGTTGATCTGCGGGTCGTAGACGTTATATTCGTTGTTTGTGATGGCGTGCGCATTACCAAAAGAGCCACGGGCATCACCGACCACGGCAAACTTTCGATTGAAATAGTAGTTGACGGCCGTCGCCCAGCTGATTTCATTATTCTTGCGGAGGTACTCGCCGCTGCGAAAACGCAGATAGCCGCCTCCACCGAATATCTCCCACCGATGCGAGTAGGTCTCTTCGGTGGTCCGCTCGATGCGCGCGAGACGTGTCGCATTGGTCTCGTGGCGGGCGTGGGTTTCTTGCTTTCTCTTTTTGGACTGGGTCTGGGTCACAGTCTGGGCGTTTGCTGGGGCGATGGCTCCGGCGAGCAGACCAACTGCCATTCCAGAGAGAACCAACCGTACTGCCAATTTCCGCACATCACACATCAATTCCGAACTCCTAAACGTACACACTGCGGGCCATAAGGCTCGCTCTATCCATTAGAACATCCCGGACCCCTTCGAATACCTCATAACGCGCCTTTCAGCGCGTTATGGGAGCACATAGGTAACGCCGGCGATGAACTGGAAGGAGTTCTTCTTGTAGTACTGCGCGGGGTCATTGAGGTAGTTGTCCGCAACGGCGATGGTGGCAGCGAGGCGTTTGAAGACGGGCAAGATCAGGGCCGCGTTGAAATTCGCCGAATACGCCTTGGAGTCGTTCCACGCGGGAAGGTAGTTCAAGGACTCGGTGAAGAGCATCTTGCGAGGCAAATTGCGGGTATAGCCCTCGAAAAGAGTGGTCCCAATGATATTGTTCGATGGCGTGGTGGTAACAACTCCATCGACTGTGGTGGAGATATAAGACTGCTTCATGTAGTGGATGTCTGCCTTCAGATCAAGCTCCTGCTTGGGGCTCTTGATGGCGGTGTAGCCGATGCCACCTCCATAGACCTGCTGCAATTGGAGACCCTGTCCGTAGTTATGGTCGAATGAGGTGTCGACGAGGGCATAAAGGCGTGGATTGAAGTATTCGTCGCGTTCAGCGTCGGCATGGAAGATGTTGGTGATCACCACGCTGGCGGGGGTTGCGGGGACGGTGGGAGGGATGACGGGGGTAGATAATTTCCCGTAGGCTTCGTTGACGTTCACGATAGTGCGATTGCGGGGAAGCATCCAAGGCACGGTAGGTATGGCGCGGACCAAATTGAGGCCAGCGTAGAACGTGGTGCCCGTGGTTGTGGAGCGCTCGATATTGGCGCCCCCGGTGATCTTTCCGCTCCATCCGGTGAGGAAGCCTGCGTGATGACTCATCTGTTTATCGAAGGACGCGCGATCGATGAGGTAATTAACATCCGCGGCAGGAACAACGGCGGGAGGCTCGTTGGGAGATGGAGTTATCGTGAGTTTTCCCTCTGCAACCTCGACCGAACCCTCGGGCACGTGCGTTTTGCCCGGCAGGTCGCCTTTGCGGAGCAGGGCGAACTCCGCGCCCGACTTCAACTCCTTGATCTTGTCGATGGAGATGGTGACGGTCCCGGCCATATCGCTGTTGAAGACGACGTTTCCACCGGTCACACTGTCAAGCTTGCCGGTCAGGCGGTCCCCATTGGCGAAGATCAGGACATCTGTCGACGGAGCCGGGGCCGGTTTGGCTGGAGCAGCTGCAGGGGCCTGAGGGTAGGCAAACGGCGCAAAGGCGAGAAGGGATAGGAGGAGTAGAGAGAGTTGTCTACGCACGGTTATGTCCTTTTAAGCGGGTCGGTAGATCTTCTGAAGGCTTTCTCGGGCTCTGTGTATTTGGGACTACCTACTGGACTAGAGTAAACGATCAAGGGTTAGCAGGTGCTGGCAAAATTAACAGGTATTCGAGGACGTTTTGATGCAGACGCCGCTTGCTTCGATGTCACGGTACGAATAACCTGAGAGTGTCATGTATGAAGATTTTGTAGCGATTGACCGGTGGACCTCAGAGAAATTGCACTGCGTGTGGAAAGGCACGGTCGTGGCGATCGCGACCCGCCATGCGGATGCGACCGATATCCGATTTGCCGTCAACGGCAAACCGCTTTGGATAGCTATGCCCAACCTGGCGTGGGTCGAGCATAAACGCCGGAACGGCAAGGTGATCACCGATTTTCTGGCAGCGCAGGCAGCAGGCCGCTACTTGAAGCAGGCAATCGAGAGTGGGTATGACAACGGACGCGAGATGTACACGATGACTGTGGGTGAGGTGTTGCGCGAGGTGAATGCGGTGGTGCAAGAAGTGGGGCATACCGCCAATCTGCCCAGCCTGCCCGTCGTCGACCGCGATGCTCATCCCGGGGAATTCGACTTCAAACTACCCGGCGAGCCGCAGACGGTCGCCGAATCCGCTTAGGCTCGATGGGATCTGATCACTCGATGGGAACTCAAACCGCGAACCGATATTCGACTAGCCGTCGGCAATTTCTAGCCTCGGCTAGTGCTTTTCCCTTTGCACTGCGCGCGCTGGCTAGTCCGATTATTAGTAATCCGCGGTGGGTTTTGCTCGGAACCGGGACGGACAAAGGGATTTATCGCGCTGCCTGGAATGCTGAGAGTGGCGAGCTGAGTGGGATTGAAGTCGCTGCGGCGACCCAGCATCCCAGCTTTCTGGCGAAGCATCCACTCCTCCCAATTCTTTATGCGGTTAATGAAACTCCCGCCGGGGATGGGGCACTGTGCAGCTTTCGGCTGGATCCGAGGAACGCAATGCTAACACCATTGGAACGGGTGAGCAGCGGAGGGAATGGGCCCTGCTACGTGTCCGTTGACGCGACGGGGAATAATGCCTTCGTCGCGAATTATGGCGGGGGGAGCCTTGCGGCGTTTGGCCTTGGGTCTGGGGGCGCACTCCGCAGTGCTGGCTTCTTCGACTGCCGCAATAACACGGCTTGCGGGGTGCTCGGACCCAATACGGCTCGGCAGGAAGCGGCGCATATGCACTGCGCTGTGATCTCGCCGGACAACCGGTTTGTGCTGGCGTGCAACCTGGGAGAAGATGCGATAGAAATCTTCCGCATTCATCCGGGGGCTGCGCGTCCGATGGAGGCTCCAGTGCGGTTCGCCGCTCGGGCTGGATCGGGGCCTCGGCATCTGGCGTTCCATCCAAATGGTCTGTGGCTTTACTGCATTCATGAGCTCGACTGCACGATCGACCTCTATGACTGGAACGTCAACAATGGGGCGCCCGCGCCTGTGCTGCGGAAAGACAGTGTGACCTCCACGCTGGCATCACAGGCGGCGCTGCCGGGGAGTACCGGCTGCGAGATTGCGGTCAGCCCTGATGGACGGTTTGTTTACGGAAATACGAGGGGCGAGAACTCGCTGGTGGTGTACCGGGTGAATGCTTCGACGGGATTGCTGACGGAGCAGCAACGAGTATTTAGCGGTGGTGGCGCGACACGGCATTTCGCATTTGATCCTTCGCGCCGATGGTTGTTGTGCGCGAACCAGGGGACGTCGACGGTGACAGTCTTTGCACACGATCCTGCGACAGGCCGGCTGGCGGAGACGCCGAAATCGTTTGCGCTCAATACGCCTATGTTTGTGCAATTCGTCTAGAGACAACATCATGTTTCAACGCAAAGTCACGGTGGAGTATGGGGGTCGCGAAGGGGCGGCGCTTCCCTGCCCTATCAAGTGGCTGGACAATTTTGCCATGCGCAACTTTACGAATGATGCAGTCTTTGATGACACGCTGCCGGTGGGCGATGGTGTGCTTGAGATTGGCAATCGGGTGCCGCTGGATCGGCTTCGTGACTCGATGGAGGATTGGTTCCGGCGGAAGGGATATTTGCAGAAGGACGAAGCGCTTCGCGTCACACTGGGATGACACGGTGCGGTGAGGCGAAGCGCTTCGGGATCTGGCTGGGGTTAGGCCTTTAGGGTCTTACCGTCGAGGACGAAGCGATACTTTACGTCGCCTTTGACGACGCGGGTATAGGCCTCCTCGAGGCGGTCGTAGCCAATGAGTTCGATGTCCGAGACGATGTTCTTTTCCGCGCAGTAGTCGAGCATGTCCTGGGTCTCTTTCATCCCGCCAATCATGGAACCGGAGAGCGAGCGGCGGTTGGTGACGAGGGCAAAAGGCGAGGTGGCGACCGGCTGGTCGGGAAGGCCGACGAGGCAGATGGTGCCGTCGAGACGCAGCAGTCCGAGGTAGGCGTTGATGTCGTGGGGAGCGGCAACACAGTCCAGGATGAAGTCGAAGCTGCCGGCGTGCTTGGCCATGGCGGCTGCGTCCTTGCTGATGACGACCTCGTCGGCGCCTAGCTTTTTGGCGTCGTCGATCTTGTTCTCGGAGGTTGTGAACTGGACGACGTGTGCGCCCATCGAGTGAGCGAATTTTAGTCCCATGTGACCTAGGCCGCCGAGTCCAACGACGCCCACCTTTTTGTTCGGGCCTACGCCCCAGTGGCGCAAGGGCGAGTAGGTGGTGATGCCCGCGCAGAGCAGGGGCGCGACCGCGGCGAGGTCCAGCTTGGGAGAGATGGTGTAGACGTAATGCTCGGGAGCGACGATATTGTCTGCGTAACCTCCGTAGGTTATGTCGCCTTCGTAGGTCTTGGCGTTGTAGGTTCCAACCATGCCTTTGGTGCAGTAGGGTTCTGCGCCGGCTTTGCAATTTTCGCAGACCATGCAGGTTTCCACGGTGACGCCGACACCGGCGAGATCGCCGGGCTTGAATTTGGTTACGGAAGCGCCGACGGCTGTGACATGGCCGACGATCTCGTGGCCGGGAACCATAGGGTACATGGAGCCACCCCACTCGTCGCGCACCTGATGGATGTCCGAGTGGCAGATGCCGCAATAATCGATTGCGACGACGACGTCGGTGGGACCCGGTTCGCGGCGGTCAAAGTGAAACGGGGTGAGCGCCGAGGTCTTAGTCTGCGCAGCGTAGCCAAACGATTTCATATGTAATCATTCTCCTGTTCGATCGCACGGGACAGTTGTTGAGGGATACAGCTACTCTCACAGTAAACCCTCAGGATGTTGTTGCAGCTGATGGCGCAGTTACGTGTGAATCAAGTTTACCGGTTTACTTAGATACAATGGAAGCTTCTCCGAAAGAATGACGTGACTAGAATTAAGAGACCGCGACGTCGTGTAGCCTATGCGCTGCTGTTGCTACTCACGATCCTGTTGGGACTTGCGTGGCGGATGGTGCCGTTCGGTCTCTCGCCGTTCTGGTTTAAGTATGGAGGATCGGCGCTATGGGCGATGGCGTTGTATTGGCTACTTGCAGCTTGCTTTCCAAGATTGAGCGTGGTGGCTTTAGCTTGTCTCGCAGCGGTTGTAGCGGCTGTGGTTGAGTTCAGCCGTTTGTCGCGTGTGCCAGCCGTGGATGCGTTCCGGTTGACGCTTGCGGGGCGGCTCCTGCTGGGGCGCTATTTTTCGTTCAAGAATGTTGTGGCCTACTGGCTGGCAATTGCTCTGGCGGCGCTTTTGGATCTATGGCTCGTACGAAGTGGCGGGTCTAGAAGCGAAAGACAGCTGAGGCCGCCATCCATCTTTTGAAACTCCGACATGTTGAGTAGCAGCGGATGAAAGCCATTGGCTCGCAGTTGCTGGGTGGTGCGCGGGTATCCTGCCGCGAAGAGGACGCGGTCGTTCACGCGGATGCAGTCGCCTAGGAGGATCCGGGAGAGCGAAATGGGGCGAGGAGGTTGCTTCTGAGCGTCCGAAGCACTCGGCAGCGAATTCATTCGACAGCTCGTAAGTTAAAGGAATATAAAGGGGATAGCCCTTCGTAGGATACGTTTAGAGCTCTCGATGCGACATTTTCTTTTCGACCACGATTGTGGCTGCTGGTTGGTCTTGTGACTATGTTCCGCGCAATCGTCGTAGCGCTCCTGGAACTCTGCCTTTGGGGCAGCGGCGCTGGGCTCTGGGGGCAAACGACTCAGAAGAAATCGCCTTCGGCAAGTACGCCGTCGAAGGCGGCGGCGATTGTTTTCGAGAATGTCCTCAAGCAGTCGAAGATTGGTTTCACGCTGAAGAATAGCGTGAGTCCTCATCGCTACTCCATCGAGACGATGACTGGCGGCGTCGCTTTGTTCGATTACGACAATGACGGGTTTCTCGACATCTTCTTTACTAACGGCGCAGCGATCCCATCTCTGGTAAAGACGGACTCCAGCTTTTCGAATCGGCTGTTTCACAACAATGGGGATGGCACATTTACTGACGTTACTGAGAAGGCTGGGCTGGCCGGTATTGGATATTCGATGGGCGTTGCTGCCGGGGATTATGACAATGATGGGTTCGTTGATCTCTACGTCACCGGCTTCAATCACAATCAGCTTTTCCATAACAACGGAGATGGCACCTTCAGCGACGTTACGGAGAAGGCTGGCGTCGCGGGCATGGTGCCCGGGATCGGCAAGGCATGGGCTGTAGCCGCTGGATGGTTCGACTACAACAATGATGGATTGCTTGATTTGCTGGTGGTCAACTACCTGAACTATGACCTGAAGACTGCCTCTGCGTGCAGCGTGGGAAAGCTGCCTACGTATTGCTCGCCGAGTGATTTTCAAGGTACGCCAAACATCCTGTATCGGAATAATGGGGATGGCACCTTTACCGACGTTTCGGCTGCGTCGCACATTGGGCAGTACGTAGGCAAAGGCATGGGGGTGGCCTTCGCAGATTATGACGGCGATGGCTTTACGGACATCTTCATCTCGAATGACACGTACCCGAATCTTCTTTTACATAACAATGGGGACGGCACCTTTACCGACCAGGCGACGGACGCTGGCGTCGCGTACAACGAGACGGGGAAGACGGTTGCAGGCATGGGAGCGGATTTTCGCGATTTGAATAATGATGGGCTGCCCGACATCTTTCATACCACGATGTTTGGCGATACTTTCCCGCTGTATGAGAACGAGGGAAAGGGCCAATTTAGCGATGTCACCAGTTCATCGGGGCTAACGGTCGCAACTGGAAGACTGACCGCTTGGGGGACGGGCGCCTATGACTTTGATAATGATGGATTGAAGGATTTGTTCACGGCTGACGCGGCGATTCTCGATAATTCCGTGGAGGTGGAGCATAGGCCATACCGTCTGCCGAATCGGATTTTCCGGAATACCGGAAATCTTAAATTCGAGGATGTGAGCGGCACAGCTGGGGCAGACTTTGCTGTTCCTGCGGCTCATCGCGGAGCTGCGTTTGGAGACTTGAATAACGATGGGAAGGTGGATGTTGTGGTTGCTGTTCTAAATGGGCCACCTGAAATTTTCATAAATCGCACGGCCAACGACCATCACTGGATCCTTCTGAAGCTGGTGGGCGTGAAGGACAATCGCGACGGGCTTGGGACCAGGATTAAGATCACGACGGCGCATGGGAGTCAGTACAACGACGCGACGACGGCTCTCAGTTACAACTCGTCCAGTGATAAGCGCGTTCACTTTGGTCTGGGTGAGGATGCAGTGATCGATCGGATTGAGCTTTCGTGGCCGACCGGCGTCAAGCAGGTTCTTCGCGGCGTAAAGGCCGACCAGGTGTTGACGATACGAGAGTCGTCGGAGAGTTCCAAATAGATCGAGACGCCGAGAGTCGCTTAGGAACGCTGTTTTTCCTGCAGCTTTCGAGCTAGATCCTGCTGTTGGTTGCGATTCAGCAGGTCGATGACTCCCTGGATTGCCTCAGGTTGATCTTTCGAATACGTGACTAATAACTCAGCGGTCAGGTTCGCGTTTTTTATGTCGCCGAGACGGAAGTACGAATCGCAGAGTATGAACAATAGCGACGGAACCATCGTCTTCGATTTTGACAACAGGTTCGCGGCGTCGGCCCAGCGTGCCTGGTGATAACGAATTTCGCCAAGTTCAGCGAGCGCCGATTGATCATTTGGAGAGATCGCAAGTTCCGCTTTGAATTCGTTCTCAGCCTTGTCGAGATTATCTTGCTGGAGCGCAAGGAGGCCCAGCGAAGTATGGGCGCCGCGGACCGATGGATCAAGTTCGAGCGCCTTGTGTAGACAGCGCTCCGCATCGTTCGGCCTGTCCATTGACGAATACAGCGTTCCTGCAAGGACATACGAGCCGGCAGGTGTGGCGAACGGGCCTTTTGACTGATCGCGAAATAGTTGCAGCGCCGCTGACTCCTTGTTATCGAGCAGCAGCTGGCGAGCCTGATCCCAAACTTTATTCTCCTGAGCGGCATCTCCTTGCGGACCGGCGGAGGAAGCTTGCTCCAGCATGGTGCGGTGAAGTTCTGCCTCGTACTTTGCGTCTGCAGTTCTGCCGAGCCCTGCGTATGCCTTGGAAAGATAGAAGTGCGCGAGGATCTGGGTGGGATCCTGACGCAGGAGTTGCTCGAGCAGGTTTGCGGCTTGCTCATAGTTCTTGAGTTCGAGTTCGCATTGGCCCAACCCAAGAAGGGAGGGAATGTCGTCGCTCTTGACCTGAAGAATCGATTGAAAGATTGGCTTGGCATCCTGCCACTTTCCAAGCTTTACGTAAACCGCCGCAAGCAGGGCTTGCACGGTGAGGTCATTCGGTTTCCGCTGGGCTGCTTGCTCGGAATACTGCAAGGCATGGTCGAGATCCATACTTCGGAAACTCGCAACGCCCAGATCGAAGTCGATGCGGTCGAGGGTGGGATCGGATCGCTGCGCTTTTAAAAGCCACTGGGTTGCAGCCTGGCAGTCTCCTGAGCTGCAAAGGAGTTCCCCATATTTCTGCCATACGGACGCGTTACTTGGGTCGACCTTAAGGCACTGCTCAATCGTTTTCAGGGCAAGGTCATTGTCGCCGTTGAGGTGGTACGCCTGGGCCAGGTAGTAGAGCGTGTCGCGATCGCGAGGTGTGTGTTTCAGAGCGCGAGCGAGGAGATTGATGGCTTCTGCATTATGGCCAGTCTGTAGTTGATAGAGGCCGACCTTGAAGAGCAGCTCGGGGTCTGTTGGGGCAAGCTTCAGCGCCGCCTGGAAGGATGCGATGGCGTCTGATCCATTCCCCAGGTCTTCCAGGAGCGCGCCTTGGAACTTCAGCGCTGGCTCGAAGTTTGGGTGTTGTGCAAGCAGATCCTGCGTGAGTGCTAACGCCCTGTTTTCATCGCCATGCTCGGCGATTGTAATGGCCTGATGAAGCTGGGACATCAAGACCTGATTGTTCAATGGAGAGGCCTTCTGCGCGTTCAAGGTTGCTATGCCTGAGGTCAACCCGAGCAACAATGCCAACCTTTGAAGGCGCACGACTCGGGGCCAGATTGGCTGGCGGCGATCGGAAGGGGAAAGAGCCTCTGGCGGTATTTCACGAATAGAGTGTGGTCGTTGCATGCTTTGTTGCGTTCCAGCGAGAGTTCCGGTCCAACCTTAATCGGGGGCGTGCCGTTCATTTGAAAGCAATTAGGAGAGTTTGTCACTAGGAAACGAAAGCCCTCCGGAAAGAGAGGGCTTGGAGCGTCAGGGAATGGTGGGATACGACTCGATTTCCCGAGTGCCTGGGGTTGGCTATTGAATTTCAGGGGGGTGTTTGGTGGACCTGATCGGGATCGAACCGATGACCTCTTCCATGCCATGGAAGCGCGCTCCCAGCTGCGCCACAGGCCCACTCATTGGAGGGACCCTCTTATTCTCGCGGATGCGCGCTGGCAAGTCAAACCACTGCAAGGAACAAAGGAGTGCGGCACGGTGTCTAACGTGGTGGATTGGGTAGAGAATTGCAGATTACCGTATTCGGGCCTCACGGAATGGGTCGAGGGCGCGTCTATATTGGCTGGCAACGCTGGACAGATGATGCGGCCAGCGCCTACTTTAATAGCATTCGCGGGTGGGGTTCTTCACTCCGCAGTTGAGGGCAGCGATGAGCGATCTAGCAAGCGCGATCGGAATCCGTGCAGACGAGCAGGAGCTCGTCGCGGAGCTGAAGGCTGGATCCGAGGAGGCGTTTGCCCTCTTGCTGGCTCAATACAGTCATCCAATTTATTCCTTGATGGCACGAAGCCTGCGTGACCCGGCCGATGCGGCGGATGTGACGCAGGAAGTGTTCGTTAAGGTCTTTCGCAACATCTCGAGCTTTCATGGCGAAGCGAGCCTCAGGACATGGATTTACCGGATTGCGCTGCATGAAGCGAGCAACCAGCGCCGCTGGTGGAACCGGCACAAACGGCAGGAATTGACCATCGACGCGCAGCTGGAGAATGACGAGGGCGAGACCTTTTGCATGGCCGACGCGCTGACCGCACGCGATGCGTCCCCGTTTGAATGCGCGGCCCACGCGCAGCTTGGGGAACGAGTTGTCGCCGCTTTGCGTACTCTTCCTGAGGCGTACCGCGAGGTTGTCGTGCTGAGAGAGATTGAAGGGTTTGGCTATGAGGAGATTGCCGAGATGCTGAACGTACATCTCGGGACGGTGAAGAGCCGGTTAATGCGCGGGCGCGCTGCGCTGCGAGAGGCGTTGCGCGATGACGCCGATGCGGCAAAAGGTTCGGGATCTCGTAAGGCAGAATCTGTGCGGGTGGTGGCACCATGAAATGGCCCAGTCAGATCTCGAAGCGGTCGTTATCGTGCCCCACGGATGCTCCGGTCGGTGAGTGTGCGGCGGTGCGGTCCGATTTCTCTGCCTATTTGGATGGTGCGGTCAGCGGCGTAGAGATGGCGGCAATCTCTCGTCACTTGAGAGATTGCGATGACTGCGCGAAGGACTTCGATGTCTGGCGTGAGGTGCAGCGGTCGCTAGGGGAACTAGGGCCTCAACCGCCACCAGCGAGGCTTCAGGCGCGTTTGAGGGCTGCCATCGCTGCCGAACGGGAGCGGGGAGCACATCTGCCGTTCTTCCAGCGAATGCTCCTGCTCTGGAGGAGCTCGATCGCGCCGCTGGCGCTGCGGTTGAGCGGTGGTTTCGCGGTGACGCTCGTGCTGGCGGGCGGCTTGTTCTGGATGTTCGGAGCTCCGATCGCCGTGCTGGCGAATGACGATGCGATGGCGCACATGGTTGCGCCACGCTACATGTACTCGGAAGTGCCGCCGCAGCCGATCAGCACGAAGAGCGATGTGCCAATCATTGTGGATGCGATGGTTGATAGCAGCGGGCGCGTGTATCGGTACACGATCCTCGAAGGCCCGACGGACAGTGAAGTGAAGGTTCGGGTTGAGAATAACCTGCTGAGCAGCGTATTCACGCCTGCAACCGTCTTTGGGGTTCCGGTGCGTGGCCATGTGGTGATCACCTACACAGGGGTTTCGGTGAGAGGGTAAGCGGACGCCGCTTACCGGGCGGATTGCGCAGGCTCTATCGGCTTCCATAGACTGTAGCAGTGCGTCGAATCCGTATCGTGAAACTCTCGCCCTCTTTTCGTCCTTCCCCAATTGCGCAATCCGTTTCCAAACAAACGGTGCGAAAGCGGTTGCGCGTGTCCGGCATTCTGCTGCTGGGTGTTGCGGCCGCGCTTTGCGGTCGTGCGCAGGCGCAGAGCTCATCCTCTTCGTCATCTTCTTCGGCGACTGCACCGGCTGGCGCGCCAGTGCAGTCGCAAGCGCCCGCAGGCCACCAAATGGACGTGAACCCGGTGAACCGTCCGCAGGTGGCAAAGATTGAGCGCGGCGGCGCGGCAGTCACCCTGGAAGTTAGCGAGCCGCTGTTCCAAATTGCAGCGGCGCTGAATGCCTGCGGCTATGACGCGGACCTGGATAAGTCTGCGCCCGTGCGTGCGGAGGTGCGTGCCGATATGAATGCCGCGTTGGCAGCTTCAGAAGATGCTCGAAACAGCCGCGACCAAATGTGCGCTTACATCTCCAAGCACCACCTGAATGATATGGGGCTCGATGTGGGACAGTATGTATCGCTGGCGCTTTACCTGTCGCCGCCTCCGGAACTAACGCCCAACGTCGATCTGACGCAACTGCCACCGCAGGCAGCTGATGTGGTGAATGTGCTGCCTCTGCTACGCACCTTTGCTGAAGATATTGAGCTGCACTATCTATGGCTGAAGCATCGTCCAGAGTATGAAGCGTTGACTGGGCGCGTGCATGATCCGATGACGGACATGATCCTTGCCACCAATCTGTTTCTGCATCAGCCGGTGAGCACGTTCGATGGGCGTCGATTCCTGGTGCTGCTGGAGCCCATGCTCTCGCCGAACCTGACGAATGCGCGCGTTTACGGTTCGGACTACATCATTGTCATGTCGCCAGACAACAGCACGTCTGGGGATCCAGTGAGTATGGCCCAGATTCGGCACATCTACCTGCACTACGTTGTGGAGCCGCTGGTTTACAGCCGCGGCGAGGCAATGGAGCGTATGCAGCCACTACTGCAAACGGTTCAGGAAGCACCCCTGGAGTTTTTCTACAAGAGTGACATTGTGGCGCTCATGTCGGAATCGGTAATCAAGGCGATCGAAGCGCACCTGTACGTGATTCCGGATCCTGCCCCGAAGAAGCTGGGGGGAAACAAGTCTCGCGAAGAAGATGCGAATTACGATATCGAGAAAGCCGCGTATGACGCCAAGACGAATGTCGCCCGCGACAACCTGGTGACCCTCGATGAACGGCAGGGTTGGGTATTGACGCGGTATTTCTATAACGGGCTGACGAACATGCAGCACAATGGGGACGGCCTGCGCGATGAAATGGCGCCGCTGATCTATGGCATGGATGTGCAGCGGGAGAAGAAAGCGGCACAGCAGATTCTCTTCGTGAAGAGCATTCCGCCGGATCCGTTGCGGCAGGAGGCCGCGCCTCGGAAGATCGAGGGCATGGAGCTTGCGGAGCTTGACCTGCTGAAGGGCGATAAGGATGACGCGGCCGATATCGCGGAGAAGGCGCTGTCGGATCCGCACGGGGATCATGCGGACGCTACCTACGTGCTGGCGCGGATCGACTTGATGGATGGCGACCCCGAGAAGGCGTCCAAGGGATTCGAGCAGACGCTGGCGTTGAGCAAGGACCCGCGGACGGTGGCGTGGAGCCACATCTACCTGGGGCGGCTGTATGACACGATGGATCCTCCGGACCGAGGGAAGGCTGTTGCGGAGTACAAGGCGGCGCTGGTTACACGGGATAGCCTGCCGGATACCAGGAAAGCTGCGGAGAGCGGGTTAGCCAAACCGTTCCTGCTGCCGCAACGACAGAAGCCCGCGTACGACGATCAGCCGTTCGATCCTACGGGCAAGGCGGAGAAGGACTCATACAAACCGCCTGCTCCTCAGTAGGCTGTTCCGCCTTAGGTTCGCGTGTGCGGAGAGACTGCGAACGCCGCGTAGAGTAGAGGTCAGGACTCGGATCTGAGGATGAAGGGCGATGACCACGGCGCGCAGGAAGCAGAGGAAGAAGCGGGAACCAACTGCTGAAGCACCGGAGATACGGGCCGAATGGCGCGAGCTGGAGGACAAGCTCGGGCATCGGTTTCGGCGGCCTGAGGTGCTAAGCCTGGCGTTGACGCATCGATCCCATACGTACGAGGCGCGACATGGAGTTCCCGCGGTTATTCTGCCAGCGCATCCGGAGCAACGCGACCAGCGGAATGCTCCGGGAACAGACAATGAGCAGCTGGAGTTTCTGGGCGATGCGGTGCTGGGAATGGTAGTGACCGAGGCGTTGTTTCGGGAGTTTCCGCAGTGCAGCGAGGGCGAGCTGACGCGGTTGCGATCCAACCTGGTGAGTCGCAAGCGGATGGCCGATATGGGCGTGGAGCTGGGGTTGGGCGACGCGCTGCTGATGGGCAAGAGCGCGGAGCAGAATGGTGGTCGTCGCAAGCCGGCGTTGCTGGCCAACGCGGCAGAGGCGGTGCTCGCGGCCGTGTATCTGGATGCGGGCGAAGAGGGGTTGGCCAAATTGCGGGCAATTGCCGAGCGCTACCTGGTGCAGCCCGAGATGGAGGCGATGCGCGCTGCGCTGGCCGATGGGGCTGGCCGCGGTGCGATGCGCGACCACAAGACTCTGCTGCAGGAGCGAGTGCAGGCTGAGGGCGCTGGGAAGCTGCGGTACATCGACACGGCGCAGAACGGGCCGCCGCATGACCGGACGTTCTCGGTAGAAGCGAGGCTGGAGAACGAGGCGGGCGAGCGGGTCCTGGCGTCGGCTGACGGATCGAGCAAGAAGGAGGCGCAGCAGCGGGCGGCAGAGCTGGCGCTGCTGCGCTGGAACGTGCCTTGCGCTGCGGACGAAGCGGCGACGCGGAGCGAGCGTTGAGTTCGGGAAGTCATACGACGGTGGAGCAGGATGGTTTGCTGACCACGCTGAAGTCGATTCTGGAGATTATTGTTTTTGCGATCTTCATCGTGACGTTCATCGTGCAGCCGTTCCGGATTCCTTCGGGATCGATGGAGCCGACGCTGCGGGTGGGCGATTTTTTGCTGGTGGACAAGCAGTCCTATGCGGCTTCGGGACGGCTGGACCGTTTGCTGCCGCCGGCTCGGGTGGAGCGCGGGGATTTGGTGGTGTTTCACTATCCGGTGGAGCCCCGGCTGCATTTGGTGAAGCGCGTTGTGGGGATGCCGGGGGATCGGATACGGATGCGCGGTGGGCGCGTGCTGGTGAATGGCGCGGTGCTCGCGGAGCCGTATGCGTTCTACTCGCCTAGCCGGCCGAATGGGTTTCGGGATGAGTTCCCTTCTCTGCTGGAGGCGGATCCGAATGTGGATCTGCGCTGGTGGATCCGGCTGCGGAATTCGGTGGTGGACCGGGATGTGATCGTGCCGCCAGATTCGTATTTTGTGCTGGGCGACAATCGTAATGACAGCGAAGATAGCCGGTATTGGGGGTTTGTGCCGCGGAGTGCGATTGTGGGGCGGCCGCTACTGGTGTACTTTACGATTCCGGCGGCCGAGGACATCCATGGGAACTCGGTGTGGGAGCGGGTTCGGGAGGTGTTTCAGGCCGGCGTGAGGAGCTGGCGAGTGCTGCGTTAGGTCCTACGCAGACGGCGAGAGACATAGGGCCCCCCTCCCCCCCGCGGGTAGTACTTTGACTGTAAAGTATTGCAACCACGCGAGTTAGAGGCGAAAGTATCCTCGGCGGTGTGTGATTTTATTGCTGTAAGTGTTGCATTCAGGTGAGTTAAGGGCAAAGTGCTCTTATATAAAGACTTTACGGTAAAGTGCTGCATCCATTGCGGTCATGAGGACCGGTGGCCCGGGGTGTTCAGCCAAACTGAGGATGTCAGGGGTTGGTACTGCTGGTGTAAGGGTCTAATTCAATTGTAGTGTTTGGGTGGGGGTAACTATGCCAGGTTTTGAAAAGATTTATCGCTAGTGTTTGTAGGGGGTTTGGGGATTTTATCGGTGTTTCGGGGCTTGACAAGTTTGCGGGCCTCCGCTGAGGACCAGGGGTGCATCTGGCGCGGGTGGGTGGTGTACGCGGCATCGAGGAGGGCAATTTAGTCGTTTCGCCTGCGGCTTCCCTCCGGCCTTCGGCAGAGTGGAAGATGGCTTTGTTGGGGTCGTACCCTAGGGCTTCGCCCTAGGCTGGTATATGTCGCACCGTTGGCGCTGGACTGCGGGCGCAGCGGTGGAGGGGTGGAGGGTAGAGACGTGGAGGCGGGATACACTGGCAGAACGTTTTCGGTTGGTGCGTTGACGGGGTTGGGCTTGGGTTCGCGGGAGGGCTTTTGAGTTCTGCGCAGATGGTACGGATGAAACGGACGGGCGGTGGGGCAGCCACGAATGCGGCGAAAGAGGAAGTGTCAGAGACTCCGCTGGAGGCGGTGGCGTCGTTGTGCGTGATACTGGCGGTTTATTTATTTGTGATCGGGTTCATGTTCCAGAACTTTGAGATTCCGTCGCCTTCAATGGTGGCAACGCTGCTGGTTGGGGATCATCTGCTGGTGGATAGGACGGCGCTGGCGCCAGCGTCGAAGTGGGCGCCGTTTGTGCATTATCGGCCGGTAGAGCGAGGCGACATCATCGTGTTCATGAAGCCGCATAGCGAGGTGCCGGACATGATCCTGGTGAAGCGGGCGATCGGAATTCCGGGCGATCGGATTCATCTGCGTAAGGGGGTCGTGTACTTGAATGGCGTGGCGCAGACGGAGCCCTATGCGATCCAGCCGGCCGAGGACAACCTGTTTTCTTATCGGGATGACTTCCCTTCTGATTTGGTGGGACTGAAGCGGTCTGCCACCGATGACCTGGCGACGCGTGGGGACTGTGTGGATAAGGCTTGCGCGGAGTCGGTGGGGATCGACAACCGGATGATGGATTGGGCGGATGAGCTGCCGCAGCATATCGAGGGCGATGATTTGGTAGTGCCTCCGGGGATGGTGTTTGCCATGGGAGATAACCGCGCGAACAGCCTGGATGGACGGTTCTGGGGGTTTGTGCCGCAGCAGAATATTCTGGGGCGACCGCTGTTTGTGTATTGGTCGTTCAAGACGCCGGATGACCAGGGGGATAAGACTACGAGCGCGGACAAGCTACGGTTTCTGGTGTACGAGGCGACTCACTTCTTCAGTGAGACGCGGTGGGGGCGGACTTTCCACGTGACCCGGTAGTACAGGGGAGGATAGGGGATAGAGGATAGAGGGTAGAGAAGGCGGTTCGGTGGCGGGGTACACTGGGGATGCCGCTTGCCGGGGTGTTTGGCGTGAGCGCGTAGAGGTTAGGAGACGTTTTCGTTGAGCACGCAAAGACCATTGCAGGTGGAGAGCGCCGTTGCTGGGCCGGCAGTCCCGGTGAAGGTGAAGGACGAAGTGGCGGAGACGCCGATGGAGGCGCTGGCTTCCATTTGCACGATCCTGGCGATTGGGATGTTTGTGTTCGGGTTCATCTTTCAGAACTTTGAGATTCCGTCGGGGTCGATGCTGAACACGCTGTTGATTGGCGACCACGTGGTGGTGGACCGGATCACGCTGGCGCCGGCGACGAAGTGGGCTCCGTTTGTGCATTATCGGGCGGTGCGGCGGGGCGACATTGTTGTGTTCATGAAGCCGAATCCTGAGTCGCCGGATTTGATTTTGGTGAAGCGCACGATTGGGCTTCCGGGCGACCACATTCATCTGCGCAATGGGGTGGTGTATCTGAACAGCGTGGCGCAGAACGAGCCGTATGCGATTCAGCCGACCGCGGATGGGATGGGGATGCAGGGGTACCAGCCGTATCGGGATGATTTTCCGTCGGTGACACCCGGGGCGGATGAGCAGGTGACGGAGTTCTGGCGGGAGGAGCTGCCGCAGCATATCCAGGGCGATGACTTGGTGGTGCCACCGGGATATGTCTTTGCGATGGGCGACAATCGGACGGAGAGCCTGGATGGGCGGTACTGGGGATTCATTCCGCAGCAGAATATTCTAGGGCGGCCGCTGTTTGTGTATTGGTCGTTCGAGACGCCAGCGGACCAGGAGGATAAAACCTCGATTGGGGACCGGATTGGATTCATGTTCCACATTGTGACGCACATCTTCACGGAGACGCGATGGACACGGACGTTGCACGTGGTGCGGTAACGGCAGGGCATAGAGCGTAGGGGATAGAGGGTAGAGAAGACTTTGCCGGCACGGGACACGGAGACGGGAACGGAAGCAGATGGATCGTCGCGGACGCGGCGTTGGTGGGTGTGGGCGTGCGTGGTGGCGGCGGTGTTGCTGTTGTTGCTGACTCCGCCGCTGGCGAATGTGAATCGGCTGAAGCGGCGGATTGCGACCAGCATCAGCGCTAGTTTGGGACGGCCGGTGCAGCTGGACAATGTGACGATGCACCTTTTGCCGGTGCCGGGATTCACGCTGCAGAACTTTGTGGTGAGCGAGGATCCGGCGTTTGGGACGGAGCCGATTATCCGGGCGAACCTGGTGAACGTGACGCTGCGACCGAGTTCGCTGTGGCGGCGGCATGTGGAGTTTTCGTCGATGACGTTCGAGACGCCGAGTTTGAACCTGGTGCGGAATGTGGCGGGCGAGTGGAATGTGCAGAGCCTGCTGATGCATGCGGCGAGCGTAAGCACGGCTCCTACAGCGCAACGCAAGGCTGGGCCGGAGCCGCGGTTTCCGTATATCGAGGCTACCGGGGCGAGGGTGAATGTGAAGCTGGGCGAGGAGAAAAAACCGTTCTCGCTGACGGATGCGGACTTTGCGCTGTGGCTGACGTCGCCGCAGGAGTGGAGGGTGCGGGCGAAGGGGACGCCAACGCGGACGGACACAAATATTTCTGATCCCGGCATCGTGAAGCTGGAGGGGTCGTTGAAGCGGGCGGCCACGATGGCCGAGGTGCCGGTGGACCTGACGGCTAGCTGGACGGGGG
>Ga0302311_10002885_pt1 | contig 19110 bp, 22 predicted proteins | sample III_Palsa_N1_3_FD_200449 | JGI IMG/M metagenome (GOLD analysis project Ga0302311, IMG submission 200449) | Peat permafrost microbial communities from Stordalen Mire near Abisko, Sweden - III_Palsa_N1_3 | ecosystem: Environmental > Terrestrial > Soil > Palsa > Peat permafrost | place: Sweden... | reverse complement strand
GTAAGGATCAGATGATCGGCGGTCAGCGCATTGGCGTCATCGGCATCAGCGCGCGTGCGGCGCGTATCACGAACATCGGCATACAGGTAAAGCCAGTCGCCATCCTGCGCCAGCAACAGCTTGCCGCGCGGATTAGACGAGGGACCCAACGGCTGACTCCACGGCGTCAGCGGCGCCCAGTCATCGCCGTAACCATCCACCGTGATCGGGCTGCTCGCCTCCTGCACGTACCAGCCGTTGGCATCCTCCGGCAGCACCGCACCGGTCACCACCAGACTGCGTGCCACCGCCCGCGCCGAGGCGAGCAAGGCATCGGCTTGCCCTTCGCGCAGCAGGGATTCCATCTGCCGCACATACAACCAGCCGGCTATCGGCAACGCCAGTGTGCACAGCGCGACCAGCAGCAGTTTTTTGCGCAGGCTCATCTAGAGGGTCACCGGCGAAGCAGGCATCGACATGAGCTCAGGGCGGCGACGTCCTGCTGGTGGCTTTGTCGCCACGCCGATATTTCGTATACCTCGATTTCTGCACGACCTGCCGAAACAGCGCCAGCACCGAAGCGCGCTGTGGATCATTGGCAGCAACCGTCATCGACCAGCTCAGGCGAATGCCGGCAGCCTTGCCGGGATCGCAAAACACCACCACGTCATCCACGTGATCGGTGCCCTGATACAGCACGCCATCGCAGGTCATCGCCGTGCCGCTGAGCGGAAACGGACTCACCGTGGCTTTCGGATCTTTTTTCAGATACTGCGTCTGGTCGGCCTGCCGTTCCGCCTTGAGCGACGGCAGTTTGCGCGGCCATACGTTGAGTACCATCACGCGGTCGGGGTTGCCGGTCCAGTCGCCCTGGTAGAACACCTGATTGACGCCGATGGCCCTGGCGTACTGGCAACAGTCGCTGGTCCAACCGGCCGGCGGCACTGTCACGATGGACCAGCCGGGCACCGATTCGTCGGCGCCGCCGCTGACGGTCACCACCTTCGCGTCGCCCTGCGCGGTTATCGGCGTAACGCGTGATGAAACGTGTGCAGCGCCATGCGACATCGACAGCGGAATTGGCGACGCGGCGGATGCTGCAGCGGCTGGATCGACCGCCGTGCGATCGACGGCGTGCCCTGTTGTGGCGACAAGCAGCAGTGCAAGCAGCAGGAGTGTCTTGCGCATCACGGCTTCCACCGATAGCCCACGCCATGCACCGTTTCGATGCCGTCGAACTCCGGTGCCACGGCGATGAATTTCTTGCGGATGCGTTTGACGTGCGAGGTGATGGTGGCATCGTCGACCACCAGTTCGGCCTCGCGCATCAGCTGGTCGCGATTCTTCACGTGGCCGGGGAAACGGATCAGCGTGTGCACCATCCAGAATTCGGTCACGGTGAGCGGCACCTCTTCGCCATTCCAGGTGATCCGCATGCGTTCGGATTCCAGCTTGAGCGGGCCGTGCTGGATTACCGTTTCGCTTGAGGCTGGCGCCTTCAGCGACTCGATCCGGCGGAACAGCGCCGCGATGCGCGCGGCCAGCTGATGCAGGCTGGTGTCCTTGCTGAGGTAATCATCAGCGCCCAGGCGCAGGCCGGAGATCACGTCGAAATCCGAATCGCGCGCGGTGAGAAAAATCAGCGGCAGGGTCGATGATTTGGCGCGCAGCTCGCGGCAAAGATCAAAACCGCCCTCGGGCTCGTCGCCCAGTCCGATATCGATGATCACCAGCTCGGGCAGGCGCATCGCGAACGCGCTCGATGCCTCCTGTTTGGAGCCGTAGCCACGCGCGTCGTAGCCGAAACGGTTCAACGCCTCGACGTAATTGGCGCGAATCAGCGGTTCGTCTTCAACGATGGCAATGCTGCGGCCCATGGCGCGCTCCTGTGTAGTGGGCGCAGCGTGCTATGTGAACGACGGTCGCGCAAGCCATCCGGGCTCACTGCCCGCGTATTGCCACAACCCGGCGGCAAGCGCGCCCGATTACGCCGGCGCCAGCGCCCGGACGCACGGCGTAATGGCAAGCATGAACCCCGCACGGAGAACCGCCATGCCAAACAATCCATCCCCGGAACGCGATCCCAACGCCGAGTTGCGCAGCTTCGAACCGTTGCGGGTATCACTGGCGATCGGCGCGCTGCTGTTCGGCCTTATCCTCGGCTTTCACTGAGACCAAGGCCATGTTGAACAAGGTATTCGCATCGAATTTCACCGACTCCGGCTTTGATGATTCAAGCCCTGATGACTGGGTTGCCATGGAAGGCAGCCGGGCATCTGGCGTGAATGGAGGCGCGCCCGATGCCGCAAGTCAGGAACCTGACCCCAGCTGGCAGCCGCTATAACGTTGGCCGGTGAAATACCCGCTTTTCCGTCGATGATGGTGGTTCCTTTATCCCCTCCGTGCGAGGGGATTTTTTACCCGCACCGCATCACACGGCCATTTCAGGCTGTTTTTGACCGCATGGGGAACCAAATCGGAAAACCCACTGTCTGAGTCTGTGATTGGCGCGCTTCCATAGCCCTTGGAATGTGTCGATGCGGGCGTTGACCCCTCCCTCCGATGCGTCCGCATCGACCTGCGCCGATCATGGTGTTTCCTCTCACGTCTGACGACGTTTATCCCGGCGCTGCCCTGCGCCGGGATTTTTATGCGCGCAATCCACCGACCGATCGCTGCTTGCGGCAGAACCTAGCCGATCGCCTTGCGCATTGCGGCGATCTCGGCGCGGTAGTCCTTGGCATGAAAGATCGCCGAACCGGCCACGAAAGTGTCAGCACCAGCCGCGGCAATCGCGCCGATATTTTCAGCGGTGACGCCACCGTCGATTTCCAGCCGGATCGCGCGGCCGCTTTCATCAATGCGCCGGCGCACCTGACGCAGCTTCTCCAACGCGCCGGGAATGAACTTCTGCCCGCCAAAACCCGGGTTCACCGACATGATCAGAATCAGATCGAGCTTGTCCATCACGTAGTCGAGGTGATCCAGCGGCGTGGCCGGGTTGAACACCAGCCCCGCAGTGCAGCCGGAGTCCTTGATCAGGCCGAGTGTGCGGTCGATGTGCTCGCTGGCTTCGGGATGAAAGCTGATGCCGGTGGCGCCCGCCTTCGCGAAATCCGGCACGATGCGATCGACCGGCTTCACCATCAGGTGCACGTCGATCGGCGCGGTGATGCCGTATTTGCGCAGCGACTCCAGCACCGCCGGCCCGATCGTGAGGTTGGGCACGTAGTGGTTGTCCATCACGTCGAAATGCACCCAGTCCGCGCCCGCGGCCAGCGCGGCAGCGGTGTCATCACCCAGCCGCGCAAAATCGGCGGCAAGGATGGAAGGAGCGATCATCGGGGCTTGCTTGGTCATGACCTTCGACTCTTGGTAGGAGCGCAGCTTGTGCGCGATTGAGTTTACGGCGTCAATGCTTCGTTGGCTTTTCGCGCACAAGATACGCTGCTACTTGAACCCGCGCTGCTCCTTGACCCGGTCATACGCCGCGTTGATCTCGCTGGCGCGCGACTCAGCGCGCTTGCGCATGTCTTCGGGGAGATCACCGAGGCGATCGGGGTGATGTTCGGAAATCAGTTTGCGATAAGCGCGCTTCACCGCGCGATCGTCGACGCTGCGGTCGATGCCCAGCACCGCGTACGGATCGGGTCCCTGCGGCGTGCGCTGCGGTGGCACGTAGCCGCCGCCGGCACCATAACCCGTGCCGCGGCTGTAGCCGCGCTGGCCACCGCCGTTCCAGGCGTAACCTTTCATCGCCATGAGCGCCATCAGCTCCATCTCGCTGACCCTCAGCGCGAACGCCAGCTGGCGCAGGATGGCCATCTTTTCCGGTGGCGGGTTGCCTTCAGCCAGCACGGTGTCGATCACCACATCGAGTACCGGAAACGCATGGTCACGGCGCATGCCGACCCAGCCGCGCAACTCATTGATGGTCTGGGTGACGTCGAACTCCGGCTGCTTGCCGGCGTTGAAACTGCTGGCGGCCTGCTTGCGCTGGTCGGCATCGAGGTTCATCCGCGCCATCATCCGTTCGGCGATGGCGATTTCCGCCTCCGACACGCGGCCGTCGGATTTCGCCACTGCGCCGAGCAGTGTAAACAGCGGTCCGATGAAACCACCCGCTTCCGGCGTAGCGTTCTTGCGCTGGCTGTGGCGCAGGTTGTCGAAGATAAAACCGACGATGGCGCCGGTAATCGCACCTGGCGCATGGCCGATCAGCAGGCCGAAAAAGGCGAACCAGAGGGTATACGAATAGCTCATAGAAGCTGGCTCATCGTGGCAGCACCGCCTGCGGTGACTGCGCGCTGTACCAACGTGCCAGCGCGTCCAGCTCGGCATCGCTGACCGGGCCGATGGCTGCACGCATCAGTGCCACATCGCGGCTGCCGTCGCGGTAATGCTTGAGTGCACTACGCAGATAATCCAGATTCTGCCCGGCCAGATTCGGCACGCCCGGCTGGCTGGCGTGCCCGGTACTGCCATGACAGGCCGCACACAAGCCCAGCCGGCTGGGCGGCTGCATGGCTGGCTGGCTTCGGACAAGCACAGGGAGGGCGGCGGCGAGGCAACATGCCGCGATCTGAAGGGTTCGCATCGGCAACACATGGGGTTGAAGACGGATAATTCTAGCAGTGCACGGAAGAGGGCTTGTCGGGTGCGACTTTCCGGCCGCGCGGTCACAGCAGTTAGAATGGCGATTCCCCAATGCCTGCGGAACCTTCTTCGTGCCTACCAGCTTGCTGCAATCCGAACTGCCCGACCTGGAACTGATCCATCGCGGCAAGGTGCGCGACGTGTACGCGCTGCCGGAAAGCCGGCTGCTGATCGTCGCCACCGACCGTCTGTCGGCCTTCGATGTGGTGCTGCCCAACCCGATTCCGGGCAAGGGCGAGATGCTGACCCAGATTTCCAACTTCTGGTTCGCGCAGACCGCGCACCTGGTACCCAACCACCTGCTCGACGTGCCGCTGGCTGACGTACTGCCGGCGGGCACCGATCTGGCGTTGTACGAGAAGCGCGCCGTGGTAGCGCGGCGATTGAAGCCTGTGCCGGTCGAGGCGATTGCGCGCGGCTACATCATTGGCTCGGGCTGGAAGGACTATCAGGCCACCGGCACGCTGTGCGGCATCACCTTGCCGGTCGACCTGCAGCAGGCGCAGCAGCTGCCTGCGCCGATCTTCACGCCGTCGACCAAGGCCGCGGTGGGTGATCACGACGAAAACGTCAGCTTCGATGCGGTGGTTGCAGCCGTCGGCAACGCCACTGCGGATGAAGTACGCGAGGCGACGCTCACCCTCTACAAATGGGCAGCTGCCTACGCGGCCGAACGCGGCATCATCATTGCCGACACCAAGTTCGAGTTCGGCACCGATGCCACCGGCAAGCTGTATGTGATGGACGAGATGCTGACGCCGGATTCCTCACGCTTCTGGCCGGCTGACGAATACCAGGTCGGCATCAGCCCGCCCAGCTACGACAAGCAGTTCGTGCGCGACTATCTGGAAGCCATGGGCTGGAACAAGAAAGCGCCCGGCCCGTCCATTCCGGATGACGTGATCGCCGCTACCGCCGCCAAGTACGCCGAGGCGCTGCAGAAACTGGCCGGCATCCGGCTGGATTAAGCTCACGGCGGCAAAGCCGGCAAAGCGACATCCGACCCCAACGGCTTCCAACCGCGCCAACGCAACCGAGGTGACACCATGCGCACCATGCAAAGCTGGCTCGACAGTTACAGCAGCGATCACCAGAACCCGACCAACAAGCGCCTGCACTGGATCTGCGTGCCGCCGATTGCGTGGAGCGTCATCGCATTGCTGTGGGCGATTCCCGTGCCGGCAAGTTTTTTCCGCCCGGGTTCATGGTCGGTGCTGGCGATGGTGGCGGCGTTTTACTGGTACTGGAAGCATTCGCACCGCCTGGCCGCGGCGCTGCTGATCGCCTTCGTGGTATTGGCGCTGATCACCAACACGCTGTTTCTCGAACTGGGCGCCGCCCACCTGTGCATGCTGGCCGCGGCTGTTTTCGTGATCGCCTGGATCGGCCAGTTCATCGGTCACCAGTATGAAGGGCGCAAACCGAGTTTTCTCACCGACCTGTCGTATCTGCTGATCGGGCCGGCCTGGCTGATGGCCAAGGTGCTGCGCAAGATGGGTTTTCAGCAAGTCACATGACTGCACGCCCATGACCACAACCCTCACCTTGCTCAGCAGCCTGCTCTGGTGGCTGCTGTACAGCTCCATCTTCGCGCTGTTTTTTGCCCTCATCGCCTATGCCGTACTGCGCTGGACCGAGCGCAGCAGCGTCGTCTTCAACCGCGTCTATCTGGCCTGCCTGCTGTGGAACCTGATCGGCATCGTGCTTATCGTCGGCGTAGCTGCGAGCGAAGGCCATCTGCACCCGCCCTATGCGCCGTTGCTTGCCTCGGGCCTGCTGCGTTTCGCGCTGGTACTCGACATGCTGATCGGCACGGCTCTGCTATGGCGGCTCACGCCACGCATCGACGCGCGCCGCATACGCCCCGGCAGCGCCTGCATGGCCGTGGCGGCCATCATGGCGATCAGCTTTGGCGTGGCAACCAGCCTGGCGTAACTTCATTCATTCGATGGATGGCACTGTCTCCAACGGCGAGACCGGCGCAAGCTATACCACCCGCTCGCTTCAGAGATTTCCATGAGCCTGCGCAGCCTTTTTGTCGACTTCAATAGCTACTTTGCCTCGGTCGAACAGCACGAGGATGAAACGCTGCGTGGCCGCCCGGTCGGCGTGGTGCCAGTGGCCGCCGAAACCACCAGCCTGATCGCCGCCAGCTACGAGGCCAAGGCGTTCGACGTGAGCACCGGCACCTTGGTGCGTGAGGCACGACGACTATGTCCCGGCATCCAGATTCGGGTCGCGCGGCCGGAACGCTACGTCTACTGGCACCATCGGCTGATCGAAGCGATCGATCACGCCATACCGATCGCGCGCGTGGGTTCGATCGATGAAGTAGCGTGCGAACTGGTGGGCCGTCAGCGTCAGCGCGTGGTGGCCGAAGAGATTGCTGCGCAGGTGAAGCGTGAGGTAGCGCTGGCCGCGCCGGGCGGCGCGATCCGCTGCTCGATCGGCATCGCGCCAAACGACTTCCTCGCCAAAACCGCCTCGGACATGCGCAAGCCCGATGGCCTCACCGTGATCGAGCAGGCCGATCTGCCGCAGGCGCTCCATGACTTGGACTTGCGCGACCTGTGCGGCATCGGCCGTTCGATGGAAACGCGTTTGCACGAAGCCGGCATCACCACGGTGGCGCAGCTCACCGCTGCCGACAAGCATCGCCTGCGGCACGTCTGGGGCGGCATCGAGGGCGAGCGCATGTGGGGGCTGCTGCGTGGCGCATGGCTGCCGGTCGCAGCGACCGTGCGCGGATCGATCGGCCACTCGCATGTGCTGGGTCCTGAGCTACGCAACGCGACCGGCGCCCGCGCCGTGTTGAAAAAGCTGCTGGTGAAAGCCGCCATGCGCATGCGCCGCGAAGAAATGCTGGGCGGCGCGCTGGCCGTACGCATCCGCTTTATCGGCCACGAACTACGCTGGGAGCGCGACCTCACGTTCGATCACACTGACGACAGCCGTGAGTTGCTGAACCTGTTGAACGGCATGCTCGATGGCAGCAGCCGTCAACGCCCCCTACCCGGCCCGACTAACGCCACGCCGTTGTCGGTCAGCGTAACCCTGCTACGACTGGTGCCACGCACGCAAAGCAGCGGCTCGTTGTTCGCACCGCCACAGGACCCGCGCCGCATCGACGCTCTGGTCGATCGCATCAATACCAAATTCGGCTACAACAAGGTCTACTTCGGCAGCATGCAGCTGGCGCTGGAACACGACGCCGCGCCGATGCGCATTCCGTTCAATCGCATTCCGGATGCCAAAACCGAGAACGAGGCCACCGCCGAAAATGACGCCAGCCACAACGCGCTTTGGCTGCAATCACTTAACCGCTACAAGGTGCTTGCAGAAGGCCAGCACCGGCAGCAAGAGCTCAAGCGCAAGGGCGACTGAAATGAGTCACACGTCTGCAACGGAATATCGGTGGACGCCAACTAAATCGATACGGCAGTCTTCGCTGTCGAGCGATCGCCTACTCGGCGACTGATCGACGATGCACTTCCCACACGTGCGGACAAAGTCGAGACAGCGGAGCTCAGCAAGGTCCATTAAGCGGTATTCAAGCGCAGTCACCGCTCAACTTGCAGCCAGCGCGGCGAAAGCCAGCGCCACTGCTTCAGCACCGGGATCGACCGCACCGGCCAGCGCGTGCTCAGGCACATACGCCGAGCGACCGGCACGGGCGCGGGTGATCGTGGCGGTGTGTTCGGCGCCGGCACGGGCGGCCGTCGCGGCAGCGGCCAGACCTTGCGGCAAGACCTGCACTGCCGGGATCAGCGCGTCCAGCATCGTGCGGTCACCGAGCTTGGCGCCGCCGTAGTGTTGCACCCGCTCGATGCCATCAAGCAAAGCATCGGGCCAGCTCTTGCCGGCCGTCAGTGCGGTGCCGGTGGCCATGAATAAAATCGACAGCAGCACGCCACTGGAGCCACCCATCGCATGCGCCAGCAAACGGCCGAGTTCGTCGTTGAGCCGGGCCGGCTCGGCGCTGCTGAGCGCGCCCTTGGCCAACTTGCCATCGACCGCTTTCGCGCCGGCGGCGAAGGTGCTTCCGGCATCGCCATCGCCGCTGCGGGCGTCCAGCTGATCGAGCTGTTGCTCGGCTGCGCGCAAGGCCGTGGTGATGCGTTGGATCGCCTGCTCGTTGGCCGGGTTGCGCTGGCCGACGCCTGGCTCGGCGTCGGACTCAGCCACGACGGCGAAGGTCTGCGCTGCGTGCGGCCGACAGATGCCCGGCCATGCGGCGGCATCGACCACGCTGCTAAGCGCTTCCACATAGTCGTCTTCGGCAGGCAGCAAGGTGATCGAGAAACCATGCATGTCCAGTGAGGTCATCAGCGGCGCCGGGCGCACCAGCAAGGCGATCCGCTCAACCCCGATACGCGTCAGCAATTCGTCGGTCAGCACGGCCAGTTCCTGGGTCGAACAACCGCCGAGATTGTTCAACATCACGATCAGCCGGCGCTGTTCGCCGTAACGCTGTTCTGCTGCGGCCAGCAAGGGCGTCAGCACGAGGGCGACCGCTTCAGCAGCATCCTTGGGCGCGACCTGCTCGGCGCCCGGTTCGTTGTGGATGCCCAGGCCCAATTCGGGGCTGCGCCGCTCGATCGGATGGCCCGGCAAGGTACAGCTGGACAAGGCCATGCCCAGCGACAGCAGCTGGCTGGCGAAATGCTCAGCGCGATCGGCCAGCTCATCCAGCGCCAGACCGCGCTCAGCCAGATGGCCGGCATACTTGTGCAGCAACACGGTGCCGGCGATGCCACGCGGCTGACTCACGTCGGCCAGCGCGATATCGTCGGCGACGATGACGGTGCGCACATGCAACCCTTCGCGCCGCGCCTGCTCGGCGGCCAGCCCGAAATTGAGACGGTCGCCGGTATAGTTTTTCACCACCAGCAAGGCGCCGGGTTTGCCGCAACAGTGGCGCAGGCCGGCCAGCACGGCGGCGACGCTGGGCGACGCGAATACTTCACCCGAAACCGCTGCCGTCAACATGCCGCGGCCCACGAAACCGGCGTGCGAAGGTTCATGCCCGGCGCCGCCACCGGACAGCACGGCGACCTGCTCGCTGCGCCAGTCGGCCCGCGCCAGAATGCGCACGCCCGAGCCCGGTTCGGCCACGATCAACGGGGCAGAACGCGCCAGTGCGCCAAGCACTTGATCGACGACCCGGTTCGGTTCATTGAAAAAGAAATCCATGGCACACCTCGGAGGGGATGAGTGATTCGGGATGAGTAATCGGATCAATCGATCCTAGCAAGCCCGGTGTAAGCGATATGCAATCAGCGCGGACTCGAAACCTGCCGATTGGCCGCACGCACCGCCTCGACAAAACCACCGAACGGTATATCGGTTATGCCAACCAGGCCGATATGGCTGTTCTCGCCATCGAGCAGTCGACCGGTTACGGGCTGGTCGACGTACTCGAACCAGTGTGCGCCAACGATGTTTGTATTGCTCGCTGCGGCCGTGACAAATTTGGCATACGCCTCGCCACGCTGCTGCTCGGTGTAAACCGACACCACGCCCTTGCCGAACGGGCCGCGATCGTCCGAACCGAAGTGGAACTCGCTGATCAACGCAGGCTTGTCGAGCTGATGAATCGCCGCCGCATCGAAGCCATGCTGCGGCAAGTCGGCATAGACGTTGAAGCTCACCACATCGCAGTACTGCGCACAGGAGGCCACCGCCTCGGGCGTGTTGACGGCGAAACGTCCGCCAAGAAAAAGATGGTGCGGGTCGTGCCGGTGAATGGCCTGCGCTACGGTACGGAAATAGGTGTCGGCATAAAGTCGCAGCCATGCGCTGTAATCGGCCGCAATGGCCGGATGCGGTTCGTTCGGTGCGGGCGCGGCAAAGCTGGTGACATTTAGCGCATCCCACGAACCGAGCGCGATACCCCAGGCGCTGGCCAGCGTTTCCGGCTCCACGTATTTCTTGCGCAGCATCGCGATGAAGGCCTGCTTGGCCGGGCTTTTTGCATCGCCGCTCAACGTGCCGATCGCCAGCCCCCAGTGACCTTGCGGACCGACGCCGGCCCAGGCCAGTTCGTTATCGGCGAAATAGCCGAGCAGCCAGGGGTCGTCATGCACGTCACGGCTCGCGTTCGCTACCGCCTGCTCGGTCGCCTGCACGAAGCGCGGGTCGAACGGATCGGGCATGCGCCCCCAGTAGTCGTAACCGGCGGAGACGTTGGCGTAGTTGCCGGCGATGTTGATCGGGCGCGTATAGGGCAGACGATGCGACCGGCCGAGTGACGCGTCGCTCCAGTTGCCGACGGTGTTGAAGCCCCAGGCATGCAAGCGATCCAGCGTGCGTGCGCGCCATGCGTCCATCCACTTCGCGCCATCGACGCGGTAGAGATTTGCCGCATAGAAATCGAACCAGCGGCCGTGGTTGTAACCGATGCCCTGGCTGGCGCCTTGGTCCGGCTGGCGGCTGTCGCCGTTGCCGTAAAACCTGGCCCACTCGCCGCTGGCCGGCGGCAGATCATTGAACATGAACTCGCGCCCTTCGAGATAGCTGCGACCACCGTCAGCCACCACGGCGTTGACACCTAGCGAGAAGAACGCGTGTCCATCCGGCGTCACCAGCTGCCAGCGACCATTGGCTTTCTGTGCGTGGAACCAGCCGGTTCTGGTCAGATTCTGGACGTCCAGACGTCCGCCGTAGTTATCCATGCCAGCCGCTTGTGCCGGTGACTTGGCAAGCGCCGACTGCTCGGCCGCATGCGCGGCGCGCAATGCGGCATCGTCAGAAATTTTCTCGGGCCACCGACCGCGCGTGAACTGCCCGTAGCGATCGACGATACCGGCATAAGCGTCATGCAAAGTGGCCTCACCCGCCACCGTATCGATGCGGCCAAACAGCAGCGTCTGTGCGGCCGCCGGCGCGGGCATGCCCAGTCGGATCGCCCCGACCCGATGTAGATCTATCGCGCCCTGCACCGTCGTGGCGAGCAGGGTCAGCTGCCCGTGATTAGCGAACGGCATCGGCGGCGGCGCCTGCATGCCCTCGCCACGTGGCAACTCGGCATGCAATGGCAGCACCAGCGTCTGTGCCGGGCCGGCAGGCAGACCCACTGCGGCATGCAGATGCTGAGTACCTGCGGCGCTGTCGATATCGACTGTCAGCGTTACCGCCCAAGGCATCGCGTTCTGCACGCGCAGCCGCAGCTCGCCCTTGCTGGTCCAGTTCCAGGTCTTGCCATCGGCTGGCGTAATGGTTATCTGCGGTTGCGCAGCGGGCTGAAAGGCGTAGCGCTGCTGGGCCATGCCATCGCTGGCATGCTCGGCGGCACCGACGCGCTGCACCTGCGCCAGGGTGATCTGTGCAGCCGAGGACGTTGATGACAGATCGATCGCAGCTGGCGCACCCGCCGCGTGGCAGGCAGTCAGGCTGAAAACGCATAGCGGCCAGATCAAGGCGTAACGTGTCATGGGCAGGCGGCCTCGTGGAAGCATCTGCCAAGTATGCCGCCGTCAGCTGAAGCGCAGCCCGCCCGCGAGTGACAAAGCCGGCACAACAAAACAGGACTAATGCAGCCGCGAGACTCGACGCCAGCCATAGTAAGCAGGTACGCCCAGCGCAATGATCAGCAGGCTCATGCCGGCGTCGCTTGGCGTGTGAATTGCGGTCGCCACAATCACGCTGAATACGGTGATCACGAACACCAGCGGCAGCAGCGGATAGAACGGCACCCGATACGGCGACGGCTGGTCGATGAAATGCCGGCGATACCAGAACAATGTGGCAATGCCGAACACGTGCCCCAGCCACTCGCCCACCGTGGTGTAGTCGAGCAGTTGATTGAAGCTGCCCGACACCGTCAGCACGATCGCCCATGTACCCAGTGCCGCCAGCGCGATCTGCGGCGCACGCGTGCGCGGATCGATACGTCCCACTGCGCGGAAAAACATGCCGTCGGCACCCATCGTCTGCAGCACGCGCGCGCCGCCGGCAATCGCGATATTGCAGTAGCCGAAAGCCGAACACGCAATGCCCACTGCAATCACCTTGGCGCCGCTTTCACCGAACAGACGACGCATCAGGTCCGCTGCCGGCGCGTGGCTGGCCGCCAGGCCGGCGTGCCCCAACCCGGCCAGGTAGCCGAAGTTGACCAGCACGTAGCAGATCACCACGCCGGCCATGCCCATACCCAAGGCGCGTGGCAGGGTGCGTTGCGGATTGCGTACCTCACCCGCGAGGTCGTTGAGATAGTGAAAACCGCCGTAGGTAAACAGCACCGGCAGAAGCGCGCCGACGAAGGCCCACGACGACACCGGATGCGAGGTATCCACCGCCAGTGCCGTACCCATATGGCCACGCGACAGCACCAGACCGACGACAACCAGCAGCGCGATCGCGGCGATCTTCAGCACTGTAAAAATATTCTGAACCCACGCGCCCGCGCGGATACCAAACAGGTTGATGCCGACGATGAAAACGATGCTGCCAGCAGCCACTGGCTTCACCCACATATTCGCCAGCCCCGTCGCGGCACAGAAATAATCGGCGAAGATGGTCGCCACCGCAGCGACACTGCCCGGATAGTTGATCAGCGCCATGGTCCAGCCGAACAGGAACGCCGGCAGCTGTCCGAACGCTTCGCGCAGGTAAACGTAGATGCCGCCGGCTTGCGGCCGCCGCGCGCCCAGTTCGGCATAGCAAAGTACGCCGGCTAGCGTCAGCAGGCCGCCGATCACCCACAGGATCAAGACCTGCAAGCCGGAGTTCGTCTGCTGGGCAATCGTGGCCGGGTTACGGAAAATGCCCGCCCCGATCACGCCACCGATCACGATCATCGCGGCGTCCCAGGTACTCAGGCGCCGAACATAGGCATTGGCAGGTTCAATCGACATGGTCGCTACCTTGCCATTGTGCGTAGTGTTTCAGCTAGTCCCGCATGGCATGCGGCGACTACGGCGGCATGCCGTTCAAACGAATTGCTCGCTGACGAGCTCGAATCTGCGCTCGCGCATCTTGGGTTTCTGGACAATTTCAGCAGCCTGACTGACGAGGCAGACTGAACAGGGATGGTCGAAGCGGCGCTTGCACGCAAAGTATCGGGCACTATGGTTCGACCACGCAGGCGATAAAGCTGGCCCATCCAATGATTTCTCGCAGCAAACCGCATATCGCCAGTCGCCGTTTGTGCATGGCTATGCTCGCCATGCTCGCCGTGAGCGCATTGCCCGCGCAGGCCGCGAGCCGCATGCAGCCACCGTGGCACATCGAAAGTTTTTGCCATCGAGGTGCGCCGGCGGCTCGGCGTTGCCTGGTGCGTGCACGTCAGGGCATCATCGTTTTTCAGCTGGCCGAGCTGCCTTCGGCACCCGCCATCAAGTGGAGCGACGGCATGGCCGTGTTGACCCTGGGTGCAAATGAGTCATCGCGCCAGCTGCGCTTCTTCGCACCGCCGCAAAAGCTCAGTGCGCCTTTCAGGCAAGTACGTGCGTACGACACCCAGCAGCAACTCGTCGCTTTCTACGCTGACGGTCACGTGCATCTTCGCGCGATGTTTGCGGCTGATCACGATCTCGCCGTGCTGGCACTACCTGCCGACATCAGCAGGGATACGTTGCAGGTGCATTTTGAAGGGCGCGACCTGCAGGCGTCCTGGCGTGACAGCCAAGGGCGGCCACGGGAGCAGATGCTGCGCGCGAAGGATTGAACCTCGGAGCTGGATCAGCAGCTGCCATTGAACCCGGGTCGGCAACGGCAGCGTCTAGAATGACCGAACACGTTTCATCGACTGCACGCACTCGCACATGATCGCCCCGCCCCGCAAAATTCTGCATATCGACATGGATGCGTTCTACGCGTCGGTGGAGCAGCGCGACGACCCCTCGCTGCGCGGCAAACCCGTGGCCGTCGCCTGGCGCGGGGCGCGGTCGGTCGTTTGCGCGGCAAGTTACGAGGCGCGGGTGTTCGGCATTCGTTCGGCGATGCCGGCTTTGAGAGCCGAGCGGCTATGTCCGCAGGTGATCTTCGTACCGCCAGATTTCGTACGTTACAAAGCCGTGTCGCGGCAGATCCGCGAGATCTTCGCTCGGCACACGGAGCTGGTTGAGCCGCTGTCGCTAGACGAGGCCTATCTCGATGTGACCACGACACTCACCGGCCTGCCCTCTGCAACGGCAACCGCTGAAGCAATTCGCGCGGCAATCCGCGAGGAGACGCAGCTCACGGCCTCGGCCGGCGTGGCACCAAACAAGTTTCTCGCCAAGATTGCTTCGGACTGGCACAAGCCCGACGGCCTGTGCGTGATCCGTCCGCACCAGATCGAAGCCTTCCTGACCCCGCTGCCAGTCGGCCGTTTGCCCGGCGTCGGCAAGGTGATGGAGGCGAAGCTAGCCGTGCTCGGTATTGCCACCGTCGGCGAACTGCGCACGTTCGCCTTGCCCGAGCTGGAGCAGCGCTTTGGTCGCTGGGGCCGGCGCCTGCATGAACTGGCGCGCGGCATCGACGATCACGCCGTGCAGCCGGAGCGGGCGAGCCTGCAGATCTCCGCCGAGGATACGTTCGAACACGATCTCAACCTGGACGAACTGGAGCCGCATATCCGCCGGCTCGCCGAAAAAACCTGGGCCGGTTATCTGCGCAACAACGTGGGCGCAGAACATGCCCGGGTGGCACGCACCGTGGTACTCAAGCTGAAGACGTCCGATTTCCGCACGCTGACGCGCAGCTTGACCCCGATACAGCCACCGCTATCCGCTACCGAACTGGGCGACATCGCCTGCGCGCTGCGTGCCCGCGTCGAACGGCCTGCGGATTCGCTCTACCGACTCGTTGGTGTTGGCCTCGCGGGCTTCGTGGAGCAGGACAGTTACCACGCGCAGACCGATCTGTTCGACACGCCGCACTGAGCGCCGCGCAGATCAAGCCGGCACCGCATCGCCGCAATCAGTCCACATCAGGCAACGTATAGTCGAACGCGTAATGGTGCTGGCCATCGACGATCTTGATCGCCAGCGTACCGGTCAGGCCGGACAACTCATCAGTAGCCGAGTCAGGCACCACCGTGATGATGAGGGACTGTGTGCCGCGAGCCATCGTACCGCTGTGCTGCAGGGCGAACCGACCGCGGCGGCCGTGCAAGCTGCCGGTAACGCACTCCATCGCTACGTAACCTGCCGAGCCGTCGACCGCCGTTCGCACGGCCAGCATCTGACCCTTGCTATTGGCATCGAGGTCACCGCTGAAAATCTTGTCCAGCGCCATCCGCCCGATACTGGCGTCGCCAACATCTTTCTCGGGTGCCTGGGGAACCATTTTTACGTCGAACGTGCCGCTGGCAAGCTTTGTCATGGAGGATTCCCGTGTCGGTTGGTCGGATGAGTCTAACGCCGGTGCCGGAGTGCGGGAGGTTCCATATGTGGCTTTGCCCTGCCGTTCCGGCGCCGATCGACGTAGTCTTCAAGCAGGTGCGTTCCGATCGGAGATAACGGCTCCAGCAACTCAAATACACATCGCTTGCAATTAGATAGTGCACTATGTATACTTCAAAACCATGAAGTCCAAACCCGCCAGCGCCAACTCAACCAAGCCGCCCCAGCAGCTCGATCAGCAGCTGTGCTTTGCGTTGTATTCGGCGGGTCTGGCGATGAACAAGGTGTATCGAACCTTGCTGTCCAGGCTTGGCCTTACCTACCCGCAGTATCTGGTGATGCTGGTGCTGTGGGAGGGTGACGCGCTTACGGTTTCGGATATTGGCGAGCGGCTGTACCTGGACTCGGCCACGCTGACGCCACTGCTGAAACGGCTGGAAGTTGCCGGGCTGCTGAATCGCGTGCGTTCCGCGAAGGATGAGCGTCAGGTCATCATCTCGCTGACGGCCGAGGGCCGCGCGATGAAGCGGCAGGCCGGCAGTGTACCCGGCGCCATTTTCTGTGCCACCGGCTGTGAAATCGACGAGTTGCTGGCGCTCAAGAAACAGCTCACCGGCCTGCGTGAAAGCTTGGCAAGCCATAGCTGAAATCCAAGTTGACAAAGGAATTTACACAAACACTTATTTGTCATTTAGATAGTGCACTATTAAATAGCGATATATTAATTTACACCTGCACGTTGTTTTACCTGCACCGCAACTACGCTTTACCCACCCCAGAGGAGATATCCCCATGTCTATTGAAAAAGTTGCTTACCGTGCCCATGCCACCGCCAAGGGTGGCCGTGATGGCCGCGCCGTATCGTCCGACAAGGTGCTGGACGTCAAACTGACCACACCGAAGGAACTCGGTGGCGCCGGCGGTGACGGCACCAATCCTGAGCAGCTCTTCGCAGCCGGTTACTCGGCCTGCTTCCTCGGCGCGCTGAAGTATGTTGCCGGTCAGGAAAAGGTTGCCCTGCCCGCCGACACCACGGTCGAAGGCGACGTGGGCATTGGCCCGATCCCGACCGGTTTCGGTATCGAAGTCGCGCTGAAGATCACGATTCCGGGTCTGGACCATGCGCAGGCCGAGGCCTTGGTGGAGAAGGCACACGTCGTCTGCCCTTACTCCAACGCTACCCGCGGCAATATCGACGTCACGCTGACGGTTGCCTGATCCACCTTCCACGGCGCTGCGCGTCCAAGTGGTGCGCAGCTAGCAACACCCCTCATGCCGGCCGCGTATTGCGCGCCGGCATTTTTTTGCTCTCCCCGATTTCCACACACGTGAAGGCAACTTTGTTGCAGTTACCTTAGTGGCTACTACGGAGTTCTCCATGACGACTGAAACCACACCCCTGTCCATTGCCGTGCTGCTTGGCACGGTACGCCACGAACGCATGGGCATCCGCGCCGCGCGGCTGGTCGTGAACGCACTGGAGGCACTTGGCCACGAAGCGGTGCTGGTCGACCCCATGGAAGCGCAGCTACCGCTGCTCGATCGCATGTACAAAGAATACGCTGCCGGCACGGCACCCGAGGTGCTGGAAAACCTGGCGACGCTGTATCGCCGCGTGGACGGTTTCCTCATCGTCAGCGCCGAATACAACCATGGCATTCCGCCAGCGATGAAAAATCTGCTCGATCACTTTCTCGAAGAATATTTCTGGCGACCGTCCGGCATCGTCTGCTATTCGCAAGGACAGTTCGGTGGCGTGCGGGCGGCGATGGCACTGCGGGCGACGCTGGCGGAACTGGGCATGCCGAGCGTCCCCAGCCTGTGCCCTATTCCGCATATCGGCACGGCACTGGATGAGGATGGAACGCCGACGGACCCGCGCACACAGAAATCACTCGATCGCTTTCTCAGTGAATTTTTCTGGTACGCCCGCGCATTGAAAAGCCAGCGCGAACAGGGCACACCTTACTGATATCGCACGACCCTACTTCAACTAAAAGGCCCAGGCGTTGCGCGCGCCTGGGCCTGAAAGGTTTCGTGACAATTGGAGGGGGTCAATCCTCGACGTCCTCACAGCGACGCTCGGTGGTGTAGTAGGCCTTTTTGTTCTGGGCGTTTTTCTGCACCTGGTTACCGACAACGCCACCGGCTACAGCACCGCCGACAGTCGCCAGCGTGTTGCCCTTGCCGCTGCCGACCTGATGACCCAACAAGCCACCAGCGACCGCGCCAACACCGGTGCCGATCAGGCGATGGCTATCCTGCGACTGAATATGTTTGACCCGCACATCATGACAAACCCGATGCGCTTGCGCGCTCGTTGCACCCAGCAAGCCCAACGCCAGACCCGCAGAAAGAATAAGTGTCTTACCCATGGCGAACTCTCCATTTACTTAGTACGTATTGATAACCTGCAGTGCGTGATGGATGAGTCAAACGGAAGGCCTGCGCCCCGGGCCTTCGCATGACGCACGGCATGAATTTCAAGAGCCACATCGTCAACGGCACGGACAACTATCGATGACCCAACCCGCCGCCACATCCGTAGATGCCCGGAAAACAGCGCCCGCCAAAACGTGGTGCGTCTATCTGATCGAATGCCGCAACGGCAGCTACTACGCCGGCATTACCAACCGGCTTGAAGCACGCTATGCCGCGCACGCGGCCGGCCGTGGCGCGCGCTACACCCGCGCCAATCCACCGCTGCGATTGCTCGGTTTTCGCAACTATCCCGATCGATCCAGCGCGTCGCGCGCCGAGTGGGAGATCAAGCAGTTGCCGAGGGAGCGGAAGCTGGGGTTTCTGCGCGAAGAATGAATCTCAAAGCAGCGAATCAACGGTAAACGTCAAAACGATCCGACGTCAAGCTGTTGGGGTTCGCTTGTGCTCACCCCAACCTACCGCAGGCTTATTTCTTTTTCGGCATGTACAAATCGGTGATCGTACCTTCGTAGATTTCCGCCGCCATGCCGACGGATTCGCTCAAGGTCGGATGCGGGTGAATGGTCAGACCGATATCGGCGGCTTCGCTGCCCATCTCGATGGCGAGGGTCACTTCGGAGATCAGATCACCGGCATGCTGGCCGACGATGCCGCCGCCGACGATGCGATGGGTTTCCTCGTCGAACAGCAGCTTGGTGAAGCCTTC
>Ga0302311_10002883_pt1 | contig 19129 bp, 18 predicted proteins | sample III_Palsa_N1_3_FD_200449 | JGI IMG/M metagenome (GOLD analysis project Ga0302311, IMG submission 200449) | Peat permafrost microbial communities from Stordalen Mire near Abisko, Sweden - III_Palsa_N1_3 | ecosystem: Environmental > Terrestrial > Soil > Palsa > Peat permafrost | place: Sweden... | reverse complement strand
CGGTAGTTGCGGACACTGGCAATGAAGAAACGCTCGCCGACGGGGAAAAACACCGAAAGCGCGTTGAAGAAATGGGTGACCTGCGGCCCATGCGAGTGCCAGTCGCGGATACGATCCGCAGGCAGGTTGAATCGTAAATCGCGTCGGATAGGCATCATGCCGTCATCCTCCTTGAATCCCGCACAAATGCCGCACTGCAACATTCGTCGGGCAAAGCATAACGCTTGAAGTTGCGTCTTGCCGGCCTGCCACAAACGTTGCGGCAGGCCGGGATCAGAATCGAAGCGCGACTCAGCTCGCGACGGCTTCCTTCTTGGCCTTGTAGCTGTTGCGCAGGTCGCGGATCAGGTCGTGATTGCGGACGGCGCCGTCATGCTGGCGCTGCACCACGCTGCGTACCTGCGACGACAGGGTGGCGCGCAGTGCCTTGATGTAGGCCGCCTTGGCCTTGTCCTCGGCGCTTTCCGCCTCTTCGAGCGTGCCGATGTTGGCGTCGCCGACCGTGGCCTTCACCTTGGTCCAGCCCCGATGGGCGGCACCGGCGATGGTGCCGCTGTCCTTCGGTGTGCCGCCGAGGGTTTCGACCAGCGCTTGCAATTCGGTCACAGCCGCTGCGCAATCCAGGGAGCGCTGGTGAAACACGGTCTTCAGGTCGGCCTTGGTCGCGGCTTTGGCTGCTTCGTCGAATCCCTTCATACCGTCCTCGGACGTCTGAATGAGGTTGTTAAGCACTTTCACAGTGTCGTCATTAAGCATGATTGTTCCTTGATGGGCTGCCGGAGAAGTCCGGCGAACTGCGATCAAGATGGACCTCATGAGGTGAAGTGTCAGTGCGCTGGCCCACTACGACATCACTATGTTGGGTAGCGCACAGAATTGCGCCTGGAGTGAGTGGACAAAATGCAGGTGGCGTCTGAGCGTCCCAGCGCACGGTGACCGGCGTCGAGTCGTGGGAGTGTGCGTCATTACGTGAATGCAGGCGTAAGAGAACGCGAGGTGAGCATCATGATCCACTATCCGGCGGGCGCTCGAACGATGAAGAACGGCGCTCCGAAGAAATACGCTATCGCTGTGCTGATCGGCCTTCTTCTTGGTGGCGCCTATGCGATCGCCGAGCAGCGGCCCCAAGCCTCGGCGCAAATGCCATTGCCGAAACTGCCGACGGTGCAGAGGCATGTAACAAAAACGCTTCGTGCTGGTGGTGATTGCGGCGCGCGCATGGAAGCTGTTTGTACCTGGGCCATTTAGTCGAAGGATCACCGAAGGAATGAAGGCATGACCACCGAAAAGTTCGTTCGTAGAAGTCAGATCATTGCGCAGCATCTCTCCGAGATCGCTCTTCACGGTGAGCAAATCGAGGTGGATGGCGTGCTACAGCCGCTCAATCCGCATTTTCGTGCAGTGCTCAGCGCGCAGGAGCGCTTGCTCACTGCGGTGGAGCGGCTGCTCGACAAATTGCCGGGGCGGAGACCTAGTTAGCGGTAGCCACGCATTTGACAGCGGTCGATGCACCCTTCAGCAGCCAATTCCGCCGGCACCCGACAGGCTCTCTGCCCGAGCTGACCAGCTTCCTTAGGCCTAAGGCGGCCCTCGAGTGGATACCCGATCCAAGAGACGTCCATGACCGAAACCATTTTCGAAGCGCTGCGCGAAAGTCACAGGATCCAGCGCTCGTTGATACGTCGGCTGATGCTTTCCAAAGCAGACGAGCGGCGCGGTGAAGTCTTCCGGCTGCTGCGAATCGAATTGGCGGCGCACGAAGCTGCCGAAGAACGGTACCTCTACGTGAGAATCCTGATGGATGACCGCGGGCTGTACCCCTCGCGGGACGCGTTGGCCGATCATCACGAGATGGACGAACTGGTGGAGCAGATGCAGTCGTCCAATTACGCTGGCCGCCGCTGGACCAGCAAGATGCAGAAGCTGTCAGAGAAACTCCACGAGCATCTACGGGAAGAAGAAAAAATCTTCTTCCAGATATCGGGGAAGATCCTGAGTGATTCGCAAAAGACGCGCCTCGCCGTACAGTACCGCAAAGAATATCGCGACATGCATCGGAAGCTCGAAGCTGGGTAGCGCACGCGGCAAAGGTCCGACGCGAGAGGTCTCCAAGCCATCCGCAACGACGCGCGTTAGCCCATTGAATCTTTGAATGATCTAAACCGGGCAGGGATCTGCGGGAATTTGCACGCAGGGTACGATAGCTCCTAATATTGAATGGCAGCAGTTGGCCCGGTCCGTCCAATCCCAAGGGTTCCCCAAAGCCGCCGCTGACTGGCAGCGTCGGCTACTATTCACAAGCGTCATTCGGCCCGTTGGAGCCGGCGCCGAAGCGGAAGCGCACGAGCGGCCGCTATAGGGCATTCAAGTATTGGTGTCAGCGATTCTCGTCCGACGCAAAGTCATACATCAGGCCGCGTTTGATGGTTCAGCCGCAAGGTCTGCGCCTCGTCTCATCACAGGTTCGAATCTTTTCGGAGCCTGGATTCCAACTCCTTAGTGGCGGTGATATCGACAAAGGTGATTACGGCGCCGTCGATCACATTGTCCAGCCTGCGGTAAGGCATGATGCGCACGGAAAACCAGCGGTTGTCACTGGTAAGGATCTGCTTTTCCGAAAATATCAGCGTCCGCACGGTCTCAAGCACGTCCTCATGCAGCGCCGGGTATTGCAGGCTGGTGGTGAGGTCGCTGAGCGGCCGACCGATATCGCTTTCCCGAAGATTGATGATTTTCGATGCCCGGTCGGTGTAGCGCCTGACGTTCAGGTCCTTGTCGAGGAACAGCATGGCAATATCGGTGCTGTTGAGCAGGTTCTTCATATCGCTCTGGGCCAGCGCCAGATCGTCCAGCTTGGTCTGCATCTCCGCATTGATGGTCTGCAACTCTTCGTTCATCGACTGCATTTCTTCCTTCGAAGTCGTCAGCTCCTCGTTGGTCGACTGCAGCTCTTCGTTGGTGGACTGCAACTCCTCGTTGGCCGACTGCAACTCTTCCTTGGATGCGTGCGTTTCCTCGCGCAGGGTCTGGATTTCGTCACGGTACTGTTGCAACTCCGCCGCGTGAGTGACCTCGGTCTCGAGTTGCGCCTTGCCCCGGCCCCGACCTGCCGGCGTTGCCGCCACGTCACGGAAGACGACCATCACCATGCCTTTCAACGGAGCGGGTTCCAGTAATGCGTGCACCGTTACATCGACAATCTGTACGCCTCCTGGGGCCTGTACATGTAAGCCGTGCAACTGCACCGGTTCGCTCTGCGTGGCAGCCTGCTTCAGGGCGCTGGCGAGAGGCGCGCGCAAGCCCTCGCGGACCATGGCGTGGAAATTCAGGTTGGCCTTGCCCGCCGCGGGCTCCAGGTACCTTCCGGTGCGCCCGCTGATATAGACGATGTCGCCGGAGGTGTTCACCACGACGGCAGGGGGCGCATGCACCTGGAGCAACAGATAGTCGGCCGCCATTTGCAGGTTATCCGTAGCCTGCGCGGGGGTGTTCGGAGGGGACACCGGATGCTCCTTTTTAATCTTGGATAATGGAGGTAATGACCTCACCAGGTCGTTCAAACCGCCGCCCGAGACGTTATCCTGGCGCAGATAGAGCCGCAGCTTGGAGTCGATCGAGGCAAACAGCCGATTGAATCGCCCGACCGTCTCCGAACTGCCCAGGAGCAGCACGCCGCCGGGTTGCAGACTGTAGTGAAACAGGGGCAACAGCCTGTGCTGGAGCGTAGCGTCGAAGTAGATCATCAAGTTGCGGCAGGAAAGCACGTCGAGCCTGGTGAAGGGAGGGTCCAGAATGACATCGTGCTGCGCAAACAGCACAATGTCGCGGATGCTCTTGCTGATGCGGTAGTACCCATCGTGCGCGCTGAAAAAACGCACCAGCCTGTCTGGAGATACGTCGGCGCTGATCGAGGCGGGGTACTGGCCGCGGCGCGCGGTGGCGATGGCATCCGGGCTGAGGTCGGAGGCGAAGATCTGCAGGGAGCAGTCGCGGTATTGCGGCAGCCGATCCAGCACCTCGGCGAAGACCATGGCCAATGAATAGGCTTCTTCCCCGGTTGAGCAGCCGACAATCCAGGCACGGAGCTTTTGCGCTTTGGGACGCCGACTGAGCAAGTCCGGCAGAATGACGTCCGCAAGCTGCTGCCAGACCGCGGCGTCACGGAAGAAGCTGGTCACACCAATCAGCAGCTCCTTGAACAGCAGGTCGATCTCTTGCGCGTTCTGGCGCAGGAAATCCGCATACCTCGCCGGCGTGGCAATGGCATGGATGGCCATGCGCCGCTCGATGCGGCGATGCAGCGTGCTGGGTTTGTAAAGGGAGAAATCGTGCCTGGTCCGTTGCAGCAGCAGCTTGACGATCTGTTGCAAGGTCCCGCCTGACGACGCATCGGTTGCGCCTGCGACGGCGGTCCCTGACTCCGGCGCGCCAGGGAGCCGGGCAATGTAGCCAAGAATGCGGGCCGGCAACTCGGCAGGCACAGCGACCATGTCGGCGCAACCGGCTGCGATGGCGCTCCTGGGCATCGAGTCGAACTGCGCCGACTCGGGCTGCTGCACCACGGTCAGGCCACCCAATGTCTTGATCGCCTGCAGACCCAGAGTGCCATCCGATCCCATGCCGGACAGAACCACGGCGATGGAGCGTTCACCCTGATCGCGCGCCAGGGAGAAGAACAGGACGTTGATGGGCAATCGAACGCCTCGCCGTTCGGTGGGCTTTTCCGATTTCAGAACGCCGCCAACCACACTGAGTTCCCGGTCCGGCGGGATTACGTAGACGCAGTCGGGCTCGACCCGCATCATTTCCGCGGCTTCGCGCACCGGCATCGACGTGACCCGCTGCAGCAGTTCAGCCAACAGGGACTTTGCCACGGGATCGAGATGCTGCACCACGATATAGGCTACGCCACTGGCTGGCGGAACCTGCTCGAAAAACTGCTCCAGCGCGGCCAGTCCTCCGGCCGAAGCGCCGATGCCGACAATGCGCGTCGCAGCGGGCGGATGGTGGGGGTGATTCGTGTCGGGTAAAGAAGCCATGGTGCAGTATGCACTTTGCGCTATCCGGCAGCGGACTGCTTGCCAACAGCCTTCCCGCCGCACCGCGCCGGCGCTCCCAGGGGCAGCCTATTCCTGGTGAGGACCTCCCTTGCGGTGACTCTTAGGTGCGCGGATCAAGCACCTTGCGATCAACCGTTTCGACAAATACGATCATCAAGGACCGGTCGCTAGGGGACACTGTCGCCACAATCTGGCAAAGCCGCAAGACACCTCCGCCGCCGTTGACTTGCGCCTCACAGGTTTCTCTGGAACCGCCGTTGCTTAGCCGCTTCAGCATCGCGAGAAGCGCGAGCCGGGTTTCCGAGGTTATCAGGCTGTCGATTCGGCGACCGCTCAAAGCGGCTTGCTCGACTCCGAACAAATCGGCGGCGGCCAGATTTCCTTCGATGATCTTGCCGTCCCGGTCGACGGCGACATACCCGACGGGCGCGAAATCGAAGCGCTCGACATAGCGGACCATTGCATGGGTCAGCTCTTCGCGGCTTTGCTCCAGTTGCTCATGCTGCAGATCCAGCTCTACCTGATGGACCTGCAACTCGTGGAGCAGTTTGACCACGGCACTGGCGCTCCGCGGATCGGTGGACATGTCGTGAAGCAGCGCGAGTGCCTCCGCACCGGTTGTCGCTACCTTGGCCTTTGGAGGAGTGCCAGCTTGAATGAGTGCTTCAGCACGGTGGCGCAAAGGCCAGTGAACGGCGGGGTTGGCGGCGGGCGTGAGCATCTCTTTTCCAGTCATTTCGCTGCGATCCAGCCCGCATATTACGATAACGGCCCTCCGGGTGCTTCACCACCGGATGATAGTGTCTTCAGTGAAAGGCGGCCGATCGATGGCGCTGAGGATTGTGTGGGGCAACGAACATAACCGGACAATATTTTGAGCTATGCTTCCCCAGTGGGGGAGTTTTTCGCACCCCCCAGACTGAGAGTTGACGTGTCCGACGCACCCACACCGCAGGAAAACCATCTTCTGGCCGCGTTGCCAGCCGAGGTTCAAGGCCGGCTGTTCCCTCAGCTCAATCTGGTTTCGCTGGAGCTCGGCAAGGTTTTGTACGAATCCGGCGACACCTTGAGCCACGTCTATTTTCCGACTGACTCGATCGTCTCCCTGCTCTACGTGATGGAAAATGGGGCGTCGGGCGAAATCTCGGTGGTAGGCAATGAAGGGCTTGTTGGCATCGCCCTGTTCATGGGGGGGTGACAGCACTTCGAGCCGTGCGCTGGTGCAGAGCGCGGGGTCGGCTTATCGGCTACCGGCGCAGTTGCTCAAGAATGAGTTTCATCAACACAGCCAGCTGCAGCATCTTCTGCTGCGCTACACGCAGGCGCTCATCACGCAGATGGCACAGACCGCGGTCTGTAACCGGCATCACACCGTGGACCAGCAGCTCTGCCGATGGCTGCTGCTGTCCCTTGATCGCCTGCCAAGCAACCAATTGACCATGACCCAGGAACTGATCGCCAATATGCTCGGCGTGCGCCGCGAGGGCGTTACGGATGCCGCCGGCAAGCTGCAGAAGCGCGGCGTGATCGAATACCGCCGCGGGCATATCACGGTCGTGGACAGGCCCGCGCTAGAGAAGCTGAGTTGCGAGTGCTACGCCGTGGTCAAGAGAGAGACGGATCGTTTGCTGCCGCATATGCCGTTACGTACGGTGAGGTAAGCGGTGCATGTGAATTGGTGAGTGTCCGCTATTCTGCCGCGAGATTTTGATATTCAGTGGCCGCAGCTGGCCCCGTCCGACCGAATGCGGAAAGTCTGCGGACCGGACACTCCCGCCGATCGATCGGTGGGCCGCAGTATGCCGATCCGCAAGAATCGGCCCAAGCGCACCGGCCGCGCCCTGGCGGGCCGCGCTTTCGTGCTGCGCATCGAACCGCCGCCCTTCGGCGTTTCGTCCCTGCGGGCTTCAATCGCTCGCGGGGAAAAGGAGTCGGCACATGGCTTTGGCCGGCGCAGGTTCAGACGGTAAACCACACCGTCTCAACCCCAGCGCGCCGGCGGGCGGAGAGCGGCCGGCCTACGCTGCGCACAGGCTGCGCGCCGCGTCCCGGTCCATCCGCTCCCCGCCCCGGCAGCCGTGCCTAAGCGGCGGCCGTAGTGGCGTTGCCTGCGCCGCCGCGCGGGCGGCCCTCCGGCCCGTCCCCAGTCAAGCCCCGCTCGACGCCCGCGCGTCATCGCCGCCTCGGCGGTGCCCGCCGAGCGGCGCGCGCGGCCGACGAGGCGCGGCGCGCCCCTCGCCGGGCGGGGCTGTGACAGTGGCCGGCCCTGCGGGCAACCGGTTTGCCAGTGGCGCGATCGCGACGCGAGTCGCGCCACTGACGAAGGCCCCGCCTTTGCGGCGACGCCTGGTACAGATTCACATCACACAGCAGCCAGACGTATTCCAGCCGGCGCAGCCGGTGGAGTAGCATGAGGCCGAAACTGCCGGTCGGCCGACGCCATGAAACTCCGCTTCTCTACCCGCGGTGACCGCCCGGACCGGATCGTGCATTTGACGGTACTCGAAACCTTGCATCTGGGAGACATCGTGCGTCGCCGCGGCGAAGCGCTCTGTCGCGGCAAGGCAAGCCTGCCCAACCTCCAACCGCTATCGCGCCAGCTGCTGGAGAATCGCCGGTGCTGCCCCGCCTGCATCGATGTCATGGCCAGGGCACGATTGAAATTCAGAGTCGATCTGCCGCCTTCTGCCGGCATCCTCGCCGGCGAGCTGATCCGGCTGCTGGCACAGGAGCGGGAATCCAGTCGCCAACGCCTGCGCCGCCGCGCGCTCGCGTTTTCCGACCGTCGCTGACAACACCGCCCCATCCGCTTCGTTTGACGCAGGCGGGCATCCACCAGCCCCAGCTGGCGCGTGTCCCCCGGGAGTGCAGGGCCAGGCGCCACCGCAGCGCCTGGTCGTCGGTCAATGTCGATACCGCAATGTCGAAATCCGGATCGGTTGGGGCCAGCTGCCTCACCGCGGCCACCTAAACGGCGAGCTGCCCGTGCACAGCCTCAGCGCCGCCGTGCCCGGCGTCCTTGTCGCTGGTGTCCTCACGTTCCATGTGCATCTCAAGCGTGGCGGCGTCGCTTTCCATGCGCGCTGGTGAATTGAAGCCTGCCTATCGGAAAAGCCATGATCTCCCAAGTGCGGCGCAACCCAGCGATCAGATGACAATTGCTGGTGCTCGGGAGGCAATCGGCGGCTGCGGCGTGACAAGTCATCAGGCCCGATTGCGCACGGCCGCGACCGTCCGCCCTTGACGCAGCGCTTGCCCAGGCGGTACCTCTGCCGTGCCTCACCCGAAGCAACATGCAATGGAACGCTTGAACATCCTCATCGCCACCGTCGGGCTGATCGACTTCCCGCTCTACGCTGCCCCGAAAGGCGCAGCAGGAGAGCGGCACTGCATCGAGACCCCGGCTCGCTACAACTGCATTCCCGCTGCGCTGCTGTCGGCAATCCGCTCGCAGGAAGGCGGCCGCGTCAGCGGCTGGCACATCAACAGCGACCACCATTCGCACACGCCGAGCCTGAACCGTGCCTACGGCGAACAGCTGTAGCATCGTTACCGGCAGCAGCCGGCGGCCCGCCATGAGCGCGCAGGAGCGCCCTCGGAAGCGGCGGGTACCGCCGCGAAACGATTCGGCGATGCAGCCGCCGGGGCCGTGCGCAGTCTCATCAAGCGGCGCGTCCAGCGACCAGATGACACCGTCTCAATCGGCACTGCCGTTTATCACCCTCGGACAACTCAAGCTTTTGGCGCGGACCGGTGCACAGCTGCGTGCAACCATTCGCGCGACCGGCGGCGCCTACCTCGTCGAAGTGGGCTTCGGGCCGCGCCGCCGGCAATTCGTCAGCGCCCACTGGACGCGGCCCCGGCTGCTTCGCGGACTGGATGGGGTGGCCAACGCCGCGCGAGACCTGGGTCCGATGCAAGTCCGGTTGGAACTGGGGCGCCGATGATCGCCCGGGCGATGGTGTGCTCAGTTCGGCGCGGCCGGCACGCTGTCGGGGTCACTTCTGCGGGACAGCTCGGCCTCGGCCAGGCGCGTGGAGCGCTGCAGGGCGTCCTCGATGATCTGGTCGACGGGAAACACCGCGTCGTCGCCGAGCGACTTGAGCTTGTCCTGCACCGCCTGGATGCGGTCGTACAGTTCCAGGCTGATGCGGGCGGTGATCTTTTCCGTCTTGGCCTTGGTAACGAGGATGGGCTTGGGCATGGGGCACACTCCTTGTGCTCGGAACAGTGGTGGCAGCGATGCTAGACCAGAGCGCGGCGAGACGGAACAGCTCCGCAGCGGTGAGGCGGGCAAAACACAGCCAGAAGAGTGAAGGCGCGGATTCGCAAAATGTGGTGCATTTTGCTGGGAGTGCCAAGCACTCCCCCGCGTTCGCGCGCGGTTCCCGCGCGCCCGCCGGTGCTGCGCACCGAGACCGCAAAGCATGCTGACCGGCCCGCCGGTCAGGCGCCGCGCCAAGCGCAGCGAGGCGCTGCAAACGCGCCTCACGGCCGAGGAGCACGCGGCCCTGCGACGCCTCTCCGACCGCACCGGCATCCGCGCCTCTCGTCTCACACGCAAGGCGATCCGCGAGCTGGTTACCGGCGGCGTCGATCTGCTCAACCGCGAGCAACAAGCCGTCTTGGAACTGGCACGACAAATACGGCTGGTCGGCATCAATCTCAACCAGATTGCGCGGCACCTGAACCGCGGCGACAGCGCTTCCCGCAGCCTTGCCGAGGCGATCACGGAGCTGCGCGAAGCCCTGACCGAAAGCGAATTTACCTGGCGCCGCCTGGTCGCTGCCGCAAGGGCGCGGACCGTGCCGGAGCATGGCCGTGACTGACGGGCGCGACGACGAACTGCTGCGCGATCAGCCGCATGGCCGTAAGGGGCGCTCCGGCCGCTTAATCGGCTCCGCTGGCAAACACTATCGCCGTCCCGGTGGTGGCAAATCGACACTGGCGCGGAATCTGCGGATCGCCCAGCGGCGTCCGCAGGTGGTGCTGAAAATTACCCGATATGGCCATGGCGGAGCCAAGATCCTGGACCACATTCACTACGTCCGGCGCCACGGCAAGCTGGCGCTGGAGGATGAGAGCGGCCAACAGGTCGAGGACGTGCGGGAGCTGCGCCGGCGGGTCCGACTATGGACGGAGCAGGCCGGCGCGACGATGGCCGAGCCCGGCCCCGAAGTCTCGCGCAAGCGGCGAATCACTGCACATTTCATACTCGATGCCGGCAAGGACGCGGACAGGGAGGCTTTGCGGAAAAGCGTGCGTGATTTCTTGGCGGCATTAGCTCGGCGCTGTTGGACAATGCGCCTCAATTCGCGATCGACAAATTTAAGATCGCCATTGAATGTTGACAGCTTCGACCAGCGTTCGAGCGTGCGGAGGAGCTGTGAGTGTCCGTCGACATTGGAATACGGGATGGGCGTGATACCGCGTCCCCTCCAATCCTCCAACTCAACTTGATCGAACGGGTCATCCATCCCGAAAAATGTGAAGCGCTCCTTCAGGTCGGTGAACCGATTGCCATCTGCAGCCACGGCGTTGAGCAGGTATCGCATTGGTGCGTCGTTGGCGCTGTAGCCCACCAAGACCAGATTGTAGAGCCGGGCAGCGTCGTAGATGAAGTCCGGCACGACCCGGCGGCGCAAATAGTATTCCCCAAAATCGCGGTCGGTCACGACGATTTCGGACGTGCGGCTGGGATCTGGGCTCAACACTCCATGGATGTGTAGCACGCCAGCGAAATCATTTCCCCGACTCGGGCGCGGCATTGCGCCCAGGGAGTATGTCAGCGGTCTTGGATTACGTCGCCCTCCAGATGTCTGGAGCAAGCACTCGAAATTGGTGGTTACGATCGTCGCCACGCTGCCGCGCACGGCGAGCTTCATCAACGCTCGGTGGATTGGCGCCGGAGATGGCGGAACTTCATTGCCAGCCGCGTCCTTGACCATACGCAGCACATGGCAGACGGCCTCGCGGACACGAACCGATGACGTGGCTACACCGTCCATCCGCCTTTCCAACATGCCAAGGGTGACGTCGTAATCACCCCTATCGAATCGCCGAATCTCCGCCAGCTGTTGGGCGGATAAGCCGGGGGGAAGCGGGGCACCTGGTGCACGAGGCGTCGCTATCACGGGGTGTACTGCGGGGTCCAGCCGCTCGTAGACGCGTACCACAAGATCTCTGAAACTCGGGAGCCGCGACGGTTGAGACGTGCCGGCGCCGGTGATGAACAGCACTTCACCGCGGGCATGCGCCAGCAATAGCCTTTCCGGTAGCTCAGCCGCCGCATCTGCCAGCTTAAGCCACCTGTCCTCCGGTGATCCGGGAATTGTTGTCATCGCCCTCTGTACCCCATTTGGAGGCGGTCTTGCCAGCACGTTTCTCCCCGAAACGCCGCCGCGCCCCAATTACATGGGCTTGGTCGCCGCAAAACCAAGGGCCTGCACGTCGCGGCTCTCCTCAGAGGCCACCCTGAAACTGATACCCGGGTAGTGACGGCGTCTGTTACTGTCACTGGCGTGCCCGTGTGGATCGGAGATATGGACAGCAACGTGGAAGAAACAAGCGGGCAGAAAACTGCTGTCAATCGTGAAAATCTTCTGCACAACATCTGCACAGGCGAAAAGTAGTAAAAATAATGTCTGTGATTCAATCGGTTACGAACGTGTCATTCTCTCGCCGGAATGACGCCGTCGTTTAACCCCTCAACGGAGTTGGAATGGGGTCTTCGCGACGGCGGATTTTTCATAAATAAGGGACAGTTCGCACTCATCCACTCAGATGAGGTTCGCCCCCTGCCGTAGCCGCATAGTGGTTGAATAGACCAAGCGCCACAAAGTCCGGAGGGGACGCGCAAGATGGCTGGCAAAGCGGACTTCGCACCGATCCTTGTTTCCTACCTGCTGTGCATCGCCACCGGGGCGGCGGTGCTGTTCGGCCTGCATCTGCCCCAGGCCTGGGATGCCTTCGCCGCCGACGTGGCCGCCACCCTGGTGATCTTCGGCTTCAGCCTGCGCTATCGCAATTCCAGTTTTTACGATGCCTACTGGAGCGTGATCCCGCCGCTGCTGGCGCTGTACTGGATGTGGAGCCATCCGGGCATTGAGCATAGCGCTCGCGCCATGCTGGTGATGGCTTTGGTGTGGCTGTGGGCGATCCGCCTCACCACCAACTGGTCGGTGCATTGGGGCGGGCTGCATCACGAGGACTGGCGCTATCCCCTGGTGCGCGCACGCGCCGGCAAGGCCGCGGTGCTGGCCGACCTGTTCGGCATCCACCTGTTCCCCACGGTGCAGGTGTTTCTCGGCTGCCTGCCGGTCTACGCCGTGATGAGCCGAACGGGCGCGCCGCTGGGCGGGCTCGACGTCCTGGCGTTCGTCGTCACCCTCGGCGCCATCGCCATCGAAACCATCGCCGACCTGCAGCTGCACGCCTTCATCGCGAAGCGCCAGCCCGGCAGCTTCATCACCAGCGGCCTGTGGGGCTGGTCGCGCCACCCCAACTACTTCGGCGAACTGGGCTTCTGGTGGGGCCTGATGCTGTTTGGGATCGCGGCGGCGCCCGCACAGTGGGGGTGGATCGTGCCCGGCGCGCTGGCCATGACCGCGATGTTCCTGTTCGCCAGCATTCCCCTGATGGACCAGCGCAGCCTGGAGCGGCGCCCCGCTTACCGCGAGCACATGCGCAAGGTATCGGCGTTGCTGCCGCTGCCACCACGTAGTTAGGAGTCGATATGGACAAGCAATGGAACCGTTTCTTCGCCTTCCTGCTACGCGACAGCCTGATCATCCTGCTGCTGGTGGCGCTGTGGCTCTACACGCTCGGCCTGGGCAAGCCCCATGACCTGTGGTCGGTGGCGGTGCATTTCGCCACCGGGCTGCTCACCGTATTCGTCGGCTACCTGCTGCACGAGTGGGGACACCTGCTCGGCGCCTGGGCCGCCGGCGGCACTTTCGTCCTGCCGGCGACGGTGACCGAAACCCTGTTCCTATTCCGCTTCGACAATGTGCGCAACACCCGCCGCCAGTTTTTCTCCATGTCCCTCGGCGGCTTCGCATCCAGCATCCTGGTGGTGGCCTTCCTCGTCATCGCGCTGCCCTGGAGCCTGCTGGCCAGCTGGATCGCGCTGACCCTGACCGCCGCCGGCGTGCTGGCCACCCTCATCATCGAGGTGCCCGAGTTCATGGGCGTGTGGCGCGGCGGCCCGATGCCCACCGGCGCCGCCTTCGTCTCGCCGCCCGGCACGCCGCCGGAGCGGGCCGGCGCGGGCGGCTCCAGCGTGCTTTAGGTAAGGTCTGATCAATTCGTCACCCCCGCGCAGGCGGGGGTCCAGTTTTGATTCCCGCCCTTCGCAAAACTGGATTCCCGCCTGCGCGGGAATGACGATGACCCAATTGTTCAGAGTTTCCTTAAAGCGCGGCCGGCGCCGGCTGCTGCCCCACCAGCTGATCACGCACGAACTTGATGTGCTGGCGCAGCACGAAAATCTGGCTGGCATAGGCACCCGGCATCTTGGAGCCGATGATCGATTTCTCGATTTCGCCCAGGCGCTCGATCAGCGCCGCGCGCTCCTCCGTCGTCAGCGGCTCCAGCACCGCGCGCTCCAGCGCCATCAGCTCGCCATAGCGCTTGTAGATGCGGTTGTTGATGCGCCAGCCGTACAGCGCCGGCACGATGCGCAGGCCGGGCACCAGCACCACGATGATCGGTACCAGCACCGCCACCGCGCGGTCCAGCAGGCTGGCCAGCCAGAACGGCAGGAACCGGTAGGCGAAGCTCTTGCCTGACTTGTAATAGCGCGCCGCGTCATCGCTGATCGGAAACTCGTGATGCAGCGGCGAGGGAAACTCGCCGGCATGCTGCAACAGCGAGGCATGGCCGTTTACTTCCTGCGCCGCGTCGAGCAGCAGATCCGACAGTGCCGGATGCAGCTCGGACTTGGCCACCAGTTCCACCGCCGGCGCCAGCATCGCGATCGGGGCCGTCGGCAGATTGTCACCCAGGTCGAAAGCGCCCGGCGGCAGATCCAGCTTGCTCAGGTAGGGAAAGCGGCGCACGTAAGCATCGGCCTGCGGAAAATCGAACAGGCGGATGCCTTCGGCATGCAGCATGGTGCGGATGCTGTTGGGCCCGGCCGAGTCCCCGGCCAGGAAGATGGCATCGACCTGGCGCGCGTCGAGCGCCTTGATCGCCGTGTCCCCCTCCAGATCGAGCAGCTGCGTCGCGCCCTTCGGCTCGATCTCGTTGGCCTTGAGCAGGGCCAGCGCCAGGAAGCGGGTACCGCTGCCTGCGGAACCGATGGCAATGCGCTTGCCCTGCAGCTCCGACAGGCGCTGCAGCGGCTTCGGGCTGCGATAGAAAATGGTCAGCGGCTCGTAGAACACGCTGCCCAGCGATATGAGATCGCTGCTATCGCCATCCGCCGTGACGCCGCCCTGGACGAAGCCGACGTCGACGTCCGAATCCGCATCGATCAGGTGTTCCAGGTTTTCCTCGGAGCCCTTGGACGGCTTGATCACCAGCTTGACGCCGCTGCGCGCGAGGATCTTCTGGTACTTCTCGGCCACCGTCCTGAAGGTGCTGCCGTCCGGACCGCTGCTGATGGTCAGGGTATGCGGCGGCGCGGGACGCACGAAGTGCAGAGCAAGAAGAATCGCGGCGATGCTGAGCAGCAGCACCGGGCCCAGCGTGGCGGCCAGGTCGCGCCAGGAAATCCGCGGGATCGGCGGGATCTTTTGCAGCAGCCGGATCACCGGCAAATCCCGTTTCGACTTGCTCTCGGTCTCTTCGCTCACGTCAGCATCCGTTCCGTACAGTGGTTTTATTGCAATCGCCCTGAAGGCGGCGTGTGGGCGGCGAACCCCGCAGCCGGGCCTTTTCGATTATCACATACCCATCCGCCCATACCGCCCGGCGCCGTGCCGAAATATGGCGCCGCCGCAAAACCTTTAAAATGCCGCCTCGTTTCCCGAAGTCTCCCCCATGCAGATCGCCCTGGCGCCGATGGAAAACCTGGTCGATGAGGTCCTGCGCGACGTGCTGACCGGCGTTGGCGGCATCGACTGGTGCGTGACCGAGTTCGTGCGCGTCAACGACAGCCTGCTGCCGCCATCGGTTTTCCGCAGGATCGCGCCGGAGCTGGCGTCCGGCTCGCGCACCCGCGCCGGCACGCCGATGCGGGTGCAGCTGCTCGGCTCCGATCCGGCCTGCCTGGCCGACAACGCGGCGCTGGCCTGCACCCTCGGCGCCCCGGTGATCGACCTCAACTTCGGCTGCCCGGCGAAAACCGTGAACCGCTCCCGCGGCGGCGCCGTGCTGCTGAAGGAGCCGGAACTGCTGCACGCCATCCTGCGCGAGGTGCGCCGCGCCGTGCCCGCCCCGATTCCGGTGACGGCGAAAATGCGCCTGGGCTTCGACAGCACCGACCAGGCACTGGATTGCGCCCGCGCCCTGGCCGAGGGCGGCGCCGCCCAGATCGTGGTGCACGCGCGCACCAGGACCGATGGCTACAAACCGCCGGCGCACTGGGAATGGGTGGCGCGCATCCAGGAGGTGGTCAAGGTGCCGGTCTTCGCCAACGGCGAGATCTGGAGCCTGGACGACTGGCGGCGCTGCCGCGCGGTCAGCGGCGTGGAGGACATCATGCTCGGCCGCGGCCTGATCGCCCGGCCCGACCTGGCGCGGCAGATCGCGGCGGTGCGCGACGGACGGGCGGTGACGCCGATGGGCTGGGCCGAGGTGGCGCCCCTGTTGCAGGACTTCTGGGCCCAGGTGCGGATCAAGCTGTCGCCGCGCTTCGCCCCGGGACGCCTGAAGCAATGGCTGAACTGGCTGGGCCGCAGCTACCCGGAAGCGGCGGCGCTGTTCATGGCGGTGCGGCGCGAGGACGACTGCGCCAGGCTCGACGCGCTCATCGACGCACTGTCCGCGCCGATGCCGCCAGAGGCGGCACTCGATCGGTCGCTGGAGCATCGGCTGGCGGCGTGAAGCGCGGGCGTGCGGCTTTTGGGGCCGACTTGCCGCCATCCGCTTTCGCCGTCGCACCCTTCAGCACCCGGCTCCGCCGCGGCGGCCAGGTGTGCTGCTGCGCCCACGACAGCTTGGCCGGCCGCCGCATTTTCTTCAGCGCATGCTCGGCCGCCGACGCCGCCGCACGGCTCGGATAGGCCTGCGCCGCCAGGATGCGCAGAGGCGGATTGGCCCGCGTGTACTTCGCCCCCGTACCCCGCAGATGCATGCGGAAGCGCGCCTCGGGGTCCGGGCTGATGCCGGCGTAGAGCTTGCCGCCGGTGCATTCCAGCAGGTACAGCAGCCAGGGGCGTTGCGCCTTGGATGGGGCTTGTTTGCTCATTGCCGAATCGGGTGTCGAGTAGGGGGCGAGGAAAATCCTGCGGGGTCGCCGCGAAATTCGTCGACCCTGCCCCATCCTACCAAGGCAGGCAGCGTGTAAAGCATCGCCGCGCCGGGCGTCAAGCCGATCAACCTTTTGGCCACTTGTGGGAACATACAGTGTCCCGCATGGCCAAGCCGCCGTGCCAAATACCTTTAAATTGGGAGAACAAGCAGGTGAGATACCTCGCTGTTGCAACCTTGTTGCTGCTTTCGGCCGCTACCGCCGCTCACGCCGCCGCACCGCCCCCCGACCGCGTCATCCTGCCCGCGGAGGTGACGCCGACTCATTACGACATCCGCATCGTCCCCGACGCCGCGCAGCTCAGCTTCACTGCCTCGGTGAAGATCGACCTGGAAGTGGCGCAGCCAACGCGGCGCATCGTGCTCAACGCCGCCGACCTGAAGTTCTCCAAGGTGACGCTGTCCGATGCCGCCGATGCGCCGACAGTCGCGTTCGACCCGGAGCAGCAGACCGCGACGCTGACCTTCGCCGCGCCGGTCGGCGCCGGGCCGCATGTGCTGTCCATCGACTACAGCGGCAAGATCTACCAGAACACCAGCGGGCTGTTCGCGCTCGACTACAGCACGCCGCAGGGCCAGAAGCGCGCCCTGTTCACCCAGTTCGAGAACTCCGACGCGCGCCGCTTCTTCCCCTGCTGGGACGAGCCGGCCCGCAAGGCCACCTTCACCCTCACCGCCACGGTGCCGGCGGCGGACATGCCGATCTCCAACATGCCGGTGGCGAGCACCGACACCCTGGACGGCGGCCTCAAGCGCGTGCATTTCGCCGACTCCCCCAAGATGTCCTCCTATCTGCTGTTTTTTGGCAGCGGTGATTTCGAGCGCATCTCGCGCATCGTCGACGGCGTTGACGTGGGCGTAGTGGTCAAGCACGGCGATACCGCCCAGGCGCAATACGCGCTGGATACCGCCGCCCAGATCCTGCCCTATTACGAGGATTATTTCGGCGTCAAATATCCGCTGCCCAAGCTCGACCTGATCGCCGGCCCCGGCCAGAGCCAGTTCTTCGGCGCGATGGAGAACTGGGGCGCCATCTTCTACTTCGAGCGCGACCTGCTCAACGACCCGAAGATCACCACCGACTTCGAGCGCATCGAAATCTACACGGTCATCGCCCACGAGATGGCGCACCAGTGGTTCGGCGATCTGGTCACCATGCAATGGTGGGACGATCTGTGGCTGAACGAGGGCTTCGCTTCGTGGATGGAGCTCAAGGCCTCGGATCACTTCCACCCCGAGTGGAAGATGTGGCTGCTGTCGCAGCACTACAAGGAAAAAGCGATGAATCTCGACGCGCGCAAGGGCACGCATTCCATCATCACGCCGATCCGCGACGTGCAGCAGGCCGCGGGCGCCTTCGACGACATCACCTATGAGAAAGGCGGAGCGGTGATCCGCATGCTGGAGGACTACGTCGGCGAAGACGCATTCCGCGCCGGGGTGCGCGCCTACATGCAGGCGCATGCCTACGGCAATACCGTCACCGACGACCTGTGGCGCGAACTGGACCGGACCACCTCCGTCAGCATTACCGACATCGCCCACCAGTTCACCCGGCAGGAAGGCGTGCCCCTGATCCGGGCGACAGCCGACAGCGCGGGTGTCCGGCTGACCCAGGATCGCTTCACCGATAGTGGCCCGGCCGCGGACAAGATGCTGTGGCAGGCGCCGGTGACGGCACGCTGGATCGGCGCGCAGGACAGCTGGCACGGCCTGGTGGCACGTGACAAGCCGGCGCGGATCACCGGCAAACCGGGTGACGGCCTGGTGGTCAACGCCGGACAGTCGGCGTACCTCCGCACCCTGTATGCCCCGGCCCTGGTGGCGCCCCTCGCGGCACATTTCCCGGAACTGTCGGCGGCGGACCAGCTCGGCCTGCTCTACGACACGCAGGCGCTTGGTCATTCGGGCTATGAACCCATGTCGGACTTTCTCGAGCTGGCCGAGCAGGCCAAGCCGGGCATGGACCCGACGGTACTGGTATTGCTGACGGCGCAACTGGAGGACATCGATCACCTGTATGACCGGCTGCCCGGCCAGGCGCGCTTCCGTGCATTCGGCCGCGGCGTGCTCGAGCCGATCTTCGCCAGCGTGGGCTGGACGCCGCAGGCCGGCGAAAGCACCAACACCGGCGTGCTGCGGCAATCGCTGATCGCCGTGCTTGGCCGCTTCGACGATCCGGACGTCCTGTCCGGAGCCCGGTCGCGTTTCGCGGATTTTCTGAAAGACCCGGCCAGCCTGTCGGCAGAGTTGCGCCATGGCGTACTTGGCGTCGTCGCCGAACACGCCGACGCCGCCACCTGGGAGCAACTGCATCAGCTGGCCAGGAATGCCGGCAGCAGCCTGGAAAAAGCCGATCTGTACGGCCTGCTCGGCACGGCGCGCGATCCCGCCCTGGTCCAGCGCGCGCTGCAACTGGCGCTGTCGGACGAACCGGAAGTGACGGTGCGTCCCTCGCTCCTCACCAGCGCCGCCAAATATTCCCCGGAACCGGCGTTCGACTTCGCCAATGCCCACTTCGACCAGGTCGACGCCATGCTGGAGCCGACCACGCGCAACGCGTTCGTGCCGCGCCTGGCGGCGCATTCCACCGACGCGGCCATCATCCCCAAGCTGCGCGCCTACGCCCAGGCCCACATCCCGGCGGACGCGCG
>Ga0302311_10002881_pt1 | contig 19134 bp, 15 predicted proteins | sample III_Palsa_N1_3_FD_200449 | JGI IMG/M metagenome (GOLD analysis project Ga0302311, IMG submission 200449) | Peat permafrost microbial communities from Stordalen Mire near Abisko, Sweden - III_Palsa_N1_3 | ecosystem: Environmental > Terrestrial > Soil > Palsa > Peat permafrost | place: Sweden... | reverse complement strand
TCGGGCCCTCGGGCCGGGGCAGGTGCTCGTCGCCCCACTGCTGGAGCGCGGCCAGCACCACCTGCAGTTCGCGTCCGGACGGGGTCAGCCGGTAGGCGAACCGGGAGCGGGCGCCGGGCTCCCGGTAGGGCTCGCGCTCGAGCACCCCGTAGTCGACCAGCGTCGCCAGCCGGTCGGTGAGGACGTCAGGGGCGACGCCGAGCCGGTCGCGGAACTCCACGAACCGGCTGGCGCCGAGGAACGCCTCGCGCAGGATCAGGAACGTCCACCGCTCGCCGAGCACGCCCAGGGTGCGCTCGATCGAGCAGGGTGCATCGGGGACCTTCGCCATGACCCCAGCATACCTCTAAGTTGTGTTTTCATACTCAGGCATGCTAGGTTGTGAAAACCAACTCAGCAGGAAGGCGAACCCATGGAGATCACCGGAAAGACCGCGCTCGTGACCGGGGCCAACCGCGGCCTGGGGCGGCACCTGGCCCAGGAGCTGCGGGACCGGGGCGCGACCGTCTACGCGGCCGCCCGCAACCCGGAGTCGGTGGACCTGGCCGGAGTCATCCCGATCGCCCTCGACGTGACCGACCCCGCGTCCGTGGCCGCCGCCGCGGCGCAGACGGGAAACGTGGCGATCCTGGTCAACAACGCGGGCTCCTCGACCGGGGCCTCGCTGCTGACCGGGGACCTGGCCGACGCCCGGCTCGAGCTCGACACCCACTTCTTCGGCACGCTCGAGGTCATCCGCGCGTTCGCCCCGCAGCTCGCTGCGCAGCAGCACAGCGCGGTGCTCAACATCCTGTCGGTGCTGTCCTGGGTGAGCTTCCCCGGCAGCGGCGCCTACTGCGCGGCCAAGTCGGCCGAGTGGTCGCTGACCAACGCCCTCCGCCAGGAGCTCGCCCCCCAGGGCACCCGGGTCAGCGCCCTGCACGTCGGCTACATGGACACCGACATGACCAGGAACGTCACCGCGCCCAAGTCCAACCCGGCCGACATCGCCAGGATCGCGATCGACGGCATCGCGGCCGGCGACGCGGAGATCATCGCCGACGAGGTCAGCAAGCAGGTCCTGGCCGGGCTCTCGTCTGGCGTCGCCGGGCTCTACCCGCAGCTCGCCTGACCGGCGTCGCCCGCTGCCGGCCGGTAGCTCGCCCGGCCGGCCCGCAGCCCGCCCACCACCCACCCAGGGGCCCCGTGGGCCGGTAGGCGGAGCGCTACGGTGGGATTCTGTACCAGCGGCGCGGGATTCGGTACCATGAGAACGGGATTCGGTACCATTTTGCCGAGGGGTGACCAATGAGCGAAGCGATCACGACCAGCCCGCCACGGAGCCGGCGGATCCGCGTGATTCGGTCCCGCGCATGACCGACGTCACCGCGGGCGAGTCCGACGACCTGGTGCTCGCCGGTGAGTTCCCTGCCGTGACCCGGCAGCAGTGGCAGCGGCTGGTCGCCAGGGTGATCGGCGTCGACGGCGACGCACCGGAACGGAGGCTCGCGACCGTCACCGGGGACGGCATCGAGATCGAGCCGCTGTATGTCGGCGAAGCCGGTCGGCCTGACCCGGGCTACCCCGGGCAGGCGCCGTTCGTGCGCGGGCGCGAGCCGGCCGGCCATCGCAGCGGCTGGGATGTCCGGCAGCGTCACGAGCATCCCGACCCGGCGGTGGCCCGCGAGCACATCATGGAGGACCTCGAGGGCGGCGTCAGCTCGCTCTGGCTGGTCCTGGGCGACGGCAGGATCCCGGTCGACGCCCTGCCCGACGTGCTGGCGGAGACCTACCTCGACCTGGCCCCGATCGTCCTCGACGCGGGCGAGCGGTTTGCCGAGGCAGCCGACGTGTACCTCGACGTCGCCGCGCGCCGCGGGGTCCGGCCGGGAGCGCTGGCCGGCTGCCTGGGGGCCGACCCGCTCGGGGTGCTGGCGCGGACCGGCATCGACGCCGACCTCATCGCCGCCGTTGACCTGGCCCGCCGTTGCGCGGCTGACTTCCCCGGCCTCCGCGCGATCGTCGTCGACGCGCTGCCGTACCACGAGGCGGGCGGCACAGACGCCGAGGAACTAGGCTGCGCCCTCGCCGCGGGCCTGGAGTACCTGCGGGCAATGCGCGCGGCCGGGCTGCCGGCCGACGCGGCCTTCGGCCAGCTTGAGTTCCGCTACGCGGCCACCGCCGACCAGTTCGCGACGATCGCCAAGCTGCGCGCCGCCCGCCGGGTCTGGGCCACTGTCGCGCAGCAGTGCGGGGTCACGGCCGCCGGGGGCCAGCGCCAGCATGCCGTCAGCTCCTGGCCGATGCTGACGCGACGCGACCCCTGGAACAACATCCTCCGCGCGACGCTGGCCTGCTTCGCGGCCGGCGTCGGCGGCGCCGACGCCATCACCGTCGCCCCCTTCGACGCGGCCATCGGGCAGCCCGACCGGCTGGCCCGCCGGGTCGCCCGCAACGTGCACGCCCTGCTGGTCGAGGAGTCCCACGTCGCCCGGGTGATCGACCCGGCGGGCGGCTCCTGGTACGTCGAGGACCTCACCGAGCAGCTGGCGGCCAAGGCCTGGGCCTGGTTCCAGGAGATCGAGCGGTCCGGCGGGCTGCGCGCGGCACTCGCGGCCGGGGTCATCGCCGACCGGCTGGCGGCCAGCCGCGACGAACGGCGCGACGCGCTGGCCCGACGGCGGGAGGCCGTCACCGGGGTCAGCGAGTTCCCCCTGATCGGCGAGACCCTGCTCAGTAGGCCCGCCGCCGCCCGGCCGGCCGACGGGGCCAACGGACTTCCGCGTATCCGCTGGTCGCAGTGGCACGAGGAGCTCCGCGACCGCGCGGACGCCCACGCGCTGGCGACCGGATCGCCGCCGACGCTCACGCTGGCGCCGCTCGACGGCTCGCGGGCGAGCGGCGCCGAGGCCGACCGGGTGCGCGCCCTGCTCGCGCCGGCCGGCATCACGACGGTCACCGCGGGCCCGGCGGTCGGCCCGACCTCCGTGGCCATCGTCTGCGGCGGCGCCGATGCCACTGCCGACGCGGTGGGAGCGGCGGTGGAGACGGCCCGGGGGCAGGGTGCGTCCACGGTTGTCGTAGCGGCCGGGGACGCGCAGCCGCCGGTGCCCGGCGCGGCAGAGAGGATCATTGACGACATGGACGTGCTCGCGTTCTGCGGCCGGATGCTCGACGCGCTGGGAGTGCAGCGATGACGGGCAACTGGGAGATCCCCGATTTCACCGGCGTGGAGCTGGCCAAGCCGTCGGCGCCCGGCCCGCACGACGAGAAGCAGTGGCGTGACGCGCTGACGGTCGGCGGCGAAGACGCCGGGCAGCCGTGGGTCACCCCCGAGGGCATCGACGTCAAGCCGCTGTACACCGCCGCCGACCTGGACGGGCTCGACTTCCTCGCCACCTATCCCGGCCTGCCGCCCTACCTGCGCGGTCCCTACCCGACGATGTACGTGAACCAGCCCTGGACGATCCGGCAGTACGCCGGGTTCTCCACCGCCGAGGAGTCCAACGCGTTCTACCGGCGCAACCTCGCCGCCGGGCAGAAGGGACTGTCGGTCGCGTTCGACCTGCCGACCCACCGCGGCTACGACAGCGATCACCCGAGGGTGGCGGGCGACGTCGGGATGGCGGGCGTCGCGATCGACTCGATCTACGACATGCGGCAGCTGTTCGACGGGATCCCGCTCGACCGCATGAGCGTCTCCATGACCATGAACGGCGCCGTGCTGCCGGTGCTCGCCCTCTACGTCGTCGCGGCTGAGGAGCAGGGGGTGTCAAGCGAGCAGTTGGCCGGGACCATCCAGAACGACATCCTCAAGGAGTTCATGGTCCGCAACACCTACATCTACCCGCCGGCCCCGTCGATGCGGATCATCTCCGACATCTTCGGGTTCACCTCCCGCCGGATGCCGAAGTTCAACTCGATCTCGATCTCCGGCTACCACATCCAGGAGGCCGGGGCCACGGCCGACCTCGAGCTGGCGTACACGCTCGCCGACGGGGTCGAGTACCTCCGGGCCGGCCTCGAGTCGGGCCTCGACATCGACGCGTTCGCGCCGCGGCTGTCGTTCTTCTGGGCGATCGGCATGAACTTCTTCATGGAGGTGGCGAAGCTCCGGGCCGGGCGGCTGCTGTGGGCCAAGCTGGTGAAGCAGTTCGAGCCCAAGAGCGCCAAGTCGCTCTCGCTGCGGACCCACTGCCAGACCTCGGGCTGGTCGCTGACCGCGCAGGACGTGTTCAACAACGTGGGCAGGACCTGCATCGAGGCGATGGCCGCGACCCAGGGCCACACCCAGTCGCTGCACACCAACGCCCTCGACGAGGCGCTGGCGCTGCCGACCGACTTCTCCGCCCGGATCGCCCGCAACACCCAGCTGCTGCTGCAGCAGGAATCGGGCACCTGCCGGGTCATCGACCCCTGGGGCGGCAGCGCCTACGTCGAACGGCTCACCTACGAGCTCGCCCGGCGCGCCTGGGCCCACATTCAGGAGGTCGAGGCGGCCGGCGGGATGGCCCGCGCGATCGAGGAGGGCATACCGAAGATGCGGGTTGAGGAGGCGGCCGCCCGCACCCAGGCCAGGATCGACTCCGGCCGCCAGCCGGTGATCGGAGTGAACAAGTACCGCGTCGCCGGGGAAGACGACATCGACGTGCTCAAGATCGACAACCGGGCGGTCCGCGCCCAGCAGATCGAGAAGCTGCGCCGGCTCCGCGAGGAGCGCGACCCGGCCGCCTGCCAGGCGGCGCTCGACCGGCTGACCGCCGCCGCCGGCCGGCCCGGCGGTGACGGGGATGAGAACAACCTGCTGGCGCTGGCCATCGACGCCGCCCGGGCGAAGGCGACCGTGGGCGAGATCTCCGACGCGCTTGAGAAGGTGTTCGGCCGCTACACCGGGCACATCCGTACAATCAGCGGTGTGTACCGGCAGGAGGCTGGCCAGACCGACAGCATCGAGCGGGTCCGCGCCGCGGCGGCCGAGTTCGAGCGGGCCGAAGGGCGCCGTCCCCGGATCCTCGTCGCCAAGATGGGCCAGGACGGCCATGACCGCGGCCAGAAGGTCATCGCCAGCGCGTTCGCCGACCTCGGCTTCGACGTGGACGTGGGGCCGCTGTTCCAGACCCCCGGCGAGGTGGCCCGCCAGGCCATCGAGGCTGACGTGCACATCGTCGGCGTCAACTCGCTCGCCGCCGGTCACCTGACCCTCGTTCCCGACCTCAAGGCCGCCCTCGCGGACGAGGGGCGCGGCGACATCATGGTGGTGGTCGGCGGGGTCATCCCGCCCCAGGACTACGCAGAGCTGCGCGCGGCCGGCGCGGCCGCGATCTTCGGCCCGGGCACCGTCATCCCCGACGCGGCCTATGATCTGCTGACGGAGCTGACCGCGAAGCGCGAAACGGCGCCCTGAACACGGTGACATGAGCACGGCGACATGAGCACGGTGAGATGACAGACATGGCCGAAGCGCCGGACGCCGCCCGGTACGCGGACGCGGTCCTCGACCGGTCCCGGGCCGGCATCGCCCGCGCCATCACGCTGGTCGAGTCGAGCCGTCCAGACCACCGGGTCCTCGCCCAGCACGTGCTGACCCGGCTGCTGCCGCACGCCGACCCGGCCCAGCGGGTCGGCATCACCGGCGTCCCCGGCGTCGGCAAGTCCACCTTCATCGATGCCCTCGGCGGCCAGCTGATCGACCAGGGGCACCGGGTCGCGGTGCTCGCCGTCGACCCGTCCTCCACCCGCAGCGGCGGTAGCATCCTCGGCGACAAGACCCGCATGACCAGGCTCGCGACCGACCCGGCCGCGTTCGTGCGCCCGTCCCCGACGGCGGGCACCCTCGGCGGCGTCGCCCGCGCGACCAGGGAATCGCTGGTCGTCATGGCCGCCGCGGGCTACGACATCCTGCTGGTCGAGACCGTCGGCGTGGGCCAGTCGGAGACGCTGGTGGCCGAGATGACCGACACCTTCCTGCTGCTGGCGCTGGCCCGCACCGGCGACCAGCTCCAGGGGATCAAGAAGGGCGTGCTCGAGCTGGCCGACGTCGTCGCCGTGAACAAGGCCGACGGCCCGCACGAGGACGAGGCCCGTCGCGCCGCCCGCGAGCTGGCGGGCGCGCTGCGGCTGCTCGGCCGTCCCGAGGACGGCTGGTCCACCCCGGTCGTCACCTGCAGCGCCCGCACCGGGAACGGCCTGGACGAGGTGTGGTCGCTGGTCGAGAGCCACCAGCGGATGCTCCGCGACAGCGGCGAGCTCGACCGCCGCCGCCGCGACCAGCGCGTCAGCTGGATGTGGTCGCTGGTCCGGGACCAGCTCCTGGACCGGCTGCGCGACAGCGGCGAGCTGAACGCGCTCGCCCCGCAGCTGGAGGCGGGCGTCAGAGACGGCAGCATCACCCCCGGCCTGGCCGCGCAGCGCCTGGTCGACGCCTTCCTGCCAGATCGAACTTCAACGACATAACAGGACGGCGGCTGCGGCACGTACGACCGCTGTACGACCTGGGACGGCAGTCGGGACGGCTGCGGTGTGGTCAGGACCCTTCCCGTATCGACCGCCAACATCAGTTACGTCGTGGATCCGGCCCGGCGACGCCAGGGCTACGGCACGTCGATCATCGCCGCGCTGCTGACCTGCCCCCAGCTAGCGCACGTCACGCTGTTCGTGGCAGGCGTCGAGCCTGCAAATACCGGGTCGATCTCCTGCCTGCTCAAGAACGGCTTCCAGCCGCTCGACCCGACGCCTGACTGGGAAGGCACGGTCTACTACGCCAAGGGAAGGCCCCCGGACGGGGTCACCGCGACGTAACCTTCGCGACGTAACCTTCGCGACCCGGGCGGGAACAACCGCCGCAGGTGGTAGTCGATGACTGCCTGGGCTCGGTCGGGCGTCGAGTGGCCCGCGAGAACGCTCGTGGCCAGGCCGGCCGACATGCTCATCAGGCCGAGTGCCTCCAGGTCCGGGTCCAAGTCGGCGGGGGCGTCGCCGGCCGACTGCGCCGCGCGCAGCTGGGCGGCCACCACGTCGGACACCACGGAGGAGTTCCGCACCAGCGGGGATATGGCCAGCGCCGGATCCGTCAGTGAGAGGGCCAGGTAGGACAGGTAGACGACGTGGAAGGCGCGCCTCTCGTCGTCCGCGGGCAGCGCCTCGGACAAGATGGCGGCGATGATGTCGCGCGGGCTGGCCGGCCCCTTCGGCGGACGGGCCTCCTTCACCCGCGCCATCACCCGTTCGCTTAGCTGTGCGGCCAGGCGCTGCATGGCGGCGAGCAGGAGCTCTTCCTTGGTGCCGAAGTAGTACTGCACGAGTCGCAGCGACACCCCGGCCTCCGCCGCGACCTCGCGCATCCCGGTGGCGTGCAGCCCCCGCGCCGCCGCCGCCCGCACCAGCGCGTCCGCGATCCGCTGCCGCCGCTCCTCATGATCGACCCGCTTCGGCACCCGCCTACCGTACCCCTCTCTGCCTGCCTGATTGATTTTATGATACGTTCGTATCATAAAATCAATCAGGTCGAGGAGGCAGGCATGCAGGCGCCCAAGGGCGAGCCGGGTTCGTGGGTGAGCGAAGCCGCCCAGGAGAAGTTCATGGCCGCGTACGAGCGGGCCTTCGCCCTGTGGCCGCAGCCCCACGAGGAGCTCGACATCGAGACGGCGACCGCCACCACCCGCGTGCACGCCTTCCGGCCCCATCGCGACGGCACCCCGGTCGTGCTGCTGTCCGGCGCCGGCTTCAACGCGTCGATGTGGTACCCGCACGTCGAGGCGCTGGCCAAGAATCACCCGGTCTTCGGCGTCGACATGCCCGGCGACCCGAACCCCAGCATCCCGCGTGCCCTGATGACTTCGCCGGAGGCCTGCGCGGCTTGGCTCGACGATCTGCTGAGCCAGCTCAGCGACCGCCCGGCCCACCTAGTCGGCGCCTCTTACGGAGGATGGGTCGCCATGAACCAGACGCTCTGCGCGCCCGCGCGGGTCGCCTCCATCACCCTGCTCGACCCGGCCGGGCTCAGCAAGCTCGACGCCCGCTTCTGGTGGTGGCTCAATATCAGCGGCCTGGCCAGCCTGACCCCGATGCCGCTGCGCCGCCGTCTCGGCCGCTGGCTGGACAACCCGGCCATGCTGGAGCAGGAGCTGATGACGCTGATGTGGGCCGGCATCCGCGGCTACCGGATGGAGCGGAAGTTCCCCGACATCCTCACCGACGACCAACTAGGCGCCATCCGCGTGCCGGTTCTGCTGATCACAGGAGCGCGCAGCGCCCTCATCACCCCGGCGCAGGCCCGCGACCGGGCGGCCCGGATGCCGAACGCGGAAGTCGTCATCGTCCCCGGCAGCCACGGCGGCTTCAGCCGGACCAGCGAGCTGAACGACCGGATAACCGTCTTCATTGACGGCCACTCTGATTAGACGGCGCTGAAGCCGCCGTCGACGGACAGCGTAGAGCCGTGGATGTTGGACGCATCGTCGCTGGCGAGGAACACCACGGCCTTAGCGACCTCGTCCAGACTGCTCATCCGCCGGGATGGCACCCGTGCGATGAGCGGGGCGATGTGATCGGCGAAGGCCACGTTCCGCTCGGTCGTCGTCGGGCCCGGCGCCACCGTGTTGACCCGCACGCCCGATGGCCCGTACTCGGCCGCCCAGGATTTGGTCAGCGAGTGAATCGCGGACTTGGTCGCGCTGTAGAGGGCCGAGCCGGCCATCCCGACCAGGCCGTTGATCGAGCCGACGTTGACGATCGCGCCGCTGCCGCGGGCGGCCATGCCCGGGGCGATCAGCCCGGTGAGCAAGATGACCGACTTCACGTTGACCGCCAGCGCGCCGTCGATCAAGTCCTCGCTGATCTCGGCGGTCGGTCCTGGCGCGATGAGCATGGCGGCGTTGTTGACCAGGATGTCGAGCGGCGCGCCGGCCGCGGATTGCGCGGCGTCGGCTAGCTCGCGAGCGGCTGCGGTGCCGCCCGCTAGGTCGGCGCGGACGAAGGTGGCCGAACCGCCGCGCTCGCCGATCTCGGCCACGACTTTCTCGCCCTTCTCCGCGTTACGGCCGCTGACGACCACAAAAGCGCCCTCGTCGGCCAGCGCGCGGGCGATCCCGGCGCCGATGCCGTCGGTCGAGCCGGTGACCAAGGCGGTCCGGCCCTGCAAACGTGCGGTCATGTCAGTTCTCCTTAGAAGGGCCCGTCACAGCACCTGGTACCACTGTGCCCGCCATAAAATGGACTAGCAAGTCCAGGAAATGAGGTGCAGATATGACCGTGAAGCTGACGCCGAAGGGCGCCGCCACCCGCGACCGGATCATCCAGGGGGCGTCGACCGAGATCCGCGAGAACGGGGTCACGGCGACCCTGGACGACATCCGGGTCAGGACCGGCACCAGCAAGAGCCAGCTCTTCCACTACTTCCCCGACGGCCGCGAGCAGCTGCTGCTGGCGGTGGCCCGCTACGAGGCGGACCGCGTGCTGGCCGACCAGCAGCCGCAACTCGGCGACCTGACGTCGTGGGCGTCCTGGCTGGCGTGGCGCGACGCGGTGGTCGCCCGCTACCGCGAGCAGGGACAGCAGTGCCCCCTCAGCGCCCTCACCACCCAGCTCGGGCGCGCCACCCCGGGCGCCCGGGCGGTGGTGACCGAGCTCATGGGCCAGTGGCAGGCCGAGATCGCCGCGGGCGTCACGTCGATGCAGTCGGCCGGCGAGATCGCCTCCGACATAGACCCCGTGCGCACGGCGGCCGCAATCGTCGCCGGCATCCAGGGCGGCGTGGTCATGCTGATGTCCACCGGCGACACCACCCCCCTCGAGTCCGCCCTCGACCTCGCCATCGCCTACCTCCAGGCAAGCTCTCCAGTCACTACCGATCGGTAGGGGAAGCCTCGGCGCTGGTCTTGAGAGCGGCCATCGTTCGTACATTCTCGCGATCGAAGCTGCTGGTAAGCGCCCGCCGCAGGGGGCGCAGGATCAATGGCATCGAGATGTCCAGGACCAGCCACCGGGTCACGGTGGTGCGGCCATCTTCCTGCTCGAGTGAGTAATGGATGTGAACGTCGACCGTTGCCCGAACCTGCGCAACGTGAATGACGTGGTGGAAATCCAGCGCGCCAGGCCGCTGGAATCCCGTGACGGTTCCCCACCAGTCCTTCCCCTGCTCACCCGGTTTGCCGTCGTGGTATCGGCTGCCGAGTCGGACGGGGTAGGGGTCGACGTCGGTGGTGTTTCCGAAGGCGGTCGAGCCTGGCAGCCAGCGTCCGTAATTCGGCATATCGGCGAGCAGGTCGAACAGGACGTCAGGCGTCGCCGCGATGCTGGCCGTGTAAAGCTTGTGCCATTGCGAGGCCGACATGATCAGTCACTCCATCTGTGGCGGCGTCATCTGGCACCAGTAGACACCGTGCGGCCTCATCGGGCCATCCGTTAGGCTCGTCGTATACCCTATAGGGGTATAGTTGGTGTCGTCGGCGGGCGGACGGGGGAGGTCGAGGGGCATGCATGCGGTGGTCCACGCGCTGTCCATCACCGGATCGATGACCTGGGAGATCGCCTGGGCGCTGATCCTGGGGTTCGCGCTGTCGGCGGTGATCCAGGCGGTGGTGCGCCGGTCCACGATCGTCCGGTTGCTCGGCGACGCCCGGCCGCGCACGCTCGCGGTCGCGGCCGGGCTCGGCGCGGCGTCGTCCTCGTGCTCGTACGCGGCGGTGGCCCTGGCGCGGGCGCTGTTTCGCAAGGGGGCGGACTTCACTGCCGCGATGGCGTTCGAGATCGCCTCGACCAACCTGGTGATCGAGCTCGGGGTGATCCTCGCCCTGCTGATGGGCTGGCAGTTCACGGTGGCCGAGTTCGTCGGCGGCCCGATCATGATCGTGATCATCGCCGTGCTGTTCCGCATTTTCCTCCGCGACCGGCTGCTGCGGTCGGCCCGCGAGCACGCCGACCTCGGCCTGGCCGGCTCGATGGAAGGCCACGCGGCGATGGACATGTCCATCCAGCGGGACGGCTCGTTCGCGCGACGGCTGCTGTCGGGGGAGGGCTTCACCTCCGTCAGCCACGTGTTCGTGATGGAGTGGGCCGCGATCATCCGCGATCTGGTGATCGGCCTGCTGGTCGCGGGCGCGATCGCCGCCTGGGTGCCGGACAGCTTCTGGCAGGCGTTCTTCTTCTCCGGCCACCCGCTCGCGGCCAAGCTCTGGGGTCCGCTGATCGGCCCGGTCGTCGCGATCATCTCGTTCGTCTGCTCGATCGGGAACGTGCCGCTGGCGGTGGTGCTATGGAAGGGCGGGATCAGCTTCGGCGGGGTGGTCGCGTTCATCTTCGCCGACCTGATCATCGCCCCGATCCTCAACATCTACCGCAAGTACTACGGGCGCAAGATGGCGGCGTTCCTGCTCGTCACGTTCTTCGCGGCGATGGCCCTGGCCGGCTACGCGGTCGAGCTGATCTTCGGCGGACTCGGCCTGATCCCGAGCCCGGCCACCGCCAAGATCCCCGACCAGGGCGTGTCGTGGGACTACACCACCTGGCTCAACATCGTCTTCCTGGTCCTGGCGGCCGCCCTGATCATCAGGTTCACCCGCACCGGCGGCCCGGCGATGCTGAAGATGATGGGCGGCCAGCCCGAGCCGGCCGACGCCCCCAGCGGCCACGCGCACCACGGCATGCCCGGCACGGACCACGGCATGCCCGGCACGGACGCCGGCATGCCCGGCACGGACGCCGGCACCCCGGCCGACTAAGGCCGCGACCCGGCCGCCCCGGCGCGCCGCCGCCCATTCCGCACCTTCCGACACGCCCGCCCCGACAGCACCACTACTTCCGCAGATCGACCTCGTCTTCCTATCATTTTTAACCACTCCGTCCAGCTACCTATCAGTTTTGACCACAAGAATCGGACAAATCAGACAAGAAAGTAGTCAGAAGTGATACGAAGGCCATAAATGGTCAGAAATGATAGCAAGCTGAACGCCGCACTCCCGCTAAAACCGCGCTTGGCCGACTCTGACCAGGCAGCCTTCCGGGTGGTGACCGTGGGCGGCTGATCACGCTCGGCTCCAGCGGGCCCGCGGGCCCGCGGGCCGATGCGGCGACACGCCGACACGACATCTGGTGCTCGAAATCAAGACGCGCTCCATATATGGTGTTCCACGCAGCTGGTTCTGCGGGCTGAGAAGCTCGCGGAGGTAACAGGGAAGCCGGTGTGAATCCGGGACTGCCCCGCAGCGGTGAACGGGAACGACAGCCGTCCGAGTCGTGCGCGCAGGCGCGCGGCGGGAACAGCACTGGGCCTGATCAGCCTGGGAAGCGACGGCCGGTAGGAGGCGTCAACGACGACGCCGCGCCCGTGAGTCCGAAGACCTGCCAGCGCGCCGCGCGCGACAACGCGCGCGGCGGCTCCGGTCGCGCGGGACGGCTGACGAGCACGGCACCCCGCTCAGACGGCGGGCGGCCGTCTTCGTCGCGTGCTCGCAGGGCCTGAGCCTACGGAGCGAGCTCGCGAGGAGAGAGCGATGACGGTTACCGACGCCCGGCCGGGCAGGCCCGAGAGGCAAGCAAGCCCGCCGAAGTCAGGGTCCGCAGGCATGCAGGTGCGGAAGCGGAACGGCGAATCCGAGCCGGTCGACGTGAACAAGATCGTCCGCGCGGTGCAGCGCTGCGCGGTCGAGCTGGACGAGGTCGATCCGCTCCGGGTCGCGACCAAGACCATCAGCGGGTTGTACGACGGCGCGACCACCGCCGAACTTGACCTGCTGTCGATTCAGACCGCGGCCGAGATGACGGGCGAGGAGCCGCAGTACTCGCGCCTTGCGGCCCGCCTGCTGGCGGGCTACATCGACAAGGAAGTCCGCGGGCAGGGCATCGCGTCGTTCAGCCAGTCGGTCAGCCTCGGCCACGCCGAGGGGCTGATCGGCGACCAGACGGCGACGTTCGTCAAGGACAACGCGCGCAAGCTTGACGACGCTATCGCCCCCATGGCGGACTGGGACTTCGAGTACTTCGGCATCAAGACCGTCTACGACCGCTATCTGCTGCGCCACCCGTCTACCCGCCTGGTCCTCGAGACCCCGCAGTACTTCATGCTCCGGGTGGCGTGCGGGCTGTCCCGGACGGCGGCCGAGGCGATCGGCTTCTACCGGATGATGTCATCGCTGGCCTACCTGCCGAGCTCGCCCACCCTGTTCAACTCGGGGACCAGTCACCCGCAGATGTCCTCCTGCTTCCTGGTTGACTCGCCGCTCGACGACCTCGGCTCCATCTACGACCGGTACGCGCAGGTGGCCAGGCTGAGCAAGTTCTCCGGCGGCATCGGCATCGCCTGGTCGCGGGTCCGCTCCCGCGGCGCGCTGATCCGCGGCACCAACGGCGCGTCGAACGGGATCGTGCCGTTCCTGCGGACGCTCGACGCCTCGGTCGCGGCGGTGAACCAGGGCGGCCGCCGCAAGGGCGCGGCCTGCGTCTACCTGGAGCCCTGGCACCCCGACATCGAAGAGTTCCTCGAGCTCAAGGACAACACCGGCGAGGAGGCGCGGCGGACCCACAACCTCAACCTGGCCAACTGGATCCCGGACGAGTTCATGCGCCGGGTCGAGGCGGACGGGCTGTGGTCGCTGATCGACCCGGACGAGGTGCCCGCCCTGCCCGACCTGTGGGGAGCGGCGTTCGACGCCGCCTACCGGGAGGCCGAGGCGGCCGGCCGCTACGTGCGGCAGGTCAAGGCCCGCGACCTGTACGGCAAGATGATGCGCACGCTGGCCCAGACCGGCAACGGCTGGATGACGTTCAAGGACGCCAGCAACGCCAAGTGCAACCAGACCGCCGACGGCGGGGGCGTGGTCCACCTGTCGAACCTGTGCACCGAGATCACCGAGGTCACCACCGACGGCGAGACCGCCGTCTGCAACCTCGGCTCGGTCAACCTCGCCCGGCACCTGACCGACGGCGACGGCGACGGCGACGGCGACGGCGACGGCGAGGGCGAGGGCGAGACCGGTGCCCGCCAGGTCGACTGGGCCAAGCTCCGCCAGAGCGTGCGCACCGCGGTGCCGTTCCTCGACCGGGTCATCGACCGGACGTTCTACCCGAGCGAGCAGGCGGCGGCCTCCAACCCTGGCTGGCGGCCGGTCGGCCTGGGAATCATGGGCCTGCAGGACGTCTTCTTCGCGCTCCGGCTGCCGTTCGACTCGCCCGAGGCGTCCGAGCTGTCGGCCCGGATCTCCGAGGAGATCTACCTGACCGCGCTCGAGGCCTCGGCCGACCTGGCCGAGGAGTACGGGCCGCACCCCGCGTTCAGCCGGACCAGGGCCGCCCGAGGCGACCTCCAGCCCGACCTCTGGGACGTCGAGGTGACCCAGCAGGCCCGCTGGTCAACGCTGCGCAAGCGGGTCAGCCAGACCGGGCTGCGCAACTCGCTGCTGATCGCGATCGCGCCGACCGCCACCATCGCCTCGATCGCGGGCTGCTACGAGTGCATCGAGCCGCAGGTCTCCAACCTGTTCAAGCGCGAGACCATGTCCGGTGAGTTCCTGCAGATCAACACCGCCCTGGTGGCGGAGCTGAAGGCCCACGGACTGTGGAACCCCGAGGTCCGGGAGGCGATCAAGCGGGCCGAGGGCTCGGTCCAGGGCATCGCGGCGCTGCCGGAGGAGACCCGGCGGCTGTTCCGCACCGCCTGGGAGCTGCCCCAGCGGGCGCTGATCGACCTGGCCGCGGCCCGGGCGCCGTTCATCGACCAGAGCCAGTCGCTCAACTTGTTCATGGCCGCGCCGACCATCGGCAAGCTCTCCTCGATGTACCTGCACGCCTGGAAGAGCGGCCTCAAGACCACCTACTACCTGCGCTCGCGGCCCGCCACCCGCATTCAGCAGGCGACCGTCGCGGTCGCGGCGCCCGACCCCAGCCCCGACGCCGAGGCCGACCGGGCCGCAGCCGAAAATGCCGCCGCCGGTGTCTCCGCCGCCCTGGCCTGCTCCCTTGAGAACCCCGAGACCTGCGAGGCCTGCCAGTGACCATGACCACCACGACCAGCACGACCGCCGGCCACCCGACGACGGCCAAGAACGCCGGCAACCTGCTCCTCGACCCCGGCATGGACCTGACCCTGCGGCCGATGCGGTACCCGATGTTCTACGACCGGTTCCGCGACGCGATCAAGAACACCTGGACCGTCGAGGAGGTGGACCTGCACTCGGACCTGGCCGACCTGACCCGGCTGTCGGCGGCCGAGCGGCACCTGGTCTCCCGGCTGGTCGCGTTCTTCGCCACCGGCGACACGATCGTGGCCAACAACCTCGTGCTCAACCTGTACCAGCACGTCAACTCGCCGGAGGGCCGGCTGTACCTGTCCCGGCAGCTGTTCGAAGAGGCCGTGCACGTGCAGTTCTACCTCAACCTGCTCGACACCTATGTGCCCGACGAGAAGGAACGGGCGCAGGCGTTCGACGCCGTGGAGAACATCCCCTCCATCGCCCGTAAGGCCGAGTTCTGCTTCAAGTGGATCAACTCGCTGCAGGAGCTGCGCGAGCTGCGCACCGCCGCCGACCGGCGCGCGTTCCTGCTCAACCTGATCTGCTTCGCCGCCTGCATCGAGGGCCTGTTCTTCTACGGCGCGTTCGCCTACGTCTACTTCCTGCGCTCGCGCGGCCTGCTCAATGGCCTCGCGTCGGGCACCAACTGGGTGTTCCGCGACGAGTCGATGCACATGGCGTTCGCGTTCGACGTGGTCGACGTGGTCCGGGCCGAGGAACCCGGGCTGTTCGACGACGAGCTGGCGGCGCAGGTCCGCGAGATGCTGGCCGAGGCGGTCGACTGCGAGGCCCAGTTCGCCGCGGACCTGCTCGGGCACGGGGTGGCCGGCCTGTCCCTGGCGGACATGCGCGGCTACCTCGAGCACGTCGCCGACCGGCGGCTGGCCCAGCTCGGCCTGGAGCCGCTGTACGGGGCCAAGAACCCGCTCGCGTTCATGAACCTGCAGGACGTCCAGGAGCTGTCGAACTTCTTCGAGCGGCGCGTCTCCGCCTACCAGCTGGGCGTCACCGGCGAGGTCGCCTTCGACGCTGACTTCTAGCCCGGCCAAAGGGGTGAAACCACGGTCCGTTCGAAAGAAAAAAAGTTCTTATCTCGAACGGACCGTGGCTCCCACCGGCAGGCGCCGGCATATTCTTTGTCCATGGCCGGCGTTAAGAGAGAACCGTGACCGACGGAACTGAGGTGGTGAAGTTCGTCGGCGGGGTGAGTGTCAGCGGCTGGGGTTTTATCGGTTTTAACGGGGCGGGAGCGGTGCTCGTAGGGAGCGATGGAATTGAGTTCCGCCTGAATGACCCGTTCGGCTTGGTCGCGCATAGGTTCGTGAAACGATCCGATCTGGGCACCGTATACCCTGTTCAGGCACGACGACGATCATTGGCAAGTCTTGTCGCCGCAATTGTTCCCCATATATCGAATACCGGGGTCAGGTTTCTGACGCCCCCAGCCGGGATGTTTGCTGATCGCGACGTCTATAGTTGCTTCCCCGATAACGACGGGCAGTCGAAGCTCATCGACCTCCTTGATGAATTGGGATACCCGGTGGACAGGAACGTGAGGACCTACCGGATGCACTGGAGCCTTGAAGTCTGAGCCTGGCCGGCCGGTGAGTTCTGGCGGGGCGCCGGGTCTACAGACAGAGGCTGCGCCGCGTGGGCGTCGGCGCTATCGACCTGGGGGGCTCAGCGTGGCGGCTCATGACGAATTCACGGCCCTGGACGAGTTCAGGGCCGAGTTGCTCGTGCACTGCTACCGGATGCTCGGCTCGGCCGAGGAGGCCGAGGACGTGGTGCAGGAGACCTATCTGCGGGCGTGGCGCTCGTACGCCGGCTTCGAGGGTCGGTCGTCGGCGCGGACCTGGCTGTACCGGATCGCGACCAACGCCTGCCTGACCGCGATCGAGCGCCGCGGCCGGCGTCCGCTGCCCTCCGGCCTCGGCGGGCCGTCGGACGAGTCGGCCGCGCCGGTGGCAGGACCGCCCGAGCTGCCGTGGCTGCGGCCGCTGCCGGACGCGCTGCTGGCGGCCGAGCACCTCGACCCGGCTGCGGTGACCGTGTCCCGGGCCGGGGTCCGGCTGGCGATGGTCGCGGCGCTGCAGTACCTGCCGGCCAGGCAGCGCGCGGTCCTCATCCTGCGCGACGTGCTGAACTGGCCCGCGGCCGAGGTCGCGGGCCTGCTCGACACCACCACCACGGCGGTCAACAGCGGCCTGCGGCGGGCCCGCGCGCAGATAGCGCGGGCGCTGCCGGCCGAGGAGGAGGTCGCCGAGCCGACCGAGCCCGACCTGCGGGCGCTGCTGGACCGGTTCGCGGCCGCGTTCGAGGACGGCGACGTGACCGCGCTGGCGGCGCTGCTGCGGGAGGACGTCGCGCTCGAGATGCCGCCGCTGGCGACCTGGTTCTCCGGCCGGGCGACGGTGCTCGGCTTCGTGGCGTCGAACCTGGTCGCGACGGCCGGCCGGACCCGCCTGGTGCCGACCGCGGCCAACGGGCAGCCGGCCTTCGCCGCCTACCTCGGCCACGCCGACGGTGTCTACCGGGCGCACGCGATGATCGTCCTGACCTTGTCCGGGTCGCTGATCACCCGCATCGTCATCTTCCTCGAGCCGGCCCTGTTCCGGCTGTTCGGACTGGCTGGTGAGCTCGCGCCCGGCGAGTCCGGCGACTGCCGCTGGTCTACCTCTCTGGGGCCGCCAAAATCGGCGGCCACGGAGCAGGCAGGAGAAGACGGCAATGTCAATCGAGAACGCGGTGCCGAGCGCGAGCAGCCCCGGCGGCGGCCCGAGGACCGCCGCGACGCTGATCCTGGCGTCGATCGGAGCCTTTGTCACGTCCCTTGACGTGGTGGTGGTCTCCACCGCGCTGCCGCAGCTGCGGCTGCACCTGGGCGCGAGCCTGTCCGACCTGGAGTGGACGATCAACGCCTACAACCTCGCGTTCGCCTCCCTGATGCTCACCGGGGCGGCGCTCGGCGACCGGTTCGGGCGCAAGAAGCTCTACGTGATCGGCCTGCTGCTGTTCACCGCGTCGTCGATCGCGTGCGCGACCGCGGGCAGCGCGGGCGCGCTGATCACGGCCCGGGCGGTGCAGGGGGTGGGCGCGGCCATCGTCCTGCCGCTATCGCTCACGCTGATCAGCGAGGCGTTCCCGCTTGAGAAGCGGGGCACCGCGATCGGGATCTGGGGCGGCATCACCGGCCTCGGGGTGGCGATCGCGCCGCTGCTGGGCGGGGCGATCATCCAGGGGATCGACTGGCAGTGGGTGTTCTGGATCAACGTCCCGGTCGGCCTGGTCGCCGCGGTCGCCTCGGCGATCCTGCTGACCGAGAGCCGCGGACCCCGGCCCCGGCTCGACCTGGTCGGGCTGCCGCTGATCGCGCTCGGACTGCTCGCCCTGGTCTGGGCGCCGGTCCGGGCGCCGTCGGTCGGCTGGGGCAGCACGGAGGTAATCGGCTCGCTGGTCGCGGGCGTCGTGCTGATCGCCGTCTTCGTCTTCTGGGAGAGCAGGGCCTCGATGCCCATGATCCCGCTCGAGTACTTCCGCAGGCGCGCGTTCTCCGCCGCGGGCGGGGTGGCGGTCCCGTTCTCGTTCGCGCTCATCGGCTCGGTGTTCTGGATCGCGCAGCTGCTCCAGGTCGGCATGGGCTACTCGCCGCTGGCCTCGGGCGTCCGCATGCTGGTGTTCACGATGATGCCGATGATCTTCGCTCCGCTGGCCGGGATCGGCTCGGACAAGATCGGCACCCGCCCGTTCATGGCGGGCGGCCTGCTGTTGATGGGGGCCGGGCTCGGCTGGCTGGGGCTGATCGCGCGGGCCGGCGTCGGCTACCCCGCGCTGGTGCCCGCGTTCATCGTGGCCGGAATCGGCATTTCGTTCGTGTTCCCGACACTGGCGAACGCCGCCGTCGGCTCGGTCCCGCCGGCCGACTCCGGGGTGGCGGCCGGCTCCAACAACACCCTCCGCGAGACCGGCGGGCTGTTCGGGGTCGCGGTCCTCGCGGCCGTCTTCGCCGCGCACGGCAGCTACGCCTCGCCCGCGTCGTTCATGCACGGGATCAGGCTCGCGCTCCTGGTCGCGGCCGCGGCCGCCCTCATCGCGGTGATCCCGGCGCTGCTCGGCCCGTCCCGCGCGACCGCGCTGGCCGGCGCCACGCAAG
>Ga0302311_10002880_pt1 | contig 19136 bp, 17 predicted proteins | sample III_Palsa_N1_3_FD_200449 | JGI IMG/M metagenome (GOLD analysis project Ga0302311, IMG submission 200449) | Peat permafrost microbial communities from Stordalen Mire near Abisko, Sweden - III_Palsa_N1_3 | ecosystem: Environmental > Terrestrial > Soil > Palsa > Peat permafrost | place: Sweden... | reverse complement strand
CGCCGCAACATTATTTGCAGGAAATGGACTGAACGGTGTTCACATTCGCGCCCGGATAGGGAATAAGGGTTCCCAGACGCCCACACACCATAGAGGCGCTCGCAGGGGGGAGTTTTCCAACATTCACTGGAGACTCCTTATGACCAACTTCCTCAAGACCGCCCTCTTCGCCGCCGCCGCCCTGACCTTCGCGGGCGCCGCTCACGCCGACGGCGTGCACATCTCCATCGACGGCAAGGACGCCTCGACCGTCCACGCCGAAATCATCAAGGCCGCCCAGAAGGTCTGCCGCGAAAGCCCCGACGTGGCGACGGACTTCATCGTCGGCAGCCAGGCCAACTGCGTCAGCGACACCGTGGAGAAGGCCGACGCGGAATTCCGCGCCGTCCATCAGGCTCCGGTGATGACCGCGCAACTCGCCGCCCAGGCGTCCGGCCAGTAATCTCGCCGACCACCTGAGTTCGATTTCAGAAGTCCCGGCGTCCCGAGACGCCGGGGTTTTTGCTGCGCGGCGACATCCGAACCGGGCCTTGTCCCGCGCGGGCCAGACGCTAAATATCCCTTGGAATAGGGATGCAAGCCATGAGCGACGCTGTCGGCCCCGGCGATCTTGTTCTGTGCGTCAACGCCGCCCCCAATCACGTCACGGGCTGGCCGGTGCCCCTGCAGGCCGGAGAGACCTACCGCGTCGTCGCCGTGATGGAGTTCGCCTGCCCCTGCGGGCGCTCCGACGCCTTGCTGGACGTGGGCGTCGACTATGCGTGGTGCCAGACGCGATTCCGGCTGCTGCCCAAGCCCAAGTCCCAGATCAAGTCGCGTCCTGTCTCGGCGCCGCGGGAGAAGGAGACGGTGCGATAGGGGACGGCGTCGGCGGCGTGAGGTTGAACACTCGTTCCCGCCGGGCTGCGCGCGTCTTAGCGGGCTGGCGTGCGCGAACGGGCTGGGCTAGGTCCAGACATGGCGCGGACCAAACACAGCTACGACTTCGAGATCGAGGTCGACGGGGAGCCCTATGTGTGGCGCCTGCACCGCCTGCCGGGATGGCTCGACGACACCGCCGTGCGCAACGGCATGGCCATCGCCGTGCGGCACAGGGAGGGACAGCGGGAAGCCCTGGTGGAGTTCCCGCCGGGCCCGCAGCCCCGGTTCGGCGCGCCGCAACTGAAGGCGTCTCAGATCGCGCCCACCCTCGTGGCCAAGGCCATCGCCTCCGCCATCGCCGCGGGCTGGGAGCCGCTGTCCCGCGGCAAGACCATCGGCATCGTTGTGGACGCCAACGGCGCGTGACGCCGCGCCCGCCGCCGGAGCCGTGATGCGCGGCAGGCTGCGGGGTTCACTTCCGGCGAGCGGACTTCGCTAAAAGGCGGAGAGGGGTGATAGTCGCCGTGGTCCCGTCACTAAAATTGAATTCTGCAAACATAATAATGTCCCAACAGGTGCCTGACCGTGCCTGAGCAGTCTTCGCCTATTCCACCCTCAAGCGGATCAGGGTGAGAATGGCGAGCCACCGGCAAAGCGACTTGATCGGAGAGGTCATGGATCAAAAAAGTAGAGGGCCCGCCCGCCAGTCCGGTTGACCAATCGGCTGTACTAAATCCGATTTGGTCAGGCCTTGAATTCGTTCCGACTTGCCCAAAACCGAAACTCTCTGTTAGCCACATATGTAAACAATCGTCGATCCATGTAATGCCCCCCCACAGAAGAATTGGGAGAACCAATATAAGCAAAGCCGAGACTGCACGGCGTGGCCGCCGCTTGAGCGCGAGGGCGATTGAAATAACTACAACGGCGATCGGGGCTGCTAAGAGCGCGAAAAAGGTCAAGGGTATGAGTATAAAACCTAATTGACCCGGCAAGCTGCATAGGAACAGCAAGATGGCTACACATGCTGTGGCAGCCAGTGCAGGCATGGGCACCCAACTATCCCGGCCCCTACCGGATGCGGGTCTAAAATGGGCGGGGTCAAAGGCGTGATCCATACGGATTATTCCCACGGTTGCGGCCGCGTCAAGAACAGCCGTCGGTCGGCTCACATGGGTCGTAAGCCGCCACCGGCTCGCCGCCCTAACGCGGACGTTGAATCGATTTCGGCCCCCCGACCCGGCGTGTCAAGCCTGGCCCCTAAAGCGCCCACACCTTGAAGTGCTTGGAGAGCTTCAGGCCCTGGCGCTGGTAGTGGGAGCCGTCGAAGCCGTAGAGCTTGCTCGGGCGCTCGGTCAGGGGCTCGTACACCAGCCGCGCCACCGTCTGGCCGTCCTCCAGCAGGAAGGGCGTCTCGTGGCTGCGCACCTCCAGCACGGCCTTGGAGCCCACCGCGTCCACCTCCTCGGTGCCGAAGCCGGGATCGAAAAAGCCCGCGTAGTGGACCCGGAACTCTCCCACCGACGGGTCGATGGGCGTCATCTCCGCCGCCTGCAGGGCGGGGATCTCGATCGGCTCCTTGGAGGCGAGGATGTAGAATTCGCCGGGATCGAGCAGGAGCTCGCCCACGCCGAACCCGTTGGGCCGGGGCTCCAGCGGTTGCCAGAAGTCCTTGGGGTCGTGACCGTCCTCCAGATCGAGGTCCACCACCCCCGCGTGGCGCCGGGCGCGGAAGCCCGCCACCGCGCCGGTGAGGTCGACGCCGACGCTTTTGGAGCCGAGCCGCGGCACGTCCCCCTGCTTCAGGCGAAGCTGGTTCAGCCGCGTGCCGGTGCGCACCAGCACCGAGAAGGTCTGCGGCGCGATCTCCAGATAGCAGGGGCCCTCATAGCCGTCCGCCACGTCGTCGAAGGCGGCGGAATGGTCGGTGAGCAGGCGCACGAACACGTCCACCCGCCCGGTGGAGCTTTTCGGGTTGGCGCGGGCCTGCACGCCGCGAGGCAGCTTCAGCCGCTCCTGCACCTCGGCGATATAGACGCAGCCCCGCTCCAGCACCGCCCCCCGGGTGAGGTCGAGCTCGTGCATGGCCACGTCCTTCAGGCGCTCGGTCACCTTGCGCCCGAGGCCCGGCAGGAAGGACGCCCGCACCCGCCACACCCGCCCCCCGAGCCGCAGATCCAGACTCGCCGGCTGCACCTGGATCGGCGTGAACGGCGTCTCGGCGGCGATGGCGCCGGTCGCGATCAGCCGCTCGATCGCCTGATAGGGCAGGATTCCGGGGCTCTGGGTTGAGGGCGTGTCGGTCATGGGCTCAATCATTTGGGTGGGGCAGATTGCCGAGCCTTGTCATGTTTGCAACCCACGCCGCGCAAATGAGCCGTCCGAAGGCCGTCCATGACGCCGCGGTCGGTAGACAGGCTGGCGGGATGTGTTCCACAAAGGCCTCCCATCCTGGGCCAAAAAAGGGGAGGACAACCATGTTTTCGCATATCATGATCGGGACCAACGATTTGGAGAAGGCCAAGACCTTCTACGACGCGCTGCTGGGGACGCTGGGCGTGCCGCCGGCGCGGATCGACGGGCACCGCATCTTCTATTTCACGCCCACGGGCATCTTCTCGATCACCCAGCCGATCAACGGCGAGCCGGCCAGCTGCGCCAACGGCATGACCATCGGCTTCGCCGCCGCCACGCCCGAACTGGCGGACGCCTGGCACGACGCCGGCATCAAGGCGGGCGCCACCACCTGCGAGGAGCCCCCCGGCATCCGCGACGGGTCGGGCGGCAAGCTCTACCTCGCCTATCTGCGCGATCCCGACGGCCACAAGCTCTGCGCCCTGCACCGGATGTAGACGCTTACCCGCGACGTTCGACGGCGGCGTTCGGGTCACCCTGAGCGCCGCCTGAGAATTCCTGTGCTTGACCTCGGCGGGCGAGGGTCGTTCATGCGCGCGACCGCTTCGCAAAGCTTACAAGACGCCCGAGCCCGCCATGAGCACCTCCAAGACCGAGTCTCCCGACCAGTGGGAGCCCGCCACTCAGCTGATCCGCGGCGGCCTCGCCCGCAGCCCCTACGGCGAGACGGCGGAGGCGATGTTCCTCACCCAGAGCTTCGTCTACGAGTCCGCTGAAGAAGCCGACGCCCGCTTCGCCGGCACGAGTAACGGGCCGCAGTTCGTCTATTCGCGATACTCCAACCCCACCACCCAGATGTTCGAGGACAAGCTGGCTTTGCTCGAGGGCGCGGAAGCCTGTCGCTCCACCGCGTCGGGCATGGCGGCGATCGCGACGGCGCTGACAGGGCTGGTGCAGGCCGGCGATCACATCCTGTCGGGGCGGGCGCTGTTCGGCTCCTGCCGCTGGATCCTCGACAAGCACATGCCCCGCTTCGGGGTGGAGACCTCCTCCGTCGCCGGCCCGGATATCGACGCGTGGCGGGCCGCCATCCGCCCCAACACCAAGGTCGTCCTGATCGAGACCCCGGCCAATCCCCTCCTGGAGATCACCGACATCGCGGAAGTGGCCAAGATCGCCCATGAGGTCGGCGCCAAGGTGATCGTGGACAACGTCTTCGCGACCGCCCTCTACCAGAAGCCGCTGCAGCTGGGCGCCGACATTGTGGTCTATTCCGCCACCAAGCATATCGACGGCGGCGGGCGGGTGCTGGGCGGCGCCATCCTCGGCAAGGCGGCCCTCCTGGAAGAGGCTTACAAGGATTTCCTGCGCCACACCGGGCCGGCGATCTCGCCGTTCAATTCGTGGGTGCTCTTGAAGGGCATGGAGACGCTGGAGCTGCGGGTCGGGCGTCAGACGCAGTCCGCCGCCGCCCTCGCCGACCTCGTGGGCGATCACAAGGCGACCCGGCGCGTCTTCTATCCCCACCGCACCGACCATCCCCAGTATGCGGTGGCCAAGAAGCAGATGAGCGCGGGCTCGACCCTCCTGGCATTCGATCTCGGCTCGCAGGCGGCGGCGTTCAACTTCCTCAATGCGCTGCAGATCGTCGACATCTCCAACAACCTCGGCGACGCCAAGTCCATGGCCACCCACCCCACCACCACCACCCACCGCTCCATGACCGAGGAGGACCGGCTGGCCGTCGGCGTCACCCCCGGCTGCGTGCGCCTGTCGGTGGGGCTGGAAGGGCTCGGGGACCTGTCGCGGGACATCGCGCGGGCGCTCGACGCGGCATGACCGAAGCCCCCTATGAAGCCGAGACGCGCGGCGTGATCGTGCGGGTGCAGCCCCGATACCTGCCCGAGCAGTCCGACCCCGACGCGCGCCGCTGGGTCTGGAGCTACGCCATCGAGATCGTCAATGCCTCGGCGGAGACGGTGCAGCTGGTCTCGCGCCACTGGATCATCACCGACGCCTGGGGCCGGGTCGAGGAAGTGCAGGGGCCGGGGGTGGTGGGCGAACAGCCGACCCTGAAGCCCGGCGACGCCTACGCCTATGGCTCGGGCTGCCCGCTCTCGACCTCGTCCGGCAGCATGGTCGGCACGTATCAGATGGTCACCGACCTCGGCCAGACCTTCGACATCGCCATCCCCCACTTCTCGCTCGACATGCCGAGCGCGCGGCGCGTGGTGAACTGAGGGGGCGCTGACCGCCCTCCCCTTTCGCCCACGCCGCGCGTCAAGGCGCGTTCAGCGCCCGGTGGCGGCCATCATCTGCGGCGTGTAGCGGTCGCCCTCCACCGCGATCTTGGCGGCGGAGCTTTCGATCTCGGCGAGGTCCTGCGCGGTCAGCTCCACGTCGGGCGCGCCGAGGTTCTCCTCCAGACGGTGCAGCTTGGTGGTGCCGGGAATCGGCACGATCCAGGGCTTCTGCGCCAGGAGCCAAGCCAGCGCCACCTGGGCGGTCGTCGCCCCCTTGCGGTCGGCGATGGCCTTCAGGAGATCGACCAGCGTCTGGTTGGCCGCCATCGCCTCGGGCGTGAAGCGCGGTAGGGCGGCGCGCATGTCCTTCTCGCCGAGCTTGGTGTCCTTGCTCATGGCGCCGGTGAGGAAACCCCGGCCCAGGGGGCTGAAGGGCACGAAGCCGACGCCGAGTTCTTCGCACGTGGCCAGCACGCCGTTGGTCTCGGGATCACGGGTCCAGAGGGAATATTCGCTCTGCACCGCCGTCACCGGCTGCACGGCGTGGGCGCGCCGGACGGTCCCTGCGCCGCATTCGGACAGGCCGAAGTGTCTGACCTTGCCCGCCTGGATCAGCCCCTGCACGGCGCCCGCCACATCCTCGATCGGCACCTCGGGATCGACGCGATGCTGGTAGAGGAGGTCGATCACCTCGACGCCCAGGCGCTTCAGGGAGGCCTCGGCCACCTCGCGGATATGCTCCGGGCGGCTGTCCATATCGACATTCTTGCCGTTCTCGATCCTGAAGCCGAACTTGGTGGCGATCGCCACCTTGTCCCGCACCGGGGCCAGCGCCTCGCCGACGATCTCTTCGTTGGTGAGGGGGCCATAGACCTCGGCGGTGTCGAAGAAGGTGACGCCCCGATCCACCGCCGCGCGGACCAGCCGGACGGCCTCGTCCTTTTCGAGCCCCTGGCCGTAGGCGGAGTTCAGCCCCATGCAGCCGAAGCCGAGGGCCGACACTTCAAGCCCGCTCTTGCCCAATGTCCGCGTCTTCATGGCGATCGTCTCCTTGGCGTGAGGGTGTGCATTCGCGGACGGCGCATCGCCCGGCGAGGTTGATATGGCGATTCCGATATAGGGCGCGCGCAGGGGCGCGATTAGGGCGGGACGCGTTCATGCTGTCATGAGCGCCGCTCAGCAATAGCGATGGCGCGCGATCGCCCGCCACGGCGATGTGAGCACGCCGTTCAGCGGCAGTTCATGGGCGGGCCACGACAATCAGGCCGTGCGTTCGATCGCACGAGCAGAATTGGAAGGAGATCCAGATGTTCAAGAAAGCCCTGTTCGCCGCCATCGCGGCGGGCGTCGCCCTGGCGGGCGTGTCTGCGGCCCATGCGGAAGGCGGCTGCGGCCCCGGCGCCCATCGCGGCCCCTACGGCCATTGCCGCCGCGACTTCGGTCCGGGACCTGTGGTGGTCGGCGCCCCCGCGCTTGGCATCTTCTACCCCGGTCGCGGCTACTGGGACGGTCACCGCTACTGGGGCCATCGCGAACAATGGCACGGCGGCTGGCGCTACCGCTAGGCGCCGCCCCAGACCCCCGCTCATCTCTGCGCCTGCGGGGATGAGCGGATCGGGTCAGCCTCTCGACATCGCGCTCCAAGCTGGCACTTTGAGAGAATGGACAAGCTCTTCCTCCTGCCCGGCGCCATCCCGCGGGACCCGCGCGTGGACGCTTGGTTCGCGGCGCCGGGGCACGAGCTTCGCCTCATGGTGCAGCCTTGGTTCGAGCGGATGCGGGCGTCCGGCGCGGACGTGACCGAGACGATAGCCGACGGCCACCCCGTCGCCTGCGTCGGCGACGCCGCCTTCGCCTACGTCGACGCCTTCACCGCCCACGCCGCCGTCGGCTTCTTCTGCGGCGCGATGCTGGACGACCGCGCCGGGCTGCTGGAGGGGTCCGGCAAGCGCATGCGGCACGTGAAGCTGCGCTGGGGCAAGCCGGTGGACGAGGCGGCGCTGGGTGCGCTGATCGAGGCGGCGTATCGGGATATTCGGGTGCGGATTAGGGAAGGACAGTAGCTGCTCAGAAACTTGGTGAGGCGCTGAAGATAATTTTCTCCTTCGCATTCTCGTGGGTCAAAATTGCAACCTTCCCGGTTGTCTCCGCTAAAAGCTTCATAAAGGCCAAAACGACATCAAATTGCGCTGGTCCCGTTATGTCTCGCGGATCGAGGTCGAATTCAATCTCGGCTCCACCGAAGAAGTGACAGTTGATCTGAATGCTTTCCAGATTCAGTGTCAGGAGCGTGGAAGCCACCGAACGTAATTCAAATAGGCGCGCGGCGCATGCTGGAAGTTCGGCAGGTTTGCCATCCAATGAAAACGATGGAGGCGGTTCAAGCTGAACCAGCGCATCCATCACCCTTTGCCAATCGTCGACGGTCGTGCCGAGGACGCAGATGTCGCGCAGTGCGCCATCTCGTTCGAAATTTGGAGCAAGGCTCGTCCAATCCATACCTATTTATAGCACAGCGCTCAGCAGCGGTCTCAAGCAGCTACTGAAACGAAGCAAGAACATGCTATATGCTATCGATGTTCGCCGCCGCGCCTCAACGCCTCCTGACTGAAAGCGGCCTGCCCGAGCGGTTCGACGCGTGGTTCGACCAGCGGGGCTGGCGGCCGCGGCGGCATCAGCTGGAGATGGTGCAGAAGGGGCGGGAGGGCCGCGACGCCCTCCTGATCGCCCCCACCGGCGGTGGCAAGACTCTTGCCGGGTTCCTGCCGAGCCTGATCGAGCTTTCCGAGCGCGCGCCGCGCAACACCCCCGCCGGCGTCCACACCCTCTACATCTCGCCCCTGAAGGCGCTGGCGGTGGACGTGCAGCGGAACCTCATGGCGCCCATCGCCGAGATGGGCCTCGACATCAGCGTCGAGAGCCGCACCGGCGACACCTCGGTCTCCAAGAAGCAGCGCCAGCGCCTGCATCCGCCCGACATCCTCCTCACCACCCCCGAGCAGCTGGCGTTGTTCTGCGCCTGGGAGGGATCGCGCGCCTATTTCGAGGACCTGCGCTGCGTGATCCTGGATGAGATCCACGCCCTTTACGCCAACAAGCGGGGCGACCTGCTGAACCTCGGCCTCGCGCGGCTGAGCCAGTTCGCGCCGGGGATGCGGCGGGTGGGCCTGTCGGCCACGGTGAACGATCCGGAGATGTTGCGGCGGTGGCTGTCTCCACAACCCCAAACTCACGCTGTCATCCCGGAAAACGCGCAGCGCTTATCCGGGACCCAGGAAACGGGAAGCGCCGCGGATCTGGGTCCCGGCTCTTCGCTGCGCTACGGCCGGGATGACAGTTCAAAGTTGGCCGATCTCATCCTCGGCGATCCCGGCGCGCCGCCGAAGTTGGAGGTGCTGCTGTCGGAGAGCCACGTTCCCTGGTCGGGCTGGACCGCGCGGCACGCCATGCCGGAGGTCTTCGCCGCCATCAAGACGGCCAAGACCGCGCTGGTCTTCGTCAACACCCGCTTCCAGGCCGAGCTCGCCTTCCAGACCCTGTGGGAGCTGAACGACGACAACCTGCCCATCGCCCTGCACCACGGCTCGCTCGCCGCCGAACAGCGGCGCAAGGTCGAGGCGGCGATGGCCCGGGGCGACCTGCGGGCGGTGGTCTGCACCTCGACCCTGGACCTCGGCATCGACTGGGGGGCGGTGGACCTGGTGATCCAGCTGGCGGCGCCCAAGGGCTCTTCGCGCCTGGTGCAGCGGATCGGGCGGGCCAACCACCGGCTTGACGAAGCCTCCCGCGCCATCCTCGTGCCCGCCCACCGCTTCGAGGTGCTGGAGTGTCAGGCGGCGGTGGAGGCGGTGGCGGCCAACGATCTCGACGGCGAGCCGCACCGCATCGGCGCGCAGGACATCCTGGCCCAGCACATCATGGGCTGCGCCTGCGGCGAGCCGTTCCTGGCCGACGATCTCTATGCGGAGATCACGTCATCCGCCCCCTACGCCGAGCTGACGCGGGAGGATTTCGACCGGGTGCTGGAGTTCGTCTCCACCGGCGGCTACGCCCTGCAGACCTACGACCGCTTCCGCCGCATCGTGCAGGGGCAGGACGGTCGCTGGAAGGTGCGAAATCAGGACACCGCCCAGCGCCACCGCATGAACGTGGGCGCCATCGTCGAGCTACCCGTGCTGTCGATCCGCGTCGCCTCAAGCCGGTCCGGCAAGCGCACCAAGGAGACGATGAGGGGCGGGCGCAAGATCGGCGAGATGGAGCAGGGCTTCCTTGAACAGCTCGCGCCCGGCGACACCTTCCTGTTCGGCGGTCAGGTGTGGCGGTTCGAGACCATCGTCGGCATGGACTGCCTCGTCACCCCCGCGCCGGGCCAGGAGGCGATGAACCCCAGCTGGGGCGGCTCCAAGTTCGCCCTCTCCACTTACCTCGCCGCCCGCGTACGCCGCATGATCGCCGACCGGGCGGGGTGGCCGCGCCTGCCCGACGACGTGCGCGAATGGCTGGAGATCCAGGCGCTGCGCTCAAAGATCCCGACCGAAAACGAGATGCTGGTGGAGACCTTCCAGCGGGGCAAGCGGCACTATCTGGTGGCCTATCCCTTCGACGGACGGATCAGCCACGGCACCCTCTGCCACCTTCTGACCCGCCGGTTGGAACGGGTGGGCCGCCAGCCGCTGGGCTTTGTCGCCAACGACTATGCGCTGGCGGTCTGGTCGCTGAAGCCCATGGGCGACCTCGACATCGACGCCCTGTTCCAGGAGGACATGTTGGGGGACGATCTCGACGCGTGGCTGGACGAAAGCTTCATGATGAAGCGCACGTTTCGCCAGTGCGCCACCCTCGCCGGCCTGATCCAGCGCCGGTTTCCGGGGCAGGAGAAGTCGGGCCGACAGGTCACCTTCTCCACCGACCTGATCTACGACGTGCTGCGAAAGCACCAGCCCGACCACCTCTTGCTGCGCTGCGCCCGCGCCGATGCGGCCACGGCTACGCTGGACGTGGCGCGGCTGGGGCGGCTACTTCGGCGGATCAGGGGGCGAATCACGCCCGTCGAGCTCGCCCGCGTCTCGCCCTTCGCCGTGCCGGTGTTGCTGGAGATCGGCCGCGAGACGGTGGCCGGCGCCGGCGCCGACGCCCTCCTGCAGGAAAACGCCGACGAGCTGATCGCCGAGGCCTTGGAGTTGGACGCATGAGGAAAGAGCCTAAACCCTCTCCCCCCATGCGGGGGAGAGGGCAGGGTGAGGGGGGTGCTGGCGCGACGGCGACCATTGTCTCGCCTGTCTTGAACGCCTCCGCGTTGCACACCCATGAACGCTCGGACGCGGCGGCGAAACGGCTTCGACGCGACGCGACCTTCACGGAAAAACGGCTTTGGCGTGAACTGCGGAACCTGAGGGCTGAAGCCGGTCTGCACTTTCGCCGGCAAGCGCCGATTGGACCCTATGTCGTGGATTTTGTCTGCCATGCCGCAAAGCTGGTCATCGAAGTGGATGGCGGCGTGCATGTGCTGAAGGTGGAGCAAGATGCGGCGCGAGACGCCTGGCTGGAGGGGCGTGGTTACCGCGTGATGCGGTTTGGGAATGGCGTCGTCGCCGAGAATGTGGAGTGGGTGGTGGCGGGCATACTGGCCGCCGTCGGCGCTGGCACCCCCACCCCTGGCCCCTCCCCGCAGGGGGGAGGGGGACACGTATGAAGTGGGTTCGCATCTCTGCGCTCATCGAGCAAAGGGCGCCGATCGTGCTGGCGCGGTCGGACTGCGGGGCGCTGTGGATCGAGCTGCTCGGCCAGCCGGCGGCGCTGCGGCCCTCCGGCGCCCTCTGGATCGAAGACGCGGGGATGCTGGTCGCCGGCGACCTGCATCTGGAGAAGGGCTCCAGCTACGCCGCCCGCGGCCAGCTCCTGCCGCCCTACGACACCCGCGCGACGCTGGACCGGCTGGAGGCGGAGATCGCCGCGCTGAATCCCCGCACCGTGGTGCTGCTCGGCGACAGCTTCCACGACGCCCGCGCCGTCGCCCGCCTCGCGCCCGACGACGCCCGGCGCATCGCCATGCTTGGGCGAGGGCGGGAGCTGATCTGGGCGGTGGGCAATCACGACGACGAGGGGCTGGCGACGTTCGGTCCCGCCCTGCCTGGCCAAATCGCCGAGGAGATCGTGGTCGCCGGCCTGATCCTTCGCCACGAGCCCCGCGCCGGCCTTCAGCCGGGCGAGGTGTCGGGCCACCTGCATCCCTGCGCCAAGATCGTCTCGCGGGGGCGGGGCGTCAGGCGGCGCGCCTTCCTCACCGACGGGTCGCGCCTGATCCTGCCGGCGTTCGGGGCCTACGCCGGGGGGCTGAACGCCTGCGACCAAGCTTTCGCCGGCCTGTTCGACCGGCAGCCGCTGGCGGGGGTGCTGGGCGACGGCAAGGTGCACCCGATCGCCTTCACCGCCCTCTGCGGCGACTGAGGCGACGACGACGCCATATAGTTGGAACCTGGGCGCGGAACCGGAGCGCGGAGCCGAGACTTTACCGGCCATGGACATCACCCAGCTCATCCTCGACGACCACCACGAGCAGCGGCGCCTGTTCGCCATGATCGACGAAATCCCCTCGTCCGACACCCGCTCCCTCGCCATCCTGTGGCGGAGGCTCGCGGCCTTCCTCGAGGTCCATGCCGAGGCCGAGGAGCGCTACTTCTATCCCCGCCTGCTGCGCCTCGGCGACGGCGCCGGCGGCAAGGATTCCGCGGCGGACGAGACGCTGGACGCCATCGAGGACCACAACGAAATCCGCGACGCCGTCGCCGCCGTGGCCGGTCATCGGGTGGGCGGCGACGGCTGGCTGAAGGCCATCGCCGCCGCCAACAAGGCCAACGGCGACCATATGGCCGAGGAGGAGCGCGAAGGCCTGACCGATTTTCGCCGCACCGCCGACCTGCAGGTCCGCCACGATCTGGGCGTGGCCTTCGCCACATTCGAGGCTGCGCACGTCACCGGCGTGCAGCCCGTGGACAAGGACCCGAAAGCCTATGTGGCGGAGCACGCGCAGGGGAGCTGATCCCTGCGCCCCCTTCCTTTCTCACTACCCTCACTGTCATTCCGGCTGGCCACCCGGACTTGTTCCGAGTGGGAAAGCCCGTACCCAGATCGTCGAGCATCCTGGGTCCCGGATAAGCCGCTACGCGCCTTTCCGGGATGACAGGATGAGGGACAAGGTAGCTTGGCCGTGACGGGCCGACCAATCCCCTGCATAAGCCGCTGGTCCTGACCGCGGTCGGGGCGTGATCGCAGGGCGGATGCACAGTGGGTTTGGTTTGGGTGATCGCCACGGTGCTGGCTTCGGGGTTCCAGGTGGCGCGCAACGGGCTGCAGCGGAGCCTGATGCCGCAGACCGGCCCGTGGGGCGCGACCCTCGTGCGCTTCCTGTTCGGCCTGCCCTTCTCCGCCCTGTTCGCGGCGGTGGTGATCGCCCTGACGCGCGGCGCGAGGCCGACCTTCGGCGCCCCCTTCTGGCTCGTCGCCGGACTGGGCGCGGCGTCGCAGCTGGTGGCCACGGCCTCGCTCCTCATCGCCATGCGCCGGGCCGGGTTCGCGGTGGGCACGGCCCTGCAGCAGAGCTCCCTGCCGCTGGCCGCCCTGATCGGCCTGATCGCCTTCCACGACCACCTGCGCCCCCTCGCCTGGGTCGGCGTCGCCGTCACCACAGTCGGACTGGCGGTGCTGAGCTGGCCCAGGCGAAGACCGGAGGAGACCACGAGCGCGGCCCGGCCGGTGACGGGCGCCCTGTTCGGCCTCGCCTCGGGGCTGGCGTTCGGCTTCTCCCTGAACGCCTTTCGCCATGCAGGGCAGGCGCTGGAGCCGCATCACCCCATCTACGCCGCCGTCGTGACCGTGTTCGTGGTGCAGGCGATGCAGAGCGTGGTCCTGGGCACAATCCTCCTGATCGCCGCGCCGCGGGTGATCAGCGCCGTGCTCGCCAGCGCCCGCCACTCCTGGCTGGCGGGGCTCTGCGGCTCGCTCGCCTCCACCGGCTGGTTCGTGGCTTTGGCGCTCGCGCCCGCCGCCTCGGTCCGGGCGGTCGGCGTGATCGAGGCGCCCATGGCCGCCTTCGCCGGACATCGCCTGTTCAACGAAAAGCTCCACGCGCGCCAGCTCATCGCGGGCGCCGCGGTGGCCGTGGGCGTCTTGATGACCGCCATCGGCTAGGGGCTTTCACCGCCAAGATCGCTTGCAATTCGATGACAGACCCGCGACATCGGACCACGATGGATGACGCGGCCCTCGGATTGCGATCGACGCTGCTGGACATGGGCGCCAAGGCCCGCGCCGGCGCCGAGGCCCTGTGCCTTGCCTGCGCCGACACGCGCACAAGAGCGCTCACCGCGATGGCGCAGCGCCTGCGCGCCCACGCCGACGCCATTCTTGCCGCCAACGCCGCCGACCTCGACGCCGCGCGGGCGAACGGCCTCTCCGCCGCCATGCTGGACCGGCTGGCCCTGAGCCCCGAGCGGATCGAGGCGATCGCCTGCGCGGTCGACGCTATCGCCGCCATCCCCGATCCCGCAGGTTTGGAGGACGAGCGCTGGACCCGGCCCAACGGCCTCGATATCGCGCGGGTGAGCGTGCCCATCGGCGTCATCGCCATGATCTACGAGGCGCGGCCCAACGTGACCGCCGACGCCGCCGCCCTCTGCGTCCGCTCGGGCAATGCGGTGATCCTGCGCGGCGGGTCCGAGTGCCTGCGCTCATCGCTCGCCATCCATGCGGCGTTGGCCGAAGGGTTGGCGGATGCGGGCTTGCCGGAGACCTGCGTCCAGATTGTCCGCACCACCGACCGCGAGGCCGTGGGCCTGATCCTGGAGGGGCTGAACGGCGCGGTGGACCTCTTGATCCCCCGCGGCGGCAAGGCGCTGGTAGCCCGCGTGAAAGCCGAGGCGCGCGTGCCCGTGCTGAGCCACGAGGACGGGCTGAACCACACCTATGTCCACGCCGCCGCCGACGCGGACAAGGCGCGCGCCATCGTGCTGAACGCCAAGATGCGGCGGGTGTCGGTCTGCGGCGCCACCGAGACCCTCCTGATCGACGCCGCCTGCGCCGGGAGCTTGCTTCCCGCCATCGCCGCCGATCTGGCGGCCGCAGGCTGCGAGCTCCGGGGCGACGGGCGCGCGCGCGCCCTGGTCCCGTCCATGGGCGCGGCGACGCAGGAGGACTGGCGCACCGAATATCTGGAGCCGATCCTGGCCATCCGCGTGGTGGACGGCCTCGACGAGGCCATCGCCCATATCGAGACCTATGGCTCCCACCACACCGACGCGATCGTGACGGAAGACGCCGATGCGGCGCAGGCCTTCGCCATACGGGTGGATAGCGCCATCGTCCTCGTCAACGCCTCCACCCAATTCGCCGACGGGGGCGAGTTCGGCTTCGGCGGCGAGATCGGCATCGCCACCGGCAGGCTTCACGCCCGAGGCCCCGTCGGGGCGAAACATCTGACGACGTACAAATATGTGGTTCGCGGGACAGGCCAGACGCGTCCCTGAGGCCGGAAGGCCTGGGGCGCTGAGGCTGGGATTTCACCTGGAGCGGGGGATGAAGGTCGGCCTTCTGGGCGGATCGTTCAATCCGGCGCACGAAGGCCACGCGCACGTGGCTGAAACCGCGATGGCGCGCCTGGGCCTCGACCGGGTGATCTGGCTTGTGTCGCCGCAGAACCCTCTGAAGAGCCGCCACGAGACCGCACCCCTGAAGGCCCGTATGGCCAGCGCCCGCCGCATGGCCCACAGCCGCTCGATGATCGTCACCGACGCCGAGACCCGCATCGAGGCGCAGTACACGCTGGACACCCTGCGCATCCTCAAGGCGCGCTTTCCCGGCGTGCATTTCGTCTGGCTGATGGGGGCGGACAACCTCCAGAGCTTCCACCGCTGGAAGGGCTGGGTGGAGATCATCAACGAGGTTCCCGTGGCGGTGGTCTCGCGCCCCTGGGCGGGGCTGAAGAGCCGCTTCGCCCCCGCCGCCCGCCGCTTCGCAGCCTATCGCTGGCCCTCCGCGCGGGGCAAGCTTCTCCCCTACGCCGAGCCCCCGGCGTGGGCCTATTTCCGCGGCCCGCTGAACTTCAACTCCTCCACGGCGCTCAGGGCGCGATTGAAGGCGCAGGCGGAGATCGCCGGGAAGGTCGGACCATGACCACGGGCTGGCGCTTCTGGATCGACCGGGGCGGCACCTTCACCGACATCGTCGCCGAGCGCCCGGACGGCGAGGTGGTGGTGCACAAGCTCCTGTCCGAGAACCCGGAACGCTACGCCGACGCGGCGGTGCAGGGGATCAGGACCCTCCTGCAGGTCGCCGACGGTCCGATCCCGCCCGGCCTGATCAGCGAGGTGAAGATGGGCACCACCGTCGCCACCAACGCCCTCCTGGAGCGCAAGGGCGAGCGGACGCTGCTGGCCATCACGCGGGGCTTCAGGGATGCGCTGCGCATCGGCTACCAGAACCGGCCCCGCCTGTTCGACCGCCAGATCGTCTTGCCCTCCATGCTCTACGAGCAGGCGGTGGAGATAAACGAGCGCGTGACGGCGGAGGGCGAGGTCTTGACGCCGCTGAACGAGGCGCAGGCCCGCGCCGCGCTGCAGGCCGCCTTCGACGACGGCGTCCGCGCCGTCGCCATCGTCTTCATGCACGCCTACCGCCACCCGGCGCACGAGGTCCGCGCCGCCGAGATCGCCCGCGCGGTCGGCTTCACCCAGGTTTCCACCAGCCATGAGACCGCCGCCCTGATGAAGCTGGTGGGGCGCGGCGACACCACCGTGGCCGACGCCTATCTCTCCCCGATCCTGCGTCGCTACGTCGATCAGGTGGCGCGGGAACTGGGGCCGGATGTTCCCCTCAGCTTCATGCAGTCCTCGGGCGGCCTGATCGCGGCGGATCGCTTCCAGGGCAAGGACAGCATCCTGTCCGGTCCCGCGGGCGGCATCGTCGGCATGGCGCGCACGGCGAAGGCGGCGGGGTTCGAGCACGTCATCGGCTTCGATATGGGCGGCACCTCCACCGACGTTTCCCACTACGCCGGCAGCTACGAGCGCAGTTTCGAGACCACGGTGGCGGGGGTGCGCCTGCGTGCGCCGATGATGAACATCCACACGGTGGCGGCGGGAGGGGGCTCGATCTGCCGGTTCGACGGCGCGCGCTTCCGGGTGGGGCCGGAGTCGGCGGGCGCCAACCCCGGCCCGGCCAGCTATCGGCGCGGCGGCCCCCTCACCGTCACCGACTGCAACGTCATGGTCGGCAAGCTGCAGGCGTCCGTATTCCCGCCGGTGTTCGGCCCGGGCGGCGACCAGCCGCTGGACGCCGATGTGGTGCGGACCAAGTTCGCCGCCCTGGGCGACGAAGTCGAGCGCGCAACCGGCAAACGCCTGAGTCCCGAAGCGATCGCCGAGGGCTTCCTGGCCATCGCCGTGGACAACATGGCCAACGCGATCAAGCAGGTCTCTGTCGCGAGAGGCTACGACGTCACCGGCTATGTCCTCGCCTGCTTCGGCGGTGCGGGGGGGCAGCACGCCTGCCTGGTGGCCGAGGCGCTGGGGATGACGCAGATCATGGTCCACCCCTTGGCGGGTGTATTATCCGCCTACGGAATGGGGCTTGCCGATATCCGCATCCTGAAGCAGCGCACAATGGAGGCGGCGCTGGACAAGGCGCTGCTCCAGCGCGCCGACGCCCTTTTCGTCGAACTGACGGCTAGCGGCGAGGCGGAGATGGCGGCGCAGGGAGTCGCCAAGGACCGCGTCCGCGTCGAACCGCGCCTGCACCTGAAATACCGTGGCTCGGACACGGCGCTGGAAGTTCCATACGGCTCGCTGGACGAGATGCGCGCGGCCTTCGACGCCGCCTACCGCCGCCGCTTCGCCTTCACCATGCCGCAGACGCCGCTGGTGGCGGAATCGCTGTCGGTGGAGCTGATCGGCGCGTCCGATGGCGCGGACGCCGAAGTCGCGCCGCCGATCCCGCGTGCGGCTGCGGAGCCCCTCCGCATGGTGGAGGCCTACATGGCCGGTGAGACGCGCAGCACGCCGGTCTATGACCGCGTCGGCCTCGCGCCGGATCAGACGATCCAGGGACCGGCGGTCATCTTCGACGCGGCCTCCACCACCGTGATCGAGCCGGGCTGGAGCGTGATGCTGACCGCGCGGGGAGATCTGATCGTTACTCAAAAACCCCTGTCATCCCGGAAAGCGCAAAGCGCTTATCCGGGACCCAGGACGCGCGATGATCTGGGTCCCGGCTCTCCCCCCCGATCAAGTCGGGGGTCCAGCCGGGATGACAGTGGAGAAGATAAAACCGAAGCGGATCCCATCCGGCTGGAGATCTTCAACAACCTCTTCATGTCGGTGGCCGAGCAGATGGGCGTGGCGCTGCAGAACACCGCCTACTCCGTCAACATCAAGGAGCGGCTCGATTTCTCCTGCGCCCTGTTCGACCCGGACGGCGCCCTGATCGCCAACGCCCCGCACATGCCGGTCCACCTCGGCTCCATGGGCGACAGCGTGCGGGCCGCGCTGACCGTGCAGCCGAAACCGGGCGACGTGATAGCCCTGAACAACCCTTATAACGGCGGCACTCACCTGCCGGACGTCACCGTAGTGATGCCGGTGTTCGACGACGCCGGGGAGCGCATCCTCTTCACCGTCGCCGCGCGGGGCCACCATGCCGACATCGGCGGGACGACGCCCGGCTCCATGCCGTCCAGCAGCACCACGCTGGACGAGGAAGGCGTCTTGATCGACAATTTCCTGCTGGTCTCGGGCGGCCAGTTTCGCGAGGCCGAGTTCCGCGCCCTCCTCGCCTCCGGCCCACACCCCGTCCGCAATCCGGACCAGAACCTCGGCGACATCAAGGCTCAGGTGGCGGCCTGTGCGCGGGGCGCGCAGGGGCTGAAGCGGCTGATAGGCGTGTTCGGCGAGGATGTGGTGCTGGCCTACATGGGGCACGTCCGCGCCAATGCGGCGGCGAGCGTGCGGCGCATGCTGGCGACTCTGCCCGACGGCCGTTTCCGCTGCGAGGCGGACGGCGGTTGGGCGGTCGAGGTCGCCATCACCGTCGACCGCGAGGCCGGGCGGGCGAGGATCGATTTCACCGGCACCAGCGCGCAGCAGGCCAGCAATTTCAACGCCCCCGCCTCCATCTGCCGCGCGGCGACCCTCTATGTGATCCGCACGCTGCTCGACGACGACATCCCCATGAACGACGGCTGCCTGGAGCCCATCGACCTGATCATCCCCGAAGGCTCGATGCTGAAGCCGCGCTCGCCCGCCGCCGTGGTGGCCGGAAACGTGGAGACCAGCCAGGTGGTGACCGACGCGCTTTACGGGGCCACGGGCCGCCTCGCCGCGGCGCAAGGCACCATGAACAACTTCACCTTCGGCGACGCCACGCGCCAGTACTACGAGACCATCTGCGGCGGCTCGGGCGCGGGGCCGGGGTTCGACGGGACCAGCGCTGTGCAGACCCACATGACCAACAGCCGCCTCACCGACCCCGAGGTGCTGGAATTCCGCTACCCCGTCATCCTTGAAGACTTCCACATCCGCGAGGGCTCGGGCGGGGATGGCCAGTGGCGCGGCGGCGACGGCGTGGTGCGGCGGATCCGCTTCCGCGAGCCCATGACTGCCTCGCTCTTGGCCAACCGGCGTCGCGTGG
>Ga0302311_10002879_pt1 | contig 19142 bp, 17 predicted proteins | sample III_Palsa_N1_3_FD_200449 | JGI IMG/M metagenome (GOLD analysis project Ga0302311, IMG submission 200449) | Peat permafrost microbial communities from Stordalen Mire near Abisko, Sweden - III_Palsa_N1_3 | ecosystem: Environmental > Terrestrial > Soil > Palsa > Peat permafrost | place: Sweden... | reverse complement strand
TGGCATCTGCCCGGCGTGGCACCGCGCCGCGCACAGGCGATTCGTTCGCCTTGTCGCAGGCGTGGACAGCCCGTTCCGGTTTTTGAGGACAATAGCGGACTTTTTCCTTTGCGCTTGGGGCGCCGCCCGCGTGCATCCGTGAATTCCCTTTCCTCGTTCGGCGCAGCGTTTCCCCTGGGACTGACATGAGAGCTACCTCGCGCGCCGTGCTGGCGCTGACCCTTGCCGCCGGCCTCGCCGGCGCGATCTCGACCGCGTCCGCCGCCTCCGCGCCGGCCCCGGCCGCGTCGCAGCCCGAGAACGCCGTGCCTGCCACGTTCGCCGCACCGTTCAACGCGGCCCAGGACATGCTCAAGGGCGGCAACGCCGCGGGCTCGCTGGCCAAGCTCAAGGAAGTCGAGGCGCTGCCCGACCTGACGCCGTACGAGAAGTACCTGATCCTGCGGGTGAAGGCGCCGGCCGAATACTCGATCAACGACAACGCCAACGCGAGCACCGATTTCGAGGCCCTGCTGGCCAACCCGCTGCTGCCGGCGGAAGACCGCCCGCTGATGCTGAAGTTCGTGGCCGAGATCCTCTACACCGGCGAGCAGTACGACAAGGCCGCGGTGGCGATCCAGCGCTATCTCGATGCCGGCGGCAACGACGCGCAGCTCAAGGAACTGCTGCCGCAGGCGCAGTACGCCGCCAAGGACTTCGCCGCCGCCGCCAGGGGCTTCCGCGCCGAAGTGGACGCCGCGCTCGCGTCCGGCCACGTGCCCACCGACAAGCTGCTGCGCTTCATGGTCAGCGCGTACCTGGGCGAGAAGGACGACGCGGGCTATGTCTACGGCCTCGAGCAGCTGGCGGTCCACTATCCGAAGCCCGACTACTGGCGCGAGCTGATCGGCCGCGCCCGCGAGGTCGACAACTTCCCCGCCCGCCTGACGCTCGACGTCTACCGGCTGAAGGCCCAGGTGCTGGGCCGCGTCGACGACCGCGAGCGCGTGAACTACGTGGCGCTGGCCAAGCAGGCCGGCTATCCGGGCGAAGCCAAGAAGGTGCTGGACGACGCCTACGCCAGCAAGCCGTTCACCGGCGCCGACCTGGCCGACGCCAACAAGCTGCGCCCGGAAGTCGACAAGGCCGCGGCGAACGACGCGGCGCAGGAGCCGGTCAACGAGAAGGCCGCGCTCGCCGCCAAGGACGGCAATGCGCTCGTCGTGCAAGGCCTGCTCGAGACGACGCAGGACAACGCCGCCAAGGGCGCCGACCTGATCGCGCAAGGCATCGCGCGCGGCGGCCTGCGCCAGCCGGACGAGGCCAAGCTGCACCTGGGCTATGCGCAGGTGCGCGCCGGCCGCGACGCCGACGCGATGAAGACGTTCCAGTCCGTCGGCGGCGCCAACGGCACGGCGTCGCTGGCGCACGTCTGGATCCTGTACCTGCAATCGCGCCAGGCGGCCGCCGCCGCTCCGGCTGCCGCGGCGTCGAAGTAAGGCTCGCGCCAACGAACGAGGCCCCGATCGCCGGCGCGATCGGGGCCTTTTTCATGGCGGCTCCGCGGGCGTCAGGCGCTGCGCTGGAACGCTTCGCCGGCGCTGTCGAACAGGCGGCTGCGCGCGAGGTCCGGGCGCAGCGCGACGCGGCTGCCGGCGGCCAGCGGGTCGGCGTGTCCGGGCAGTCGCACGATCACCGGCGCGGGCTGGCCGGCGCAGTGCACGTGCACCAGCGTCGCGTCGCCCAGGCGTTCGACGAGGTCGACGCGGCCCTCGAGCGCCGCCGGGCCCGCGCCGGCCGCGGCCAGTTCCACCTGGTCGGGGCGGAAGCCGAGCGTGGCCGTCGCGCCGACCGCAGGGGCGTCGCGCGACGCGGCGAGCGCGAACTCGCCGTCGCCCGCGCGCACGCGCAGGCCGCCCGCGTCGTTGGCGCTGACCGTCACCGGCACCAGGTTCATCTTGGGCGAGCCGAGGAAGCCGGCCACGAACAGGTTGGCGGGGTTGTCGTACAGCGCCATCGGCTCGCCCACCTGCGCGATGCGGCCGGCGTTGAAGACCGCGATGCGCTGGCCCAGCGTCATCGCCTCGACCTGGTCGTGCGTCACGTAGATCATCGTCGTGCCGAGTTCGCGGTGCAGCCGCGCGAGCTCGGTGCGCATCTGCACGCGCAGCGCGGCGTCGAGGTTGGACAGCGGCTCGTCGAACAGGAATACCTTGGGCTGGCGCACGATCGCGCGGCCGATCGCCACGCGCTGGCGCTGGCCCCCGGACAGCGCCTTGGGCTTGCGGTCGAGCAGCGCGCCGATCTGCAGGATCTCGGCGGCGCGGCCCACCGCGGCGGCCACCTCGGCCTTCGAGCGCTTCGCGAGCTTGAGCGCGAAGCCCATGTTCTCGGCCACCGTCATGTGCGGGTACAGCGCGTAGCTCTGGAACACCATCGCCACGCCGCGGTCGGACGGCGACACGTCGTTGACGCACTGCCCGCCGATGGCCAGCTCGCCGTCGCTGATCTCCTCGAGCCCGGCGATCATGCGCAGCAGCGTCGACTTGCCGCAGCCGGACGGCCCGACGAACACCATGAACTCGCCGTCGCGCACCTCGAGGTCGACGCCCTTGATCACTTCGGCGCCGCCGTCGTAGGTCTTGCGGATCTGCTTGAGCGTGAGGCTGGCCATGGGGTGTCCTGAGCTAGATGTCGCAGCGTTGCTGCAGCGGGGGATTGGGCGCGGGCACGGTGTCCGTGCGGGCCACGTGGTCGGCGCGCAGCGCGCGCACCTGGGCGTCGACGTCGGCCGGGCTCAGCACCCGGTCCTTGGCCTGGAACACCCAGTCGATGTCCTCGTCGTAGACGCGCGGTGTGCCGCCGGTGGGCAGTGTGCCGCCGACGGCGAACCACAGGTTGAACGAGATCGTCATCGGCGAGACGGGCACGTTGCGGCCGTCGTGCACCGCCACTTCGTGGCCGTCGACGAATTCGTGCACGGCGCCCTTGGTCACCTGCATCAGCAGCGTGTGCCAGCCGTCGAACGAGCCGAACTCCTCATGCGCCGAGTTGTGCGCCTCCCACGGATCGATCTGCACGGTCTGCCACGACACGCCGTACAGCCGCGTCTTGTCCGAGCCCCAGCCGCCGTTGGGGAGGTATTCCCAATCCAGCTCGCTGAAGTCGGGATCGAACGGATGCGCGAGCGGCGCGACCGCGTAGAACGACTCGATCACCGGATCGCCACCGGCACCCGAGCGCGGCGCGTCGCTGAAGCGGATGCGCGCGGCGTAGGTGCCCTGCAGGTACTTGCGCTGGTGGCACAGCTGCGCCTGCACGGTGCCGGGGCCGGTGCCGTCGGTCGACGCGGTCATGCGCAGCACGCGGTTGCCGGGCTGCAGCGGATCGTCCAGCAGCGTGATCGCGCCGGCACTGAAACGGCCGCCGGGCAGTCCCGGATGGCCGACGCCGTCGCGCAGCTGCCACCCGCCGGAAGCCAGCTCGCCGGGCGTGGCGTACGAGAAGTCGTCGAAGAACAGGTCGGCCGGCGCGGCCGCGGCGCCCGCGTCGACGACGACGCAGCCGGCGGTCGCTGCGACGAACGAGAACGCGGCGATGGCGCGGGCGAGGGCGCGCAGCGAGATCGGGGGGGGGCGGCTCATCTCAGGCAGAGGCGCCCGACGCGGTTGCGTCGTCCGGGTTGTGCGGCAGGAAGAAGGACAGCACCAGCACCGGGATCGCGCAGGCGAGCACCCACAGGAAGAAGTGCTGGTAGCCGAGCCAGGTCTGGATCTCGCCGCTCCACGTGCCCGAGAGAATGAGCCCGAGCTGCATGACGCCGCTTCCCAGCGCATAGTGCGCGGTCGTGAAGCGGCCCTTCGCGACCACCTGCATGATGAACAGGATGATGCCCACGAAGCCGAATCCGTAGCCGAACATCTCGATCGACAGGCCTGTCGCGATCAGGCTCATGTCGCTCGGACGCGCGGTGCTGAGCCACCAGTAGACGAGGTTGGGCAGGTTCATCGCGATGACCAGCCACACCATCGACCGACGCAGCCCCAGCCACGACGTGAAGTAGCCGCCAACGATGCTGCCGCCGACGAACGCCACCGTCGCCCAAGTTCCGTAGACGACGCCGATCTGGTCGGTGGTCAGGCCGAGTCCGCCGACGGCGCGCGCGTCGCGCAGGAACAGCGGGCCCACGGACTGGATCTGCCCTTCGCCGGCGCGGAACAGGATGATGAACAGGATCGCGAACCAGATGCCCGGCTTCGCGAAGAACTCCTGGACGACCTCGAAGCTGGTCCTGGCGATGTCGCCGATCCTGCGCGACGCCTGCACCGCGCTGCGTGTGTCCGGCAGCGCCCACACGTGGTATGCGGCGAGCGCGGCCATCACGGCGGCCAGCAGCACGAAGACGGCGCTCCAGGCGTGCGCGGCCTCCATCGTCTTCTCGAGATAGCCGACCAGCACCAGCACGCCGCCGCGCGCGAACAGGCGCGCGGCGTTGAAGAACGCGCCCTGCCAGCCGGCGTATTCGGCCTGGAGCTTGTCGGTGAGGCTCGCGATGTAGAGGCCGTCGGACGAGATGTCGTGCGTGGCCGAAGCGAAGGCGGTGAACGCGAGGATGCCCAGCACCAGCGAGACGCTGTGCGGGACGTTCAGCGCCAGCGCGACGAGTCCCAGCGTGACGGCGCCGATCAACTGGAACAGCACCACGAGCAGCTTCTTGCTGGGCACCGCCTCGAGGAACGGGCTCCAGAGCGGCTTGACCGCCCACGCCAGGCCCAGCGCGTTCGTCCACTTCGTGATGACGCTGTTCTCGATCCCCAGATCCTTGAACAGCAACGCCGCGATCGCCATCACGACGAAGAACGGCACCCCCTGCGCGAAATAGAGCGTGGGCACCCAGGTGATCGGCGAGCGCTTCAGCGGCGAGGCCTCGGCCACGGTCGGCGGCACGACGCTGGCGGACAGAACGGTGTCACTGGTCAATTTGGGTCTCTTTCCTGACGGTGAGGGAGCTCGGTGGGACACGGGCGAGAGGGCAGTCTGCCCGCGTTCAGGCCGCGCGAGGAGAGAGCTTCACCGGAGACCGGCCCGGCGCCTGCGCGCGGCCTTCGAGCCATGCCTGCAGGGCTTCGAGCGCGCCGTCGGCGTAGCCCCAGGTGACGACCGACGGGGCCGCGATGTCGAACAGCTGGAACGGATTCCACAGCGCGAGGTGCAGGTCCGGACGCGCCGTCGCCGCGCCCGCGCCGAAGCGCGTGCGGTGGTTGGACACGAGGATGTTGAAGCGGCCGTCGCGCGGGAACGTGGCGGCCTCGATCTCGCGCAGGTCGCCGATGCGCAAGAACTGCACGTCGCCGAAGGCCGCGAACAGGTCGGCGACGCGCTCGGCCGGCAGGCCTTCCTCGGAGACGCCGTCGCAGGCGACCGAGTCCTGCGTGACGACGCGGATCGGCGTCGCCAGCGCGGGCGGCACGGCCTTCCTGCCGGCAGCGTCGAATGCGGTCAGCCCGCGTGCCCACGCGGCGCGCATCAGCGCGTCGTCGGCCGCGCGCTGCGCCGCGTCGTACGCGCGCGGCGCGACCGGGTACCGCGCCGCGAGATCGACCAGGCGCGCCTCGGAACGCTTGACGTCGCCCGGCAGCAGGTGGCCTTCCTGCAACGCGGCCTCGATCGCGCGGATGGCGGCGGCCTGCTCGTCGAGGCTGCCCTGCGCGAGCGGCATGTCCGCGCCGGCCTGCAGCGCCATGACGGCGCCCAGCGCGTGGCCGTACTTCTCGTAGATCGCCTTCATGAACAGCGCGTCGGTGATGACGACGCCGTCGTAGCCGATGTTCTGGCGCAGCAGGCCCGTGAGCACCGCGCGCGACAGCGTCGCCGGATGCTCCGGGTCGATCTGCGGATAGACGATGTGCGCGGTCATCACCGCCGGCGCCGCGGGCGTGTCGCCGTGCGCGTGGGCCAGCGCGCGGAACGGGCGCAGCTCGAGCGCCTCGAGCTCGGCGATCGACTTGTCGACGACGGGCAGCGCGTGGTGCGAGTCGGTGGCGGTGTCGCCGTGGCCGGGGAAATGCTTCACGCAGCAGGCCACGCCCTCGCGCAGCGAGCCGCGCATCCACGCGCCGGCCAGGCGCGCCACCGCGTCCGGATCCTCGCTGAAGCTGCGCTCCGCGATCACCGGGTTGCCGGGGTTGTTGTTCACGTCGAGGACCGGCGCGAAGTTCCAGTTGATGCCCAGGCTGCGCAGGCCGCGCGCCACGGTGGCGCCGACCTCCTCGCACAGCGCCTCGTCGTCGATCGCGCCGAGCGCCATCGCGGCCGGGGCCTGCGGCAGGAACGTCGCGCGGATCGTCGAGCCGCCTTCCTGGTCGATGCCGATCAGGCAGCTGGGGCCCATGATCTCGCGCAGGTCGGCGGTGAGCTTGCGGATCTCGTCCTCGGTGCCTAGGTTGCGGCGGAACAGGCAGATCGCGCGCACGTGATGGCGGCGCAGGAACTCGGCGGTCGCGGCGTCGAGCGACGTGCCCGGGATGTCGACCATCACCAGATGGCCGGGGTAGAAAGAGGGCACGGCGCTCATCTTCTCGTTGTCAGTGCGTGAGCGTGACCTTGTTGAGGTGACGCGGCTTGTCAGGGTCGAGCCCCTTCGCACGCGCGAGGGCTTCGACGGCCAGGTAGTAGCTCTGGATCGCCGAGATCGGGTCGAGGTCCTCGTGGCCGGCGGCCACCAGCGGCAGCTCGGCGCCCGGCGTGCCCACGGGCGCGGCGACCAGCACGCGCGCGCCGCGGCGGCGCATCTCCTCGGCCAGCGCGAGCAGGCCGGCCTGGGCCGGGCCGCGCGGCGCGAACACGAGCAGCGGATAGCCTTCCTCGATCAGCGCCATCGGGCCGTGCTTGACCTCGGCGCCGGAGAACGCCTCGGCCTGGATGCCGCAGACTTCCTTGAACTTCAGCGCGGCTTCCATCGCGATGGCCAGGCTGGTGCCGCGGCCGATCACGAACAGCTTGTCCGCATGCACCAGCGCGTCGACCAGCGGCGACCAGTCGGTGTACGCGGCGCGCTCCAGCACCTCGGGCAGCGTCTCGAGCGCGGCCAGCAGCGGCTTGTCGTCCTGCCAGTGCGCGACGATGCGCGCGCCCGCCACGAGCTGCGCGATGTAGCTCTTGGTCGCGGCCACGCTGGTCTCGGCGCCGGCGTGCAGCGGCAGCACCCATTGCGCGGCCTCGGCCAGCGGCGAGCCGGCGTCGTTGACCACGGCCACGGTGCGCGCGCCGCCGGCGCGGAAGAAGCGCGTCGGCGCGATCAGGTCGGGACTCTGGCCCGACTGCGAGAAGCCCCAGGACACCAGGCCGTTGCAATCGAGCTGCGACTGGTACAGCGTGACCAGCGACATCGGCAGCGAGGTGACGAGGCGGCCGAGGCGCGCCATCACGAGGTAGGCCATGTAGTGCGCGGCGTGGTCGGAGCTGCCGCGCGCCACCGTCAGGGCGGATCGCGGGGGATCGGCACGGAGCTGCTCGCCGAGCGAGACATAGGCGGCGAGGTCGGCCGCCATCAGACGAGCCACGGCCGCTGGGGCTTCGCGCGCTTCGTCAAACATCCGTGAGCTCAATGGAATCTCCTTCTACGATCACTTGGGTCAGTTGCAGGTCGGCGTCGAGGACGACCACGTCGGCGCGCGCGCCCACGAGCAGGCGTCCGCGATCGGCCAGGCCGAGGAAGTCGGCGGCGTTGGTGGCCACGCGGCGCGAGGCGTCGTCCAGGCTCAGGCCCATGCCGACGAGGTTGCGCAGCGCCTGGTCCATCGTCAGCGTGCTGCCGGCCAGCGTGCCGTCGGCCAGGCGCACGCCGCCCAGGCACTTGGTGACGCGGTGGCTGCCGAGGTTGTAGTCGCCGTCGGGCATGCCCGCGGCGGCCGTGGAATCGGTGACGCAGTACAGGCAGGGGATCGCGCGCAGCGCGGCGCGGATCGCGCCCGGGTGCACGTGCAGCAGGTCGGGGATGATCTCGGCGAATTCGGCATGCGCCAGCGCCGCGCCGGCGATGCCGGGCTCACGGTGGTGGAACTTGCTCATCGCGTTGAACAGGTGCGTGAAGCCGGTGGCGCCGCGTTGCAAGGCGGCGACGCCGTCCTCGTACGTGCCGGCCGTGTGGCCGATCTGCACGTGGAAGCCGGCCGCGCGCAGCGGCGCGATCAGGTCGAGGTTGCCGGGCAGCTCGGGCGCCATCGTGATCAGGCGGATCGGGGCGAGGGCGTGCAGCGCCTTGACCTCGTCGACCGACGCGGGCCGCGCGAAGTCGGGCTGCGCGCCGAGCGCTCCCGGGTTGATGTACGGGCCCTCGAGATGCACGCCCATCACGTGCGCGCCGCCGCGGCGATGCGTGCGGCAGGCGTCGGCCAGCGCGGCCATCGCCTTGGAGATGTCGGCCATCGGCGCCGTCATCGTGGTGGCGAGCATCGAGGTCGTGCCGTGGCGTGCGTGCACGCGCGCGATCTCGGCGACGGCGTTGCCGCCTTCCATCGTGTCGAAGCCGCCGCCACCGTGCACGTGCAGGTCGATGAAGCCCGGCAGGATCAGCGGCTCGGCCGACACCCGCGCCTGGCCTTCGCTGATCGGCTGGCCATCGATGCCGGCGATGCGGCCGTCGACGATCGTCAACTTGCCGCTGATGAAGCCCTGCGGCGTCAGGACGTTGCCACTGATCTGCTGGCGGGAACCGCTCATGCGACCGCTTCCTTCATCTGCTGGCGCACCAGTCTGTGGGCGCCGTCGACGGCATCGCCGGCGGGTTCGACGAGGCGCGTGCGCAGCGCGGGCGGCAGGCGACCGGCCATGCGCAGGCCGATGCTGCCGAGAAGCACGATGGGCAGCTGCAGCCCCGGGTCGAGCGCAAGCGCCATGTCTTCGATTTCCTGTCCGATTTCCTGCACCAGCGACTGGGCCGCGGCGTCGGTGTCCGCGCACTCGAAGACGAGGGGCGCGAGTTGGGCGTATTCGTGCTGGCGCGCCGAGGAGCACCATTCCAGCAGGGTGTCGCGGCGGTCGCTGACGTGGCGCCACACGGCCTGCGCGAGCGCGCCGGCGGGAGCGCGGCCGTCGAGGGCGCGGTGCGCGATCTGCATCGCGCGCAGTCCGAGCCAGGCACCCGAGCCTTCGTCGCCTACCGGGAACCCCCAGCCGCTGACCGCCACGCGGCGACCGTCGGCGTGCAGCGCCTCGCCGACCGCGCCGGTGCCCACGGCGACGATCGCGCCCGGACGGCCCGCATGGGCGCCCACCAGCGCGGTGCGCGAGTCCGTCTCCAGCACGATCAGCGCGTAGTCGGGCGCCGCGCGGAAGAAGGCGGCGGCCAGGTGCGGCGCGACGGCGCCGGCCAGGCCCAGGCCCAGCACGCAGTGGTTCGGAACCGGCAGCGGCAGCCCGGCCGCCGCGAACGCGCGCTCGACCGCCTGGCCGATGTGCTTCCACGCCTGGTCGATGCCCTGGGCGAGCGCCGACGGGCCGGACTCGCCGTGGCCGATCAGCGCGCCGCTGCTCGTCCAGAGGCGGACGCGGGTCCCCGTGCCGCCGCCGTCCACGCCCAGGGCGTAGCGGATGTCGGCCTGTTCAAAGGCGGGGTGATAACAGGTGTGGCTCATAAGTGTGATACCACTATAGTACCATGAGAGGCCGCTGTCAACGAACGACCGGCTGTGCGAAATGCCCGGACGGGTACCGAATTTCACTCGTGCAATCTAGGCAGAAACCCGTACATTGCTGACAGAATTGACATCTTCGGACATGAACCAGTCGTAATACCAATTACGCCCGCTGCCGGACACTGGTGCGCCCACCCACCCTCCCCGTCGCGGCTACGCGTCGACGCGCGGTGCCGGGTGCCGCAGGCCGAACATGCCCCAGCCCTGCATCGTCATCACGTCGGCCCCGTCCTGGTTGAACACGCGCCAGCGGGACAGCACCAGCCCGACGTGCGGCTTGCTGTTCATCACGCGCGCCTCCAGCACGGTCATCTCGGCCGAGATCGTGTCGCCTGGATAGACCGGTTTCAGCCAGCGGAGTTCATCGATGCCCGGCGAGCCGAGGCTGGACGAGTCGTTCAGGTAGCCGTCGCACATCAGGCGCATCGTCATCGCGCAGGTGTGCCAGCCGCTGGCCGACAGTTTCTTGAACAGCGAAGCCTCGGCGGCCGCGTCGTCCAGGTGGAATGGCTGCGGATCGAACTGGCGCGCGAACTCCAGCGTGGCCTCGCGCCGGACGGTGGTGCTGCCGAGGGCCATCACGCGGCCGACGGGGAAATCCTCCCAGCAGTAGCGCTTGGCGGGGGCGGGCGTCGTGTCCATGTCGGCGGTCTTCCTTCAATCGGTGGTGGCAACGAGGATAGCGCCGCGGCGTTTCCGGCATCATGATCGCGGCCATGATCACGCTCATCCTCGGCCTCGTCCTGTTCCTGGGCATCCATTCCGTGCGCATCGTCGCCGACGGGCTGCGCTCGCACTTCGTCGCGTCGCGCGGCCTGAACGCATGGAAAGGCGTCTATTCGCTGATATCGATCGCCGGCTTCGTGCTGATCTGCATCGGCTTCGGTCAGGCGCGCCACGATCCGGTGGTGTTGTGGTCGCCGCCGCGCTGGACGCATGACCTCGCCGCGCTGCTGACGCTGATCGCGTTCGTCCTGGTCACCGCGGCCTACGTGCCCGGCAACGGCATCAAGGCGCGCGTGAAGGATCCGATGATCCTGGGCGTGAAGTGCTGGGCCGCCGGCCACCTGCTGGCCAACGGCACGCTGGCCGACGTCGTGCTGTTCGGCAGCTTCCTCGCGTGGGCCGTGCTCGACTTCCGCGCCGCCCGCCAGCGCCGCCGCGCGGGGGCCGAGCCGGCGACCGCCCCGGTCAAGCGTGGCCGCAGCGCCATCGCGACCGTGGTGGGCGTGCTGGCCTGGATGCTGTTCGCACTGCATCTGCACCAGCCGCTGATCGGCGTGGCGCCGTTCCCCGGCTTCCACGGCATCGGCCACTGAGCCGATCGACTCAGAACCTGTGAATGAATCCGACGCGACCGAGCGGGCCGTCAAAACGCGTCCGATCAAGGCGCAAAGCGCAGACGTAGCTCGGGCTACGACGAGCATTTGCAACGCAGAGCGGGCGTGTTTTGACGGGACGAGCGGGCGTGGCGGGTTCGTTCACAGGTTCTCAGGGCGCGGCGGGCGCCGCCTTCTCCCAGGCCGGGTGGATCAGCCCGGCCAGCAGCTCGAAGCGCGTGTAGGGCCGCGGCCGGCCGGACAGCTTCAGCGAAATGGCCACCACCAGGTTGTGGGTGCGCGACGGCGGCGCGTGCATCGGCAACAGCGTGAGCCACACGACCAGCAGCACCGGCAACCACCACGGCGCGCGCACGGCGCCCGGGTGGGCGAGGTAGTCGGCCAGCGTCCAGCCCGCGGCGGCCGCCCCGAGCACCATGCCGGCGATGGCCTCGCTCCACGAATGCGCGCCGAGGTCGACACGCGAGTAGGTGATCAGCGTGGCCAACAGCACGCCCACCGCCGAGCCGCGTCGGCCGGCGATGATCGCGCCGATCACCGGCAGGATGGACCACGCGAACATCGAGTGGCCCGAGAAGCCGGTGAAGTCGAGCGCCGCGATGCCGTAGCCGAAGCCGAGGAAGGCCACCTTGCTGACGGTCGTGATGCCCGCGACCACGACGATCCCGATCACCCAGCGCCAGGCCGAGCGGCGCGCCGGATGGTCGTGCGCGTGCGCGTTGCCCTGCGCGAGGCGCCTGAGCGCGCCCGCGGGACGCGCGAGCGCCAGCCACAGCGCCCCCGCCAGGAAGGCCGGCAACAGGATCTGGGCCTCGCCCAGCCGCGTCACCCCCAGCCAGAACAGCGAATGGATCTCTTGGCCTCCCGTCATGCGCCCTTGTCTTGTCGTGTGAATCGAAATGCGAAGGCGGCATCGTAGCCGTCGCCGGTGAGGCCAGTGTGAGGTAAAGCTGACGGTCCGTCGCGCGCTTGCGCAGCCTGATCCGCGCGGCGCACGAGTCGTCGCAAGCGCGTGGAAGCCGCGGGCGTCGCTGCCTACAGTCCAACCATCGAATCACGGACGACGCGACCCGCGCAGTCCACCCACACCGAACGGAGTCCATCATGACCAAGAGCCTGACCACCCGGATCGCTTCCTTCGCCCTCGCCGCCCTGATGACGCTGGGCATGCTGGGCAGCGTCAACGACATCGCGAAGGTCGAGTACCAGCTCGGCGCGACCAACGTGCTGATGGCGCAGGCCGCGCAGCCGGCCGACCGCGCCTGAGCAGGATCAGATCGCCGCCGCCAGGCGCGTGCCCTGGTCGATGGCGCGCTTGGCGTCGAGCTCGGACGCCTCGTCGGCCCCGCCGATCAGGTGCACCTTGACGCCCGCCGCGGCCAGCGGCGCGGAAAGCTCGCGCAACGGCTCCTGGCCCGAGCACAGCACGATGGTGTCGACCTCGATCAGCGTGCCGTCCTTGCGCTCGGGGCCGAACGTGACGAACAGGCCCTCGTCGGTGACGCGCTCGTAGTTCACGCCGGCCAGCATCTCCACGTTCTTCATCTTCAGCGTCGCGCGATGCACCCAGCCCGACGTCTTGCCCAGCCCGGCGCCGTGCTTGCCGGGCTTGCGCTGCAGCAGCGTCACCTGGCGCGACGGCGCCGTCGGCTGCGGACGCTCCAGGCCGCCGGGCGTCTTCGCCGGATCGCCGACGCCCCATTCGCGCTTCCATTCGTCCAGGTGCAGCGCCGGCGACGGCTCGCCGCGGTCGGCGCCCGTCACCAGGTATTCGGCGACATCGAACCCGATGCCGCCGGCCCCGACGATGGCCACGCGCTGTCCCACCGGCTTGCCGTGCAGCAGCACGTCGATGTAGCTCAGCACCTTGGCGTTGTCCTGGCCCGGGATGCGCGGATCGCGCGGCACGACGCCCGTCGCCAGGACTACCTCGTCGAACTGGCCGGCCACCAGCGCCGCGGCGTCGACGCGCGTGCCCAGCTTCAGCGCCAGCGTCGGCAGCAGCTCGATGCGGCGCGCGAAGTAGCGCAGCGTCTCGACGAACTCCTCCTTGCCCGGCACCCGCTTGGCCATGTTGAACTGGCCGCCGATGCGGTCGGCGCCATCGAACAGCGTGACCTGGTGGCCGCGCTCGGCCAGCGTCGTGGCGGCGGCGAGGCCGGCCGGGCCGGCGCCGACCACCGCGACGCGCCTGGGCACGGCGGCCGGCGCGATCTTCAGCTCGGTCTCGAAGCCGGCGCGCGGGTTGACCAGGCAGGTCGCCTGCTTGTTGCTGAAGGTGTGGTCGAGGCACGCCTGGTTGCAGGCGATGCAGGTGTTGATCTCGTCGGCCCGGCCCTGCGCCGCCTTCTCGACGAACGCCGGGTCGGCCAGGAACGGCCGCGCCAGCGACACCAGGTCGGCCTGGCCGAACTGGTCGATGCCGGCCGCGAGCAAGCCTTCGGCGACTTCGGGCGTGTTGATGCGGTTGCTGGTGACCAGCGGGATCGTCACGCCGGCGGCGCGCAGGTCGGCGCGCATCTTGCCGGTGACCCAGCCGAAGGCCGCGCGCGGCACGCTGGTGACGATGGTCGGGATGCGCGCCTCGTGCCAGCCGATGCCGGTGTTCAATATCGTGGCGCCGGCGGCCGCGACGGCCTTGGCCAGCTGCAGCACCTCGTCCCAGGTGCTGCCCTCGGGGATCAGGTCGATCATCGAGATCCGGTAGATCAAGATGAAGTCGGGGCCGACCGCCTCGCGCACGCGGCGCACGATCTCCACCGCCAGCCGCATCCGGTTCTCGTAGGCGCCGCCCCATTCGTCGGTACGGTGGTTGGTGTGGCGCACCAGGAACTGGTTGATCAGGTAGCCCTCGCTGCCCATCACCTCGACGCCGTCGTAGCCGGCCTCGCGCGCGAGCACCGCGCAACGCACGAACGCCTTGATCTGGCGCTCGATGCCGCGCGCCGTCAGCGCGCGCGGCGTGAACGGCGAGATCGGGCTCTGGATCCGGCTCGGCGCGACGCACAGCGGCGAGTAGCCGTAACGGCCGGTGTGCAGGATCTGCAGCGCGATCTGGCCGCCCTCGGCGTGCACCGCGTCGGTCACCAGCTTGTGGCGGCGCGCGCCGCCGCGCGTCCAGAGGGTGCCGGCGAAGGGCTTGACCCAGCCTTCGAAGTTCGGCGCGAAGCCGCCGGTGACGATCAGGCCGGCGCCGGGCCGCGCCCGTTCCGCGTAGAACGCCGCCATGCGCGGGAAGTCGCGTGCGGCGTCCTCGAGGCCGGTGTGCATGCTGCCCATGATGGTGCGATTGCGCAGCGTCGTGAAACCGAGATCGAGCGGGGCGAGCAGCTTCGGGTAGGGCGATGTCATCGTGTTCTCGGGTCGGGCAGGGAGCTGGCGAGGCCTGCGATGGTACGGGCAGCGGGCCTGACAGAATCGGGGCAGCGCACTAATCGGTGGATCGCGCGACTGAACCAATTCGGCACGAATCCACTCCATGTTCCGGGGCCTCGCCCCGATGGCCGAGTTGCAGGCAACAGACCCGCAACATTGGCATGCCTCATAATGTTGAATTCAGATGACAGGCGCGGCCTGGAAAGTGGAGTGTTTTGATGAAAAAACGTGAGTTCCTGGCCGTGGGCGGCGCCGTGCCTTTGATGCTTGCCGGCTGCGGCAGCGGTTCCGGCAGCGCGCCGGTTCGCCTGGTCAACGCGAGCGTCGGCTACGAAGAGGGGCTGGGCTTCCAGGATGAATCCAACCAGATCGTGACTGGCATCACCTACGGCAACGCCAGCGCCTACTCCAATGTGCAAGCCGGCTCGGTCAGCCTCACGCTGACCACCACGCTCAACGGCGTCGAGACGAGCGCCACCGCCGCGCAGGTCCGCACCGTCAACAAGGACCAGCGCTACTCGCTGGTCGCGTACGGCGTGCTCAACGAGCTGCGCATGGTGCTGGTGGCCGAGAGCAACGTCACGCCGGACACCGGCGACGCCAACGTCAACGTCCTGAACACCTCCGTCGACATCGGCGCGGTGGACGTCTACCTGTCGCCGACCCAGGACCTGGCGATCTCCACGCTGATCGCCTCGAGCATTGCGGCGACCACCTCGAGCCCCTCGCAGAGCGCGTTCGCCGGCATCACCGCGGGCTCGTACTACGTGACCGTCGTGGGCGCCAACAGCATCCAGCAGGGCATCAGCGACGTGCGCTTCCAGTCGCCGGTCGCGATCACGCTGACGGCGCTGCAGGTCGTGACGATCATCCTGACCCCGGGCGCCAGCGGCGTCCTGGCCAACGCGATCGTGCTGACGCAAGGAACCACGGGCACGGCCGTGTCGTACCTGAACACCACCGCCCGCGCACGCGCCGTCACCGCGATCCCGGGTGCGACGATCTCCGTCGTCGGCACCACCCCGACGAACACGTCCGTCACGCTGCTGGCAGCCAACAACACGCCGCAATACTCGAACTACGCCGTCGTCGAGACCGGCCCGGCGCCGGTCGTCACCGTCAACGGCGCCACCGTGCCGGTGGTGATGAACGACCCCACGTCGACGACCACGCCGCCGGCCGAAATCACCGCGGCACTGAGCGCCGGCGGCGACTACACGCTGGGGGTCTACCTGGACGGCTCGGGCAATCCGAAGGCGAAGGTCTTCCTCGACGACAACACCGCGCCGGTCACGTCGTCGGGCGTGAAGTTCCGCCTCATCAACCTGGCGTCCAACAACCAGGGCCTGCTGCTGTCGATGTCGGTCAACAAGATCAGCATCGCCTCGGTCATCCCGTACGCCACGGCGTCGGCCTACACCGAGGTCTCGTCGATTCCGCAAGGAACCAGTTCCGTGGTCGAAGTCAACAACGGCGCCGACGTGCTGGTCACGTACACCACCGTGCTGACCCTGCCCAACATCTTCACCGAGATCGTGGTGGGCGTGGATCCGACCACCGGCACGGTGCTGGACTTCTTCCGCTCGTCGTCCGGCACCTGATCCGCCGCGGCTTCGCGAACGCAGAAATGGCGCCCTCGGGCGCCATTTTTCATGGCCACGGCCTGTTCAACGACCCGGCGGCACGCCGAACTTGCCGGCGCGGAAGTCCTCCACCGCCTGGAAGATCTCGGCCTGCCTGTTCATCACGAACGGCCCGTACTGCGCGATCGGCTCGTTGAGCGGGCGGCCGGCGATCAGCAGCGCCCGCACCCCTTCCGCCCCGGCCTGGAGGCGCACGCCGTCGCGATCGGCCGCATTCGCGAGCACGGCCATGCGCTCGCGCGCGACGCTGGTGCGCGCGGCGACGCCGTCGATCTCCAGCTGGCCGCGGTACACGTAGACGAACGCGTTGTGGCCGGCCGGCAGCGCCTGTTCGAACGTCGCGCCCGGCTCCAGGTGCAGGTCGAGGTAAAGCGGTTCCGTGTGCGCCTTCTGCACCGCGCCGGCCACGCCGTGGCTCGAGCCCGCGATCACGCGCACGCTGGCGCCCGGCAGGCGCAGCTCGGGAATCTCGCCGGTGGGAATGTCGCGATAGCCGGGCGTGCCCATCTTGTCGGCGGCCGGCAGGTTCAGCCACAGCTGGAAGCCCTCCATGCGGCCGTGCTCCTGCTCCGGCAGCTCGCTGTGGATGATGCCGCGGCCGGCCGTCATCCACTGCACGCCGCCGTTCTCCAGCAGCCCTTCGTTGCCGGCGGAATCGCGGTGGCGCATGCGTCCGGCGATCATGTAGGTCACCGTCTCGAAGCCGCGGTGCGGGTGGTCGGGGAAGCCGCCGATGTAGTCGTCGGCGTCGTCCGAGCCGAACGCGTCGAGCATCAGGAACGGGTCGAGCCGGCGCTGCAGCGGCTGCGTCAGCACGCGCGTCAGCTTGACGCCGTCGCCGTCGCTGGTGGCCTGCCCCGTGACCAGGCGCTCCACCGCGCGCGGGTTGCGCACGGCGGCGTCCGGGGTCACGCTGGCGGTTGGGGCGGTCAGGGTCGTGGTCATGGAAGATGTCCAGGTGAGGCGGCACTCAGAACCTGTGAATGAATCCGACGCGACCGAGCGGGCCGTCAAAACGCGTCCGATAAAGGCGCAAAGCGCAGACGTAGCTCGGGCTACGGCGAGCATTTGCAACGCAGAGCGGGCGTGTTTTGACGGGACGAGCGGGCGTGGCGGGTTCGTTCACAGGTTCTTGTATGTTCAAACCAGACCAGCGCGATAGAGTTTGACCGCCGTCGAGACGGCCAGACCGATCCGTGCAGCCTGGAAGGTTCTTGGGTTTCGAAGCCCGTGACTGAGTAGATGGCGTGCGGACATCGCACTGGTCTTTCTCAAGCCCGAACGGTTACCGGCGCCGGCCTGGCCGAGCGCGCATGCACAAGGAAGGGTTCGAAGGCCATGTCTGCAATCTCGGTGGTAGCGGGTATCGACGTCGCCAAGGGGCACGTCGACGTGGATGTTGTTGGTGCCCAGTTTGCGCCGCGGCAGTTCGACAATGAGGCCGAAGGTCACTCGGCCATCGCTTCGACGCTCAAGGCGCTCTGCGTTGGCTTGGTCGTCATGGAGGCCACCGGCGGCTACGAGGCCGCGCTGGCCTGCGCGCTTCAAGGCGCGGGCCTTGCGGTCGCGGTGGTCAACCCTTCGCAGCCGCGCAGGTTTGCCGAGTCCCAGGGTTACCGGGCCAAGACCGATCGCATCGATGCTCACGTGCTGGCCGAGTTCGGCCAGACCTTGGTTCGACGCCCTGATCTGGCGCGCTTCCTGCGGCCGATGGATGATGCCGACCAGCAATGGTTGGCAGCGTTGGTCACGCGCCGACGTCAGCTCTTGGCCATGATGACCTCCGAGCGACAACGGTTGCAGATCACACCCAAGAAGCTGCATCCCAGCCTCGAGGCCATCATCCAGGCAATCAAGGCTCAACTCGACGATGTCGAAGCCCAGATGGTTACACACGTCAAGGAGCACTTCGGCAGGCTCGATGCGATCCTGCAGTCGGTCAGCGGCATTGGCCCGATCGCCAGCGCTACCTTCATCGCCGAGTTGCCCGAGCTGGGCAAACTCAATCGCCGCCAGATTGCCTCGCTGGTAGGCGTGGCGCCCTTCGCCAAGGAGTCGGGTAAGACCAAAGGCCGACGACGCGTTCAAGGCGGTCGTTTCGAAGTCCGTCGCGTGCTCTACATGGCCACGCTCACCGCGGCCTTCCGCAACCCGGTCTTCAAAGCTCACTACGACCGCCTCAAGGCTGCCGGAAAATGCTCCAAAGTCGCGCCTGTCGCTTGCATGCGCAAGCTCTTGACCACGCTTAACGCCATGGTCAAAACGAACTCGATGTGGGATCCGCAGCATTGTCAGGCTTGACTTCGAAGACGGTTACTCAGGCCGCGTTGAAGATCGTCAGGCGGCGACGCCATCGGCGATGCGGGCGATGTCGGCCCGCGCGGAGGCCAGCGCCTTCGCTTCGGCGTCCGGCCCCATCGCCAGGCCTTCGGCGTAGATGAACTCGACATCGGTGATGCCCAGGAAGCCCAGCGTCTGGCGCAGGTAGGGCACCTGGGTGTCGTGCGGCTGGTCGCGGTAGATGCCGCCGCGCGTCAGCACCGCGTAGACCTTCTTGCCCTCGATCAAGCCGATCGGGCCGGTGGCGGTGTACTTGAACGTGACGCCGGCCTTGGCGATCGCATCGATCCAGTTCTTCAGCTGGCTGGTGATGCCGAAGTTGACCATCGGCACCCCGATCACGATGACGTCGGCGGCCTTCACCTCGTCGATCAGTGCGTGGTCGAGTGCGACGCGCGCATGCTGCTCCGCCGAACGTGCCTCGGCCGGCGTGAACAGCGCGCCCAGCATGGACTCGTCGAGCGCCGGGTGCGGGTTGGCGGTCAGGTCGCGCACGGTCAGCGTGGCGGCGGGGTTGGCGGCGCGCAGCTGCGCGACGAGCTCGTTGGCGAGGCGCGTGGATTGCGAGCCCTGGCCATTGGCCCACGAGCGTGCGCTGGAGTTGATTTGCAGGATGTTCATGAGAGGCTCCTTGAAGCGGTGTCCGGGTCGGTCGAAACAGGCGTTTCCGTTTGATGTCACTGTATTGACACCCCAGGCGCACCGGAAGCCCTCGGAATGCACATCATTGTTCCGTGGGCGGGACAATCGATGGCAAGATGTCCCTTGGG
>Ga0302311_10002877_pt1 | contig 19150 bp, 15 predicted proteins | sample III_Palsa_N1_3_FD_200449 | JGI IMG/M metagenome (GOLD analysis project Ga0302311, IMG submission 200449) | Peat permafrost microbial communities from Stordalen Mire near Abisko, Sweden - III_Palsa_N1_3 | ecosystem: Environmental > Terrestrial > Soil > Palsa > Peat permafrost | place: Sweden... | reverse complement strand
GTCTGGGGTCAGGACATGCGCGTCGATGTGCTCACGCCCAGCCTGGCCGTCGTCGCCACCTCGTGGCGCGAGGTGCGTATGGACGCCGCGGGCCACCACGTCGACGAGAAGGGCTTCTTCACCGCCGTGGCGGAGTCCCTCGACGGGCGCTGGCAGCTGCGGAACGCCCACTGGTCGGACCCCCGGCCAGCGAGCCCCTAACGCGCGGCCTCTCTTCCCTCGTCGAAGCCAATGACTCAGGGCGCGCGGGCAACTCCCGGGCTGCTAGTCTCGGCGTGGTGTTGGGGGCACATTCGCTGGCGGTCTTGGCACTGGCACTGGGGGCGTCGGACAGTCCCCCTCCCGGCCTTGACGCTGGGTCCAGCCCGTCCGCCGCGTCCATGGCCATCCCGAACGGCCTTCATGTCGCCCCGCCCGTCGAGGGCGAGAGGCATGCCCTGGCCGACATCCGGACTGTGGCCAAGGCGGAGTGCCAGGCTGTGGAGCCGCACGTCTGTCACGAACGTGCGCTCGAGGTCCTCGCCGGCGACGCGGGTGCGCCGGAGATTGCGCGCGCCCAGGCCCTCATGGCCGAAGCTTGTGACCGCGGCTTCTCGACGAGCTGTGTCCCGCGCTTCACGCGGCCCACGGCAATCGTCCCGGCGCGGCCGCAGTACACGGCCGATGCGCGCCAGCACGGCGTCGAAGGGTACGTCCTCGTCAAGTGCACCATCACGGTCGAGGGCCTTCCCACCAACTGCCGCATCCTGCGGTCGCTTCCCTACCTGGACCAGGTGGTCCTGGAGGCAGTCGCCGCCTCGCGCTACACCCCCGTCACATTCCTCGGGCGTCCAGTCGAAATCGAATACGTCTTCGACTTCCACTTCAAGCTCCGTTGAGACCGGCGGCCCCGAGCCGGGTCTGCAGACGCCCCCTGTCAGTAGGCGTGCCTCGAGAGGAAGCCACCGAGCACCGTCCGCACCAAAATTTTCACGTCCAGCCCGAGGGACCAGTTCTCGATGTAATAGAGGTCGTACTCAATCCGCTTCTCGATGGACGTCTGTCCCCGGAGCCCGTGGACCTGCGCCCAGCCGGTGATGCCGGCCTTCACCGTGTGGCGCAGGTGGTACCTCGGGATGCGCCGCTTGAATTCCTCGATGAAGACGGGCCGCTCCGGCCGCGGCCCGACGAGACTCATGTCTCCCCACAGGACGTTGAAGAGCTGCGGCAACTCGTCCAGGGAAGATGCGCGGAGAAAGGCCCCCACCCGCGTCCGGCGCGGGTCGCCCGCTCGGGCCATGGTGGCTCCCTCCACCTCGGCGTCGGTGCGCATGGTGCGAAATTTGAAAATTCGGAATGTCCGTCCGTCCATGCCCATCCGCTCCTGGCGAAAGAGCACCGGGCCACGGCTACTGAGCCGGACGAGCAGCGCCACCACCAGCAGCACCGGGGAGAGCAGCGCCAGCGCCAGGACGGAGAAGACGACGTCGAAGAGACGCTTGCCCACCTGGCTCCAGCCCTCGAGCGGCCCTCCCTGAAGGCCGATGAGAGGAAGGCCGCCGAATTCCTCCAGGCCGCCATACAGCGTCACGTACTGGAAGAGGTCCGGCACCACCTTCACGTCCACGGTGTGCAGGGCGAGCTGCTCCATCAGCTGCTTGATGAGGGGCGTGTCCTCCGAGGACAGCGCCAGGATGACTTGGTCCACCGGGGTTTGCGCCAGCGCGCGGTCCAAGTCAGCGGTGGTGCCCAGCACCGGGACGTCGCGGACGCGGCTTCCCGGTGGCAGCGCGTCGCGCGAGAGGGCTCCCACCACGCGGAATCCGAGCTCGCGGTGGCCTTCGATGGTGTCCACCACCCGCTCGCCAAGGCTGCCCGTCCCCACCAGGAGGATGGACTTGAGGTTGTGGCCCCGACGCCGGATGGCGGCCAGGACGGCCCGGGAGGCGAGGCGCGTCGCGGAGACGAGCACCAGCGCGTAGGCCAGAAACAGCCCCAGCGTCATGCGCGAGTAGCGCTCGCGCAGAAAGTACGTCAGCGCCACCAGCACCAGCGTCGCCGTCAGTCCCGCCTTGAAGACTTCGAAGACTTCCTCGAGGTCGGTGCGCGCGCGGTTGGTGGCGTACAGCTGGGCCTGCCGGAAGGCCATCGGGAGCAGCACCAGCGCCAAGCCCAGCGTAAACAGCGAGTCGCGCAGCGGCGGCTCCGGCCGGTGGTGCGTCCAGGTAAACCACGTCAGGTAGGCCAGGCCGAAGGCCAGGGCCAGCACCACCACGTCGGTGGCCACCTTGATGGACGTGTAGAAGCGCTGGAGGCGGCCAAACATGTGGAGCGAAGAGCGCCGTCTACCACGGACGCCCGCCGAGGAGCGGCTTCACCGCCTCCCGGATGCCGGCGGCGAATTGCTCGGGCCCGAAGGCCAGGGCCCGCGCGCGCGCCGCCTCTGGGCGAAAGCCGCGCTCGAAGACGTCGAAATTCCGCACCGCCTCCATCAACGCCTCGGGCGTCGCCTCGGCGAAAAACAGTCCCGTCTCGGCGGTGACGGTTTCCAGCGCCCCACCCCGCCCCAGCGCCAGCACCGGCCGTCCGCTGGCCATGGCCTCCAGGGGGACGATGCCGAAGTCCTCCTCGCCGGGGAAGACGAGCGCCCGGGCACCCCGGTAGAGGCCGGGGAGCTCCGCGTCCGAGACTGCCCCCAGCCAGCGGATGTTGTCCGGAAGCTTGCCCCGTAACCGTCCGGCGTCCTGGCCGTCCCCGGCCACCCACAGCGGCGCCCCAAGCCTTGAAAAGGCCTCGAGCGCGACGTCGAGCCGCTTGTAGGGCGCGAGTGCCCCCACCCAGAGAAAGTACCCGCCCGCGCCGGTGCCGAGGGCCCCTTGCGCAAAGCGCTGCACGTCCACCGGGGAGTAGACGACGGAGGCCGTGCGCCCCCAGGCGCGGGCAATGCGCCCAGCCGTGTGCTGGCTGTTGGCAAGCAGGACGTCCGGAGCGGCGGCGGTGGCCCGGTCCCAGGCCTGCAGGCGCGGCCGCATGGCCCGAGCGGCGAGTCGCACCGGCCAGGAGGCGCGGCCGGGCCCGAAATACTCCTCGAAGAGGTCCCACATGTAACGCATGGGCGCGAAGACGTAGGCCACGTGCGGCGTGCCTTGGGGCACGCGCACGCCCTTGGCCACGCAGTGGCTGGTGCTGACGACGAGGTCCGCCCCCCGGACGTCCAGCTGGCCGACGGCCCACGGCATGAGTGGCAGGAGGTTTCGGTAGTGTCGGAAGACGCCCGGGACGTGCTGCAGCGGCGAGACGTGGATGGGCCGCGTCTCGATGGGGCCACCGACGCTTCCCGGCTGGTGCAGCAGGGTGAAGATTTCGGCATCGGGAAACAGACGCACCAAGGCCTCGAGCACGGCCTCTCCACCGCGTCGGCCCACAAGCCAGTCGTGCACCAGCGCGACGCGCATGCCCTTGCTCCATTAGCACGCGTCCGCGCCCGCCGAAGCGTGCTGCCGCCTTCGAGACGCGCAGCGTCGACGAGACCCGAAAGGACGTGCACCCCAACGCGGGCGACAGCAGGCCCCGAGCGGGTGCTACCGTCCCACTCCCCGTGTTCGCCGTCGCCCCGCATGCGGAAGAAACCGTGCAAGGCGCCGGCTGGGCATGGCGTCGCGCCATGGCCACGGCCGGGCTGCTTGCCTGGGGCGTCGGGGTGCAGTTCTCCGAGGCGCTCGCGGCGCTGGGCTTGGGCCTCAGCCTCCTCTCCGTCCTGCCTCCCTGGACGCTCTGGCGCGCTCGCGCGCAGCGGGCATGGCCCCTGTGGGCCTTCATCGGCTGGTGCCTGCTCGCACCTCTGTTGGCCGGACACTGGCCCACGGCCTCTGGCGTGGCCCGCATTCTCGACTGGTGCTTCCTCCCGGTGGCCGCCTCCGCGCTGTCGCTGTTGGGCACTGACGCGCGTCGCCGGCTGGCGGTGGCCGTGGCGCTCGTCTTCCTCCTCTCCTGCGCGGCGGCCGTGTGCCAGCACTTCGGCTTCTGGCCCGGGCTGGACGCCTTCGCCGCCCTGCGCTGGACGGGCCTTCCCTTCCAGCGCATGTACGAGCCGCTTCCCGGCGAGCCCTCGCGCTTCATGGCCGGAGGCCTGCTTCTGCACCGTCTCAAATTCGCCCACGTCGGCGGCTTCCTCGTCCTCGGGTTTTTGGACTTGGGACTCTTGAAGAAAAGCCGGCCAGCGCTCGTCGTGGCCGCGGCCGGTGCACTGTGCGTCCTCTGGCTTCCCCACGCCCGGGCCGCGTCGGTGGCCCTGGTGGTGGGCCTGGGGGTGGTGCTCGTCCTTCGCCTCTCCGGCCGCTGGCGCTGGCCGGCGCTGGCTGCGGTGGTGCTCATGGCCGTGGGCCTCGTGGCGGCCGTCCCCAGCCTCCGGCTGCGCTTCGCCTCGGCCATCACCGACGAGGGCTCCGGGGACAGACGCTGGCTGGTGAAGTCCGCCTGGCGCGCAGTGGAGGAGCATCCCCTGTCCGGCGTGGGCCTTGGACGGTACCGGCCGGCCCTCTTCGCCTCACCCGACACGCCCGAGGAGGTGGTGCGCCACGCCGGAAAGGCCCACAACCAGTACCTCACCCTCGCCGCCGAGGCCGGCCTGCCGGCGGGCGTCCTCTACGTCGCCGTCTTGGTGTGGTGCTGGCGCCGGACGCGGCCCGCTTCCGCGCTGGGGGCCGCCGGACGGGCCAGCGTCGTCTTCCTCGCGCTGGTGAGCCTCCTTCATGACCCGCTGTTTCACGCCGAGGTGTCCATGGCCGCCGTGCTTGCCCTGGGGCTCGCGCAGGGGCTGACGGAGGAAGACGAGGAGAAGGCGTGACGGTTGCGCCGCCCGCCAGTCGCCCTCGCGCAGCGCGCCGGCCAAGGCTGTTTCTGGACTTGCGGATGGTGGAAGGCCACATGCACGGCATCGCCCGCTACGCGCTGGCGCTGGCCGCCCGCATTCCGGCGCTCCTGCCCGAGGTGGACGTCCTCGGGCTCGGGCCTCCGGGCGGCCTTCCTCCCCTCGGGCCACTGACGCCGGCCTTTCCAGTCCGCCTGTGCGCCGCGCGCTTCCTGTCGCCCTTCGAGCAGCCGGCCCTGGCCGCGTCCTTGTGGCGGGCCCGGGCGGACTGCTTCCACGCCACCTCCTTCTCCCTTCCCTTTCTCTGGCCGGGCCGCCTGGTGGCCACGCTTCACGACGCCACGCACCTCGTCCGTGCCGAGGAGTACGGCCTGGCCACCGCCCTGTACTACCGGACGGTGGTGCGCCCACGGCTTCTTCGCGCACGGGCCATTCTCACCGTCTCCGCCTTCGCCCGGCGGGAGCTGGCCGAGCGTCTCAAGCTTCCCGAGGCGTCCCTCGAGGTGGTGCCGGAGGGCGTCGACGCACGCTTCCACCCGCCTTCGGCCGAGGCGAGGGCCACGGCGGCCAGCGCCCTCGGGCTTCCGGCGCGCTACTTCCTCGCCGTCGGCAACGCCAAGCCGCACAAACGCCTCGGCTGGCTTGCCTCGCTGGCTCCGCGCCTGAGCGCCCCGTTGGTGGTGCTGGCCGGCCGGGACACGGAAGGCCTTCGACTCCCGCCCGGCGTCCGCGGCCTCCGGGACGTCGAGGAGGCCCTCCTGCCAGCGCTGTACGGCGGTGCGGCCGCCTTGCTGTTGCCCTCGGTGCACGAGGGCTTTGGCCTTCCGGCCCTGGAGGCCTTCGCCAGCGGCTGTCCGGTGGTGGCGGCGCGGGCCGGGGCCCTCCCGGAGGTGGTGGGCGAGGCCGGCCTCCTCGTCGAGCCCGACTCCGCGGACGCCTTTCTGGAGGCCGTGGGCCGGCTGGACGCCGAGCCCACCTTGCGCCGGACACTCGTCGACCGCGGCCTCGAGCGAGCCCGCGCCTTCAGCTGGGACGTCTGCGCCCGCCGCACGGCGGACGTCTACCGGCGGGTGCTGGGCTCGGGGCCCTCCGGGGCGTAGACGAGCCCCACCCCGAAGACGAGGGCGAAGGTGAGGTGCACGCTCGAGTGAAACGGGAGGTGGTGGACGAGGGCCAGCGCGTGGAAGGCGAGAAAGGACAGGAGCGCGCCGGTGGCCGGCCACAACCCCAGTCGGGCTCGCCGGAAGAGGGCCAGCGCCAGGAGCACCTGCCAGACAAGCCACAACCCGAGGCCAAGCAGTCCCGTCTCCGCCCACACCGTCAGCCACACCGCATGCGCATCCCGCGCCAGCTGCGGCGGAAGCCCGGTGTCCGCCGACCGCGCCAGCGCGGCGGCGTGGTAGTTGCCGAAGCCGACGCCCAGCAGCGGCTGACGCTTGACGAGGTCCCAGCCCGCGGCACGCGCCTGCGCGCGCTCGCCGTCGAAGACGTTGTCACCAGCGTCGGCCAGGCGCAGTCGCCATCCGGGAGCGAGCGCCACTGCCACCATGAGGAGGACGAGGCCGGCCAGGCCGGCGCGGCGCGCCAACCCACGCGAGAGGGCAAGCCCGGCCGCGGCGCCCACCAGCACCGAGGCACCGAGGGCGGCGCGGGCAAAGGAGAGGTAGACGGCCAGGACGCAGAGGAGTGCCATCCAGGCGCCGAGCCAGCGCCGTCGGGCGCTGGCCGCAGCCAGCGCGGCGGACAGGGACGGGCCGAGGAGGGCCACCGCGCCATGGGCGAAGCGCAGACGGTGGAAGAAGAAGCCGCCCGCGGCGAAGCGCGGCCGTCCCTCGGGCGCGAAGACTTCATGGACGCGGCCCACCGGAAGATGCAGCACCTCGGGCATCGGCGTCTCCCAGCGGAAGAAGTGCTGCACGAGGCCGAGGGCCACCGAGCCCGTCCAGCCAGCCACCGCGGCAATCTCCACCGCCGTCCAGCGCACGCCCAGAGAGGCGGCCACCACCAGCGCCGGAGCCGCGGCGGTGTCCAGGCACTGGAGCCACTTTCCCGTGGGTGGCCAGGCGACGCCGCCTGAGAGGTGGACGAGAAGCGGCGAGAGGGCCTGGTAGAGGGCGAGGAGTCCACCCGCCCAGAGGGGCGCGCGGAGGTCCTCCGCCACCTTCGCTTTCCCGAGGGCGAGGAGCACCAGCGCGCAGAGAATGGTGGCGTCGGCGGCCACCTGCAGTAGCCCCTCGGAGGCGGCCGTCCCCAGCGCCCAGGCGGCAAGCAGCAAGGTGACGAGGAGCGAGAGTCCCCGGGACGGCGGCGGCGGAGTGGAGGCTGGGGCCAGGGGGCGCACGCTCTTTTAGGCTTCTAGCTCGACGGTGCCAGGACGCGGCGCAGCCTCGGCCGGGCTTGTGGCCAGCGGGCCAGGGCCACTGCGGTGACACCGAGCACCACCACCGGTGCCCAGGCGGCCACCTCCGGGGACAGGCGTCCGCCCACCACCAGCCCCTTGGCCACCACCATCAGCCCCCACAGGGCGAGGGTGACGACGAGGCCCTGCATGAGGACGGAGGTGACGCCCTTACGCCCGGTGCGCAGCGCCAGGGCGAGGGCGAGGAGCGCCGCCGGCACGGCCATCAGCGGCACCGCCAGCCGGCTGTGCAGGGCCAGCGAGAAGAGGCGGTCCGGAAGCCCGACTTTGCGGCGGGCGCGGATTTGCTCGCCGAGGACGCGGGAGGACATCTGTTCCGGCCTCCCCGGCCGGATGCTGAGGTCCGAGCGCTCCACGCCCAAGTCGAAGACGCCGTCGGGAAGGGTGCGGATGGTGCTGCCCGCCCGGCCGTCAAAGCGCCGCAGGCTGACGCCCGTCAGTCGCCACCGCGTCCCCCCGGCAGACGTCATGCCATCGGCCTCCATCCGCTCGGTGAGCGCGAAGGTGGAGTCCAGGGTGAGGACGGTCACGCCGCGGAAGCCCTCGTCGGCGCTCCCGTCCTGGAGGTGAAGAATGCGGTCTCCCTGGCGAAACCACTGCTTGCGCGCATGGAAGGACCGCCAGTCCCCCCAGCGGTGGAAGCGCAGCGTCGTAATCTCATCCACCCGCTGGCTGGCCCGCCCCACCACGGACTCGTCGAGGAAGACGAGGCCCACGGCCACCGTGGCGCTCACCAGCAGCACCGGGCCGTACAGCGTCCAGGGCGAAAAGCCCAGGGCCTGGATGGCGGTGAGCTCTCCCTTGCTTCGCAGCACCGCCACCAGCGCCCCGGCGCCAAGCAACAACGCGGCCGGAGCCAGCTGGTGGCCGGCCACCACCGCCTTGTAGCCGTAGAGCACCACCACGTCCCGAATCCAGTTCGGCCCGGTGTAGGACTTGGCGCGGTCCACGAAATCCGCCACCAGGAAGACGGTGAGCACCCCGCCAAAGATGGTGGCGCAAAGCCTGAGGTATGTCGCGCAGAGGTGCCGGAAGAGGAGTCCCCTCATGCCGTGACTCCGCGCGCCCCAAGCCAGCGCATGGCCAGAAGGCCCGCCGCGCCGAAGAGAAGGTTGGGGCCCTGGCCCGCCACCAGCGGCAACAGGCGCCCGGTGGTGCCCCAGTTCTCGAAGCTGCGTTCCACGACGTAGAAGAGGACGTAGAAGGAGAGCGTGAGGGCGTACGCCAGCCCTCGGGCGCGGCGCAGCCGCATGGCGAGCGGGACGCCCAGGAGCGCGAAGGCCACCGGCGTCAGGCCTTCCGCCATCCGCACGTGGAAGGCGGTGAGGAATGCCGCCGGGCTTTTGCCCCGCGCCTTGGCCTCGTGCGCCGCGGCCAGCAATTCCTCGGGAGTGAGCTCCTCGATGGGAGAGCTGAGCTTGTTCTTCCGCAGAAGCGAGTCCTCCACACCGATGGCCAGCTCGCCGTTGTCGAAGTTGAGGACGGCGTAGTCTCCCCCGGTGCGCTCGGCCCGGTGCACCTCGCCCTCTCGCAGCGCGACGGTGAGGGCCGAGCCCGCCCCCTCCGCGCTCACCAGCCCCTCGGCGGCCAGGACGAGAATGGGGGCCCGGGGGTCACGCTCGTCATGCACCAGCACCTGTGTCCACACGCCGCGGTTCTGGTCCACGCCGCGGGCGTAGAGGGTGAGGTCGGTCAGGTCCTCGTAGAAGACGCCCGGCTTCACGTCCCCGAGGACGTTGCGCTTGATGACTTGTCCCACAATCCGCTTCACCTGCTTCAGCCCCCAGGGCTCGACGGTGGAGGAGAGGACGAGAATGAAGGCTCCCAGCACCGCGGCCAGGGCGATGGGCACCCGGGCCACCTGCCAGGGTGGAGAGCCAAGCGCCCCGAGCGCGAGCAGCTCGCGGTCCTCGGCCATCCTGCCGAGTCCAAGCAGGACCGCCAGGAGCAACCCCACCGGCATGGCCATCACCAGGAAGTGCGGGGCGAGGTTGACGGCCAGCCGGCCGTAGTCGCCCAGCGTCACCGCGCTCCCGAGGAGGACGTCCGTCCCGCGCAGAAACTGCATGACGAAGAGCAGGAGGAAGAGGAAGGCAATCCACACCACCAGGGGGCCATAGAGCTCGCGCAGGACGGCCTTCACTAAGAGGGGGACGCCGGCCCGCTCGCGGTGCATGACGGAGGCTTCTTTCACCTGCACGCTCACCGCAGCGCGGCCTCCTGCCGGACGGCGCGCTCGGCAATGTCGCAGCGAAACTGCATCCCCTCGAAGCGAATTCCCGCCACCGCGCGGTAGGCCCTCGTCCGCGCCTCCTCGAGGGAGGCGCCCTGGGCGCAGACGGTGAGCACCCGTCCGCCCGCGGTGAGGAGCTGTCCCTCCACCCTGCGGGTGGCGGCATGAAAGACGTGCGTGCTGGCCTCCAGCCTCTCCGGCAAGGAGATGGGGACTCCGGCCGCCAATGGCCCAGGGTAGCCGGCGCTGGCCATCACCACGCCCACCGAGGCGCCGGGGGCGAGGCGAAGGGGCCGCGGCTTGAGGTTCCCCGTGGCGCAGGCCTGCAAGAGGGGAAGGAGGTCCTCGTCGAGCTGGAGGACAAGCACCTGCGCCTCCGGGTCGCCGAAGCGGGCGTTGAATTCGAGGACGCGCGGGCCCTCGCGGGTGAGCATCAGCCCCGCGTACAGGGCCCCCCGGAAGGGGTGACCCCGGCGCGCCATCTCCTTCAGCACCGGGGCGATGACGCGCTCACCGACGGCGGCCAGGCCCTCGGCGTCGAGGAGGGGGCTCGGGCTGACGGCTCCCATCCCTCCGGTATTCGGCCCGAGGTCGCCGTCGAGCAACCGCTTGTGGTCCTGCGCCGGCGGCAGGAGCACGTAGCGCTCTCCATCGGCCAGGGCGATGACCGAGACCTCCTCTCCCTCCAGCGCCTCTTCCAGCACCAGTCGAGAGCCGGCCGCGCCGAGCCGGGAGAGCTCACGGATGGCCAGCACCGCCTCCTCGGTGGATGCCGCCACCACCACTCCCTTGCCCGCGGCCAGCCCGTCGGCCTTCACCACCAGGCGTCCGCGCGTCCGGGCGTAGGCCTCCGCCGCAGCCGCGGTGTCGAAGGTGCGGTGAGGCGCGGTGGGCACGCACGCCCCGGCCATGACGTCCTTGGCGAAGGCCTTGCTCGCCTCGAGGTGCGCCGCCGCGGCATCGGGCCCGAAGACGGCGATGCCGGCCCGGCGCAGCGCATCGGCCACGCCGCGGCTCAAGGGCAGCTCGGGGCCCACCACCACCAGGTCCACGCGCTCGTCGCGGGCCAGCGCCGTCACCGCCTGGGGGTCCTCCGCCACGACGGCCCGGTTGGTGGCCAGCGCCTCCGTCCCCGGGTTTCCCGGAGCACACACGAGCCGGCTCAAGAGCGGGCTCTGCGAGATTTTCCACGCGAGCGCATGCTCCCGCGCTCCGCTGCCGACCACCAAGACGCGCATACCCTTTGTTAGGTCTCCTTCGGCAGAAGGTACAGCGCCCGCTTGGCGGAAGCGTAGCTCGGGTCGATTTGCACCACCTTCCGCAGCCGCTCGCGGGCCACGCTCACCGCCCCGACCCGCGCCTCTGCCTCAGCCAGCTTGACCTGCGCCGCGAGCAAGGAGGGCGCGAGCTGCACCGCCTCGCGGAGCGAGCGGCGCGCGCCGTCGAAATCCCCAGCGGCGAGGGCGGCCACGCCGGCGGCATACTGGACGATGGGAAGCGAGCGACCGCTCTGCTGGGCGAGGAGGGCCGCGGCCTGGGCGGCCTTCACCTCGCCGCGCTCGAGGAGCACCAGCGCGCGCCAGGCGAGCGCCTGGGGCTGGGCGGCATCGAGCTTGAGAGCGTGGGTGAGGGCGGTATCCGCGGCGGCGAAATCTCGCCGGTGAAAGTGCAGCACCGCCTGGCCGACGAGTGGCTGAGGGTCCGCCGGGCCCTTGGCCAGGCGCGCCAGTGGCGCCTCGACGCCGCGCAGGGACTCCTCCGGACGCACCGAGACGTCGGACAGCGGGGCGAAGGGGCCAGCGCGGGTGGGGTCCGCCTCCTCGGCCAGAGCGAGAAGGCTCAGAGCCTCGGCACGCTTGGAGGCCGCTGCTTGAGCGCCCGCCCCCCACAACAAGGCGTCGGTGCGGCGGGGGTCGACCTCGAGGGTGTGCGCGAAGACCTCGGCCGCGGCGGCCGGCTGCCGCTTGGCCATGAGGACCCACCCCTCCACCATCCCCTCGAGGCCCTTGTCGCCAAGCTTCCCCACGACGAAGGGCTGGTGGAACTCGGCCACCGCGCCGTCACCCTTGTCCAGGGCGAGGAGCAACAGTGCCAGGTGGGCCCCGGCGTCGGCCGGCTCCTGAGCCAGCGCCGCCCGTGCGGCAGCGGCCGAAGCATTGGTGTCGCCAGAAGCGCGCGCCGCGTCCGCGAGGAGGACGTTGGCTCGCACGCGGGCCTGCGGCTTGAGCCGGTCCCGCTTCAGCGCCGCGCGAAGCAGCGCCACTGCGTCACGCGGGCGGCCCTGCAACGAATCCAGTCCGGCCAGCGCGAGCAGCGCCGGCCCGTCCTCCGTGCGCGGGTCGGCCTGCAGCCGCTCGAAGAGGCGACGCGCCTGCTCTGGCTCGCCGACTTCCACCAAGAGCCGTCCAGTGGCGAAGAGGCTACGGGCGTGGTCCGGCTCGAGGGCCAGCCGGGCCTGAAGCGCGGCGAGCGCCTCCCGGGGCTGGCCGTTGGCCGCGTAGGCCTCGGCTCGCAAGAGCGGAATGCGCCGCTGGCTGGGGTCGGCCTGCTCGGCTTTCTGCAAGGCCCCGAGCGCGAGGCCCGCCGACGTCCTGACGTAGGTGCGGGCCAGCACCAGGTTGCCCTGCACCGAGAGCGGGTCGGCCGCCAGCGCCTCGTGGGCCAAGGCCTGCGCCCGCGCCTCGCCGTCCGGCTCCTTGCCCGAGAGGAGAAGCTCCGCCAGGCCCAGCAGCACCGGCGGGGCGCGTCCGCTGGTGTCCGCGGCGCTGGTGCCGAGAAGGACGAGCGAGCGGTACTCGGCGGCGTCCAGGGTGGCGCCGCGCCCGAGGGCCACCGCCGTCAGCCAGGCTCCCTGAAGCTCCGAGTCCCGAGGGGCATCCACCAGCGCGCGCTGAAGCCTTCGCGCGGCCGAGGCGTAGGCGGCCGGCTGGTCGAGGGCAATCTCGCGCTCGGCTTCGACGAGGGTGGTTTTGACGCCGGGCATGGGGCCGCTGTCGGCCGCGCGCCAGGCAGAAATCCGCTCCTCGAGGCCCGTTGGAAGCGCCGCCGAGAGGTTGACCTTGCGCACCGGTACCACTGGAAGCCGCGAGGGCACACCGCCGCGGCCGCGCAGCCAGAGGACGGCCACCACGCCCAGCGCCACCACACAAAGGAGGGTGGCCAGCGCTCCCCAGCGCCGGCGAGGCGGCGTCACCATCTTCGGCGGCGACGTCACGCGGCGGGGCGGGTCCGTCACGGGACGCACCAGGGGCGAGGGGGCGACGGGAGGGGCGAGCCGCGCGGCGGCCGTCTCGCGGCACTTGGTACAGACGCCGCTCGCCAAGTCCTCGAGGCCCTTCAACGGCCCCCCGCAGCTGGCGCAGGTGGGGCTCGGGCGTGCCGCTGGCGCCGGGGCCTCCTCGGAAGGCACGAGGAATTCCTCGATGCGCAGCGCCTTGGCCGGCGGCACGGGCGCGCCCTTACCGGAGGCCATGCTGTCCGGGGGTGTCGGCCGCGGCGCCTTGGGGAATGCGGCGGGCGCCGGCCGGGGGGGCGTCTTGACGGCGGCGCCGGCAGTCGGCGCGGCGGAGGCCGGGACGGCGGCGCCCTCGGCTTCGGCGTGCTCGCCGTCACTCCAGTCCAGCTCCCCGAAGAGCTCGGCGCGCGCCTCGTGCCCCTCCTTCTCCAGCGCCTCGGGCGGTGGCGTGGGCGGCCGCGTCACCATGCGCGTGTTGAGGGCGACGCGGGCCACCTGGGTGGGTGGCTCCGGCTCGGGTTCCCTGCCGGGGATGGGGGGGCGGCTCTCGGAGATGGGGTTGGCCATCTGCCGTGCGCGCGAGGCCGGGTTGGACTTGCTCTTGGCGTCCGGTGGCGGCGGGACGTACTGGATATTCTTACAGCGCGGACACTGGGCCCGGACGCCGCGCGGAGTCATCGCCCCATCGTCGATGATGTAGGCCGCCGCGCAGTGCTCGCAGGCGAGACGCATCCTTGGGGCTAGTGCCGGAAGTGCCGGACCCCGGTGAAGACCATCGCCAGGCCGTGCTCGTCGGCGGCGGCAATCACCTCGGCGTCCCGCATCGAGCCCCCGGGCTGGATGACGGCCGTCGCCCCCGCCCGCGCCACCTCGTCCAGGCCGTCCCGGAAGGGAAAGAAGGCGTCGGAGGCCACGGCGCTCCCGCGCAGCGCAGCACCGCCACGTCCGGCAGCAATTTTTGCCGAGTCCACCCGGCTGGTTTGGCCACCTCCGGCCGCCAGGAGCCGCTCGGCGGTGGAGAAGACGATGGCGTTGCTCTTCACGTGCTTGCACACCCGCCAGGCAAAACGGAGGGCTGCCTCCTCGGCGGCGGTGGGCGAGCGCTTGCTGACGACTTTCCACTCCAGGGGAGGCTCGACCGCGTCCCGGTCCTGCACCAGGAGGCCCCCCGAGACGCTGCGCAGCTCGAGCGAGGGCACCGCTCGAGCCCCCTCCGGCCAGCTCGCCTTGGCGTCGAGGAGCCGCAGGTTTTTCTTGCCGGCGAGCACCTCGCGTGCCGCGGCGCTGTAGCCAGGCGCGATGACGGCCTCGAGAAACGTCTCGGCCAGGGCGCGGGCCGAGGCCACGTCGACCTCGCGGTTGAGGGCGACAATACCGCCGAAGGCCGAGACCTCGTCGACGGCGCGCGCCGTGCGGTAGGCCGTCTCCAGGACGTCGGAGAGGGCCACGCCGCAGGGCGTGTTGTGCTTGATGATGATGGCCGCCGGCCGCTCCGGGAACTCGAGGGCCAGGGCCAGCGCCGCGTCGAGGTCGAGCAGGTTGTTGTAGGAAAGCTCCTTGCCCTGGAGCACCTCGGCGAAGCCGAGGGAGGGAGCCTTGGGAGCCTGGAAGGCTCGGTAAAAGGCCCCGCGCTGGTGGGGGTTTTCCCCGTAGCGCAGCTCCTGCGCCTTCTGGAAGGAGACGTTCAACTCGGCGGGAAACGTCTCGCCGGCCTTCTGCTCCAGGTAGGAGGCGATGGACGCATCATAGGCAGCGGTGTGGGCGAAGGCCTTGCGCACCAGTCGCCCTCGCGTCGCCGCGCTCGTGCCGCCGGCTCGCAGCTCCGCGAGGACGGCCCCGTAGTCCTCGGGGTCGACCAGCACCGTCACCCGGGAGCCATTCTTGGCCGCCGCACGCACCATGGCCGGGCCGCCGATGTCGATGTTCTCGATGACGTCCGCCTCCGAGGCACCGGAGGCCACCGTCTGCCGGAAGGGGTAGAGGTTCACCGCCACCACCGAGATGGGGGCGATGCCGTTGGCCTCCATCTCGACGAGGTCCGCCGGCAGGTCTGGCCGGCCCAGGAGGCCGCCGTGAATTTTCGGATGGAGCGTCTTCACGCGCCCGCCGAGGATTTCCGGGCTGCCGGTGTGCTCGGAAACCTTTCGCGCCGACAGGCCCGCGACCTTGAGGGCCTCCAGGGTGCCACCGGTGCTGAGAAGCTGGAAGCCGAGCTCGAGGAGCCCGGCGGCGAAGGGGACCAACCCGCGCTTGTCGGAGACGCTGAGGAGGGCCAGCAAGGACGGTCCTGCGATGGGAGGGGACGGCCACGGGTCTTAATCACCTGGCCGTGGGGAGTGTCAACGCGAAGGAAGGGCTGGACACCAAGGCCCAAAGGGGGTGCTACCCACCCCCGGCAACTGGGGGCCTAGTAGTCGTCCTCGGTCGCCTCGCGCAGCTTGGCCAGGCCCCGGGTTTCCACCTGACGAATGCGCTCGCGGGTGAGGTTCATGATGGCGCCCACCTCCTCGAGGGTGATGCCACCCTTCTCCGCCACGTCGAGCGCGCAGGTGTGCTCGAGCTCCCAGATTTCCTTGTCCGGGAAGTTGAGCTTGATGGAGCCGGTCTCCGGATTCACGTCCAGGTAGAGGTTGTGCTTGCAGGAGACGAAGAGGCAGGGACGCGGGCCGTTGACGCACTCGGCACGCGTCCGAGGTCGCATCCCTTCGATGCTCTTGAGCAGCTCCGCCTCCTCGGGCTCCATCTCGCCGCCCAGCCGCCTGCGCCGGAGGTCGCGAGCCATCTCCTTGCGGGACATGGTCCTCGAGCGACGTCGCTCGGGGCTGACCTCCAGGGCAGCCGCCTCCTCCGGGATGGGCTCTGCATTCGGTTCACTCATCGGTTCCCTCCTCCAGTCCTCTTGAAAAGGCGTCGGCCTCCGAGCGGAGGCCCCTTCAACTCAGCTCCCCTGCCGGCGCGCGCTGCGCGGTCAGCTCGCTTCCCAGCCGAGACAGGTCACGCACCAGCGCCTCCGAGCGCCGACGCAAGAGCTCCATCTCGGCCTGCAGCGCACGCTTGTGCGTCGAACCAAAAGGACGGGACTCGAGCTCGGTGGAGAGACCGGCCAGCGTTTCGCCGAGGCCACGCTCCACCTGGTCAATCCCGTTCTTGAAGAAGACGAAGGAGCGCTTGATGTCCTCGAGGGTGAGCCCGGCGGCCATCATTTTCTTGATGGCGTTGATGCGCCGCACCGACTCCACCGGGTAGACGCCGTGGCTTCCGCGGTGCTTTCCCTTCCGGCCGATGCGCCGGCTCCGCGGTAGGAGCCCGGCCTGGACGTACTTCCGGAAGGTGGCCTCGGAGAGGCGAACCCCGCGCGGGCGGAAGATTTCCAGAATCGTCCCGGCGGAGAGGCCGCGTGCGTGATCACGCTCGATGCGCGCGATCTCTGCTGGGCCCAACAACTCCATTCAGTACCACCGTTTCAATAGAGACAACTGAATGTACTCCATCGAATATCTTATCGAGACAGCCGGCGTCAAGCGACGACACTCAGTGTCCGTGCTTCAGGGGATCAGGTGTTCAGCGGTTTGCCGCGCGAATGCCGTTCGGCCCGACGGGTCTCTTGGCCCGAGCGCCGTCGAAGCGCGGTGCTGGCCACGCGCCTTGCGCCGGCGTGAAGAGGCCGCGTCGCGAAGACTCTGCTTCCGCTCGCCAGGGGGACGCCCGCGCCAGGCCTCCCTCGTCGAAGAGGAGGAGGACGCATTCGACTTGAAAGCGCATCGAGCGGGCACGGGTGGAGACGAGGTGCGAAGAGACGAGCTCGTCCAGCTGAAGACGGATGTCACCGTGGCTTCGGCGTCGGCCCTCCCCCACTCCGGCCGTTCCGTCGAAAACCCCGCCTCCCGCGCTTCGCGGCTCGCCCATGCTCCCTCCGAGTGATGTAGGGACACATGCTACCTAGGCGCGCACAACCCGCAAAAAAAAGCGCCCCGCTGCCCGGACGGCCCGCGCCAGGACGCCCGCCTTCGTCGCGCCCCGGGTTGACGCCGCCGAGTGGCGTGGCATGTCATGCCTCACGGCGCCTGGAGTCGGACCCGCTTCCTGGAGGACTGCTTGCACACACTGGTGGGCGGTTCACGCCGGGCACACGACGCGCGCTGGCTGGGGGCAACACTTCTCGTCTGTTTGCTTGGTTGTGCCTCGAGCACCACTCGCTCGGGCCGTCCCCTGGCCGCCCCCGACTTCGTCAAGACGACGGGCCCCTGCTGGCTCGGCGGCCGCATCACCCTCGACCCATCGTTGCTTCCGGCCAAGCCGGACGATGAGCTGGCCACCCTCGGTTGCGAGAACCTCGTCATCGTCCAGAAGAGCGAGGACGGAAGCACGCTGCTCGTCCATGCCGACGGCTACTTCGCGCAGGGGTATGGCGAGTGCCGGTACCAATTCACCGATGTCCCCATCGGCACCTCCAGCTATTCCGGCCGGGTGGTGGCCCTCTCCGTCCCGGAGTCGCGCTACGCCCTCACCTCCGCCGTGGAATTCAACGCCGTCCGCTGTGGGGGCTCGCTCGGCTCCCTCAACCAACAGCTCGACTTCGTCCTTTCCATCCCCGACGTCCGGGGGCGCTGAGGCGCCTCACCACACCTCGCAGCGCGGCCTGGCCACCATCGGTGCGTCGGCCGCACAGCCAAAGGCGCGGGCGAACTCCGGAAGGTTCCGAAGCGGCGCATTCACCCGCACCGGGTGCGGCGCGTGGACGTCCAGGGCCAGGAGGGAGCGCGCCGCCTCCGGCGTGGCCTTGGTGCACCACAGCTGCCCCCAGCCCAGGAAGAGCTGCTGCTGGGGCGTGAAGCCGTCGGTGGCTCCTTCGGGGTGGAGCGCGAGGCGCTCCTCGAGCGCCAGGAGCGCGAGCTGAAGACCGCCGAGGTCGGCCAAGTCCTCGTCCAGCGTGGCAGCACCATTGACCGTCAGGCCGCCCACCACCTGCGTCGCGTCGGCCTGGGCTCGCAGGCAGGCGGCCCGCGCGTCGAAGGCCTCCGCCGAGGCCTCCGTCCAGCCGGAGTGCAGGGCCCCGGTGCCGTCGCGCCAGCGTCCGCTCCTGTCGAAGCCGTGCGTAATCTCATGGCCGAGCACGCTGCCTAAAAGGCCGAGGTTCACCGCCGGGGCAAAGCCGTGGCTGAAGAGCGGAGGTTGAAGCAGGGCTGCCGGGACGAGTACCTCGTTCAGGCCCATGTCGTAGAAGGCATTCACGCTCAGGGTGCTCACCGGCCAGGTGCTCCTGTCCACGGGCCGACCCACCTTGGCCACCTCCGCCGCCTGCGCTGCCCGCGACAGGGCAAGCAAGTTCGCGACGAGGGACTCGCGCGAGAGCCGCAGCCCGGCGTCGCTTTCCCAGCGCTCCGGCTTCCCCACCTTGTTCACCAGGAGCCGCAGCTTGGCTTGGGCCGATGCGCGCGTGGCGGCATCCATCCACGGGAGCGAGAGGAGGCGCGTGGCCAGCGCCTGCTCTAGGTCCCCCAGGAGGAGGCGCACCGCCGCCACGTCCTCCGGCCGCGACACCCGGGCCACGAAGGCCTCCCCGAGCGCGTCGGGCATGGTCTCGGTGGCCAGGCGCACGCACGTCGCCCAGCGCGGCGCGGAGTCGGGAGCCCCCGGAAGGACGGCCCACAGCGCCCGCAGCACGGCCAGCCGCAGCACCGCGTGCCAGGTCTCGAGCGAGGCCGTCTTCAGCTGGCCATCGAGCGCCACCAGGGCGGTGGGGCTCGCCACGTCGAAGCGCGTTGACGCTGGTAGCCCGACGGCCTGTAGCCAGGCGGCCCAGGGAAAACTGGGGACGAGCGCCTGCAGGCCCTCGAGGCGCATGGCGTGGTGGTTCTTCCTCGGGTCCATCCGCGTCTCACGGGGAGGTTCGCCCTGGACGAGCGCCGACTCGAAGGCCATCACCCGGTCGGCGCTACTGCGAGCCTCCTCCTTTCCCATTCCGCCGCGCACGAAGGCGCGCTCCGCCTCCGCCCGTGCCGCCTCCCGCGCCACCGGCATCCTGACGTCCCCGGCTTCGAGGCGGGCAGCCCCGCGCAGGCGCACGTCCAGCCGCGCCACCTCGTCTGGTCCTCCCTGGGGGTCAGGCTCCGCGGACATCACCAGCACGCTTCGAATCCCCCGCGCCTCCAGCTGGAGGATGGTGTCCGCCACGCCGCCGCGCGCGCCCGCCTCCCGGAGGCGCGCCAGCTCCGCCTCCAGCGCGACGCTGTTTCGTGCCTGGACGTCGGGACTCATGCAGCTCGCGTACAAATCCCCCACCGGCGCGCCGGCCGGTAGCCCAAGCTGCGTCTCACTCGCGGCGGCCCTTTCGAGGAGCTGTCGGACGATGCCCGTTGTCCTGGCCTGAAGCGCGGACAAGCGCGCCGATACCACCCCCTCGGTGGCGGGAGC
>Ga0302311_10002874_pt1 | contig 19171 bp, 10 predicted proteins | sample III_Palsa_N1_3_FD_200449 | JGI IMG/M metagenome (GOLD analysis project Ga0302311, IMG submission 200449) | Peat permafrost microbial communities from Stordalen Mire near Abisko, Sweden - III_Palsa_N1_3 | ecosystem: Environmental > Terrestrial > Soil > Palsa > Peat permafrost | place: Sweden... | reverse complement strand
TGCCGGACGAAGAGCCGCTCGACGATGAGCCGGTACCGGAGATCGTCGGCATCTGCCGGAAGCTGGTGCTGGCGCTGGCCGGAGCGAACTGGCTGGTACCGGCGAAGCTGGCGCTGAGCGTGGCCAGTCCGCTGCTCTGCGCCGGGGTCAGCGAGCAGCTGGCGCTGCCGCTGCTGTCGGTGCTGCCGCTGCAGCCGGCGTTGCCGATGGCGAAGCTGACCGGCTGGCCGGAGATGGGCGCGGCCGGGCTGGCCGAGATGTCCACCAGCGAGGCGACCACGGTCACCGGCTGCCCCTGGATGCCGCCGCCAGGGCTGAGGTTGAGGCTCAACACGGTGGCATGCAGGCCGGCGGTCCAGCTGACCTGGGCCTGGTTGGAAGCCAGCGTGGTAGTACCGCTGCTGCTGTCGCGCGCCACCGGGCGGACCTTCACTTGCGTTGCGGCCGTGAAGCGGGTGGCGGGTTGCGCGCTCACCGCGGGATAGCGCGTGCCTGCGGCCGGCACGGCGCCGTGGAACGCGGCCTGGGCCGGCGCGCTGCCCTCCGCGACGCGACGCGCCGGCGTGGCCACACGGCTGTGCGCCGCCAGGGCGGCCAGCTGCGGCGCGGCGGAGCTGGCGACCTGGGCGGTGGCGACCACGGTGTCGGTGCCGGTAGCGACGGCGCTGTAGGTCAGCGAGGCATTGCCGTTGGCGTCGGTATGCACCAGCTTGAGCTGCGGATTGGCGCCGTTGACCTGGAAGAACACCGGCACACCGGACAGGGCTGAAGCGTTCTTCAGGGCGGCGGTGAAGGTCTGTGTGCTGCCCTGGGCCGGGTTGGGCGAAACGCTGACCGGCGTCAGACTCAGGCTCGGGCCTGGGTTGGTCGGCGTCAGGGTGCATATGCCGCTGCTCGGCGCCAGCTTGTAGACCACGTGGTGGTCGCCGATGTAGTAGCAGCCGTCCGGGCCGACGATGCCGGCGCCGATGTCGCCGGTGGCCAGTACGGTGTCGACGGTGGGCGTGGCGGTGCTGATGTCGATGGTTTCGAGCGTGCCGCCGCTGTTTCCGGCGACGTGCAGCAGCAGGGACTTGGCGCTGCCGTCGGCGTTGGTGGCGCCGATGGCGATGGAGCCGTTGTCCGGGGTGATGCCTGAAACCACGCTGAGCGTGGCCGGCGACGGCTGGTTGGTGCCGCCGAGCTGCACCACCTCCTGGGCGTTGCCGTTGCCGCCGGACACCGCGTAGAGAGTGCCGTTGGGCGCAAAGGCCATCTGCTGCTGGCCGCCGGCGACCGGCAGGGTGGCGTAGACCGACAGCGTCGGGCTGCTGCCAGCGGGGCCGCTGATGCGCCACACCGAGGGGTTGTCGGAGCCGCTGCCGTTGCACTGATCGTCGAAGAACAGGTCGCCGCTGAGCGGGTCGACCGCCAGGCTGTTGGGGCAGGTCAGGCCGCTGGCCAACTCGCGCACGACGGTGCCGGTGGCCGGGTCGATCTGGATCACGTCGCCGGTGGTGAAGCCGCCGCCGGTGGCGAAGCGCGAGGCGTAGAGGCTGCCGTCCTTGCCGTACACCGGCGTGCCGATGCTGGGATCGAGGTTGCTCAGCACGTTGCCGTTGGTGACGGCGCCGCCGCTGGCGCCGATGTCGTAAACGTCGCCGCTGCGGAAGTCCGGGATCAGCACGTCGCCGGCGGCGTCGAAGTACGGATTATCCGCTCCCGGGCAGCCGCTGATATTGATGTTGGAATAGAAGAAATCCGAACCGGGGAAGCCGGTGGCGAAAGTGGACACGGTATAGCCGGCGGCACCGCTGGGCGGATTGTCGGTGCAGTCGGAGCTGCCGGCGTTGCTGAAGGTGACGGTGGTACCGGAGCCGGGGATGGCGAGATTGCCGTCGGTGACATCGACCGCGTTGTAGCTCACCGCCTCGTTCTCGTCGTCGGTGGCGGTGAACTGGATCTGGCCGTTGCTGTCGGTGACGCTCGGCGTGGGCCCGGTGATCACCGAGTGGCCGCCGCCCTGGGTGATGTTGACCTGCTTGCCCGGCGTCGGCCGGCCCAACGTGTCCTGCAAGCTCACCTGCAGCGTGGTGCTGCTGCTGCCGTCGGCCTGCACCGTGGTGGGGAAGACGTTGAGCGTCGCGCTGGTAGCAGGCGGCACGGCGAAGTTCAGGCTCGCCGTGGTGGCGAGGGTGACGTTGTCGGAGGTGTCGGTGGCGGTGAAGCTGAGTGTCTCCGGCGTCTGGTCGATGACGCTAAACAGCGCCGTGCCGCCAGCGTCCGTCAATACCGCGGATTGCGGCGCGATGCTGGCGCTGCCGCCGCTGGCGGTGAGGGTGACGGCCTTGCCGCTGACCAGGTGGCCGTTGGCATCGCGCAGCGTCACCAGCACGCCGCTGGGCGACTTGCCGTCGGCCGCGCCGCTGATCGTCAGCGCCGTGCCGCTGCCCGAGGCGAAGACGTTGCTGGAAGCCAGCGCCGCGACGGTGGAAGCGGCCGCATCCGGAGCGCCCAGCGCCTGCCCGGCGAGCAGGCGGTCGAGCGCGTCGAGGTTGGGCGAGCCCAGACCGACGTGGGCGAAGTCGCTGCCCATCGAGGCTGCGTCGTGGAAGGCGGCGCTGTTGGCCAGGGGATAGGCCGCCGGATTGAGGGCGCCGACGTTCTTGCCCAGTTCGGCGTTGAGCAGGGCGGTAAAGGCCGCCCATTCCGGCGCCGCCAGGCTGGTGCCGCCGAACAGCAGGTTGGTCGGGCAGCCACCGTTGTCGGCCTGGCAGATCAGCACGCCGCCGTTGGCCGGGTCGGCCGCCGCCACCACGTCCGGAATCGAGCGCATCGCCGCGCTGTTGATGCCGTCCTGGTAGCTCGGCCGGCTGAAGTAGCGGCTCACGCCGTAGCCGCCCTGGCCGGTGGGCGGGATGTTAGCGACGCCGTTCCACCAGGTCTCGCTGCCGTAGGTGAAGCCGGAGTTGTACTTGAACGAGGTACCGCCCACCGCCGTGGCGCTAGGCGAGTCGGCCGGCACCGAGATGGTGCCGCTGGCGCCGTCGAGGCAGTTGGCACCCTGGTCGCCGGCGCCGTTGAAGACGCTGATGCCGGAAGCCGCAGCAGTCTGCAGTACGCTGTCGATGCCCTGCACGTCGGCCAGGCTCACCTGGTCCTCGCAGGAAGCCCAGCTGTTGCTGATGACGCTGACGCCGCCGTTGATCATGGCGTTGAACACCGTCGAGTAGCTGGTGGCGCGGCCGTCGAACGGGGCGTCGTAGACCACCACCTTGGCGTTGGGCGCCAGGGTCATCACGCTCTGGATGTCGAGCAGCACCTCGCTCTCTCCCGCTCCTGGCGTGCTCACGCCGCCGTTGACCGGCACCTCGCTGACGTTGGTGGGGTCGCTCGTAGTGATGCCGAGCGCGCTGGAGAAGCTGGCGTAATCGCTGAGGTCGCTGGGGTTGTAAGTGTCGAACTCGAGCAGGCCCACGGTCTGCGGGTTGGCCGCCACAGTCTTGACCGCCGCGCCGGTCACGGCATGGCCGCTGGGGGCGCCGCCGCCGCCGCTGCCGCCCGAGCCGTTGGCCAGGTTGACCACGTCTTTGGCGTACATGCACAGCAGGTTTTGCAGCCCGTTGGTGACCAGCAGAGAGGCACCACCCACCGCGGCCTCGATGAGAGCGACGCCCAACAGCCCGGTCAGCGCCAGGATGATCAGGCCGATGGCGAAGAGGAAGATATCGAATAGAGTAGTGGCGGTGTTGGCCGGCCCGCAGAAGATGTCGAGCGGGCTCTCGCCGGTCACCCGCTGCGGCTTGGCGTAGTCGGACAGGCCGGAGAGGGACAGCACCTGCGAGGCGACGGCGGCGGGCAGCGCGGGGTCGCTGTCGTTGGCGTAGAAGTTGGTGTCGCCCAGGCGGTAATCGCCAATCTTCAGGGCAAAGACGCGTTCGGCCTGGCCCCGCGTGCCGCGCATGGTAAGGGTCATGCGGTTGTTCGAGCCGTCCACCTGCTGGAAGCCCTGCGCCTGCAGGTAATTTCGTACCTTCCGGTATGAATCCGGCGCAGGCCCGTAGCGTCGGGCGATCTGCGCCTGCGTCAGGAAGTGGTGGAAATGCCTGGAGTGCGGATTGTAGACCTGGTGCAAGTACCGCTCGAAGCCGGCCTGGTCGCGGCGCTTGAGCACCACGTTCAGCGTGATCGGCTGGGCCTGCGCCGAGGCCGCGGGTGACAGCGGGCTGGTGCCGGCCGGCTGCGCCGCTACGGCCTGGTCCAGGGCCAGGGTCAGGACATGGCCCGGCAGGCGCACGTAACCCTTGCCGGGATCGGCACCGATGGGTTTGGCCGGTGCAACAGGGGCCTGCGGCGCTTGCGGAGCCTGCGCCTCAGCGCCGGCCGGCGCGGCGGAGGCGGCCGGCGCATCGGCCTGGCGCCACTGCCGCGCCATGCGGTCGCTGCTTTCCATCAGGGCGATCTGCAGGCTCGGCGTGAGCAGGATCCTGGTCTCCGCGGCTTGGCGCAGAGCCAGCGGCAGGGCCTCGTCCGCCCAGGCCGACTGCTCGAAGGGCAGCGTCAGGCCCAGCGCCGCCAATGCCGCCGCAGCGAAGCGCTGCGAAAAACCCGCCCAGAACCCACGCGCCGTCCCGTTCCTTGCGCCCATACGTCCCCCATTGCCACGTCACGTGTCGATGGCGCCGCTGCGCGGCGCCCGGTCCTTGGCCGCACCGCCGGGCAAGCCCGGACGGTCGGTTCATTCCCTAGTGAGTGGAAACGCGGAAACATCACGCGGCAACAGCAACCGTTCATCGGGAGGGCCGCGGGCGGGACTCAGAGTGAGCGGGAACTGCTTGATGTAGCCCGGGCTGCGCAATCGTGTCCGCCGATCCCGCTTGCACGCTCGGCTACTCTGCATGCCGGCTTGTGCCGCCATGACGCCATCAGCAATTTCGGCGGTGAATTCGACGGCGCACTATCCGCCGGTACTGGCCTCCACCGTCCACGACTCGGCCACGACACCGCCGGGAGCATGCACCTCGATGCGCCGCAAGCCGGGCGCCAGCGCCGCGATGGGCACCACAGCCTCGACGTAAGCATGCGTACCGGCGCGCTGCCAATGCAGGCCGGGCGCGGCTTGCAGCAACCGGCCGTCGCCATCGAGCAGCTGCAGCTCGTAGACGTCCGCCGCGCCGGGTTTTTCCACCTCGGCTTGCAGGCGCACCTGTGCCGTCCCGACCGGGACGGACACCGGTTGTGCCCCCTCGCCGCGGCTCAGCTGCACCAACAGGCTGACGGTGTAGACCGCGCCCCCGCGCGCAGCAGCGACCGGCGCTTCCCCCGGCACGGGAACACCGGACTGGTGCGGCCACAACAGCACCGCCAGCAGCAGCGCGGCAGCGAGGCCGCCGAGGGCGGCGGCGGGCAGCCAGCGGCGTCTGTCGCTGCGCACGGCAGTGCCGGACCAGCGCGCTCGCAGCGGTGCCGGCAAGCCGGTCCCCGGCTTCGGCAACGCGGCCAGGCCGCGCGCCACGGCCAGACGCTGCCGGTCTGCCGCGGTGCGCAGCAGGCGCTGTTCCACCGCGCGGCGCTGGTCCGCGGCGAGCCGGCCGCGGGCATAGTCGTCAAGCAGATCGTATTCGACCTGGCGCACGCGTTCGGCCACGCCCGCCTCGATCACCAAGCGCTGTTCCAGCGCCGCCGCCTGCTGTGGCGGCAGCCGCTGCAGCAACAGGTCGCGCAGCAGCGCATCGGGCGGATCTTCGCCGGCCCCGTCGTCATCCCCCACCTGCCCGAATTCCTTGGCTGTCATGATCCCAGTGTCGGTTTGGCGCGTTCCATCACGCAGCAGGCCGGCTGCGGGCCGGCTCAACCCGCCCCAGCTTGCCGGCGACGCACAGCTCCAACGCCTCGCGGATGCGCAGGGCACGGTTGCGCAAGGCGTTGAGCGACAGCCCCAGTGCCTGCGCCAGGCGGCCGCGCGCGCGGCGCCCCTCGCCGCCGTCGCCGGTGTAATAGGCCAGGATCAGCTCGCTGCTGCGCGCGTCCAGGCGGCGCAGACAGTTCTGCAGGGCGGCCATCACAGCGGCCTCGTCAACGGCTGCGTCGGTGGCGTCAATACCGGGCAGATCCTGCGGTTGCAGTGTGGGATCGGCCGCGGCTTCGCGCCGGCGCTGCTCGCGCGCCTGCGCCTCCAGGCAGACCAGGCGCGCCACGCCGAAGGCGTAATGCGCCACATCGCGCACCTCGGTGCCTTCGAGCAACTTGTGCGCCATGCGCTCGAATACGGTATCGGCCAGGTTCTCGGCCTCGGCCGGCAGGTGCAGGCGGAAGTAGACGATGAGGCGGCGGCGCAGGTCCTCGTACACGGCGGCGGCCGGTCGGCCGTTGGCGCCGAGCCGCTGCAGCAGCAAGGCAAACGCGGACGGCGGCTCCGCCTGCGGCGCCGCGGCCTCAGCTGCCGGTGCGCCTTCGCGCGCCGCCGATATGACAATCCTTGTGGACATCCCCGCCCTGCCGCGCCAGTCCCGCCGCGTACCGTGGCTGCAAGAATCGACTATCGCCAGTCGCCCTGCAAGACGTAGCCGGCCCAATCGTGCGGCGCGGTCCACTGCGGATCCTGCGCCATCTGCCGCTGCGCCTGACGCAGCGCCGCCGCCGGCGCCTGTTTCTGCTGCAGCAGGGCGGTATAAAAGCGCTCCATGAAGGCTGCTGCGGCGCGGTCGTCCACCGGCCACAGGCTGCCCAGCACGCGCCGCGTGCCAGCATAGAAGAAGGCGCGCGACAGGCTGAACACGCCTTCCTCTCCCTCCAGCCGGCCACCAGCCGACTCGCAGGCACTCAGTACCGCCAGGTCCGCCGGCAGGTGCAGGTTGTAGAGGTCGTTCATGCTGAGCAAGCCGTCCTGCGGCCGGCCGGCGGCGTCGTACTGCGACAGGGCGATGCCGGAAAGTTCCGGATGCTGCCGATCGATCAACGCGTGGGCGGCGAAATGCACCACCGCGTAGTCCTGCCAGTGCGCCTGCAAGGCGGCCTGGCGGCTGGCAGCGAAGTCCAGCGCCAACCAGGCCGGCTGCGGCGCCGCCAGGGTGGCGATGCGCTCGGCCTCGCGGCGCGAATCAGGCAGCCGCCGCAGCTCGCCGGAACGCGGTGGCGCCCCGGCCGGCCTCGGGTCCTGCCCCGACGACACGGCGCGCAGCCGCTCGTCGTCTGCACTGTAAACGGGGTCGGCCAGTACTGCCACGCCGCGCCTTGTGCCGTCGTCCACGTCGCCGTCATCGCGGGCACCGTGGCGCAGCCAGCGCACCGTTTGCAGCGAGGGCAGGTAGGTGTAGTCGTGGGCTGTGTCGAGCAGGCCGAACGGCACCTGAGCCAGGTCGCCGTCCGCCACCACCACCACCGGGCCGTCCGCCAGCGGCTGCGGCAACGGCGCCAGCACCGCGGCGGCCAGAGCCTGCGCCGAGCGCTCGATGGTCTGCTGCCGCGCGGCCTCCAGGCCGGCGCGCGCCTCCATGGGCACTGCCGCCACCGCCTCGCCCTGCTGCACCAGCGGCTGCAGCAAGGCCTGCGCCGCCGCCTCGATCTCACCGCGCGGCGGCAGGGTGAAGACGCGCACCTGCCCCTGCCGCAACAGCCACAAGTAGCTGTGCGGCTGGTCTAGCCAGTACTCCAGTAGGGTGGTCCGCCCGTCGAGCAGACGCTGTTGCATCTCGGGTAGACCCAGCCGCGGCGGGTTGGTCAGCTCGGCGTAGCGCGGGTTGGCGGCGCGGATACGCCCGTGCAGTTCGTCGAGCTGGGCGCTGGCGCGGTCGATCTCGCCCTGCAGGTGCTGGCGCGCCTCCTCCTCGCCGCGCCCCGGCAGGCGGCGGCGCTGGTAGGCGAGCAGGCTGAGGCGGTCCTCCTGCGCACGTTCAGCGACCAGCAGCTCGCCCTCTATGTGCGGGTCGACTGCCAGGCGCCGCTGCAGCAACAGGTCCTGCAGGCTGCGCGCGCGGGCGCGCTCGCTCGCCTCCAGCGCCTGTCCGGCGTAGCCGCGGCCAGGTGCGCGCCGCTCCAGCTGCAGCAGGATGTCGATGTACAGCCCGTAGTAGGCGCGCCGCGAATTGAGGTAGCTGGTGCGGTAGGCCGGGTTGTCGATGTTGGTGCGCTGGGTTTCCACCAGCGCCAGGGAGCGCGCCATGTCCTGTCGCGCCTGCCCGGGGTCGCCGGCCGCCAGCGCGGCGCGTGCCAGGCTGGCCAGGGCGGCGGGCTGGATGTCGGTGAACTGTGCGGTACGCGCCTGGCGGTAGACCTGCGCATAGTCGGCACGGGCCTGCGGCCAGTGGCCCTGGGCGCTCTCCAGGTCGCCGGCCGCCAGGCCCACCTGCATCTGCACCACCAGGTCGCGGTGCCGCAGCGCCAAGTCCGCGGCCTGCCGCAGCAGGTCCCGCGCCTGATCCCACTGGCCGCGGCGCAAGGCGCAGCGCCCCAGGCCGCGCAGGCCATCCGCCTCGATGCTTTGGTAGCCGCCGCGCCGTGCCAGCTGCAGCGCCTTGGCGTACAGCTCGCCGGCGGCGTCCAGCCGCTCCGCGTCGAGGGCGATGTCGGCTTGGTTGCGCAGCGCCTCGGCCAGCGCGGCCTGGTCGTCGTTGGCCGTCGCCACCGCCGCCGCGTTCTCGTAGGCCTGTTGTGCCTGGGGCAGCTCGCCGAGCACGCGGTAGAGTCGGCCCAGGTCGTTCTGCGCCATGTTTTCCACCAGCGGGTACGGCCCCGCCCTGAGCTCCTCCAGGGTCTGCTCGTAGCTGTCCAGCGCGGCATTCAGTTCGCCGCGCGCGAACAGTACGGTGGCCACGCGCTCGCGAGCAAACTCCACACCGGGACCGTCGTCCTCGGACTGCGCCGCCTGCAGCGCCGAGCGCGCGTCGTCCAGGGCGCGGCCGAGCTGGCCAGTCTGCACGTCGTCGTCGCTGAGATTGCCCAGCACCACCTCCTGAAAGCGGCGGTCGCCGGTCTGCCGGTACAGCGCCAGGGCGCGGCGCTGCATCGTCGCGGCGGCGGCGAAATCGCCCTGGTAGTTGAGCGCCGCGCCGAGGGTACGCATCAGTTCGGCGCGGTCCGCCGTACCAGCCGGCTCACCGTCAACGGCGCAGTGCAGCTGCAGCGCGGCGGATGTCGTGCGCGCCACGGCGCGGTAGTCACCATGGGCGAAGTACAGCCGCGCCAGGCCGCTCAGTACCTGGCGCCGGCCGCAGCCTTCACCCAGGGCGCGCCAGGCCGCCGCCGCGGCGTCGTAGGCCGCCGCAGCCTTGGCCACCGCGGCCTGCCCGCCGTGGCCGCCGCTCTCTGAGCTGCCGCTGGCCAGGCGCAGATCGTCGGCTAAGGCCAGCGCGCGCTGCGCCTCGCCGCGGGCACGATCCGCCGCCAGCACCGCATGCGCCGGGCCCAGGGACAATTCGTACTCAGCGGTATAACCGCTGGATTTGGCGGCGATGCGGAACTGCCACACCGAGTCCCGCTCCGCCAGCAAGCTCATGCTGCGCAACGCTGCGCGGCCGGCAGACAGCCGCAGCGGCGGCAGCCCGGCGTCGCCGCTCCACTTCAGTTCCGGCGCGCGATCCCCCAGCTGGCGCAGTCGCAGCTCCGCCACCTGGCCGGCGGCGAGGCTGACGCGGTACTCGCGCCCGGCGGCGGAGTCGGCGCCGTCGCGTAATACCGTCCCGGGCAACAGTTGCACAGCCGCAGGCGCCGGCGCAGACGGCTGCCCCCAGGCCTGCCAGGCGCAGGCCAGCAAGGCGAATACCCCGGGCCTGGCCCAGGCGCAGTGCCGCGGATGCTTCTGTGCCCGATCGAACATGGAACCGCCGCAACGGAGGGGAACCAAGGGAAGCCTGCGCACTGTCTGGCAGGTGCGCCGCATGGTAATCGAACGCCGCGAGCTGCTCCAGGCTGTGCCACCGCTCCGAACCAGCCGCAGCAGGAGCAGGAACTGGTGGACAATTTCGCGCGTCAGCTGCGCGTCATGTTCCTGGGCGCCCGGCAGTGGAAGGAGAAGCTCTGAGGTGCAGTGGTAGGGCGGCCTGTGGCCGCCGCTGCCGCGCCGTTTGAATAGAGTGCATCGGCGGCCACAGGCCGCCCTACTTTTTCTCAGCGCAGGCCAATGAGAGTCAGCCGCGCGCCGGCAAACTCAGGCTGACCCGCAGGCCGCCGCCTTCGCGGTTGGCCAGCGCGATGCGGCCGCCGTGGGCTTCGACGATCTCCCGCGCCAGGGCCAGGCCCAGGCCGGTGCCGCTGCGCTTGGTCGAGTAGAACGGCAGCAAGGCGTTGGCCAGCACCTGCTCGCTCATGCCGCTGCCGCGATCGCGCACTTCGATGCGCAGCTCCGCGCCCGCCTGCAGGATTTCCATCTCGACGGTTTCCGCGGCACCGCCCGATTCGTGCGCGTTCTTCAGCAGGTTGATCAGCACCTGTTCGATCTGGGTGCGATCGAACCAGCCCTCGGCCTGCGGCATCGTGCCGGCCAGGCGGAAGCCGCGCTGGCGCTCCAGCGCCTCGAGGAAAGGCGGCCACGATATGCGCTCCGGCGCCGGGGTCGGCAGCTTGGCGAAGCTGGCGTAGCCGTCGATGAAGAAATGCAGGTGCTTGGCGCGCTCGCCGATGGTGGCGAACACCGCCGGCAGGCGCTCCACGTCGCCGCGCCGCGCCAGCTCGGCGCCGGAATGCGCCATCGAGGAGATCGGCGCTAGCGAGTTGTTCAGTTCATGGCTGATGACCCGGATCACCTTCTTCCAGGTCGCTACTTCCTGGCGCGACAGTTCGCGCGTCATGCGCCGTACCAGGTACAGCCGGTGCGGCCGCCCTTGCAGGCGGAAGCCGCGCTGCGACAGGTGGAAGGTTTCTTCGACCCCTTCCAGCTCCAGCGAAAACAGGGCGTCCTCGCCGCCTTGCAGGGCCTCGCTCAACTGCGGCGGGCATGCGCTCAGCACCGCGGCGAAATCCAGCCCGATCAGGCTGCGCCCCTCGTTGAACAGATGCCGCGAGGCCAGGTTGGCGTAGGCCACGCGCTGTTGCATGTCGACCAGCACCAGCGCTACCGGCGTGTTCTGCACCACGGTGTCCAAAAGCAGTTCGCGCTGCACCAGATGCTGCCGCTGCTCGCGCAGCACCTGGCCGAGCTGGTTGTGGGCGCGCGCCAGATCGCCGAATTCGTCGCGCCGGTCGGCTTGCAGCGAGATGCTGAAATCGCTGTCGCGATAGCTCGCCACGGCGCCTTCCAGCGCGCGCAGCAGGCGCGTCACCGGGTCGCTCAGTCTTTGCCCCAGCCACAGAGCGAACACCAGGATCAGCGCCGCGGCCAGCGGTATCGCCACGTAAGGGATGCTGATGAGCTGGCCCAGCAGCGCGCCCAGCACCGCGCCCGCGGCGGCAGTGGCGGCGAGCAGCAGGCTCAGCTTGCCTTCAAGCGAAAACGGACGCATCGGTTCCGGTCATGGTGGGGCGCAGCGATGATTGTGGCCCAGCAATCGGATAACGGCGAACAGATGCTAGGCGTCCGGTGTAGCAAGCCCGAATTTTTCCATGCGCCGGTATAGCGCCTGGCGGCTCAGGCCCAGGGCTTGCGCGGCGCGGCTGACCACGCCGGAGGCGGCCTTGAGAGCGGCCTCGATCTGTTCGCGGTCCGGCTCGTTGCTGGCGCCGGGGGCGATGCGCCGCGCTGGCAGGTTGAGATCGGTGCGCTCGATTACGCCGTCGCGGCACAGCAGGCGCGCCCGCTCCAGCACATTTTTCAGTTCGCGCACATTGCCCGGCCACGCATAGCCGAGCAGCGCCTCGCGCGCTTCCTCGGACAGCTTCGCGGCGCCCCCGAGGAAGTGCTCGGCCAGCGGCAGGATATCGTCCGGCCGCTCCGCCAGCGGCGGCAGCGCGATCTCGATGACGTTGAGCCGGTAGTACAGATCCTCGCGGAAGCTGCCGGCGACGATCATCTCCGCCAGCTTTGCATTGGTGGCGCTGAGCAGGCGCACCTTCACCTTGCGCGTGCGCGACGAGCCGAGGCGCTCGAATTCCCCGGTTTCCAGCACCCGCAGCAACTTCACCTGGCTGGCCAGCGGCAGGTTGCCGATCTCATCGAGGAACAGGGTGCCGCCGTGGGCCAGCTCGAAGCGGCCTTCACGCATGCGCGTCGCGCCGGTATAGGCACCGGCTTCAGCACCGAACAGTTCGGCCTCCACCAGATCGTGCGGCAGGGCGCCGCAGTTGACCGCGACAAAAGCGCCGTCCTTCACCGCCGAATTGGCGTGGACGATGCCGGCGATCAGCTCCTTGCCGGCGCCGTTGGGCCCGGTGATCAGCACCGGCGCATCGGCGCGCGCCACCTGGCAGGCCAGCTCCACCACCCGCTCCATCGCGGTGGAGCCGTAGACCAGCCCGCGCAGCTCGTAGCGGCCGGCGAGCTGCTCGCGGCGCTTGCGCCGCTCCTGCCGGTAACGCGCCGCGTCGCGCGCGCTCTCCGCCAGTTCCAGCAGGTTCTCCACCGTTGCCAGCAGGCGCTGATCGTCCCAGGGCTTGGCCAGGTAGTCAGCGGCGCCGGCCTTGACCAGCTCCACCGCTGTCGCCAGATGGGTCCAGGCGGTGAGCAGGATCACCGGCAGGTCGGCATGGGCGGCGCGCAGGGCGCGGAACAGCTCCGCGCCTTCCGCGCCCGAGGTGGTGTCGGCGCTGAAGTTCATGTCCTGCACCACCAGGTCGATGCGCTCGCGCGCCAGCAGCGCCAGGCCGTCCTGCGGTGTGTGCGCCACGTGGGTGCGGATCTCGCGCAGCGAGAACAGCAGCGAGAGCGCTTCTCCCACCACGGGGTTGTCGTCGATGACCAGGACTGTGCGCATGTCGTTCAGTAGTAGTTGGAAAAGCCGATGCCGGCGGCGCGCACCTGGCGCACCGCCGGCATCATAGTCCGCGCCAAGGCCGGCCGCGCGGCCTTACGCCGCCCGTGTCGCCAGCGCCGGCGGAATCGAAGCGGCGCGCAAGGCCGGCCACAGCACCGCCAGCTGCCCGAGCAGCATCACCGCCACCGCGCCGACAAGCACGTAGGCCGGGCCGATGCGCAGCATTTCGAAGCTGGTCACCATCCATAGGTTCAGGCCCACCGCCAGCGCTACGCCCACCGCTGCACCGGCCGCGGCGATGATCACGTTCTCGGTCTGGAAATAAAACAGGATGGCGCGCCGCGTCGCCCCCAGGGCCCGGCGCACGCCGATCTGCCGGCGCCGCTGCGTGACCCAGAAGCTGGTCAGGCCGACGATGCCGAAGGCGGTGACCGCGAGCAGGGAAGTGCAAACCACGCCGAGGATGATGGCCAGGCCGCGGTAGTTGCGATAAGCCTCGGCGCGCACTTCCGCATACGTCATCACCTTGACCATTACGCGGGCGCGGTTGATCTCCAGCAGCTTCTTCTGTACCTGTTTCATCACCGCATCGAGCTGGCCGGGCTGCGCGCGCACCACGTAGTGATAACCCGAGACCATGTAGTGATAGGGTTCCAGCATGGAGTTTTCCGGAAACTTCTCGCCGAAGCTGTTGGATACCCAGGGCGTCTGGAGCTTTTCGACGATGCCGGTGATAGTGGTTGGCCCGTCCTCGACGTAGATGGTCTTGCCCAGCGCCGAGCCATCCGGGAACATCTTGTCGGCCAGTGCCTTGGTGACGATGACGACCGGCGGGTGGCCAAGGCTGTTTTCCGCGCGGCTGCCGATCTCGTCGGGGCTGAAGTTGCGGCCGGCGAGCAGCTTCACCCCCAGCGTGTTCAGCGCATGCTCGTCGGCGAAGTAAAGGGTGGTATGCGTGTTCGGGTGTACTTGATGATCCGCCAGCATGACCCCGTCGCTCCAGCCGCCGCCACGCAGGGGATAGCTGTTGGACGGATAGGCATCGACCACTCCGGGCAGGCTGCGTATCCCGGCCAGGTCGGTGGCAATACGGGCGTTCAGGTCATCGGGAGTGCCGACCCACTGGTTGGTCAGGACGAAGACATTGTCCTCGTCGACGCCGCTGGCGCGCGCCATCAGGGTCAGGCGCTGTTCGATGATGAACAGGCTGTTGCACAGGATCGCCAGGGTCAGCGCCATCTGCAGGGCGATGAGGAACGCGCCCACCTTGTTGCGGCGCATGGCGGAAAGAATCGGACGGATATGCATGGGGGTTTCCTAGGACCTGTGATTAATTGGCCTTGAGCTGCCAGGCCGGCTGCACCTGGGTGGCGCGCCAGGTCGGATAGATGCCGGCGAGTACCGCCGCCACCACCGCCAGGAGCACGGCCAGGACGACATCCACAAGATCGAGATGGGTCAGACTGCTCATGTCCTTGGCCAGCACGGCCCGCACGCCGATCAGACCCAGGCCGGTCAGCGCTAGGCCCAGCAGGCCCCCGGCGAGGCCGATCACGCCGGTTTCCACCATGCACTGCATGAACACCGCGCGCCTGTTCGCTCCCAGGGCGCGCCGCACGCCGGTCTCGGCGGAGCGGCCCATGAACTTGGCCAGCATCAGGCCGACGGCGTTGACCAGGCAGACGAACAGGAAGCTGAACGAAACCATCAGCAGGATGCGCGACTCGTCCGGAACCACGTGCTGCAGCACCATCCATTCGCGGGCGCTGGACAAACGAGTCAGCGGCGCCCAGTGGAAGCGGCCGTTGTGCTGCTGCTCGCTGGCATAGCTGTCGAGCATGCTGCGGTAGCGCTGCACCTGCGCCGCGTCCGGCAGCTCCGCCCAGAACTGCAGCCACACGCATTCGGAATGCAGATGTCCCTCCCAGCCGGGCTCGTACGCGGCGGAGCAGTTGTTGTTGCCCCAGATGTCCATGTGCCGATCGATAGCGACGGTCAAGGGCACGAATACCTGTTCCGCATCTCCGAAACTGTCATCAATCACGTCGTAGGTGCGCGGATGCGGCGACCAGTCGTCGAGCACGCCGACAATGCGATAGTCGTGGTTATTGAGATTGACGGTCTTGCCGATGCTGCTGGCGCCGCCGAACAGCTTGTCGTTGAGTTGTTTGCCGATGACCACGACATCGCTGTGGCTCTCGTCGCCTTGCGCACCCCAGGGGCTGCCGTACTTGAAGGGCACTTCGAACATCTCGAAGAAGTCGGAATAGGTGGCGCGCGCTTCAGCCTGGAACGGTTGCTGTTGCGGATCGGATGGCGTGATCACAAAACCGGTGGCGTACATCGCGGCCTGCCGCGGCGCGGCATGCGCGCGCATCAACGCCTCCACATCGGTGTAGCTGAGCATGGGCTGCGGCGGCTCGTTGCTCTTCTCACGAAAGTCAGGCCCCCAGTTGTCGATCTGCGGCACGAACAGCTGCGACGACTTCTGCGGGATCGGGTCGCCGGACATGGCGCGGAACAGGGTGAGCATGGTCATCGAGGCGCCGATGCCCAGACCGATGGCGGCGATCATCAGCGCGGTCAGCACCGGGTTGCGGCGCAGGCTGCGCAGCGCCAGCCAGACGTAATAGCGGAACATGTTCTCTGCTCCTAAGCTGCGGTCTGCGCGTGCGCGGGGTGCACGCCATGGAAGCGCGGCTCCTCGCTCAGGTCCACCACCTGGCCGTCGATGATGTGCACATTGCGCTGTGCCCTCACCGCCAGCTCCGGATCGTGCGTCACCATGACGATGGTGGCGCCGTCGCGATGAATGCCTTCGAGCAGCTCCATCACGCCGCGCGCCATCTGCGTGTCGAGGTTGCCGGTGGGTTCGTCCGCCAGCAGCAGGCGCGGGCTGCCGGCCAGCGCCCTTGCGATGGCCACACGCTGCTGCTGGCCGCCGGAAAGCTCGGCCGGATAATGCCGCGCCCGCGCCGACAGGCCGACCCGCTCCAGCGCTTCGCCGATGCGCTTCTTGCGCTCGCTGCCGGCCATGCGCCGGTAGCGCAGCGGCACGTCGATGTTGTCGAATACGTTCAGATCGGGAATCAGGTTGAAGGCCTGGAAAATGAAGCCGATCTTCTCGTTGCGGATGCGCGAGCGCGCATCGTCGCCGAGCTGGCTGACGTCTTCGCCATCGAGCAGGTACTGGCCGCTGCTGGGTGTTTCCAGCAGCCCGGTGACGTTGAGGAAGGTGGTCTTGCCCGAGCCGGAAGGGCCGGTGACCGCGACGAATTCCCCTTCGCGCACGTTCAGCGACAGGTCGCGCAGCGCATAGGTCTCCACCACCTCGGTGCGGTAGACCTTGGCCAGATGGCTCATCTTCAGCATGTGATCAATCCCTTGTGCAGGTGTTCGGGAGCGACGGGTTGCGTCACCATGATCGGGTGCGCTGCCCGGCTGTCCACCGGGTTTTCGCCGCGCGCGGCCACCCGCCACTGCGGCGACTCCATGGTCTGCTGCGGCGGCGCGGCGAGCTGCGCCAGATACAGCGCCGGCGCCGGCTGGCCGGCGATCAGCGCGTAGACAAATATCGCGTGTGCCGCCGCGGCCGTGGCCATACCGCCCGCCTTCACCATCATTCCATTCTTGCTCATGACTGTCTCCTTATGTTGCAAGTACTGTGTCCGCTGATTCATCGGGTCTACAGGCGCCGCGCTTCAGCGGCTGATCATCACGCTCGGCGCGCTGTTGAAAATATCGGTGCCGGAAGCGACGATGCGCTCCCCCGGCTGCAGGCCCTCCAGGATCTCCACCGTGGACAGGCTGCTGGCGCCAGCGCGAATGGCGCGCCGTTGCGCCAGCCCATCGTTGACGACATAGGCGAAGTGGCCGCCTTCCGTATCCAGCCAGGAGCCGCGCGCCACCATCAGCACGTCCTTGCGCTGGTCCAGCACCACCCGCACCAACAGCCGCTGGTTCTGGCGCAGGCCTTCCGGCGTGCCGCCGGCGAAGCGCACCCGCGCCGCCACCTCGCCGGTCACCACCTCCGGCGACACCGCGCTGACCGTGCCGTCCCACTCGTGCTCCGCGCCGCTGATCTGCGCCGGCATGCCCACCGCCAGGTCGCGCGCCAGGCTTTCCGGCACTTTCATTTCCAGCTCCAGGGCGCTGAGGTCGATCACCGTCAGCAGCGGCGCATCGCGCGCCACGCTGGCGCGCTCGGCGATCAGCAGTTGGCCGATCTGGCCGGTGACCGGTGAGCGCAGGCTCAGGCCATCCACCTGGCGCTGCAGGTCCGCCACCAGCAGTTGCTCGTGATCGCGCGCCAGCAGCTTGCTCTGCACGTCGAAGCGCAGCTGCTCCGGCTCCAGCTGCAGCTCCTTGCGCATGTGCTCCAGGTCGAAGTTGGCCTTTTCCAGCGCATCCTTGGCGCGCAGCAGCGACAGCTCCGAATAGGCGCCTTCCTGGTAAGCCTTGTCGCTGCGCTGCACTTCGCGCGCGGCGGTCTGCTGGTCGACCTGGGCGCGGTCGAAGTTTTCCTGCACCGTCATCTGTTGGCGGCGCGCGTCCAGCTGGGCCCGCTGGTAATCGACCTCGAAGCTGCCCAGCGCGGCCTTTTCCTGGGCCAGTTTGCTCGACAGGTCCGGGCTGTCGATGCTCGCCACCACCTGATCCCGCTGCACCTGGTCGCCGGCGTGCACCTTGAGGGTCACGGTGCCGGCGGAAGCGGCATACAGCGTCGGGCTGACGGCGGCGATGACCTTGCCTTCGGCGGCGATGTCGCGGGTGAAGTCGCCGCGCTCGACCATGGCGAAGCTCAGCCGCGCGGCGCTGACCGAGGCCTGCGCCGAGAACAGCCGGGCGATCCTGGGAGCCCCCAGTGCGATCAGCCCCAGCGCCACCAGCGCCGCCGCAATCCAGGCGGCCCGGCGGCGCCGGCGCGGGATCTGGGCGCTTGCCAGCGGAATATCCTGGGCTGAGGTGTCACGAAACATTGCAGGGCCTCCGGGCCGTGTGGTGCAGCGACTGGTACAGGTAAGCGCAAGCCCCGTGCCGAGTAGAAAAACAATTCAACCTATTGAAAATGAACATATTTATTTCGCAGCGTCCGCCGTGGCAGTGTCCGCGGACAGACCACCGGACACTGCGGACGCTGTAGACGGCGCGGCGCTACCGGACACCAGGAAGCCGTCGATGGCCGCCAGATCGGCCTCGCCGAGGCGCCCGGCGAGCTGCTTCAGCGTCAGCGAATTGGTCAGGTAGTCGTAACGCGACTGGTAATAGCTGCGCAGCGCGTCGTAGTAATTGGTCTGTGCCTGCAACAGCGAAAACTCGGTGCGGGTGCCGACTTCCAGCGCGGCGCGGCTGGCGTCCACGGCGGCCCGGTTGGAGTCCGCCGCCTGGCGATTGCTGCGGATCTTCTCGATGCCGGACACCACGCCGCGGTACGCGGCATGGGTCTGTCGCTCGACGCTGCGGCGCTGGCCCTCGTACTGCGCGTGCAGTTGCCCGAAGGTATTTTTCGCCTGGCGCACCAGTGAGGCGACGGTGCCCCCCTGGAACAGCGGCCAGTCCACCACCACGTCGACATGATCGTCGCGCTCGTTGCTGCCGATCTCGCTGGAATAGTCGTACTTGCTGACCGAGCCCTGCAGCGACAGGGTCGGCAGCGCCCGCGCGCGGTTGGCGCTGATGTCGCGCTGCGCCGCCTGCGCCTGCAGGTCCGCCGCGCTCAGCGCGTAGTTGTCCTGCAGCGCGGTCTGCACCCAGTCTTCCGGACTGGCCGGGTCCGGCTGCGCCAGCGGTATTTCGTCCTTCAGCGGCGCGATCGCCGGCATCTCGCGCGCGGTCAGTTCCGTCAGCGCGCGGCGGGCGTCGTCCAGTGCCGATTCGGCGTCGATGACGCTGGCGGCGGTGACGTCGTAGAAGGACTGCGCCTCCTTCACATCGGTCTGCGGAGACAGGCCGTTGTCGACGCGCTTCTGCGCCTGCCGCAGCATCTCGCCGTAAGCCTCGCGCTCGAGCTGGTTGGTGCGCAGCGTGTCCACCGCGGACAGCACGTTAAAATAGGCCGTGGCGACACGCAGGATCAGGCTCTGCCGGGCATCGCGGTAGTTCGCTTCAGCTTGCGCCACCTGCAGATTGGCCTCGGCCAGCTTGTGGAACGACTGGAAGCTCCACAGCTGCTGGTTCAGGGTCAGGGCGTAGACCGCGCTGTTGCCGAACGCCACGCCCGAGGCCGACACCGAGGGGGCAGTGGACCCCGGCGGCGTAATCGCGCTGTTGTCACTGCCGTCGCTGTTGATCTTGTCGCGCGCCAGGTTGGCATTGGCGTCGAGCTGCGGCAGGAAGGCAGCCAGCGCCTG
>Ga0302311_10002864_pt1 | contig 19213 bp, 16 predicted proteins | sample III_Palsa_N1_3_FD_200449 | JGI IMG/M metagenome (GOLD analysis project Ga0302311, IMG submission 200449) | Peat permafrost microbial communities from Stordalen Mire near Abisko, Sweden - III_Palsa_N1_3 | ecosystem: Environmental > Terrestrial > Soil > Palsa > Peat permafrost | place: Sweden... | reverse complement strand
CCGAGCTCGGCGCCGCGCGCGGTCGCATAGGCGGTCTCTAGGTCGATCCCGTAATGCAGGCCGATGCGGATCGCGCCGTAGAGGATGTCGGCCAGCTCGTCGGCAACCCCGCCGAGCCCCCCCGCATAACCGGGATGCGCATCGCGATCGGCGAGATAATAGCCCTCGTGAGTCAGCACCTTGCGCGCGAGGTCGCCGACCTGCTTGGCGAGCTCGATCAGCGCGGTCTCGACGGTCCACGGTCGCCGCTCGACCGCCGCGAACGCCGCGACCACCTGCCGCGCCGACTCGGTCATCGCCGCGAAACTGGTCCCGCGCACGCGGCCGGCGTCCATTCCGTCGTACATCGTCAGGCGGGCACGCGCTGCGCGTCGGGGACATCCTCGACACCGTATTTCAAAGCATAGGGCTTACCATCGGCGAGGCTGGCGAAGATGCTGGTCAATTCGCGGTGCGTCTGCGCGCAGCTCTCCTGATCCTTGGAAAAGACCGTACCGTTCTGCCGCGCCGCACGCACCAGGCAGTTGCTCGAACAATTGGTGCGGAACGAGCAGCTCTTGCAGCTGTCGGCGGTATTCTCGTGCGTGCGCGTGCGCAGCCGGTGCACCTGATCCCAGTCGATGTCGAAGCGCCGCGCCTCGCGATCATAATCGCCGATCAGCAGCTCGGGGACGCCATTCTCCTCGTTGAGCACCTCGACGCAGGTACTCACCGCCCCGTTCGGCCCGACCACCATGTTGAGCCCGCACGCGCCGCAATAGAGATCGGTGAAATAATCCACCTCGTCGGTCACGCCCAATATCTCGATGCCGTAGGATTCGGCGATCGTCACCGCTTCGGTGAACAGCCGGTCGAAATGATCGCGATCGAGCGGCGCGACCGAATTGATCGAGCAGGCGGTGACATAGGCCATCGGCAGCAGCCGGACCTGCTTGAGCCCGCCGATGCGCCCCAGGAAATGCACGGTGTCGTGCATCTGATCGACGCTGAACGGTGTCACGACGACGTTGATGCGGCGCAGCTTACCCGCCGCCTTGAAGATTTCGAGGCTGCGCATCGCATCGTCGAACGTGCCCTTGTCGTTCTGCCGGGGTCGCTGCCGGTTGTGGATCTCCGGCGGGCCGTCGATCGACAGGCTGACGTGATCGAAATTGTCGGCGATCCAGCGCGCGCGCTCCGCCGAATAGACGCCGTTGGTCGAGACCCGGCAGAACAGCCGAGCGCCGCGCGCCTCGACGATCGGCCTGGCATATTCGACCGCGGTCTTCACCGCCTCGAAATTGACCATCGGCTCGCCAGCGCCGTGAAATTGCAGCGTGTAGACAGGGAAGTCGCCGACATGATCGAAATAATAGTCGATCGCATCGGTCGCGATCTCGGGCGGCATCCAGCCTTCGGACTTGCCGGGCGGCTTGGCGGTGATGCCCGTGCAGTAGAAGCATTTGAGATTGCAGTGCGACGACGGGCACAGCACGAGCACGTTGTGGAACTTGCCGTCGGGGAATTTGGCCGGCCCCTCGTCCGCCGCGTCGCCCAGGACATAGCGGATCAGCCCGAACAGCTGCTGCCGCTCGCCGATCGGCACCTCTGCTGCGCGCATCGCCGCGTAGACGGTCGATCCGCTCTCGACCAATTGCGCGACCTTGCCGACCAGCGGAGGGCAGCGATTGGAGACGCGGCGTTCCTTGGAATTGAACAGCACGCACTGGCCGTCTTCGAGCCAGAGGGTTCGCAGATTCACGTTCACGGTCGGTCTCCTGGGCTTTGCGCGCGCAGCGCGTCCGTCAATAGGGGTAGCGGCTCCAGACGGAGTGGAAGTGCTGCTGCGTCGCCGGATAGGCCGGTACGGCGCATGCCGCCGGCACCGCGCAGGCCGCGGGAACCGCACAGGCGGAGGGTAGCGCGCAGGCGGAGGGCGGTGCGCAGGCAGCGGGTGTCGCGCAGGCCGATGGTGGCGCGCAAGCCGCGGGAACCGCGCACGCCGACGGAGGCGCGCAGGCGGCAGGGATCGCGCAGGCCGATGGCGGCGTACAGGCGGCCGGAACCGCACAGGCCGATGGCGGCGCGCAGGCGGCGGGGCTCGCGCAGGCGGACGGATGCGCCCAGGCGCCTGGCACAGCCCAATGGGTAGCCGCGACATGCAGCAGCGGCTGATACAAAGCGACCGGGGGCGCGCAGGCTGACGGCACGGCACACGCGGAGGGAGGCGCACACGCGGAGGGCGGAGCGCAGGCGGCAGGCGGGGCGCAGGCCGCAGGCGCCGCACAGGCCGACGCGGCTTCCTGCGATGCCCCCGTGGAGGCAGGATCGTTCGCTTCGCCGGGGCCGGCGTCATCGGGGCCCGCGTCGGGGCCAACATCATCGGGACGGGACATCAGGCTTCTCCTCGCTACATGGTTCTCGGCTGCGCGGGCGCGGTCGTCGCGCGGCGCTATTCCTTCGCGATCTCGGCCGCGCACCGGACCAGCGCGTCGACCTGCTCGGCATCGTTGAACAGACTGGTGGATGCGCGGATCGCATAGAGCGTCGCGCCGTCGTCCGCCGGATAGGCAGGAAACAGCGTCGTGCGGACATAGATGCGATACCGGTCCCACAGCGCGGACACGACATTCTGCACGAACGCCTGGTCCCGCGGGATCGGCCGACGGCAAGAAACTGGTCAGTCCCGACGACAGATCGGGCCGCCCCGGCGCGGGGCTGAACAAGGCGGCGGCGCCCCAGGTCTCGATCACGCGCCGCTTGGCATGCTCTGCCAGTTCGATCTCGCGGGCTTCGATCGCCGCGCGGCCGATCGTATCGGCAAAGGCCATCGCGTCGATCATCGCGGTCAGCCCCGGGCCGTTGTTGCACCCGCGGGTCTGCAGCAGATCGGTGATCAGCGTCCCGGGTGCGGACTGGACCGCCTCGTCCGACAGGATCGGCAGCAGCTTGGCCGCATTAGCCGCAGCATCGTTCACATAGAGCAGCCCGGTGCCCGGTGGGCCGTTGAGCCACTTATGGCCCGAACAGGCATAGAAATCGCAGTGGAGCGCGGGCAGATCGAGATCGAGCATCCCCAGCGCATGCGCGCCGTCGACCAGGCTGATCACGCCGCGGTCGCGCGCCAGGTCGCACAGCGCGCGCACGGGAAAGCGCGCGCCGGTGGTCCAAGTGATATGCGAAAAGGCGATGACGCGCGTCCTGGGCGTGATCGCGGCCTCGAACGCCTCGACCAGCGCGTCCGGATCGGCGAACGGCACCGCGACCGGAAGCTGGATCACGCGGATGCCGCGTTGCTTGGCCAAGACGGTCAGCGGCGACAGCAGCGACCAATGCTCGTTGGTCGTCGTCAGCACCTCGTCGCCGGCGCGCAGCGGCAGCCCGAAGGCGACCATGGCGAGCCCCATGGTCGTGTTGTTGGTGAGGCAGACGTCCTCCTCGATCGCGCCGACGAAGCGCGCCGCGGCCTGGCGATTGAGCGCCTGCGTCTCGCCGAAGCGGGGGCTGGCGAAGAAGCTGTAGCTCGGATCCGTCGCCCATTCCCGGTTGAACCTGGCGTAGGAGTCGAGCAATTCGTGCGGCATCGAGCCTTCGCTGCCTGAATTGAGATAGGTCATGTCCGGCGCGAGCGGGAACATCTCGCGCACCTTTTTCCAGTCGATGGCGTGTCCATCGGTAGCGTTCGAATCGACGGCGCGACCCACACGCGGATCGCGAAAGCTCGCAGCGTCTGGAAATGCGCGCGTGCAGGACGTCGCTGCAGCATCTGCAACATGTGCCGACAACAGGACGCGATTCATGGACATCGATCGACACCTTCACCCGACTAGAATTCAATGCAGGAAAGGATGAGCAACTGTGGATCACAGAACGACCTGATCGACACACGAAATATTCGACCTCCCGCTTTCGAAGATCAATCGACAAATCGACAGTGACCCCGAAGTGGATCATTTTCTCTTCGAACATCTATCCGTTTTGGAGGGCACATATTGTCGCGCGCCTGCGACGCGCACGTCGGGTACGCGAACAATTCCCGCAGGCGTGGTCCGCTAGTCATCACCGCACGAACGCCTCTGTGGCGGCGCGGTCGTCCGCACATGGACGCGTCTTCGATCGAGTGGCATATGGCGACGGGCCCCGCCCGCGCGACACACCGACGACACGAGAGGCAGGGGCAATCGCCATGGATTCCAGCACCACCTGCGACACCAGCGGCACGATCATCCTCGTCGGGGCGTCGCGCGGACTTGGGCTCGCCATGGCGGCAGAGTTCGTGACGCGCGCATGGACCGTGGTGGGCACGGTACGGAGCAGCGCCAGAAGCGGGCTGCACGATCTGGCAGACCGACATCCCGGCCGCGTCGAGATCGAGTCGCTCGACATCACGAGGCCGGAGCAGATCGCGGCGTTGCGCGACCGTCTTTCCGGTCGCCGCTTCGACATGCTGTTCGCGAACGCGGGCACCGCCAACGCCGATCAGAGCGAGACCATCGCGGACGTGTCCACCGACGAGTTCGTGCGCGTGATGGTCACCAATGCGCTAGGCCCGATGCGCGTCGTCGAGGGCTTGCAGGATCTGGTATCCGCCGACGGACTGATCGGCGTCATGTCGTCGGGGCAAGGCAGCGTCGGCAATAACGAGAAGGGGGGCCATGAGGTCTACCGCGGCAGCAAGGCGGCTTTGAACCAGTATATGCGAAGCTATGCCGCGCGCCACGCGGGCGAACCACGCGCGCTGGTGCTGATGGCACCCGGCTGGATCCGCACCGAACTGGGCGGCCCCGATGCGCCGTTCAGCATCGAGCAGACCATCCCCAAGATCGTCGACGTGCTGATCGCGCAGCAGGGCAGCCCCGGCCTGCGATATCTGGACCGCGAGGGACGGACGGTCGCGTGGTGACACCGACGGCATGTTCCGCGGGCGGATGCTGCTGAACCCACCTCGGACGAACGGCCGACGTCAGCAGGCAGGATTTTCGGGTGGATGCTGCGCCTCGATGCTGCGCAGCACCGCGCGACGATTGCTGCGATCGGCCTCGAAGCGCGCGAGATCGCGATCGCCGCTCGAGATCGCCGCGATGATCCGTTTGCGCCCGGCGCGCCAGTCGGCGATGTCCTGCTCCCCGCCGCGCAACAAGCTCGCCGACTTGGTCGCGCTGACTCGCAGCGTGACGACGGTGAGCAACTTGAACAGCGGCCAATCGACCATGCCGAACAGCAGGTCCTGGAAATCGGCCTCGAACGCGCCGCAGTCGGCGCCCGTCCGGCAAGTTTCCACGCGCTGCCGGAGCGTGGCGAGGCCCGCCCGCGCTATATCGTCGACGCGCTCCGCCGCTGCGGCAGCGAGTTCGTTGAACAGCAGCGACGTGATGTTCAACGCCTCCTCGAACGAGGTGGGATTGGAACGCAGATAGGCGGCGATCGAGCGCTCGACCGCCGCCGAGTCGGGACGCCTGCCGTAATAGCCGCCCCCCGGCCCCCGTCGCGCTTCGAGCAGCCCTTCATGTTCGAGCACGCGCGCGGCCTGCTGCAGCGTCACGATCCCGACGTCCAGTGCCTTGGCAAGATCCTGCAGCGACCCGATCAGCCTGTCCGGCTCGGCCGCGAACACGAGGTCGCGCAGCCCGTCCGCGGTCGCGCCGACGAGGCTCCGGCGGAGTTTCAGCGGTTCGGCCATGGCGGACAAGCCCTCTCGTCGATGTCATAATTCATAGCAGCGATATCGCGGTCTATCGTCCGATGACGGCCGGTCCAGCGCATTGACTCTCTATATACGTGCATATTATCAAGTCCAGCGACAGATAGGGATCGGATGCAGCGCCACCACGAGCGCGAAGCCGGGCCGGAAGGAGATGGATTCCAATGGCGTCCCAGCAGCCCGCACGCGAGTCGCTGCCGCGCTATCCGCTGGTCATCGGCGATGCGCTCGAGGAGCAGGGCGGCGGCGAGACGCTGGCGCATATCTATCCGGGTACGGGCGACGTGACACGCGAGATCCGGATGGCGAGCCCCGCAGACGTCGATCGCGCCGTGGCCGCCGCGCAGACCGCCTCCGCCGCCTGGCGCGCGATGCCCGGGGACAAGCGTCGCAACCTGATGTTCAGACTGGCCGCCGTCATCGAGGCGCAGGCGCAGGAGATGGCGCCGCTGCTCACCGCCGAAAACGGTGCGATCATCCTAGCAGGGCCGCACATGTCCTACGATGCGGCGCAGAAATTCCGCTATTACGGCGGCTGGGCCGACAAGATCGAGGGTCGCACGGTCGCCACCTGGGGCGGCCCCGCGCACGACTACATCGCCTACGAACCCTACGGCGTCGTCGGCGTGATCGTGCCGTGGAACGGCCCGCTGTTCGCCGCGACGATGGTGCTGGCGCCGGCGCTGGCGGCGGGGAACACCATCGTCCTCAAGGCGCCCGACCTCGCGCCCTACAGCGTGATGCGGCTGGTCGAGCTGATCCGCGAGGCGGGCTTCCCGCCGGGCGTGGTCAACCTCGTCACCGGCGGCGCGGCCGTCGGCGAAGCCATGGTGGCGCATCCCGGCATCGCCAAGATCGAGTTCATCGGCAGCGGCGCCACCGCGAAGAAAATCCTCGCCAACGCCGCCTCGTCGCTCAAGCCCGTCGGGCTCGAGCTCGGCGGCAAGTCTGCGGTGCTGGTGTTCGCCGATGCCGATCTGCAGGCGGCGGCGAAGCGCGGGCTGGCGGGTGCGGTCAGCGCCAACGGCCAGGGCTGCGTCAACGGCACGCGGCTGCTCGTCGAGCGCGCGATCTACGAGCCCTATCTGCAGATGCTCGGTGCGATGGCGGGCCACATCAAGGTCGGCGATCCGTTCGCGGGGGATACGATCATGGGGCCGGTGATCTCGCAGACCGCACTCGATCGCATCTCCGGTCTCGTTCAGCGCGGCGTAGCGGCGGGCGGGCGGCTCGTCGTCGGCGGCGAACGGCTGGGCGGTGCGCTGGAGCAGGGCTATTTCCTGCCGATCACGGTGCTCGCCGACATCGATCCCGCCAGCGAGATCGCACGCAACGAGGTGTTCGGGCCGGTCCTGGTCGTGACGCCGTTCGACAGCGAAGAGGAGGCGATCACGCTCGCCAACGACAGCGACTATGGGCTCGGCGCCTATGTCCACACCACCAGCCTGGCGCGGGCGCACCGCGTCGCGGGGCAGATGCAGGCGGGGCAGATCCAGGTCAACGGCGCGGGCGAGGCGATGACGCCATGCGTCCCCTTCGGCGGGATGAAGCATTCGGGCCACGGCCGCCTCGGCGGGATCGAGGGTCTGCGCGAGTTCCAGCAGGTCAAGAACGTCTGGGTCAATCTCCAGCCCTGAACCGGCGCCGTCCCGCACCATCGCATCCTGGAGATACCGACGATGAGCCTGCTCGATCCCGCCGAACGGAGCGCACGCGGCGTCGCCATCGGCGCCGAGGTGACCGGCGCCCCGCTGCCGGCCCCGACCACGCCCTATGCGGAGAGCTGGCGCGATTTCGTCTTCGCCGAGGTCTGGTCGCGGCCCGGGCTCGATCGGCGTTCGCGCTTCTTCATCGCGCTGGCGAGCGCTGCGATCAAGACCGGCGCGGGCGATCATGTCGATCGCTATGTCCGCGGCGCGCTGACCACGGGCGAGATCGGCCTGTCCGAACTTCGCGAGGCCGCGCTGCATCTCGCGGTCTATGCCGGCTGGACGAAGGGTGCCGAGCTGGAAGACGCGATTACGCGCGTCGCCGCGGCGCTCGGCCTGCCCGCTGCCGACTGCCCGCCGATCCGCGCCGCGCCCTGGGATCCCGCGGTGCGCAGCGAAGAAGGAGCGCAAGGGTTCATCGACGTCATGACCTTTCCGGGCGGCCCGCCGGCGTCGCCCTATCTCGAGGCGATCCGCAATTTCGTGTTCGGCGAGATGTGGTGCCGGCCCGGGCTCGATCAGCGCGCGCGTCGCTGGATCACGCTCGTCGGCGTCTGCGAATCCTGCGCCGATGTGCCGATAAAGAGCCATATCCATGCCGCGATGGCGAGCGGCAACTGCCGGCCCGACGAGTTGCAGGAGTTCGTCCTCCAGTATGCCGTCCATGCCGGCTGGCCGCGGGCGTCGGAGATCCAGGGCGCAGTGTTCGCGATGTCGAAGAAGATCGCCGCCGGCTTGGCCTGGAACGAGTGAGGAGGATGTCCCGATGATCACGACCGACATGCGCGGCAAGATCGCGCTGGTGACCGGCGCCGCCTCCGGCCTGGGCCGGGCGACCGCCGCAAAGTTCGCGCGTGCGGGCGCCAGCCTGTGCCTCGTCGATCTCGACGCGGCCGGCCTCGACGAGACCGCGGCGGGGCTCGCGGATCACGATATCGACATCCTCGTCCATCCCGCCGATCTGTCGGAGGCGGCCGCCTGCGCCGCCGCCGTGGCCGCGGCCGTCGCGCGGTTCGGACGGCTCGACGCGCTGTGCAACGTGGCGGGCCTGATCTACCTCGCCAACACCGCGCAGATGCCGCTCGACCAGTTCAGGCGCACGCTCGACGTCAACCTCGCCGCCCCCTTCCTGCTGTCGCAGGCCGCGATCCCGCATCTGCTCGAAAGCCACGGCGCGATCGTCAACGTCGCATCGTCGGCGGCGTTCATCGGCGAGGCCTATGCGGCCGCCTATTGCGCCAGCAAATGGGGCTTGGTCGGCATGACCAAGGCGATGGCGATGGAATATATCAAGCAGCCGATCCGCATCAACGCGGTGGCGCCCGGCGGCATGATCACCAACATCGCCACCAATTTCCGCCCTCCCGAAAATTGCGATTTCGAGCTGATCAAGCGCTTCTCGGGGCTGCGCGGCACGGTCGAGGTCGACGACGTCGCGGACATGATCCTGCTGCTCGCCTCCGACGCCGGACGGGGTTTCCACGGCGCCTGCGTCAATATCGACGCGGGCAATACGGCGGGATGATCGGATGACCGTCCCCCTCTCCCCGCCATCGCGGATCGGCTTCGTCGGGCTCGGCAGCCAGGGCGGCCCGATGGCCGAGCGCATCGCGAAGGCGGGATATCCGCTCGCCGTGTGGGCGCGGCGGCGCGAGGCGCTCGATCCGTTCGTGGCGATCGGCGCGACCGCGGCCCCGTCGGTGTCGGCCCTCGGCGCCGCCTGCGATCTGGTCGGCGTCTGCGTCGTCGACGATATCGGCGTGGCGGCGATCTGCGACGACCTCATCCCCGCGATGCAGCCGGGCAGCCTGCTCGTGATCCATTCGACGATCCTGCCCGAAAGCTGCGAGCGGCTCGCGCAGCGTTGCGCCCAACGCGGGATCGGCTTCCTCGACGCACCGGTCAGCGGCGGCGGGCCGGGTGCCGCGGCGGGCACGCTGACCGTGATGTGCGGCGGCGATGCCGAGGCGTTCGCGCGCGCGACGCCCGTCTTCCGGACGTTCTGCGGAACGCTGGTGCATCTGGGCCCCGCCGGATCGGGCCAGCGTGCCAAGATCGTCAACAACGCGCTGATGGCGGCCAACATGGGGCTCGCGCATGCCGCGATCGCGGCGGGCGAGGCGCTCGGGATCGAGCGTTCGGCGCTTGGCGAACTCATCAAGGCGAGCAGCGGGCGCAGCTACGGCGCGGAGATCTACGTGCGCCTGCCCACGCCGCAGGCGTTCGCGATCGGCGCGCCGCTGCTGGTCAAGGACATCCGACTGCTGGCGTCGGTGCTGCCCGACCATGCCGGCGCGACGACGCTACGCGACGCGGCATCGGCGTTCCTCGCCGCCGCCACCGGACAGGACATCTAGGGAGCACGACACATGGCATTTTCGATCGATCAGTTCCGCCTCGACGGCAAGGTCGCGATCGTCACCGGAGCGGGGGGTCGCGGCAATTCCATCGGCCGCGCCTATGCGCTCGGTCTCGCCGGCGCGGGTGCCGCGGTCGTCGTCGCGGACATCAACGCGGAGGGCGCCAAGGCGGTCGCGGCGGAGATCGCGGAGACCGGCGCCGAGGCGATCGGCGTGCATGTCGACATCACCGATCCCGCCTCGGCACAGGCGATGGTCACAGCCGCCACCGCGCGGTTCGGCGGCGTGGACATCCTCGTCAACAACGCGGCGCTGATGGCCGAACTCGGCCACCAGCACATCGCCGACGTACCGATAGAAGACTGGAACCGCGCGCTGAACGTCAACCTGACCGGCGCGCTGATCTGCTGCCAGGCGGCGATCCCCGCGATGCGCGCGCGCGGTGGCGGACGGATCGTCAACCAGACATCGGGCGGCGCGTTTCCGGCGATCGGCATCTACGGCATCGGCAAGCTCGCGCTGGTCGGGCTTACGACGACGCTCGCCAAATCGCTCGGCAAGGACGGAATCACCGCCAACGCCATCGCGCCCGGCAACGTCCGGTCGGACGCGGGCAAGCAGCTCGTGCCCGACGATTCGCCCTTCCTCCAGTTCCTCAGGATGACCGTCGCGGGGCGCCCGCAGGGCGAACCCGACGAGCTGGTCGGCGCGCTGCTGCTGCTCTGCTCGGAAGCCGGCGCCTGGATCACCGGGCAGACGCTGCACGTCGACGGCGGCTGGGTGCTGCGACCCTGACGCGAGAGGATTTAGGCTACGCCTCGGTCTTGCGCAGGCGCCTGAACAGGCTCCGCTTCGCAAGCGGCTCGAACATCTCCTCGGGCCCTTCGGGATCGAGCACCTCATTGTCGGCGATCCAGGCTTCGACCGTCGACAGATCGGGGATCTCATAGGGTATCAGCGTACAGCCGTGACGGCGAAGCTGCTCGATCGTGCGGATCAGCGAGCCCGTCTCCTCGATCGTCGCCGCGATCCGCGCGATCGGCACGTCGAGATGTTCGGCTAGCAGGCCGTCGCGGATCGCCGCGACGATCGGGCCGAGCTCTCGCTCGGGATGGCGCGCCGCGTCGACCGAGACGTCGCATTCGGTATCGAGCCGCAGCGACCGGTTGTTCATATTGGCCGATCCGATGCGAAGCTGGCGGTCGTCGACGATCGTGATCTTGGCGTGGACGTAGATCGGCGCGCCGCCGGTGGTAAACGGATGGTAGATGGCGAACCGGCCATGGCGGTCGCGGGCGCGCAACGCGGCGACAAGACGTGCGCGCGCGGTGTCCATCGCCAGCGGTTCGAGCCAGCCTTGCGCGGTCTGCGGATTGATGATGACGATCTCGGGGCCGTCGGCTTCGTCCAGCCGCCGTGCGATCGCCTCCGCGATCCGGCGCGAGGCGAAATACTGGCTTTCGCAGTAGAGGAAGCGCGTCGCCGCCGCGATCTGCGCGAGGAACAGCGCCTCGACCTCGTAGACGGGTTGCTGGTCCGCCATCTCGGGATGCGTGCGCGCGATCGCGACATCGACATTCTCGAACGTCGGCACCAGCCCGTCGGGCCAGCAGCCGACCTCGCCCTCGACCGGCGCGAGCGTGTCGCCCGTCGCGCGATCCCAGCGATCCCTACAGGATCGCGCGAGCGCGCTCGCCGCGGGTCCGCTGAGTGCGGTCGTGGCGTCGTGCCAGGGCTTGTAGGGCTTGCCGTTCGGCTGGGACCGGCCGGGGTCGCCGTCGCGGTGCGCACGCGTGTCCCAGCGATCGCCGGTCATGTCGATGCCGCCGCAAAAGGCGAGGCAATCGTCGATCGAGACGATCTTCTGGTGATGCGAGGAGCCCGTCGGATGATGCCCGTCGAGCTTGAGATGGATACGCGGGTGCCGCGTCCATTTGAGGATGGTGAACGCGGTCGAGCCGCGGAACAGCCCCTTCAGCGCGCCGATATCCCAGCGCAGCAGATAGAGATGGAGATCGGGCGTGCGCTCGACCAGCCAGTAGAGGAGATCGCCGATCCGCGCGGGCTCGCCCGGCAGCCGATCGGCGACGTGCAGATCGATGCGCGCATCGAAATCCCAGCCGACCAGCATGATACGCTGCCGCGCCTGCAACAGCGCCTGGCGCGCGACCGCGAAATAATCCTCCGCGTCGACGATCACCGCCATCCGGTCCGCCCGCTCCACCCGCCAGCACGTCCGGTCTTCGTCGGTCATCTGATCTCCAATCGCCATCGAGACACCCGGATAGCAGCGTGCGACGCTTTGACGAGCCTCCGTCGGTTTTTTGCACCAGCCATCGATCCGTGATCGCGCCAGTTCATCCGCAACAGCGCTTGTGCTTCTTGCCCGATCCGCACGGGCAGGGATCGTTCCGCCCGACCTTGGCGGGGGGATCGGCCGGCGACGCCGCCCCGCCACGTCCCGCGCGCACGGCGTAGAGATGCGCGACATAGCCGGGGATCAGGCCGGGTGCCTCGTCGCAGATCCGGTTGATCTCGTCGCTGGTCAGCGCGGTCTCGTCGCTAGCGACCTCGGCGAGCGTGTGCATCGCCGAGAGCGCCGTCGCGGCGTCGGTATCCCCGCCCGCCGCGACCGCCGCCCAGCCATCGGGCCACAGCCCCATCACCATGTCGAAGCCCGCGACCCATGCTTCCCAGAGCACCTCGCCATTGCGCTCGTCGACGTCGAAGATCGGCTGGAGCCTGCCCCGGCCGAGATCGCGGAGGATCTCGGCATGGCGCGCGGCGACCATGTCGGCGAACAGCGGCACGTCGGCAGGCTCGTCGAACGGCGCGCTCTCGCCGTAGCCGCCGCCCCAGATCGGGGGCAGCCACGCGCCGGGCATGATCGGCTCGGGACAGACTGCGATGCTCGTCAGATAGCCGTCCAATTCGGTCAACAGCATCGGATCGTCGACCTGGAGATCGGCAAGAATCCCGTCGAGGCGACGAAAGCGGGACGGGAAACTGGGCATGGCAGCGGGATGCTTTCTAGGCTGGGCGCCCTTCACCGCTCGCTACCGCGAGTTTTCTGGTTTCGGGTCGGAGAACGGGATGACCGTCGGTTCACCCCTCGGGCGTCAGTTCCATCACGTCGGCCAACGATTCCCACGCCGGCTGCGGCATAATCATCCGCCAGCGCTTGGGCTCGACGCGCTGGACAATACCGACGATGTCGCGATCGGCATCGCGGCCGTAGGCGATCGCCTTGACCTCGTCGCCGAGGATCATCGTACCCAGGAAGACGACGCGCGACGGTCCGTCCTGATAGAGCTTGCCGGACGGCTTCTGCAGCCCGTTGAGTTCGACGAGCTTGGTGATGTCGTCGGACGGACGGACCTGGCAGCGATGCGCGGGATAGGCGATATAATCGTCATGCCCCGCGGTCTTCGCGCCGAGCTTGATCACGCGGCAGCTGTAATAGCCGACCGGCAGCGTCGCGCCGTCGAGCCCGGCATCGGGATCGAGCAGCTTGCCCTCGGCATCGATCTTGGCGCCGTTCCCGCTCGCACGCGCCTTGGTCAGCCCGGCGACGAGCGCCTTACGCCACGCGCGCAGCCGCAGATGATCGGGATCGGTGATGACGTCGTGCCAGTCGGGCTTGCCGTTGGCACCCGCCTGGTCGCTCGTCGCGCTGGGCGGAAGACAGGGCTCCTTGCTCGCGCATCCCGTCGTCAGCCCAGCGAGCGCCAGCAGGACGAGGGACTTGGCAGACACGCGCATCAACGACCTTTCGACAGCAACCGGGCGACCATAGCCCGCCGCAGGCCGTGCCGACAACGCTTTGGCACTATGCGGTCCAGCCGCCGTCCATCGAATAATTGGCGCCGGTCACCTGCGCCGCTTCGTCGCGGCAAAGGAACAGCGCGAGGCTCGCCACCTGCTCGGGGGTCACGAACTGTTTGGTCGGCTGCGCGGGCAGCAGTACGTCGTTGATCACCTGATCGCGGGTGAGGCCCCTGGCCTTCATCGTGTCCGGAATCTGGCGCTCGACCAGCGGCGTCCAGACATAGCCCGGCGAGATGCAGTTGACCGTGATCCCGAAGGTCGCGACCTCCAACGCGGCGGTCTTGGTAAGGCCGGCAATGCCGTGCTTGGCGGTGACATAAGCCGATTTGAACGGCGAGGCGGTGAGCGAGTGCGCCGAGGCGGTCGCGATGATCCGGCCCCACTTCTTCGCCTTCATCAGCGGGATCGCGGCGCGCATCAGGTGGAAGGCCGACGACAGATTGATCGCGATGATGCTGTCCCACGCGTCGATCGGGAAATCCTCGATCGGCGCGACGTGCTGGATGCCGGCGTTGGCGATGACGATGTCGGGACCGCCGAGTTTTTCCGCGCATGTCGCCACCATAGCGGCGATCGCCGCCGGATCGGTCATGTCCGCGTCCGAATGGAGTGCCGCCGCCCCACTCGCCTCGGCCAGAGCCGCACACGCCGCCGCGATGGCGGCCGGGTCGCCGAAACCATTGATCATCACCGCGGCACCCTGCGCCGCCAATGCCTTGGCATAAGCGAGCCCGATACCCGAGGTCGAGCCAGTGATCAGTGCGGTCTTGCCGGTGAGAAACATGCCATGCTCCGATTGACGCGTGCTTGTGGCGCGCTTGGCGACCGGCATCAAGCATCGGTTCAGCTGGGCTTTTGCAACCCTCGCCGTTCCGGGGCATTGTCGCCTCTCATCACCGGGGAGACGCCGCATGCGGCTCGACGACTATCGGACCAGCGACAATGTCGGCGACGAGCGCGGCCAGGATTTTGGTGGCGGCGGCGGATTCGGAGGCGGCGGTGGCGGGGGCGGCATCTTCGGGTTGCTGTTCGGCCTGGTCGCGAGCCGGTTCGGGATCGGCGGGATCGTCGTCCTGATCATCGGCGCGCTGATCTTCGGCGCCAATCCGATGGCGCTGATGGGCGGCGGCCAGAGCGTGCTGCCCGGCGCCGGCACGAGCGGCGAACCCGCAATCACCCACGACGACGCCGCCAAGGCGTGCGCGGCGGACGCGGCGAGCAAATTCTCCTGCCAGGTGCTGGCCTCTACCGAAGACACCTGGGGCAAGATATTCCAGCAGCAGGGCAAGCAATACACGCCCGCCGGGCTGATCTTCTACGCCGGCAACGGTCGTTCGGGCTGCGGCGCCGCGCAAACCGCGATGGGGCCCTTCTATTGCCCGACCGACAAGCGCGTCTATCTCGACACTGAATTCTACGACGAGCTCAAGACCAAGTTCGGATCGCCCGGCGATTTCGCGCAGGCCTATGTCATCGCGCACGAGGTCGGCCACCACGTCCAGGACTTGCTCGGCATCCTGCCGAAGGTCAGCGAGCAGCAGCATCAGGTAAGCGCAACCGAAGGCAATGCGCTGCAGGTCAAGATCGAGCTGCAGGCGGATTGCTTCGCGGGCGTGTGGGCGGCGAACAACCGCGACCGGATCGAGCCCGGCGACGTCGAGGGCGGCCTCAAGGCGGCACACGCGATCGGCGACGATACGCTGCAGCAGCAGGCGCAGGGCCGTGTCGTGCCCGACAGCTTCACGCACGGCACCTCCGCGCAGCGGATGGAGTGGCTCAAGAAGGGAATCGATAGCGGCGACCCTGCGGCCTGCGACACGTTTGCGGCAGGCGCCGACGCCTGAACATTCCTATACAGTCATCCCGGACTTGATCCGGGATCCAGGGTTTGGCGCTTTACCGTTTGCAGCCCCTGGGTGCCGGATCGAGTTCGGCATGACGTCCTAAATGGCGCCGCGACACCAAACGGAGATCCCTCATGGACTATCACAAGCTCGGCAACACCGGCCTCGACATCTCGCAGCTATGCCTCGGCTGCATGACCTTCGGCATTCCCGATCGCGGCACCCACCCATGGACGCTCGACGAGGAGACGAGCCGCCCGATCCTGCAACGCGCGGTCGAGGCGGGGATCAATTTCTTCGATACCGCCAACGTCTATTCGGATGGCACCTCGGAAGAGATCGTTGGCCGGGCGCTCAAGGAGTTCGCGCGCCGGGACGAGGTGGCGATCGCCACCAAGGTCCATGGCGCGATGCGCAAGGGGCCCAATGGCGGCGGGCTCAGCCGCAAGGCGATCTTCACCGAGATCGACGCGTCGCTGAAGCGTCTCGGCACCGACTATGTCGATCTCTACCAGATCCACCGCTTCGATCCCGAAGTGCCGATCGAGGAGACGCTCGAGGCGCTGCACGACGTCGTGAAGGCCGGCAAAGCGCGCTATATCGGCGCCTCGTCGATGTACGCCTGGCAGTTCGCCACCATGCTCCACGTCGCCGAGGCCAACGGCTGGACGCGCTTCGTGACGATGCAGAACTACGTCAACCTACTCTACCGCGAGGAGGAGCGCGAAATGCTACCGCTGTGTGAGGCCGAAGGCGTCGGCGTCATCCCGTGGAGCCCGCTCGCGCGCGGCCGGCTGACGCGCGACTGGGACGATACCACCGAACGCTCGCAGACCGACAAATTCGGCAAGACGCTGTACGAGGCTACCGCCGACGCCGATCGCAAGGTCGTCGAGGCGGTTGCCGCGATCGCGACCGAACGCGGCGTGCCGCGCGCGCAGATCGCGCTCGCGTGGGTGATGGCCAAGCCCGAGGTCTCCGCGCCGATCGTCGGCGCATCGAAGGTGTCGCATCTCGACGACGCGATCGCCGCGCTCGACATCGATCTCAGCGACGACGAGATCGATCGGCTCGAGGCACCCTATGTGCCGCACGAGGTGGTCGGGTTCGGCTGAGCGCTTTCGACGGACCTCTCCTCGGTGCTTGGCGTTGCTAGGCCGAGGAGAGACTCCATGACCGTCACCACGCTGCGTCGCGATTACGTCACCCGCCCCATTCTCGGTGCCATCGAGGGCGTGATGCCCGCCTTGTCGGCGACCGAGGCGGAAGCGATCGATGCGGGCGACACCTGGCTCGACGCGTCGTTGTTCACGGGCAATCCCGATTGGGCCGCGCTGCTCGCGGTGCCACCGGCCATGCTGTCCGACGAGGAGCAGGCGTTCCTCGATGGGCCGGTGGAGGATTTGTGTGCGCTGGTCGACGACTGGAAGATCAGCTGGGAAACCCACGATCTCCCGCCCGAAGCGTGGGACCTGCTCAAGCGCGAAAAATTCTTCGGGATGATCATTCCCAAGGCGCACGGCGGCCTGGGCTTCTCCGCGTTCGGGCACAGTGAGGTGGTACGCAAGCTGTCGACGCGCTCGTCGGCGGTGGCGGTGACCGCGATGGTGCCCAACTCGCTCGGGCCGGGCGAACTGATCCTGCGCTTCGGCACCAAGGAACAGCAGAGCTACTGGCTGCCGCGCCTCGCCGACGGTCGTGAGATTCCCGCCTTCGGGTTGACCTCGCCCGAGGCCGGCTCCGACGCCGCTTCGATGATCGACGAGGGCATCGTCACGCACGGGGAGTGGCGTGGCGAGCAGGTGCTCGGCATCCGGCTAAACTGGCACAAGCGCTACATCACGCTCGGCCCCGTCGCGACCATCCTGGGCCTCGCCTTCAAGCTGCGCGACCCCGAGCGTCTGCTCGGCGGCGACGAGGATATCGGCATCACCGTCGGCCTCGTGCCGACCGACCTGCCCGGCGTCGAGATCGGCCGTCGCCACCTGCCCGCGATGCAGGCATTCATGAACGGCCCCAATGCGGGGCACGACGTTTTCATCCCGATGGATCACATCATCGGCGGGCGCGCGCGCGTCGGCCAGGGCTGGAAGATGCTGATGAGCGCGCTGGCCGCCGGGCGCGGCATCTCGCTGCCCTCGCAATCCGCCGCCGCCGCAGCCTTCGCCGCGCATGCGACCGGCGCCTATGCACGCATCCGCAGGCAGTTCCACCTGCCGATCGCGGCATTCGAGGGCATACAGGAGCGGCTCGCGCGGATCGCTGCCAACGCCTATCTCCTGGATGGCGCGCGACGTCTCACCTGCGCGGGGCTCAACATGGGCCATCACCCCGCGGTGATCTCCTCGATCATGAAGCTGCACGCCACCGAGCGGATGCGCACCGTGATCGACGACGCGATGGACGTCCACGGCGGAAAGGCGATCATCGACGGTCCCAACAATTATCTCGGCAACAGCTACCGCTCCGTCCCCGTCGCGATCACCGTCGAGGGTGCCAACATCCTGACGCGCAGCCTGATGGTGTTCGGCCAGGGCGCGATCCGCTCGCATCCCTATCTGCTCGACGAGGTGCGCGCGATCGGCGAGCCCGACCGCGCGCTCGCGCTGGCCAATTTCGACGCGGTACTGTGGAAGCATGTCGCGCATTCGCTCAAGACCGCGATCCGCACTTTCGCGCGCACCTGGACCGCCGGCATGTTCGCGCCCGCCCCGCGCGCCGGCCGGGCGACGCGCTTCTACCGGCAGATGTCGCGCTACGCCGCCGCCTTCGCCTTCACCTCCGACGTCGCCTTCCTGTCGCTCGGCGGCGAATTGAAGCGGCGAGAGCTGTTGTCGGCGCGGCTGGGCGACGTGTTGTCAGAGCTCTACTTGCTCGCCGGCGCGCTGAAACGCTGGGAGGACGAGGGCCGGCAGGACGCGGATTTCGTGCTGCTGCGCTATTGCATGGAGGCGGGCTTCGCGACGATCGAGAGCCGCTTCGACGAGATCTTCGCCAACATGCCCAACCGCGCGGTGCGGTGGATGCTGCGGATCTTCGTGATGCCGTTCGGCCGCCGCCGTCGCGGGCCTTCCGACCGGCTGGTGCGCCAGTGCGCCGCCATCCTCACCGAGCCATCGGCGGCACGCGACCGGCTCACCGCCAACATCTATCTGGGCCACGGCGACGATGCGGTGTCGAAGCTGGGCAAGGCGTTCGCGCTGGTAACCGAGGCGCAACCAATCCTCGATCGCCTCCACACGGTGCGGATCAAGGATTGGCGCCAGGCAGGCGACCGGATTTCGGCCACCGAACGCGCGCAACTCGAGGCAGCGGACGCGGCAACCGCGGCGGTGATCGCGGTCGACGATTTCGCGCCCGAGGAACTGGGTGGCAAGCCGATCGAGACGCGCCAAACCAAGCTTCTCGTCGGCGCCTGACATCGAAGACAATCGCTAATCCTTGCCGTCACCCCAGGCTTGACCCGGGGTGACGAGTATGGCGGTTCGCCGCTCCACCTGCGCCGCGAACCCGTTCCGGTTGACGCCGCGCCCCGTACCCGCCTTGATGCGGCGGGGGGGCACGATGACGCAGAAAATCACAGGCGAGAGCGTGCTCGGCTCGCCCGTGCGCAACCTCGTCTCGATCCTGGCGTACATGGCCGTCGTCGTCACCGGCGCGACCTTTGCCTATATGGAGGCGGGCTGGAGCTTCGCCGACGCGAGCTACATGGTCGCGCTGACCGTCTACACCGTCGGCTACGGCGAAGTGCATGCGATCGACACGCCCTATCTCCACACCGTCACGATGGCG
>Ga0302311_10002862_pt1 | contig 19224 bp, 17 predicted proteins | sample III_Palsa_N1_3_FD_200449 | JGI IMG/M metagenome (GOLD analysis project Ga0302311, IMG submission 200449) | Peat permafrost microbial communities from Stordalen Mire near Abisko, Sweden - III_Palsa_N1_3 | ecosystem: Environmental > Terrestrial > Soil > Palsa > Peat permafrost | place: Sweden... | reverse complement strand
ATGGTAATGGCTGGTCGGTGAAGCAGGTGATCGACGCGGTCGAGGCGGTGACCGGCAAGACGGTGCCGGTCACGCTGGGGCCGCGCCGTTCGGGCGATCCGGTCGCGCTGGTCGCCTCCAATAAAAAGGCATTGGAGACTTTGGGTTGGACGCCGCGGTTTCCCGAGTTGGAAGACATGGTGAAACACGCTTGGGCGTTTTTGGGGCGGGAAGAGGTGGTGGAGGCTTAAGGCCGATCAGCGACCGCTGCGGATCCCGTTAGACGGTCGTGCAATCGCTCCATAAGACATCTCCAGACCCATCGCCTTCAATCGTAACGTTTTCTTTAGTTATCCACACCAATATGGCGTTGTTCTATTCTGTTTGGAGCACGTCACGATGAACGCCATTTCGACCAGCACGCCGCGCGCGACCGAGCCCTCGCCGGTCGCAGTGGTCCAACTCTACGACACCATTCTCCTGCATATCTCGCGCGCCGCCGACGCCGCCCGCCGCGGCGACTTCCAGAAGCAGTTCGACGAAGTGATGAATGCCACGCGCATCATCGACGGCCTCAACCGCCATCTCGACATGGACGTCGGCGGCCAGGTCGCCCTCAATCTGCGCGACATGTATCAGGCCGTCAGCAAGGCGCTGCTGCGTTCGGTTGGCAAGGTTGACGCCGGCGAGGCGTCCGACCGTCTGATCGAAGGCCTGCGCACCACCCGCGACGCCTGGGCCGAAATCTCCGGCATGCCGAAGCTGGTCAAGTAACAGAAGCCGCCCACGAAGGCTACTGCGCAAAAGCCGCCGGGAGGGCAACCTCCTGGCGGCTTTTTTCATGGTGGCTCTCTTCCTTTTTCAGGGCCGCAAGGCGGCCCCGCGCTACCGACAGCCGCGGTCACACAGGCAATATAGCTTGGCGCGGTAGCCCAGGGCGCCCGCCCGGCGCCTGAGGGGCTAACAAACTTTGGGGCAAACAAAGCTCGCAAACAAAACTGGCACAGCTCCTGCATATATAAACCCGAGTTAAACGGGCAATCCGCGTATTTCCTCGCATTCGCGGGCCCAGAAGACAGATTTGGACGGGTGCGGGGGAAAAATGTTCCTAGGCAGTTTTTGCCGGGAGCAGGGAGCTAGGACAGATGACGACGACTTCGACTACAAATTCGACGAACTCTCAGAGCTACTATGATTCGCTCATCGGCGGCAGCAGCTCGGCCAGCAGTTCGAGTAGCAGCAGCTCCAGCGGAGCCAGCTCGGCGTCGAACGCGTACAACACGTTCATCACGCTGTTGACGTCCCAGCTTCAGCATCAGGATCCGCTGAATCCGACCAACACCGACACCTTCACGCAGGAACTGATCCAGCTGTCGGGCGTCGAGCAGCAGTTGGACACCAATCAGACCCTGTCCTCGATGAATACCGATCTGTCCACGATCACCCAGGCCAACGGGCTCGGCTATGTCGGCAAGACGGTGACCGCCTCGGGCGCCACCTCGCCGATACAGAGCGGAACGGCTCAGTGGGACTACACGTTGAACTCCACCGCTTCGACGGTGGCGCTGACCGTCACGGATTCCAGCGGCAACACGGTTTATACGACCACCGGCAACGCCGCCTCGGGTGAGCATTCCTTCAGTTGGAACGGCACGACCAGCAGCGGCAGCACGGTGACCACCGGCGATTTCACGCTGAGTGTCGTCGCCACCGACGGCAGCGGCAACGCTGTCACGACCACCACCAACATGGTCGGTCAGGTTACCGGCGTCGATACGTCGGGGGGCAGCACGCAATTGCTGGTCGGCGACATCGACGTTCCGATCGCCAACGTGACCGCGATCAACTGACGGCAACGCAACGCTTAAGTTTCATACGAAGGAGTGGACCATGGACGCAGCGATGAATTCGGCGGTTTCCGCCCTGCAGGCTCAGCAAGCCGCGCTGTCTACGGTATCGGACAATTTGGCCAATTCGTCGACGACGGGCTACAAGACCGTCACGACGCAGTTCAATGATCTGCTGACCCAGGAAGGCGTCGGCATCAATTATCCGGCCGGCGGCGTCTACGCCACCTCGGTCCAGAACGTGACCGCCCAGGGCCTGGTGCAGCAGAGCTCCGCCGACGCCACCACCGACATGGCGATCACCGGCAACGGCATGTTCGCCGTCAGCAACGGGCTCGGCGGAACGCAGGACTCCTACACCCGCAACGGCTCGTTCGGGACCGACAGCAGCGGCAATCTGCAGCTGACCGGCACCAACTACTATCTGCTGGGCTGGCCGACCGACGCCAAGGGCAATGTGACCGCGGCCAATCCGGACAATGTCGCGTCCTTGCAGAACGTCAATATCAACAAGTTCAACAGCTCGGCGACCGCGACCACCCAATACAGCCTCGAGGCCAACATGCCGGCCGAGGCTCAGAGCGACGCCTACACCATGAGCTATCAGTCGAGCGCGAGCCCGCCGACCACCGAGAACCTGTCGATGGCCTATTCGACCTTGAATACCAATGTCGAGGTCAACGGCGTCAGCACTACCGAATATCAGCTGTCGGTGACCGCCTCGAACACGACCGCGACCATCACGGGAAGCGACGGCAGCACCAGCACCGCCGGCCAACCGCTGACCTATGACGTGTTCGTCGACGGCAGCGGCAATGTGGTCCAGGCCAACAGCAACACCGGCGCTTCAGTGACCTGGCCGCTCTCCTTCGCCCCGTCCGACATCGGCGGCACCACGCCGAGCACGGCCGGTCTTACCAATGCGGTCGATTCCTCGGGCAATTCGCTTAACCTGACCTGGCAGGATCTCGGGACGCCCTTCTCCGAGAAAACCTCGATGTCGGTCTATGACAGCTTGGGCGTGCAGCAGACCTTCCCGGTCACCTGGACCGCCGCCGGCAACAATGACTGGATCATGACGGTCAGCTCGCCGACCACCCCCGACGGCAGCACGCAGACCGGCACGCTGTCCGACTCGAGCGGCAACACGGTGTCCAACTACTCGTATCAGGTCAGCTTCAATTCGGACGGCACCCTGAACAGCATCAGCGGCCTGCCGACCCTGAGCGAGGACGATTCGAGCGGAACCCCGACCTTCACCCAGAACACGGATTCCTCCGGCAACCCGGCCACCGCGCCGACCGGCGCCAACGGCGCGCCGGTTCTGTCGGCGACCTGGTTTGACGGTGCCGCCAGTTCGCTGGCTGGCACCACGGGTGCGATCAACGTCAATCTCGGCACCGCCGGCGCGATCGGCACCGGCAAGACCGACGGCCTGTCGCAGTTCGACACCGGCGAGACCGACCCCTCGATCGATGTCAAGGGAACCCCGCAGAACGGCGTGCAATACGGCCAGCTGACCGGCGTCTCGGTGGACGCCACCACCGGCGAAGTCATCGCCAGCTACGACAATGGTCAGAAGGTGCCGATCTACAAGATCCCGGTGGTGACGTTCCCCAACGAGAACGGCCTGTCGGCGCAGAGCGACGGCGTCTACCAGCAGACCTCGCAGTCGGGCAACTACACGCTGAACGCGGCGGGCTCCAACGGCGCCGGCACCATAACCGGCCAGGCGCTGGAGCAGTCGAACGTCGATACCTCGACCGAGTTCTCCAACATGATCTCGGCCCAGCAGGCCTATTCGGCCGCCTCGCAGGTGATCGGCACCGACAAGGACATGTTCACCTCGCTGATCCAGGTGATCCAGTAAGGCTGAAGAGGGCGTAAGTCATGGGTATGGAACATAGCTACGACAAGAACCGCCTCCTGCTCCTCCAGGGCCGGGTCGCCTGCAAGATGGCCGAAATCCATCAGATGCTGGCGCCCGGCGTGGTCGAGCCGGTCGCCCCCGAAATCCTGCAGGCGCGCGCCGATCGCCACATGGCGTCGCTGCCGCCCGTCGAGCAGGAAAAGCTGCGCATGAAAGCCCTGGTGGCCTATGCCGAACTGGAGCGTCTGTCCGCCGAGATGGCCCTTCAGCTCGATTGTCTGACCGACGAAATCAACCGCGCCACCCGTAATCGCCGGGCCGCCCTCGCTTATCGCCAGGCTGCCGTTTCCGGCCAACCCGCCCGCATGTGAACAAGGAGATCTGGATCATGGACCGCAACCCCGCTTTGGACAATTTCGTCGGTGTGATGGGCAAGCTGAAGGCGATCATCGAGAACGAGAACGATTTTCTCGAACGCGGCCTGCCGGCGACCCTGCTGGCGACGACCAAGCGCAAGAGCGTCCTGTCGCGCGAATATGGCGCGCTGTCCAATGAACTGCTGGACAGCTCGGTCGAGCAGCTGCTGTCCGATCCCGAGCTGCAGGTAAAGCTGGTCGCCGCCGGCGCCGAGCTTCAGGCCATGACCACCGAGAACCGCGCCCTGCTGCAGAAGGCTGTCTCCGCCTCGCGCCGCCGCGTCGACGCGGTGATGGAGGCCGTGCGCGCCAGCGCCGACGCTTCGCCGGAGCAGCTCGAAGGCTTCGGCATTCCGGCCGACGCCGACGCGGCGCGGTCCAAGTAACGCGAACAGACTCGAGCTGGGAGGCTTCCCATGACCGATCTCGCACTCTCCTCCGCCATAAGCTCGCTCATGCTCATCGAAAAGCAGATGAGCGTGACGTCGAGCAATATCTCGAACGCCAACACGGCGGGCTATACGGCGGAGTCTGTGCAGGTCGGAACGTCGATCACCAGTGGTGTCGGCAGCGGCGTCGTGGATCTCGGCACCGTCAGCAATACCGACCCCTTTCTGCTGGCCCAGATCAACACCGCCAACGGCCAGTCGAGCCAGGCCTCGACCTACAATACCTATTACCAGAACCTGCAGCAGGCGATGGGCCAGATCGGCCAGTCCTCCACGGGCGGCAACGACATCGCGTCGCAGATCGCCACCCTGCAGACCGACCTGTCCTCGCTGGCCTCGACACCGCAGAACAGCTCGCTAAGCAACAGCGTGATCAGCGGGCTCGACAACCTGACCTCGACCATGCGCTCGACCAGCCAGCAGATCCAGTCGCTGCGCACTCAGGCCGATCAGCAGATCTCCGATACGGTCGACGACGCCAACACCCAGCTCGACACCATCTCCAGCCTCAACACCCAGATCGCCACGGCCCAGGCCAACGGCCAGTCTACCGCGGCGCTCCAGGATCAGCGCAACACCGCGCTGAATACCTTGTCGGGCGATCTAGGCGTCACCTCCTACACGAACGCGCAGGGCGAGATGCAGGTCTATACCAGCAGCGGCCAGGCGTTGATCGACGGCAACCAGGTCAATCATCTGTCGCATGATTCGGTCAGCATCTCGGATGGGGTGACTTATCCGGGCGGCGGCATCAACGGCATCATGGTCGGCCAGACCGACATCACCTCGACCATCAGCACGGGCACGATCGCGGCTCTTGTCCAGCAGCGCGACGGCGAGCTGCCGGCGACCCAGAGCTCGCTCGATTATCTGGCGCAGCAGCTGTCGACCGGGCTCAACGCGGCCAGCAATCTCGGGTCGGCCAGCCCGCCGCCCTCGACCTTGACCAGCGCGGCGGGAGCCAGCTACACCGATGGATCGGGGTCGGACGGCACCACGGCCGTGACGCCGTCCGTGGGATCCACGTCCCAGAACGACGCCGACGGCTTTCCCGACGGCGATCTGGTGGTGCGCATCGCGCTGACCGACAGCACCGGCGAAGTGCAGAGCTCCCAGGATCTGGACCTGACTCAGCTGGGCTCGCCTACCACGGTCGGCTCCATCATCGGCGCCATCAACACGGCCTTCGGCGGCACCGTCACCGCCTCGCTCAATTCCAGCGGCGGCCTCAAGCTGACCAGCAACAACGGTCAGGGGCTCGCCGTCAGCACGCTGGACGGCTCGCTCAACGGCACCGATTTTTCCAGCTTCTTCCATCTGAACGACGTGGTCACCGGCGGCAATTCGGCCGGTACCATCAGCGTCAATTCGGCCATGCTGTCGAATTCCAGCCTGCTGCCGGTGGGCACGCTCAACAGCACGATGCCGGCGCCGACCGCGCCCTTCTCCGGCGTGGGCTCCGGCGACGGCAGCACCGCCCAGGCCATGTCGGCCGCCCTGCTGAACAATCAGACCTTCACCTCCGGCACCGGCACCGGCACCGCCGTCTTCTCCAATTCGAGCGTCGCCCTGCCGACCGGCACGTTCACCATCAATGGCGGCAGCATGCCGGTCACCGTGCAGGTGACCAATGTCGCCGGATCGCCGGAGACCATGGTGACCGTGGGCGGCAACACGACCGTGGCCGCCGGTTCGACGCTGCAGACCATCGTCGACACCATCAATACGGCGGCCAGCGCGGCGGGCATTCAGACGACCGATCCCACGACCGGCGACCCGACCGGTGGTTTGATGGCCAGCGTGTCCGGCAACGGCTTCTCTCAGATCCAGATCAACAGCGGCAGCAATTCGCTGACCTTCTCCAACGTCACCGGCAGCGCCTTGTCCACGCTCGGCCTCAACAGCTCGCCGACCGGCCATCTCGGGGCGCAGACCACCACCTATGGCGGCTTCGCCAGCAACCTGATTTCCGACGTGGCCAGCCGAGCCACCGACGCCCAGACCGACGCCACCTCGACCTCGACGGCCCTGACGGCGCTGCAGAGCACTTTTTCCGATGAATCGGGCGTCAATGTCGACCAGCAGACGGCGATGCTGACCCAGCTTCAGAATCTCTACGCGGCTTCGGCCCGCGTCATCACCACGCAGACGGCGATGTTCAATTCGCTGATCACCGCGATCGGGGGCTGACGGAGGATATCATGCAGGTAGTCTCGACCAACAATCTCTATCAGTCCACCATCGGCGACGCGCTGAACGTCCAGTCGCAATGGTCGGTGGCGGAAACCCAGCAGGCGTCGGGCCTCAAGGCGCAGGATTTCGGAACGCTGGGCGGCAGCGATTCGCGCGAGACGCTCAATCTCGAGACCGATATCGCCCAGTCCTCGAACTGGTCCGACATCGCGCAATCGACCGGCACCACCACTCAGGCCATGTATACGGCGGTCGGAACCATGCAGACCGATGTCAACAAGCTGCAGACCCTGATCTCGACGGCGATGTCCGCACCCAACAATTCGGATCTGCTGGGCCAAGCCCAGTCGATCATGGCGACCCTGATGACCCAGGTGAACCAGCAGGTGGGCGGGGATTACCTGTTCGCCGGCGGCAACACCTCGGTGGCGCCGGTCAGCCTCGCGAACTATCCGACCTTGGACGCCACCACCAACGCCTATAATCCCTCGAATTCGGACACCGGCTACTATACCGGCGACAATTCGATTCAATCGGTGCAGGTCAATCTGCAGCAGACCGTGTCCTACGGCGTACTGGCCAGCAATCCCGCCATGGAGGAGGCACTCCGCTCGGTTCAGTCGGTGATCGAGGCCGCCCAGGCCTCGACCGCCAGTACGAACGGCAGCGGCACGCCGATCACCAGCACCTCGGCGGCGGCCAACGCGTCGGGCACGCTGACGGTCAACGGCACGACCTACAATCTGACCAGCGGCCAGAGCCTGACCCAGATCGCCCAGACCATCAACGCCAACCCGGCCAGCGGCGTCGCCGCCCAGGTGGTGCCCGACGACACCGCGTCGACCGCGACGCCGCCGGGGCCCTATTATCATCTGCGCCTGACCAGCAGCACCGGCACGCTCACCGTCGACGACCAGTCCGGTCTCGGCCTGCAGAGCGCCAGCGCGCTGTCCGGCTCGGCCCTGACCGACAGCCTGCAATCGAGCCTGACCATCGCCAACAAGGCGGTGAACGATCTCGGCAGTCTGCAGGAGGACATCTCCAACACCTCCAACACGCTGAGCGGCGCGCAGACGACGCAGAGCAGCTTCGTCACCTATCTGACGAATTCGCTGTCCAACGTGAAGGATGTCGACACCGCCCAGGCCGCCGCCCAGGTCCAGCAATATCAGACCCAGTTGCAAGCCTCGTTCCTGGCGGTCAGTACTTTGACCAAGCTGAGCCTGGCCACGTTCCTCTAAAACGAAGCGCCCCCGGCAATTCATGCCGGGGGCGCTTCGTTGGAAAGATTGGGATTTTCGCCGCCCCACTGGCCGGGCGCGGCAATTTCTGCCGTGGGCAAAAAAGATCCCGCGGGCGGCTCGCGCCGCCCGCGGGATCTCACATTTTTTATTTTCCCGGGCCGCAAGGCGGCCCCGCGCTGCCAACAGCCTAAGTCACACAGACGGTATAGCTTGGCGCGGTAGCCCAGCGGCTGGAAGCCGCGCCCGGCGCTTGAGGGGCATTAAAAAGGACTAATGATATCAAACAGCTGCTGGCCATACCGGGCCTGCTGGATGTCGGTGATGGTGCCGCGGCCGCCATAAGTGATGCGGGCTTCGGCGATCTGCGACGAATTGATGGTGTTCAGCGTCGAGATATCCTCGGCGCGGATGATGCCCTGCACCGCCAGGATGCGCAGATCGCCATTCACCGTCAGTTCCTGGCGCCCCATGATCACCAGATTGCCGTTGGGCAGCTTCTGGGTGACGGTGGCGGCCATGTTGATGGTCACCGATTCCGACCGGGCCGAGGTGCCGGTGCCGTTGATGCCGCTGGTGCTGCCGAAGTTCCACAGATTGGTCGGGTCGGCGCCCAGCTTGGTCAGGGAGTTCTGCAGGCCGAACAAGACGGTGCCGGCCTGCGAGGCTTCGGAATTGGCGGTCGAGGTCTGGGTCTTGTTCGACAAGGACCCGCTATCGTTGATATTGACCGTGACCGTGATCAGATCGCCGACATCGGTGGCGCGCTGGTCCTTGAAGAAGGCTCGCGCTCCGGGGCGCCACAGCGAATTGGTGCCGGCCTGGGGCTGCACCGGAGCCGGCATCGGCATGCTGACCGGGGTGTAGCCGGGCTGCGTGGTCGGATCCTTGATGGCGCTGGTCTTGGGCTGCTCGCCGACTTCGGACAGCTTGTCGAGCATCGAGCCGCAGCCGCTGAGGGAAAGAGCCGCCGAAGCGAGCAGAACGAGACGGAACGGGGTCTTCATCATGGCGGTCCTCAGTTGGCTAGGGCGATGCGGCCGTTCAGCTGGACGCGCACCCGGTTGGTGCCGTCGACGATGCCTTCGACCGTGATATTGGAATGGGTGTTGGTGGCGCGGACGGAGTCGCCCAGGCTGCCCTGGTCGATCGCGCGTCCCTGGGCGATGAGTTCCATGCCGTTATAGTTCAGCACCAGCGTGACCAGGGCGCCGCGAGCGACGGCTACCGGGCGCTGCAGATCGTCCTCGGGCACCGGCAGGCTGGGGCGCAGCGCCACCTTGGCGGCCATGCCGACCAGGGCGCCGGCGTCGAGGATGGTGCCCTGACGCAGCTGGTCCTGGCGAATCCGCGCCATCGAAATATCCTGGGCCATCACGATTTCGCCGCGCGGAATGGCGTGGGTCGGCACCGGCACCTCGATGGTCGGATAGAGCTTGCCGGCCACCATCAGCTTGGACTCGCCGGCCACCATGGTCGCCGAGAAGCGGTTTCCGGGGCGGTCATAGAACAGGTCCCGCACCGAGAGCTGGGCCGACTGATCGGTGGCCACGATCATCTGCTGGGTGCGGCTTTCCAGCTCGATGCCGGCGTCGGCCGGCGCGCCGCGCTCGACCAAGGCGGCCTGGAGCGCGGTGAGGAGCTGGTCGTGGCCGATGGTCAGGCCGGTGCGCTCGATCACCGCTTCGTCGAACAGGTCGCGCGGTTTCCACATCACATTGTTGACCAGCGCCACATGGGTCAGCCAGTCGGTGTCCACGGTGATGTGGGTGCCGGGCGGCGGGGCGTGGAGAACCTGGATATTGGCCCGATCGCCGACATTGTCGAACAGATCGCCGAGGGTGACCGTCGGTCCGTCCACCAGCACGTGGGCGCGCAGCAGCGCGCCGGCGGCGGCGGCCGGGGCGGAGGCGCCCAGCACGGCGCCGAGCACGACGAAAGAGAGGACGAACCGCTTGATCATGATGTTACGAGCCCTTCAGCTGCGTGGTGGTCTGCAGCATCTGATCGGTGGTCTGGATCACCTTGGAATTCATCTCATAGGCGCGCTGGGCGGTGATCAGATTGGTCATTTCCGAGACCACATTGACGTTCGACTGCTCGAGATAACCCTGCAGGATGGTGCCGAAGCCGGGGCTGCCGGCGGTCGAGACGATCGGATTGCCCGAGGACTGGGTCTGCAGGAAGATGTTGTTGCCTTCCGCTTCCAGGCCCGCCTCGTTGGGGAAGGTGGCCAGGGTCAGCTGGCCGGCGACGGTGGGCGTGGTCTGGCCGTCGATCGAGATCGAAACCTGGCCGGAGCTGTTGATGGTCACGCCGGTGGCGTTGGAGGGCACGTTGATGCCCGGCTGGACAGCGTAGCCTTCGGCGGTGACGATCTGGCCCTGCGGCGACAGCTGGAACGAGCCGTCGCGGGTATAGCCGGTCTGGCCCGACGGCAGCAGCACCTGGAAATAGCCCTTGCCCTGCACGGCGAGGTCCAGCGTGTTGTTGGTTAGCGCCACTGAACCCTGCTCGGTGATGCGATAGACCGAGGTGGTCTTCACACCGAGGCCGAGCTGGATGCCCGAGGGCGTGATGGTGTTGTTGTCCGACGAGAATGCGCCGACGCGCTGCTGATTCTGGTACAGCAGATCCGTGAACTCCGGGAGCCGCCGGTTATAGGCGGTGGTGTTCATGTTGGCGATATTGTTCGAGATCACTTCCACATTGGTCTGCTGGGCTTGCATACCGGTGGCGGCGATGTTCAGGGCTCGCATGGTGAGGTCCTCCGCTTAAGCTTGCTGCTGGCTGCCCGAAAGGACCGGCATCGCCTTCATGATGCGGTCCTGTTCGTTGTCCAGGATGTTCTGGATGCTCTGGTAACTGCGCATGACCGTGAGCATGGAAGTCATTTGCGAGATCGCCTCGACATTGCTGTCTTCGAGCATGCCTTGGGTCAGTTGGGGGCGCGCCACCGTGTTGGCCGTGTCGTTGGTGATGTAGGTGCCGTCGCCGGCCTTCTTGAGATCCTGCTCATTGTCGAAGGCGACGATGCGCATCTGGCCGATCTGGCCGTTTTCCGTCGAAACCGTGCCGTCATTGGCGATGTTGATCTGGGCTTCGTTGGGGGCGACGATGATCGGCGTGCCATTGGCTTGCATCACCGGCAAACCTTCGCCCGACACGATCATGCCGTTCTCGTCGAGGCGGAAATGGCCGGCGCGGGTGTAGCGGGCGCCGCCGGGGCTATCCAGGGTGAAGTAGCCGGAGCCGTGGATGGCGACGTCGAGCGGGGCGCCGGTCTTGTTCATCGGGCCCTCCTTGGGGTCCCGCACCGTGCCGAGGTCGCGGACAAAGGACACCTGGCGCCCGAACGGCGTGGTGTCCGACTTGGTCTTCACGTCCGCTTGGGCGACCATCATCTCCTCGGACTTGAATCCGGTGGTGTTGAGGTTGGCCATGTTGTTCGCGATCACGTCGATCTGCTTTTGCAGAGCGTCCTGGCGCGACAAGGCGACGTAAGATGTGTTGTCCATTTCTGCTCATCCCGATTGGTTCGGTCGCCGGAAATCCGGTGCTCCCTTCCTTGCAGTTAGCGTGCCAAGTCAGGAAAACCGCGATTTCGGGGTAAAGGAAGGGTTAACAAGCCCCTGGGCCGGGCAGTTATTGCCCCCTGTTGTCCCGGGGCGTATCTTTGCGCCCAGCGGTGGATTCAGGGGCGCGCCGCCTCAACCTGTTATTAACTCGGGACGTCTAAAGTCCCTGCCAGGGCAGCGGGCGGGCTCATACTGGGCCGCGCAGGCAAATTCGGGGAAAATATGGCCGAAGATCTCGAAGAAGATTTTGACGAGACGGAAATCTCGGAAGATATGGATGTCGGTTCTTCCGGCGGCGGTTCATCCGGCGGCGGCAAGAAGAAGCTGATCTTCATTCTGGTCCCGGTGCTGCTGCTGGTCGGCGCGGCGGCGGGCGTCTACTTCCTCGGCCTGGCCGATCCGCTGCTGAAGATGTTCCATAAGAAGGAGGCTGCCGCTCCGGCCGCGGAGGATTCCGCCAAGCCCGGCCAGCCGGCGCCGCAGGCGGTGTTCTACGACCTGCCGGAGATCCTGGTGAACCTCAACAGCAACGGCCGCAAGCAGAACTTCCTGAAGATCCGGGTGAGTCTCGAGCTGGAAAGCCCGCTCGACGTGCCCAAGATCGAAAGCGTGATGCCCCGCATCATCGACAATTTCCAGGTTTACCTGCGCGAGCTGCGCATCGAGGACCTGCAGGGTTCCGCCGGCTTGCTGCGCCTGCGCGAGGAGCTGCTGACCCGGGTCAATTCCTCGGTCAAGCCGGCCAAGGTCAACGATGTGCTGTTCAAGGAAATGCTGGTTCAGTGATGAGCGACGAAAGCGTCATCGACGGCGGAGAGGGCCGCACCTCGGAAGACGAGGAAGCGCTGATGGCCGAGTGGGCCGCCATGGCCGGCGACGATAATGGCGGCGGCGGCGGCGGCGACGGTGGTGGTGACGGCGACGCGGCGGCGGCGGCCGAATGGGAAGCCATGCTCGGCGCCGATGATTCCGACGCCGGGGGCGGCATGGGCGGCGGCGCCGCCACGTCGGCCCGCGTCCTGAACCAGGACGAAATCGACAGTCTGCTCGGCTTCGACGACGGCGCCGGCATGGGCGACGGCGACCGTTCGGGCATCCAGGCCATCCTCAATTCGGCGCTGGTGTCCTATGAACGCCTGCCGATGCTGGAAGTGGTGTTCGATCGCCTGGTCCGCATGATGTCGACCAGCATGCGCAACTTCACCTCCGATAACGTCGAAGTCTCGCTCGACAACATCCTGAGCCTGCGTTTCGGCGATTACCTGAACTCGATCCCGCTACCCGCCATGCTGGGCGTGTTCAAGGCCGAGGAGTGGGACAATTTCGGCCTGCTCACCGTCGACAGCTCGCTGATCTACTCGATCGTGGACGTGTTGCTGGGCGGCCGCCGCGGCACCGCCGCGATGCGAATCGAAGGGCGTCCCTATACGACCATCGAGCGCAATCTGGTCGAGCGCATGGTTCATGTCGTGCTGTCGGATCTATCGGCCGCCTTCGACCCCCTGTCGCCGGTGACCTTCCGCTTCGACCGCCTGGAGACCAATCCGCGTTTCGCCGCCATCTCGCGCCCCAGCAACGCGGCCATCGTCGCGAAGCTGCGTATCGACATGGAAGATCGCGGCGGCCGCCTCGAACTGATGCTGCCCTACGCCACCCTGGAACCGGTGCGCGAGCTGCTGCTGCAGATGTTCATGGGCGAAAAATTCGGCCGTGACTCGATCTGGGAAACCCACTTGGCCGAGGAACTCTGGCTGACTGAATTGGAAATGGAAGCGGTGCTCGACGAACAGATCATGCCTTTGCGCGATATCTTACGTCTCCGAGTCGGCTCGAAGATCATGCTCAACGCCACCCCCGACAGCACCATTGAGCTGCGCTGCGGCGATGTGACCATGTTCGGCGGCAAGATGGGCCGCAAGGGCAACCACATCGCCATTCGCGTCGAGGAAGCCGTGAAGAAGGAGAAGGTGTGATGGACGACAAGCTCAACCTTCTGCTCGACGTCATCATCATCGTCCTGCTGGCCGCGACCATCGTCTATGCGGTGATCCTCAATTCCCGTCTGGCCCAGCTGCGCGACAATCGCGACGATCTGGCGCGCCTCGTGGCCGCCTTCAACGACGCGACCGCGCGCGCCGAGAGCGGTATCCCGAAGCTGCGCCGCGCCGCGGAGGAGGCCGGCGGCGCGCTGCAGGAGCGGGTCGAGAAGGCCCAGACCTTGCGCGACGACCTCGCCTTCATGATCGAGCGGGCCGACAGCATGGCTGGCAAGCTGGAAAGTTCGGTGCGCCAGGCGCGCGACGAAGTACGCCCCTCGGCGCCCGCGCCGGCGATGCCGCAGGTGGCTCCGGCCCGCGCTCCGCGCGTTGGCAAGGTCGCGCCCGCCGCTGTCGAACCGCCGCCTCCGGCTCCTGAGCCCGACCTGCCGGATTTCCCCGAAGGCGGCGACGACGAGCGCTCGGAAGCCGAACGCGAGCTCCTGCGCGCCCTCCAGGCGGTACGGTAAGCCATCATGCGTGCTCCCAAGCGCCACAAGACCAGCGGCGAGGCCCCTGGCGCGCCGGCCAAGCCTAAAAAGTCGGCCCCGAAAGCTTCGAAGAAGGCGACGCTGCCCAATCTCCGCCTGCTGCCGGTAACCATCTTCGTCGCTTTCCTGATGCTGTCGGTCCGTCTCAATGACGTGTGGAAGGGCTTTTCCAGCCTTGGTTCCGCCACCATCGAGGTCAATCAGTCCGAAGCCCAGCAACCGCCGCCGCCGGGCGGGCGCAAGCCGGGCCAGAAGACCCCGACGGCAGCCGACACCAGCGCCGCGACAAGTTCGGGTCCGACCAACCTGGCCAGTGCCAGCGGGGGCAATCCGTCGGCCGGCTCGGCCGCGCCCGCGCCGCCGCCCGAGGAACCCGGCGCCGGAGACGGCGAGCCGCCGACCTTCACTCAGAACGAAATCGACGTGCTGCAGAAGCTGTCGGTCCGCCGCGAGGCGCTCGACGCCAAGCAAAAAGATCTCGATCTGCGCGAAAATCTGGTCAAGGCGGCCGAGGCGCGCATCGATAAAAAGATTGCCGAGATGAAGGAATTACAGTCCAACATCGAATCCATGCTGAAACAGGTCGATCGCCAGGACGAAGAAAAACTCAAGAAGCTGGTGAAAATCTATGAGAATATGAAGCCGAAAGATGCGGCCAATATTCTCAGCACGCTTGAGCTGCCGGTGCAGCTCGGCGTCCTCGGACAAATGAAGGAAGCCAAGGTTTCCCCCATTCTATCGGCGATGGATCTCCAGCAAGCCAAGCTGGTGACCGACGCCATGGCGGCGCATCGGGCGGCGAAAGCCGAGGGACAGACGAATTAGGCCGGATTCAAGGGTTTTAGCAAGCTGCAGACGCAGCATGAAAAAGACTTGATCCCATTTTATTTCCGGTCTTTAACTAGGGTGTGGAATACCGAACATTCTACCGGATTTGGCCCAAGCCTGTTCGGTTAGTCATGGAGTGACGGATGGCTGTCGACAAGAATATGAACATTTTGATTGTTGATGATTACAAGACGATGTTGCGTATCATCCGCAATCTGTTGAGGCAGCTTGGCTTCGTCAACATCGAAGAGGCGACCGATGGGTCCATGGCGTTGCAGATGCTGCGCGGAGGAAATTTCGGTCTCGTCATCTCCGATTGGAACATGGAGCCGATGACGGGTCTCCAGCTGCTGCGCGAAGTGCGGGCGGACGCCAAGCTGAAGGGCACCCCCTTCATCATGGTGACGGCGGAGTCCAAGTCCGAAAACGTCATCGCGGCCAAGGAGGCCGGCGTGTCGAACTATATCGTCAAGCCGTTCAATGCCGAGACCCTGCAAGCCAAGATGGTTAGCGTCCTCGGCGAGTTCTGAGAGCGCGATTCAAACGATTCTCGGCGAAGCCGAGAGGGGTGTGGGGGCAGGCCCCCACGTCCACTGTTAAGGAGCAGGTTATGGCGGCGACCATTGACCGCGACCTTGAGCAGCAACTGCAGGCCTTGCGCCAGCAGAGCGGCGACATGGTCAAGGTCGAGGATATCGGCGATATCGTGCGCTCTTTGTTGAGCACGCTCTCGGGCGAGATGTCGGCCGCCGACCTGAAGCTGTATCAGGAGCTCGAGGCCTTGGCGGATTATATCCACCGCGCCAAGGCCGAACTCGCCCAGCTTCGGACGGACGATCTTCAGTCCCGCTATATCGCCTCGGCGACCGACGAACTCGACGCCATCGTCGGCGCCACCGAGAACGCGACCAACACCATCCTCGACGCTGCCGAGAAGATCGAGGAGATTTCGCGCGACGCCGATCCCGCCCTCGCGGCGAAGCTGAGCGAGGCGACCACGGCGATCTTCGAGGCGTCCAACTTTCAGGACATCACCGGCCAGCGCATCACCAAGGTGGTCAAGGCGCTCAAGCATATCGAAGAGCGCATCGAGGGGCTGGTCAGCGCCTTCGGGCCGGAAATGGCCGCGGCCCGGGCTGCGGAAAAGGGCTCCGCCGCCACCAGCGACAAGCCCACGGACGAGGATTTGCTGAACGGTCCGCAGCTTCCGGAGGCCGCGCACGATCAGGCGGCCATCGACGCCCTGTTCAATAACGGCTGATATGAGCGACCCGGGCGGCGCATACAACGCCGGCCGCGACCGGCCGCGCTTCCGTCTGATTCTTTGCCTTTTCGCGTTCCTCGCTTTTTCCGCCGCGTCCTGTCTTGTGTTTGCCGTTCCGGCGGGGGCCCAGCAGCCCAGCCCGCGCGCCGCGGTGCATGACGATTTCGTCCGCATCGTGTTCGACTGGGACGCCCCTGTCGGCTATTCCGCCGAAATCGTCAATAACCAGCTGCTGGTCCGCTTCGACCGTCCCATCAAGGGCAATGTGCAGGCTTTGGCCAAACCACTTGCCAAAGTGGCGCGCGGCGTCTCGGTGTCGGGCGATGGGCTGGCGGCGACTTTCCCGCTGATCAAGCCGATGAGCGTCAAGGCGTTCGTCGATGCCAAGAATTCGGTGGTGATCGATCTCACCGAAGGCGCGCCATCCTCCGCCCCGGCCGCCTCTCCGGCCGCGTCGGCGCCAGCCAACGGGCCGGCGGTGGTCGACGCCCGCGCCGGCGACCACGGCTCCTATACCCGCCTGGTGTTCGACTGGCCCAATCCGGTCGGTTATTCCGCCGAGAAGCAAGGCGGAAAAGCCACCATCAGCTTCACCAAGCCCGGCCGAATCGATCTGCCCCTGCTGAAGAGCGGTCTGCCGAGCGACATCACCGCCTCCCTGTCCGAGCAGCCGGGCGGCAAGGGCGTCGCCGTGGTGCTGCAGGTGCCGGCCGATACCCGCCTGCGCCATTTCACCGACGGCAACAAGGTGGTCGTCGACGTGGTGCGCGCCACCGGCGCCTCGGCGCCCGAGGACGGCGCCAAGGTGCCGCTGGCCCCGCCGCCGGGTGGCCAGGAGGTGGCGCAGCCGGCGATCAAGCCGATGGCGCCTCAGGGCGAGGCGCCCAAGACTCCGGAAGAGACGCTGAAGAGCGGCGGGCTGTCGCCGGTCAAGCCGACCAATCTCGAGCCCAACAAGCCCCCGGCCGCAACCACGGCTCCGGCCGCGTCCGTCCTTCCCACGCCAGCTTCGGCCCCGGCGCAGCCCGTCGCCCCGCCTGCGGCGCCGGTCAACAAGCCGCCGCCGGGTCCCGTCTATAGCCTGTCCATCCCCTTGAACAAGCCGGCGGCGGCGGCGGTGTTCGAGCGCGCGGGCTATCTATGGATCGTGCTGGATCGCCGCACCGAAGTGGACACCTCGCTGTTGAGGCGGCTGGGCGGCGAGGCGGTGCTGTCGGCCGAGCAGATCCCCAACAAGGACGCCACCGTGCTGCGCCTCGTGGTCAAGCCGGGCTTCTACCCCTCCATGCGCAAGGAGGGGCTGCTGTGGATCGTCGATCTGACCGATCAGCCCGCCCGGCCCAAGGAGATTATCCCGGTAAAGGCTCCGGCCAATCTGCCGGGCGGTGTCGGCATGGCGGTGCAGGCCCCCGATTCCGGTAGCCTGGTCTCGATCACCGACCCCGAAGTAGGCGACGTGATGAAGGTGGTGCCGGTCATTCCGATCGGGCAAGGCGTCTATCCCGGCCGTGACGCGCCCGACCTCGAACTGCTGAATACCACCCAGGGCATCGTCATCATTCCCCATGTCGACGGGCTCGATATCCGCTCGACCCGGGGCGGCGTCACCATCGGCACCGTGAGCGGCGCGGGACTGCGCTTCTCGTCCGAGCTCGACACCGCGCCCAAGGACGCGGCGGCGTCATCGAGCAATTCGCTGTTCGACATCGCCTCCTGGAAGCGGGGCGGGCCCGATAATTTCGAGGCCAACCGCCAGATCGTGCTGGCGACGCTCTCCACGGTCTCCGCCTCGAAGCGGGCGCTGGCCCATCTGCAGGCGGCGCGCTTCTTCCTGGCCAACGCCTATCCGGCCGAGACGCTCGGCTATCTGCGCTTGGCCGCTCTCGACCAGCCGGACCTCGCCGACACGCCCGGCTTCAAGGTCGTCAAGGGCGGCGCCGAGGCGCTGCTGGCGCAATGGGATCTGGCGCGGGCCGATCTCGACGATCCCGCTCTGGCGGGGGATCCCGAGACCCAGATGTGGCGCGGCTACGCCCATGTCGGCGACAGCGAGACCCCGGGCGACTGGGACAAGCAGATGGCCGGCGGATTGACGCTGCTGAAGGGCTATCCGCACCGCCTGAAATGGAAGATGGCCGCCGCCGCCGCCACCGCCGCGGTGGCCGCCGGCGACGATCTGACCGCCAACCAGGCGCTGAACCTGCTCGATCGCGAGGAGGCCAGCAAGATGGAGGAGCCCGAACGCTCCTATCTGCACGGCTCCGACGATCAGCTGACCGGCCATTTCGAGAAGGCGATCGACGAGTTCGACGATGCCGCCGAGGGTGACAATCGCGAATTCCGCGCCCTGGCCCGCTTCGCCGAGACCGAATTACAGCTCAAGACCCGCAAGATCTCGCCGAAGGAGGCCGCTGACCAGTTGGACAAGCTGCGCTTCTCCTGGCGCGAGGAGAGCTTCGAATTCAATTTGCTGCTGCGCTACGCCCAACTGCAACGCGAGGCCGGTGACTATCCCTCGGCCCTGCGCGCCCTGCGCTCGCTGATTAATTATTATCCCGACGACAAGGACACGCCCAAGGCGGCCCAGTTGATGAGCGACATGTTCAAGATGCTCTATCTGCAGGGCGGCGCCGACACCTTGTCGCCGGTGTCGGCGATCGGCCTGTTCGACGAGTTCCGCGAACTGACGCCGACCGGGGCCGAGGGCGACGAGATGATCCGCAAGCTGGCCGACCGTCTAGCCAAGGTCGATCTGCTCGACCGCGCCGCCGAGCTTTTGAAGCATCAGGTCACCTACCGCCTGTCGGGCCTCGACAAGGCCCGCGTCGGCGCGCAGCTGGCGCTGCTCGATCTGATGAACGAGCAGCCGCAGGCGGCGCTCGACGGGCTGGCGGCCAGCGAGGCGCAGGGCGAACCCGACGAACTGGCCCTCCAGCGCCGCCATCTCAAGGCCCGCGCTTTGTCCGATCTCGACAAGACCGCCGACGCCATTCATGCCCTGGACGGCGACACTTCGGTCGAGGCGGCGGAGC
>Ga0302311_10002860_pt1 | contig 19235 bp, 16 predicted proteins | sample III_Palsa_N1_3_FD_200449 | JGI IMG/M metagenome (GOLD analysis project Ga0302311, IMG submission 200449) | Peat permafrost microbial communities from Stordalen Mire near Abisko, Sweden - III_Palsa_N1_3 | ecosystem: Environmental > Terrestrial > Soil > Palsa > Peat permafrost | place: Sweden... | reverse complement strand
CTTGTCGAACGCCGCGAAAGTCAGTGAACCGGATTTGGAGAAGTACCACTCCGCCGTCGCGTCCGCCTGGTTGGACTTGATGGGCTTCAGGTTCGGATTGCCGGACGCCGTGCCGGTGTTGCTGACGGACGTGACCTCGGTGTTGTCGCTGGTCGAATAGTTGACGCCTGTGGTCAGAGCCGTGTAGGCTTGCAGTTGCGAGAAGTCGGGTCGCGTCATGGCCTTGGCGAGCGCGAACCGGAACTGCAGGTCGCTCGTCGGCTTCGCACGCAGGTTCAGGCTCGGCAGGAAGTCGTTGTACGCGTTCTTGAAGTCCTGCTGCGTCGAGAACGCCGAGATCGTCGGAATGGGGACGCCCGTGAGCGTGCCCGAGTTGGGGGTCGGCGGCGTGTACACGCTGTAGCCGTGCGCATCCGCCTCGGTGCGCACCAAGCGCAAGCCGACGTTGCCGTCGACCGGAACCTTCCAGTCGTCGAAGCCGAAGCGCAACTGGCTGTACATCGTCTGCGTCCGTTCGCTCTGGTCGTTCGTGCCAGCCGGGTCGTTGGCGCCGTAGACCGCGGGCGCATAGGTGCTGCAGGTGTTGCCGCTGACGCAGAGGAGGTCGGTGTACCCATGCAGCGTCGCGTAGCTCCCCGGGTAGCCGGCCGCCACCGAGGTGTCCGGCATGATCAGCGACGGCACAACGACCTTGCCGTTCATGAAGTTCGAGAAGTTGACGACGTGCGTGTTGCCGCTGAAGCGCGGATCGCTCAGGTAGGCCAGCTCGGTGATGTCCCAACCCCGCTGCCAGGTCTGCGTGATCGGCTGCCAGTTGTAACTCGGGTTGGAGTTCTGGGTCGTGGCGCCGCGCTGGGTCAGGCGCACGCCGAAGCGCAGATCGCTGAGCACCGGGTTGTCGAAGCTGTACTTGGCGTCGAGCTTGAGCGCCTTCTCGGTGGCGATGCCCTTGTCGAAGTGCTCCTGCGTGAAGGCCCAGTAGTAATTGGCGGGATTGGCGAGCGCGGCGAGGTCGCTCGAGTCGAAGCTGATCTTCGGCATGCCGCCGGAAAGGTCCAGCGTCTCCTTGGCCATCTCGACGCCGGTGGCCACGGTGGAGTCGAAGTCCTTGGTGGTCGCCTTGATCAGTTGCAGGTCGGTATTGAAGGTCCAACGATCGTTGGCCTTCCAGTCCACGTTCCAGGAGATGTCCTGGGTGTCCGACTTGCGCTTGGCCACGCGGGTGTCCGCGCCGAAGTTGACGCCGCCGTCGGCGTCGTCGCGGATCGTGCCCTTGACCAGCGCGCCGTGGGAGTCGTAGGTCGCCCCCGGGTCCACCGTGATGTTGTAGGGGGTCGCCTCCTGCGAGAAGATCGCGTTCTCGTCCCACTCCTGGTCATAGCGCGACTTGAAGTACGTCAGCGAAGACGAGATGTCGTCCTGCTTCCACTGCAGGGCCGCGTAGAGACCGTTGCGCTTGTTGGTGAAGTCCACCCGGCGCCAATCCGCGCCCTCGGGCACCCACTGCGGGCGGGCGGCGGAGCCGATGTTGAAGTACGGGTCGACCTGGAGCGCGTCGGTGCGGGTTCTGCCGACCGATTGCGCGACATCGATGAGCGCGCCGAACTGGCCCGCGGTGCCGAGGTCCCAGCGGTTCGAGTAGAGACCGGAGCCCTTCGGGCTCTTTGCGCCTGCCAGCGTCGAATAGCCTTCCGATAGCGAGATCGAGACCTTCTGTCCAGTGAAGTCGAACGGCATCGCCGTGCGCAGGTTCACGAGGCTGCCGATGCCGCCTTCAATCTGCTCCGCCGAGGGGTCCTTGTACACGTCCACACCCGCCATCAACTCGGGCGTGAGGTCCTCGAAGTTCAGCGCACGTCCGCCGTTGGCCGAAAACGAGTCGCGGCCGTTGAGCTCGGAACGCACGTAACTGAGGCCACGGATGTTCACGCCCGAGCCTTCGACCGAATAGTGCTCCGGGTCGTTCGCGGTAATCGTGTGGCTGATGGTGACGCCCACGATGCGTTGCAGCACCTCGGTGACGGATCGATCCGGCAGCTTGCCGATGTCGTCGGCGACGATGGAGTCGACGATCTCGTCGGAGTTCTGCTTGATCTTCTGCGCGGATTGCAGCGCCGCGCGCTGGCCGGTGATCACCACCTGAGTGACCTCGCCCTGCGCAGGCGAGCTGCTCGCGGCCGAGGCCGGGGTCGGAGCCTGGGTCGGCACCGATTGCGCCAGGGCCATGCCAATCCACATCAGGGCTGCTTGCGCTACCGCAATTGACAACGCTGCCCTCTTGGCTTGTCTCATGTCGTTGTACTCTTTTTGATGACGATTGGATCCCGCCAATGATGGCGGGGGCGCGCGGATCTGCCTATGGTGGATTGGAGCGTTCGGCGCGCAGGTATGCTGAGCGGGACCGGCAGGATGCTGGCGTTGAAGACGATAGACTTCCATGCCCCCACAAGCACAACGCCGAGCGCCGACACCACATCCCGAAGATGCAGTTCAGCCAGATTTGGGGATGGACGCCTCGCGCCGCGACGTCCATGTGCACACCGTAGCGGCGCTGGGCAGGCTCTCCTGGCAGGAGGTGAGCGGCTACGGCCAGCGCGCCCTGGTCGAGACCACGATGGGGCGCTACAAGTTGCTCATCGGGGAGCGGCTGCGCGCGCGCATCGACGCCGGCCGTCGCACCGAAGCGACGGTGGGCGCGAAGGTGCTGAACCGCATGCTCGCCGCCGGACGCCCGACCTCCGTCCGCGCCCGGGCCGCTCCCTGCGGTCACGGGGAGCGGAGATTCTTCATCCCATTTCGCATCCATGCAACAACGCTCCAGCATGCCTGAACTGGAGACAGCCATCGACGAGTACGTCGCCCATCACAACAAAGAACCCAAGCCGTTCATCTGGACCAAATGCGCGCGCGACATCCTACAAAAGGTCATTCGCGCAAATAGCCGCTTAAGTTCCAAGCTGAGTGCAACATTACTCTAGGGGTTGACCGACTGCAGCGCATTAAATTATTCGCAATAGGCTCGAACGAGATTAAGAAGCTCGGCGTGGACCCCACAGGTCGGATTCAGCCCGTTGAGAATGGTCAAAACCGGGAACGACATCGGGAGGCTCGGTCTCAATAGCGGAGGAGAGACGGCCATACGGCGCAGGGCGCCCGAATGCCGCGATCGGATTGAGCAACGATCTTCTCTACATTCCGCGAGCATCTGGGGATGCAAAGACGCGACGCGCCCACGCAGCACGACGCCACCACTCAGTCAGTACCGGCCGTCGGCTCGATCCAGTGCAAACCCAGCTGCTCTCCGATATGTGCCCGCAGCGCCGCCAGAGACACGGGCTTCGCCAGGAACACGTTGACGCCGGCCCGTAGACAGGCGGCACGATGCTCCGCGCTGGCCATCGCCGAGACCGCGATCACCGGCACTGCGCCCAGATCGGCATCCTGCCGCAGTCGACGCGTGGCCTCCACGCCGTCCACCGACGGCATCACGCTGTCCAGGAGGATCAGGTTCGGCCGGAAGCTCTTGGCGGTCGCCAGCAGTTCGCTGCCGTCGCCGGCCTCCGCCACCATGAATCCGGCTGTCGTGAGGAAGTCGCACATCAGCATGCGATTCGCCGGCGCGTCGTCAACCACCAGCACCCGCTGCAAAGGCCCCTTGTAGCGCGCGACACCTGGCACTTTCCGGCTGGCCGCCTCCGCCCGCTGCGCCAGCGGCAAGGGCAGTTCCACGCGGAACCGAGTGCCGCGGCCGAACTCGCTGCTCACCTGCACCTGTCCGCCCATGTCGTTCACCAGCGCGCGTGTGATCGCCAGGCCCAATCCGGTGCCGCCGCTGCGGCGCTGCACGTCGCCCACCTGCTCGAAGGGCTCGAAAATGCGCTCCAGGTCTTCGGGGCGCATGCCGACGCCGGTGTCCTCGACATCCAGGCGCAGCAGCACCTGCCCTGGGCCCTTCGGCTCGGCAGAAGCGCGCAAGCTGACCGTGCCGGTGTCGGTGAACTTGATCGCATTGCCCACCAGATTGAGCAGCACCTGGCGCAGCACGCGCTCGTCGGCAAGCACGGTCTCGGGCAGGCTCACCATGGGATCGAACCCGATGGCCAGACGCTTCTCATCGGCCCTCACCTGCATGAGATTCACCACCGACTGCAGGAGGCCGGACACGTTCACCGGTGCCGGGTTCAGCTCCGTGTGGCCGGCCTCGATGCGCGCCAGGTCGAGGATGTCGTTGATCAGCGCCAGCAGGTGCAGCCCACTCTGGTGGATCGTTTCCACGCCGCGCGCCTGCCGCACGCTCAGGCCGCCCTCCATGGTCAGCAGTTGCGCATAGCCGAGGACGCCATTCAGCGGTGTGCGCAGCTCGTGGCTCATGCCGGCAAGGAACTCGCTCTTCGCGCGGTTGGCCGCCTCGGCGGCATGTCGGGCCGCGCGCTCAGTCTGGACCATCCCGCGATCGAGTTCGCGCGTCGCGGCAAGCGCGCGATCCTGGGTGTCCAGCTTGGCCAGGATGTTGCGCACCTGGCCTTCGACCTGCAATTCGCTGAGCGCGAGCGCCCTTGCGATATCCGGGTAAGCGTCGCCCTGAGCGATGAAACGCAGGACGCTGACCTCTTCCGGCGTGAGGGCTTCGTCCGTGGCCTGTCCGGCCAGCTCGAACGACGCTTCCGAGGGAAGCGCCTTGCGACCGCCGTGCACGGTACGGATGGCGTCCAGCAGTTCCTTGTGCAGCGCGTTCTTCAGGAGGTAGCCGCGAGCGCCGGCCTGCAAAGCGCGCTGCGCCTGCGCGTCGCCGACATAGGTGGTGAGCACGATGATCCGGGCGTCCGGGAACTCGGCCCGGATCGCGCTGATCGCGTCGAGGCCGCCCATCCCGGGCATCTGCAGATCCATGAGCGTGACGTCCGGTCGGTGCGCGCGGTACTGCTGGATCGCCTCGCGTCCATTCGACGCCTCTGCCACGAGGGCCATGTCCGGCTCCACGGCCAGCAGCATCGTGATTCCCTGCCGTACGACCGGATGATCGTCCACACAGAGAACCCGGATGCGGGTCAGATCTTCTGTCATTTGTCGACCTCCGTCTGCGCGACCCTCTTGAAGCGTAGCCACGATCGGGCTGGCGAAGCTCTACTGTACGCCCGCGCCCCGGGGACACTGAAATCCACCTCCGTGCCGGCACCCGCGTTGCTGCGGACGATGAGCTTCCCGCCGACGAGCTCCGCGCGCTCCCGCATCCCGCTCAAGCCGAAGTGCCCTTCCTTCTTGCCCGCGCCCAGCACTTCCGGCTCGATCCCCTTGCCGTCGTCGCGCACTCGCAGGCGCAGTCGCCCCGCGTCGTAGTGGATCGCGACCTCGATCTGCTTCGCGTCGGCGTGGTGAAAGGCGTTGCGCAGTGCCTCGCTGGCGATGCGGAAGGTCTCATCGCGCACGAGCGGATGCAACTCCTGCGGCGTGCCCCGCACTTCGATGAGTGCTGCTGTCACGTGGCCGTTTTCGTTCGTGAGGCCCTCGGCGAGCGCCCGCAGGGACTCCGCGAGGTTGTTCTTCTCCAGGGCCGAGGTCCGCAGTCCCTGCACGGTGTCACGGCCCTCCGTGATCGCCTCGGCCACCTGGTCGATGGCGCCCGCGAGGACCTGCTTCGATTGTTGCGGACGATCGGGCAGGAGGTTGAACGCGGCCTGGAATTGCAGTAGCAGCCCGTGGAAACGCTGCAACAGGGTGTCGTGCAGGTCGCGCGCAATGCGCGTGCGCTCGGCGACGCGCGCATCCAGCGTGGCCTCGAACTGGCGATGCAGCCGCCGGATGCGCATGTGCAGCCGGAGCTGGAAACCGCTCCATGCCAGGCCGACGAACAGGACGACGCACGCCGCGCGAAACCAGACCATCTGGTAGAAGGCCGGCAGGATCGAGAAATCGAGCTGCGCGCCTTCCTCGTTCCACACCCCGCTGTTGTTGGACGCCTTCACGCGGAAGCGGTAGTTTCCAGGCGGCAGGTTCGTGTAGCTGGCCTGGCGCCTGTCCACCGCCTCCTGCCAGTCGTCGTCGTGCCCTTCCAGCCGGTATCGAAAGCGCGTGCTCTTAGGGTCCACCAGGGTCAGGGCAGCGAACTCGATAGTGATGTCGCGGACAAGCGGGGGCAGGCGAAGGCCATTGGCGACGCTATAGGGCCTGTGGTCGGCAGCAAGGGTCTCGATGCGGACCGGCGGGGGCACCGGATTGAATGGCAGGTGGTCGGGGTCGACCCATTCGAGCTCGGCTCCCGCAACGAACCAGAGCCTTCCATCCAGGCCCTTGGTGACCGCAGGGTTGAAGGAGGCCTGGCCTCCTATCAGTCCCGGAACGCCATCTGCGCCATCCCACAGCTTCGGCGCCACCCGGTGGCCCGAGTCAGCGATCCAGGCAGCCAGGTCGTCACGCCCGATCCGCGCTAGGCCGCAGGCCATGTACATCCATAGCGCCCCTTTGTCATCCAGCGTCGACCATTGGATCTTGTTGCAGGGCAGGCCATTGGCGACCGAAAGCGTCGTGACTCTCCCATCCTTGATCCGGCTGAGGCCGCCTTCGTCGGTCGCTGCCCATACCGCCCCCTCGGCATCGAGCCGGAGACCGGCGACATGGCCCACAGCCAGTCCTTGAGCAGACGTGTAGGTCGCCTCGATCTTGCCGTCCTTGAAACGGAACACCCCGCTGCCGTCCCAGAACGACAGCCACACGCCGCCCCGATCGGCGATGATGACCTGGGCTTGCCTCGGGCGACCGAACGCGGACCACGGAACATTGTCGACGAACCGGCCCCGGTGCAACCGTACTAGGCCCGTGGCGCTCGACAGCCAGAGATTTCCCGCTGCATCTCCCGTTATGGAGTAGATCTCGTTACTGGGCAGCCCGTTGACCAAGACGAAGCGGTCGTTCGCGGAGTAGACGAGGCCCCGGGCCGTGCTCACCCAGAGACGCCCGTCGGCGTCCTGATACTGGGAATGCACTTGCGCATCGGGCAGGCCGTCGCGTTCCTTGTAGACGACGAGTCTGCCGTCCTTCCACCGCGCCAGTCCATCGTTCGTGGCCACCCAGATGCTGCCGTCGGTGGTGGCCAGGACGGACTGTGTGACATCGTCGGGCAGGCCTTGCTTCGTTGAAAGGGTGGTAACCGGCAGCTTGCGGAAGCGGTCAACCCCTCTCTCGCTGCCGTACCAGATGTTGCCTTCGCGATCTTCGAACAGGCTGCAGGCGATGTTGCCGGACAGGCCTTCCGCCCGCGCGAATGTGTCCGCCTGGCCATCTTTCACATGGACGAGGCCGAGGCCTTCGGTTCCGATCCACAGCCCGCCATCGCGGTCGCGCAGCAGCTTGTTCGCCTTGACATCGCGGTCGGCGACCCATTCGTCGGGCTTGATGGCGCGTCGGATTGGATAGGGCACGAGTTGGTCGCCAGCCACCTGTTTGAGTCCCGCGCCCCGGATGCCGATCAGGATCTGTCCGTCGAACGTCGTGCTCAAGTCGCCAACTCGCATACCGGGCATCGGATACCGTTCGGGGGTCCCGGGGCTCCATCGCCAGACGCCGGTTTCGGCGCCCACCCACAGATTCCCGGCGCGGTCTTCGGCCAGGCTCCACACGAAGGAGCCAAATCCTTCCTCCGGCTTGGAGCAACGGACCTGCCCCGCCCGAACGGCGCAGAGCAGAGCGCGCTCCACATGCAAGCCGGCCCAAGCGGTTCCGTCGCGATCCAGCGCGCCGGCCCAGATGGTTCCGTCGCGATCCTCGAGCAGCGACGTCACGAACCCCCTGCCGATCTCCGAATACCGGGTGAGTTCTCGTCCATTCCAGCTCACTAAGCCCTCGAAGGTACCAATCCACAGTGTGCCGTCACGCGATACCAGCAAGCTGTAGGGACCGCTCGGCAGCGATTGGCCGTTCGGTGGCTCCCACAGCACGAACCGAAGGCCATCGAAGCGGAACAGCCCGAACGACCCTGCGATCCAAAGATAGCCATCCGGCGTCTGTGCCATCGCGAAAACGAGGCCCAGCGAGGCCCCGTCCCGGGCTGTCCACGAGGTGTGTGCGTACTGGGCGGCCTGCAGCGGCGGATCGAGCGCCAGGACGGCCGATGGCGAGGTGAACAGCACCGAGGCAAGGAGCAGGCCGGGCACGAGGCTTCTTCCAGATTGGCCTTCCGGTTGAATCACGGGGAATCCCTTTTCCGATTGAGGCATTCTGGCAGCCTATCGCGAAAGGCTCACTGTCGGGTTGGTTGGATCGTCTTCGCCGATCGGGACATCCCCGTAAAGATCATGATGCGGCGCTGCAGGACTAGCGCCGAAGGAGCGTTGGTGGATGGATGGGCGCTGGTGCAGCTGAGCGCTCGCATTGCCGACCAAGAGCGTCGGCATGGTGCCCGATGTCACTAGGGTTCCGCCATGCATGGCCATCTGGTCGAAGCGTGGCCAGCCCAGCGTCAGCGACGCGCTCAGGCGCAGCTTGCTCTGCGACGTCGTGTCGAAGACGGCGACCAGCGATGGCAGCACCTTCCCGTCGCTGCTACCGCTAGATACCGGCGCGTAGACGCCGTTGGTGTTGGTACCCCTGTGGAGTCGAAGTGCGTCTCCTCGTAGCGCAGGCCGCCGGCGACGAACCAGGTGTCGGCCCGGTACTGGCCTTGCGTGAAGGCAGCGTTGACGGTCTCGGCGGTCGAGTATTCGCCAACCATGGTGGCGGCTTACGGGTTCAATCTGTACTGCCTTGCTGCAAGAATCGCATTAAGAACTTATCCGTAACTAATGTTGACCTCAGAGCTACGCAAAGAGTGACCTTGAATGCCTCTCGGTTCCTGGCAAACCTGCAGTGCGCTCGGATCGACCGATCGCTCAGTAAGCTGACCATGCAGCCCCGGTGACGAGCGGCGCAGCAGTGGCCCTGAAAGCGGCCAGCTGATCCTTGGCTGCGCGAACCAACAGCGTCGTGTCGACCCCCACCGCGACGAAGAGCGCGCCCAACTCCAGATAGCGGCGTGCGAGCGCCGGATCCGGCGACAGGATTCCCGCGGCCTTGCCCGCGGCCCGAACCGCGGCGATACCCCCGGCGATTGCGTCGAGAACGGCAGGATGGGCGGGCTGTCCGATGAGGCCCATGGAAGCAGAAAGGTCGGCCGGACCGAAGAACACGCCGTCGACGCCTTCGACAGCCGCGATCTCGGTGACGTGCTCCAGCGCGGTGGCCGACTCGACCTGGACGAGCACGCACATCTGGTCATCGGCGCGAAGCAGATACCTCTCCACCTGGTTCCACCGCGATGACCGCGCCAGTGCGCTGCCAACGCCCCGTATGCCCCTGGGCGGGTAGCGCGTCGCGGCCACCATCCGGGCGGCCTGCTGCGGAGACTCGACCATCGGGATCAGCAGTGTCTGAACTCCAGCATCCAGCAGTTGCTTGATGAGTGCCACGTCGCCGATCGGGGGGCGCACGATCGGGTGACTCTGATAGGGAGCCACCGCCTGCAGTTGAGCAAGGATGCCGCGCAGGTCGTTGGGCGCATGCTCGCCGTCGATCAGCAGCCAGTCATACCCGGTCGTGGCCAGCACCTCGGCCACGTAGGCATCCGCCAGGCCGACCCACAGGCCGAACTGCGGCACGGCATCCTGCAGAGCCTTCTTGAACGCGTTGATGGGCATGTCCATGGCGATCCTCCGTCAGATGAGTCGAAAGGTGATGCTGCCCAGCGTGCCGTAGTCGGCATGGACGCTGTCGCCGCGTTGCGCGTTCGTGGGGCGGGTGAACGAGCCCGCGAGAACCACGTCGCCGGCGTTGAGTTGCTCGTCGTAAGGAGCGATCTTGTTGGCCAGCCAGGCCACCCCGTTGGCAGGATGATTGAGGACGCCGGCGGCCAGGCCGGTCTCCTCGATCACCCCGTTCTTGTGCAGCAGCGCACCGACCCATCGAAGGTCGATGTCCATCGGCCGCACCGGCAGACCGCCCAGCACGATGCCGGCGTTCGCCGCGAAGTCGCTGATCGTGTCGTACACCTTGCGCGGTTGCCTGGTGTCGCGGTCGAACTGCTCGATGCGCGCATCAATGATCTCGATGGCCGGCGTGACGTATTCCGTGGCGGAGAGCACGTCGAAGATGGTCACGCCGGGGCCCTTGATCGACCTGCCGAGAATGAACGCGAGCTCGACTTCGATGCGGGGGGCGACGAAGCGATCGAACGGGATGTCGCTGCCGTTGTCGAAGAACATGTCGTCCATCAACGGGGCGTAGTCTGGCTCGTCGATCTGGCTGGATTGCTGCATGGCGCGAGAGGTCAGGCCGATCTTCCGACCCTTGATCGTGCGGCCGTCGGCCAGCTCGAGCTTGACCCATTCGCGCTGGATGGCATAGCCGTCCTCGATGGTCATCTCCGGGTAGCGCCGGGAGAAGTGACGCACCTGCGTGCGCGACTTGCGCGCATCGTAGAGTTCGCGGGCCAGCGTCGTCAGAGTGTCGGGTGACATCATCTCAGGGGGCTTTCGAAAACAGCGGATGGAGGTTGCCCAGCTTGGCGTCAAAGACTTCCGGACCTTCATCGATCTGCAGCGTCAAGCCGAGTCGGCGTCGGGACATCAGAGGTTCGAAGAACGACTTGGCCGTGGCTGCGAGTGCATCTCCTGCCTTGCGCCTGACGGCCTCAGGCCGGCCTCGCCCCATGCGCAGGTTGAGGTAGACGAACGCGTAGTCGCCGTCTCCGCCGTTGGCCCGGTCGGCGGCGCCGCCGTCGGCCACCGCGCTGTGCGCCGCCGGATAGGCCAGCACGCGCACGCCGCCCGTCGGAAAGACCTGCTTTCCGGCCTCGTCCGTGATGCGAAGCATCGTGTCGACGAGTGCGCGGCAAAGCGCGGTCATGTCGCAGCCGCCCTGCTCGGGAGCGCGATCGAGACTGGGTGTATAGAGGATGACGAGATGGGGCATCAGGCCACCTCCATGACGCCGATCGTGCAGGTGACCGAGAAGATCGGAATCGGCTGGAAGTGCCGGACCGCGCCCCGCCCTCGCGCCGCGGCGGCCAGGCTGATGAAGGTCCGGATCTCGAACCCGCCCTGTCCGGCATCCCGGTAGATATCGGCGTCGCTGTAGGCGAGCAGGGCCGACTTGTCGTTGCGGGCCCATCGATCCATGAAGTCGCGATCCCAGGCCTCGTTGATCTTGCCCGAGTCCGGCGTCGCCGGCCAGTGGCTGATGCCCCCGGTGGCGACGATGGCGATGCGCTCCGGCACGTGGTCGGCGGCGCGACGCAGCGCCTCGCCGAACGTCCACGCCCGATGAAGCGGCGTCAGCGGAGGACCCTGGCAATTGATGTTGACGGGGACGATGTCCAGGTCGTAGGCCGGCGTCAGGAAGTGGGCCGGCACCATCAACCCGTGATCGAACTTCCATTCCTCGGCAAAGGCCACGTCGACCGTCTGCATCACTTCCGCGATGAGTCGGCGCGAGAGCTCGGGATTGCCGGGGATGCGAGCCTTGGGGATTCCGAGCCAGGCGGGATCCTCGATCGGCCCATCGTAGAACTCGCCCATGCCCATGGCGTAGGCCGGCATGTTGTTCATGAAGAAGTTCCCGAAATGCTCCGCACCGACCAGCACGAGCGCGTCGGGACGCGTGGCACGGAGTTCGTCACCCAGGGCGCGGAATGCCGCATGGAACGGATCACGCAATGCCGGATCGGCTAGTTGCGCGCGCCCGGTGATTCCTGGAGCGTGGCTGCACACGCCCGCGAAGACGAGACTCATACGCCAGCCACCCTTTCGTTCATCGCCGTCGTCATGGCATAGACGCCGGCGCGTACCGGCCCGTGTCGGGCAACGCCATCGCGCATGGCCTGGATGTACTCCGGCCAGGGCATGCCCAGGAAGGCGGCGAAGTGCATCAGCAACTGGCCGTTCGCGCCGAGCACATAGATCAGCCCGATATCACCCGCTTCGATGGCCCCGCGCTCCTGCGCGTCGAGCGGATACTCGTCAAGCACGATTGTCGGCTCCGCCTTGAACCTCTGCTGCACCTTCGGGTCGCGGTTGAGGTGGTAGAGGAATTTCTGCATCCCGTAGAGACTCATGGCGATTTCCTCTCGTTCGTAGGATCGCGAACACGGTGGCGGCGAAGGCGAGCTGTCAGGATCCGTTTCACTGCGCAGGATCGGGCGGGAGCTTCAAACGCCCCAATGCGGGATGTGGTGAGCGCCGAGCGAGACCGCGACGTTCTTGGGTTCGAGAAACACCTCGTAGCTCCAGGTGCCGCCTTCGCGCCCCGTGCCACTGGACTTGGTGCCGCCGAAGGGCTGCCTGAGGTCGCGCACGTTCTGGCTGTTGACGAAACACATGCCTGCCTCGATCGCGGCGGCCACGCGATGGGCGCGGCCGATGTTCTCGGTCCAGACATAGCTCGACAGCCCGTACTGAATGTCGTTGCTCTTGGCGATGGCATCGGCCTCGTCGTCGAAGGGAATCAGGCAGGCCACCGGACCGAAGATTTCTTCCTGGGCGATGCGCATGCGGTTGTCGACGTCCGCGAACACCGTCGGCCTGACGAAGTTTCCGCGCGCGACGTGCGCCGGCAGGTCCGGCACCTCCAGGCCACCGCAAAGAAGCGTTGCCCCTTCCGTCGCGCCGAGTTCGATGTAGCCGCGCACCTTCGCCAGGTGTCCGGCGCTGATCATGGGACCGACGATGGTCTTCTCGTCCAGCGGATCGCCCACCGTGATCCGGCGCGCGCGTTGCGCGAACTTCTGCGCGAAGTCGGCGTAGATGCTCTTCTGGACAAGGATGCGGCTGCCGGCGGTGCAGCGTTCGCCGTTGTTGCTGAAGATCATGAACACCGCGGCGTCGAGCGCGCGGTCCAGATCGGCATCCTCGAAGATCACGAACGGGCTCTTGCCGCCCAGCTCCATGCTGAACTTCTTCAGTCCAGCGGCCTGAACGATCCGGTTGCCGGTGACGGTGGAGCCGGTGAACGAGATCGCGCGCACATCGGGGTGCCTGCACAGCGGCTCGCCGGTCTCCTTGCCGAAGCCATGCACGACGTTCAGGACGCCGGCCGGAATGCCCGCTTCGAGCGCCAACTCCCCCAGGCGAGCGGCGGTCAAGGGCGACAGCTCGCTCATCTTGAGCACCGCAGTGTTGCCAAAGGCTAGCGCGGGGGCCACCTTCCAGGTCGCGGTCATGAAGGGCACGTTCCACGGGCTGATGAGCGCGCAGACGCCGACTGGATGGAACAGGGTGTAGTTCAGGTGCGTTGGCGTCGGATAGGTATGTCCGTCCACCCGCGTACACATCTCCGCGAAGTAGTAGAAATTGTCGGCGGCGCGCGGAATGAGCTGTTTGCCGGTCTGCGAGATGGTCTGACCGGCGTCCATGGTTTCGGTGCGGGCGATCTCTGGCACGTTCCGGACAATCAGATCACCGAGATTGCGGACAAGCCGTGCACGCTCCGGGGCCGGCAGTCCGGCCCATTTCGGGAAGGCGGCCTTGGCCGCGGCCACTGCAGCGTCGACTTCCGCCTCGCCGCCCGATGCCACCTCGGCGAGCACCTCCTGCGTGGCCGGATTGACGGTTTCGAAGTGGTCGCGGCTGTCGACCGCCCGGCCACCGATGAGGTGTTGAATGCGCATGATGTCCCTTCTCTATCGTCCGAACGACGCATCGCCGACGATGGTGTTGATCAGACGACCGATGCCGTCGATTTCCGTGATGACCTCGTCGCCCTCGTTCACGTTGACGACGCCATCGGGTGTTCCCGTGAGGATCACGTCCCCGGCGCGCAAGGTCATGAACTCGCTCAGGTATTCGATCAACGCGGGGATGTCGTTGATGAGGTCGGCTGTGCACCCCTGCTGGGTAACGTGCCCGTTGACGTACGTGCGCAAGGACAGTGCATGGGGGTCGGGCACGTCAGCGGCGTCGACGAACCACGGGCCGAGTACCGTGCACGAGTCGCGGTTTTTCACCCGCAGGTTCGGGCGATACCAGTTTTCCAGGTAGTCGCGGATCGCATAGTCGTTGCACACGGTGTAGCCGGCCACATGGGCCATGGCTTCATCGCGCTTGACCTTCTTTGCAGTCTTGCCGATCACGACGGCAAGCTCGCACTCGTAGTGCATGAACTTGGCGCCCGCCGGACGACGCGTGAAGCCGCGATGACCGATCAAGGCGCCCGGCCCCTTCAGGAACACCAGCGGCTCGTCCTTCGCCGTCACGGTGAGTTCCTTCGAGAGTTCCTTCACGTGGTCGGCATAGTTCAATCCGAGCGCGATGATCGTGCCGACGTCAAACGGCGGCAGCCAGACGACGGCGTCCTCGGCCAGCACCCGGCCGTCCGCCAGTTGAACGCCGACGGCGTGAGGATGGGCGGCATGCAGGCCGCCGCCGTACGCCACTCGGGCCGTCTTCATGCCGAGGCCTCCGCAACGAGGCTGAAGTTCAGTCGTCCCAGCCCCTCGATCTCCATCGACACCGATTTCGACGCGCGCGCCAACGGAGCGCCGGCTTCGACGCCCAGCATCAGGACATCGCCCGGTTGCAAGGTCATGAATTCGGTGACGTCCTGGATCAGGCGCGCCACATCCCGGATGCGACGACCGGTGGTCGAATGGTGAACCACCGCGCCATCCACCAGCACCCGTACATTCAACGCATCCGGATCGCGAATGTCCGACGCAGGAACGACACGCGGACCGATCGGGCAGAAGCCGTCCCTCGCCTTGAAGCGAACCCCCGGCCGGTAGTGGCTCTCCAGCGGCACGCCAAGATCGGCCACGATCGTGTAGCCCGCCACGCAGGCAAGCGCACTCGACGCCGGCACGCGGCATGCGGTTCGCCCGATGACGATGCCCAGCGAGGCGCCGATCTCGAGCGCTTCCGCGCCGACAGGGACGGTCACCTCCGACCCGTCGGCGACCAGCGTGTTGCGCGGCTTGATGGCCAGCACCGGCGCGGACGGCACTGCCTTGTAAGGAGGTTGAACGGCCTTCTCACCCAGGGTGTCCAGCACGGCCTGGTCGTTGAGCAGCGCGCCGTAGACGACACCCGACAGGCGGTAGGGCGCCGCTTCGAACTCGAGGTTGAACTGGTTCATGGCACGATCTTTACTAACATGTTAGTAATGTATTCACTAAGATGTGAGCATGTCAAGACATCGCCCCTCGTCAGGCGCGCGCGCCGGATCGGATTTCAAGCACCGCAACCTGCCGTTGCTGCTGCTGCAGGCCCGCGAAAGCGTCATCGCGCACTTCCGGCCCATCCTCAATGCCCACGGCGTGACCGAGCAGCAATGGCGCATCGTCCGAGCGCTGATCGAGCACGGAGCCATCGAACCGCGCCAGATCGGCGAGATCTGCCGCCTGTCCAGCCCCAGCCTGGCGGGCGTCCTCGCGCGCATGGACGACGTGGGCCTGGTCCAGCGGGAACGGATGGCCAGCGACCAGCGTCGGGTCTCCGTCAGCCTCACCGCCAAGAGTCGGCTGCTGGCCGCGACGATGGCTCCTCAGATCGAGGAGGTCTACGCGACGATCGAGGCCCACATCGGCAGTGAATTGACCGAGCGCTTCTACGCCACGCTGGACGAATTGGTCACGCTCATGGGCGACCTGCCCGCGGTCGACGAATAGCCGTGCGCTGGCCGAAGCCATGCGGCCGCGCCGCCACGACATCCGCTGCTTCGCGTCCATCAGCAACGCGCGCTACAGGCCACCCATGCAGACGTACTTGGTCTGCATGTAGTCTTCGATGCCGTAACGCGAACCTTCACGGCCCATTCCAGACTGCTTCACGCCGCCGAACGGCGCCACGGCCGTGCTGATCAGGCCACTGTTGATTCCCACCATCCCGTATTGAAGTCTTTCTGCCATTCGCCACGCGCGTTTCAAGTCGCGCGAGAAGAAGTACGACGCCAGGCCGAACTCGGTGTCGTTGGCCATGCGGACGGCCTCGGCCTCCGTTTTGAACCGGAACAGTGGCGCAACGGGCCCGAAAATCTCTTCCTGGGCGACCTTCATAGAGGGAAGGACGTCGGCAAGAATCGTCGGCTCGTAGAACGTTCCCCCGAGCGAATGGCGCTTGCCTCCCGTAACGATCCGGCCGCCCTTTTGAACAACGTCGGCCACCAATTCCTCGACCTTGCTCAACGCGTTGGCATCGATCAAGGGGCCTTGGGAAACCCCGGCCGTCACGCCGTCGCCGACCTGGAGCGTCGCCACGGCCTTCGCGAGCTTGTCGGCGAACGCCTCGTAGACGCCCTCCTGCACCAGCAGCCGGTTCGTGCAAACGCAGGTCTGGCCGGTATTTCGAAACTTGGATGCAAGCGCTCCCTGCACCGCCTCGTCGAGATCGGCGTCGTCGAAGACGATGAAGGGCGCGTTCCCGCCCAGTTCCATCGACAGCTTCTTGAGCGTCGGTGCGCACTGCGACGCCAACATGCGCCCTACTTCGGTCGAGCCCGTGAAGCTGAGCTTGCGCACCATGGGATTGGCCGTGAGCTCGCCGCCAACCGCCGACGCCTTGCCCGTGACCACGCTGAGCACCCCAGGCGGCACGCCGGCGCGTTCAGCCAGCACCGCGAGTGCGAGCGCGGACAGTGGCGTCTGCGATGCGGGCTTCACGACGATGGTGCAGCCTGCTGCCAGCGCAGGTGCGACCTTGCGGGTGATCATCGCGGCGGGGAAATTCCACGGCGTCACCGCCGCGCACACCCCGACGGGCTCCTTCAGAACGACGATGCGCTTGTCGCTCCAAGGCGACGGAATCACGTCGCCGTAGAGACGCTTCGCCTCTTCCGCATACCACTCGATGTAGCTCGCCGCATAGACGATCTCGCCCCGTGCCTCCGCCAGCGGCTTGCCCTGCTCGCTGGTCATGATCAAGGCCAGGTCGTCCTGGTGCTGCAGCAGCAACTCGCACCAACGTCTCAGCACCCGGGAGCGGTCTTCGGCGGTGCGATCCCGCCACGGCTCGAAAGCAGCCTGCGCTGCCTCGATGGCACGACGGGTTTCGGATGCCCCGGATTCTGGAACGCTTCCCACCAGTGTGCCGCTGGCGGGATTGCGCACATCGATCGTGTGACCCGAGTCGGCATGCACCCATTGGCCGTCGATGAAGCAATGGCTGCGCAGCAGCGCGGGGTCATTCAAATTCATGGTCTGTCTCAAAAGGAACGTATCGGCGCTCAGACACCGCGAGCAGCCGCAGGCATGCGTGCCCCGCCATCCGCCACTAGAGCGGCACCCGTGATGAACGAGGCTTCTTCGCTGGCCAGGAAGAGGCAGACGGCGGCCATTTCCTCGGAACGCGCCATACGTCCGAGCGCAATACGCGCCACGGTGCGTTCGCGCGCCTCCGAATCGGTGATTCCGAGCTCTTCTGCCAGTTCCTGCATCTCGCGCGCTGCCATGGGCGTATCCACCCATCCCGGGCACAGCGCATTGACGCGGACGCCGCGCGTGCCGTATGCCTGCGCCGCCGATCGGGACAGCGCCACCACCCCCGCCTTGCTCGCCGCGTAGCTGGCCGAGCCTGCGCCGGCGTTGAAGGCGGCCACAGAGGCGATGTTGACGACGGCGCCGCCCCCGTGCGAGAGCATGTGCGGAAGTACAGCACGCATCGTGCGCATCGTGCCGGCCAGATTGATCTCGTGCTGGCGAGACCAGATCCCGTCATCGATCCCGGCGGCATCGTCCTGGGCGATGACACCGGCCGCATTGACCAGAACGTCGATGCGGCCATGCCGTTCGAGGGTGGCCACCACAACGGCACGCACCTGCTCGTCCTGCGTCACGTCGCACGTCAGCGCCGTGACGCCCAGTCGCCGCAAGCCCTCGTCCAGCGTCGGCAACGGAATTCCGCTCGCCACGACAACAGCGCCTTCCGAGGCGAAACGACGCACCACGGCGGCGCCGATCCCCGTGGCGGCACCGACGACCAGAGCGACTTTGCCAGCAAGTGAATTCATCTCGAAGCCTTCATTGCTGGCCGAGGTTGGCCTCGGCACGGTTGAATTCGCCTTCCATCACGTCCTCGACGCAGGCCAGTGCGAAGAGCGGCTTGCGCTGGACGAACTTGGTCCAGACAAATGCATACAGCGCAGTCAACCCGAGCATCACGCCGAACGGAACATAGATGTCGCGTGGATTCATGTTGGGAGGCGTGATGTACCAGATTGCCATAAGGATGCCTGCGGAGGCCACGACCTGTGGCAACGGGAACCAGGGGGAGCGATAGGCACGCACGAGTTCGGGGCGGCGGATCCGCAGCAGAACCACGGACAGGTTCACCAGGAGGTAGGCCGTGCCCCAGGCACAGACAGCGGCGAGTACCAGCGGCAGGATCCGGTCGAGGTCGCCCTTGATGTAGATGACGTGAGCAATGGGGATCGCGGCCGACACCACAATGCCCACGACCGGGCTCCGATAGCGGGGATGGAGATAGGCGAACGCCTTCGGCAGCGCGCCGTCCACGGCCATGCCGTAGAGGATCCGCGGCAGGCCCGCCATCAGCGTGTTGATGGTCGCGGCGCCGGCGCACAGGAATGCGATGCCCAGCCAGATCCGGCCGAACGGGCCCAGCACCTGCTGCGCGAAGGCCGGAATCGCCTCCGGCGTCTCGAGCAGGTGAACAAGTCCCTTCGGATCGACCGCGGTGTTGGGCACCTGGCGTTGCACCGCCGCACCCCACATGAGCATGCACAGCGACACCATGCACAGGCCCACGAACATCGCCCGCGGAATCGATCGATGGGCGTTGCGCAGATCGGGGGCCAGCGGCGTGACGAATTCGACGCCGAGGAACATGAACATCGCCAGGCCGACGAGCGACATGACGGTGAAGGCATCGGACCCGACCGCTGACGCACCGAACCAGCCATCGAGCTTGACATGCGCAGCCATCGACAGGCCCAGAACGCCGAAGATCACCAGCGTCGTCCACATGCAGAAGGTGAGGACGATCTCGACCTTGGCAAACGCCGTGACGCCGAAATAGTTGAGTATGGCGAACAGGACCACCAGTCCGACGCCCACCGCCCATGTGGCGTCGTGCGCAGCGAGCATGCCGTGCAACTGCGGGAAATTGACGGTCGCCATGACGCCGGAAAGAATAGTCTCGGCGGTGCCGGCAAAGACATGCACCAGCATGTAGGCCGAGATGGTTCCGGTGATGGCGAAGAAGCGTCCGGTCCCGCACGCGATGTAGTCGTACACCGAGCCGGCGGTGGGCAGCAGCGCCACG